>MPMA02066622.1_pt1 | contig 34121 bp, 31 predicted proteins | sample 1617361 | NCBI WGS metagenome assembly MPMA02 (sample SAMN05944807, study PRJNA350692) | marine metagenome | biome: marine; feature: ODZ; material: water; isolation source: 180 m water sample filtered on 0.2 um supor filter | place: Pacific Ocean | collected 2012-04-08 | depth 180m m | reverse complement strand
CGACGCCCCGGCTCGCTTCCGGCCCTGGTGATCGACGCCCCGGCTCGCTTCCGGCCCTGGTGATCGACGCCCCGGCTCGCTTCCGGCCCTGGTGCTCGACGGCCCCAGGGCTCGGATCGTCGGTCCGCACGCTTCCGGCCGCGTCTTCGGAATGGCTCTGCATTGGTGTTCTCTCCGGCCCCCGGCAGCACCCGTAACCCTCGGTTAACTTTCGGCTTCCGGCAGCGGGAGGCCGATCGGGACATGCTCTCCAAAGAGATCCGGGAGACGTTTCTGCACTTCTTCGAGGAGCGGGGACACCGGCGCGTTGCGAGTGGTCCGCTGGTGCCGGAGGCGGACCCCACCCTCCTGTTCACCAATGCGGGGATGGTCCAGTTCAAGCGCGTCTTCCTGGGCGAGGAGTCGCGTCCGTACAAGACCGCGACGACCTCCCAGAAGTGCATGCGGGTCTCCGGCAAGCACAACGATCTCGAGAACGTGGGGCGCACGCCGCGGCACCTCACCTTCTTCGAGATGCTTGGAAACTTCTCGTTCGGCGACTACTTCAAGGAAAAGGCGATCGAGTACGCCTGGGAGCTCGTGACCCGCCGTTTCGAGCTGCCCGAGGACAAACTCGTGGTTTCCGTCTTCCGCGAAGACGACGAGGCGTTTGACCTGTGGCGTGATCGCATCGGTCTGCCCGAGGAAAAGATCTATCGCCTCGATGAGAAGGAGAACTTCTGGTCGATGGGTGACACGGGCCCCTGCGGTCCGTGCACGGAGATTCACTGCGACTTCGGTCCCGTGCCGGGCTTCGATGCGGACGATCCGTCATCGGATAGCGGGCGCTTCATCGAGATCTGGAATCTTGTCTTCATGCAGTTCGACCGGAGCGCCGACGGCAAGATGACGCCTCTCCCGAGCCCGTGTGTCGATACGGGTGCCGGACTCGAGCGCCTGGCGGCCGTGATCCAGGGCCAGCCGTCGGTCTATGACACCGACGCTTTCCGTCCGATGATCGTGCGGGCGCAGGAGATTGCGGGGGTCGAGCGGGGAGCCGATCCGGAGCGGGACGTCTCGCTCAACGTGATCGCCGATCACGCCCGCGCGCTCACGTTCCTGATCGGTGATGGCGTGCTGCCCTCGAACGAGGGCCGTGGCTACGTGCTGCGACGCATCCTGCGCCGCGCTGCCCGGCACGGCTGGCTCCTCGGCATCGAACGGCCCTTTCTGCACCAGGTGGCCGACGCGGTGATCGAGGAGATGAAGGGCGCCTACCCCGAGCTGGTCGAGCGGCGCGCCTTCATCAAGGACCGCATCGAGCGCGAGGAGGGGCGATTTCTCGAGACGCTCGCCAAGGGCATGGCGCTTCTGGACGAGGCGATCGAGGGACTGCGAGGCGCCGCTGCCGACACGCTTCCGGGCGATGCCGTCTTCAAGCTCTACGACACGTACGGCTTTCCGGTGGATCTGACAGCGGACATCTTGAGCGGCCACGGTATCGGAATCGACCAGTCTGGTTTCGATACGGCGATGGAGGCCCAGCGGTCGCGCGCGCGCGCCGCCTGGAAGGGATCGGGAGCCCAGCGGGTGGACCAGGTCTACGGTCGCATGGCGGCCGATCTGTCCACGACGTTCCAGGGCTACGACACCCTGGTCTCCACGTCCCGCATCCGCGGTTTGCTCGTGGGCGGGAAACTATGCGACGAGGTGGGCGAAGGCGACGAAGTCGAAGTGGTCGTGGAGGAGACGCCCTTCTACGCCGAGAGTGGCGGCCAGGTGGGAGACCGCGGCCGCATTGCCACCGAAAGCGGGCTGGTCGAAGTCCTCGACACGCTTCGTCCGGCGGGTGAACTCGTCGTGCACCGCGGCAAGGTGGCGCACGGTCGGGTGCGCGTGGATCAGGAAGCCAAACTCGAAGTCGATGCGGAAGCGCGTGCCGCGACGGTGCGCAACCACTCGGGCACGCATTTGTTGCATGCCGCCCTGCGTCGGGTACTCGGCGAGCAGGCGATGCAGAAGGGCTCACTCGTGGCGCCCGATCGCCTGCGCTTCGACTTCACCCACGACGCGCCGCTGACCGCAGGCGAAATCAAGCAGATCGAAGACCTGGCCAATCGTTGGGTCGAGACGAATTCACCCGGACGGGTGCAGGAGATGGCCTACCCGGAGGCGATCGCGTCGGGTGCCGTGGCGATCTTCGAGGAGAAGTACGGTGACCACGTGCGCGTGATCTCTTTCGGCGATTTTTCGACCGAACTCTGCGGAGGAACGCACGCGGCGGGGAGCGGCGAGATTGGGATGCTCAAGATCGTCGCCGAGACCGGTATCGCAGCCGGTGTTCGGCGCATCGAGGCGCTCACCGGGATCGGTGCACTCGAACACGTGCAGCGTCAGGAGGCGACGCTCCAGGCGTTGGCCGACCGGTTCAAGACCGGTGTCCCGGATCTCGAGGCCCGCGTCGACCGCCTGCTCGAAGAGCGGCGCAATCTGGAGCGCGAACTCGAAAAGCTACGTCGCGAAGCGCGGGGCGCGGCCTCGAGCGACCTCACAGCCGCCGCGCGCGAAGTTTCCGGCACCCGGCTCCTCATGACACGCGTCGAAGGCGTGGATGGAAAGCAGCTGCGCCCCATGGTGGACGAGCTGCGCGACAAGCTCGGGAGCGGGATCGTTCTGCTCGCCGCCGAGAAGGAGGATGGTGTCTCCCTCGCTCTCGGGGTGACCGAGGACCTGACTGCACGCTTCAAGGCTGGAGACCTGATCCGCGAGGTGGCCGCCGTGGTGGGTGGTAAGGGGGGCGGGCGTCCGGATTTTGCCCAGGCTGGCGGACGCGACGTCGCGAAGCTCGACGAGGCCTTTGCCAGGCTCGAGGCGTTGGTGGTCGACGGTGGCCAATGAGGCTCGCCGAGCGACGTCCGAGGCCGTCGGACTCGCCTGATGTCCGGTTGGGTCGAAAGCCCGTATGCGCCGCGGCGGCGCAAAACCTTCGCAGTTCGCGTGGGAGATGTCGCCCTCGGCGGTGGAAACCCGATCCGCGTCCAGTCGATGACGACGACGGACACGCTCGATACCGAGGGCACTGTCGATCAGATCGAGCGCCTCGCCAACGTGGGCTGCGAGATCGCGCGGGTGACGGCGCCCTCGAAGCGCGAAGCCGAGAACCTGGCCGCGATTCAGGGCGAGCTGCGCCGGCGCGGTATTCGAATTCCCCTGGTGGCCGACATCCACTTCACGCCGAATGCGGCGATGATCGCTGCGGAGCACGTGGAGAAGGTCCGCATCAACCCCGGGAACTTTGCGGACAAGAAGAAGTTCGCCGTGCGCGAGTACGACGACGCGGAGTACGCTGCGGAACTCGAGCGTGTGGCGGAGCGTTTCCGTCCGCTCGTGCGCCGCTGCAAGGATCTGGGCCGGGCCATTCGCATCGGAACGAACCACGGCTCCCTCTCGGACCGGATCATGAACCGCTACGGGGACACACCGCGGGGCATGGTGGAGAGTGCGCTCGAGTTCCTCGACGTCTGCGAGGACGAGGGCTTTCGCGACGTCGTCTTCAGTATGAAGGCGAGCAACACCCAGGTTGCGATCCATGCCTACCGTCTTCTCGCGGAGAAGCTCTCCGCGCGTTCCTCCGCGCCCGGCTATCCCTTCCACGTCGGAGTCACCGAGGCCGGGGATGGTGAGGACGGCCGCACCAAGAGCGCGATCGGGATCGGGAGTCTGCTGGAGGACGGGATCGGAGACACGATCCGCGTTTCCCTGACGGAAGACCCGGTGCGCGAGATCCCGGTGGCCCGGGCCCTTGCGAGGCTCGCCGAGGCGCGCTGGGCCGGGGCGCCGCCGGCGCCGGCGGATCCGGGGAGCGACTTCTGCGATGACCCCTTTACCCATCGGCGTCGCTCCACGCGCAGCATCGAGGCCGGTGGACCGGGCATTGGTGGTGCAAATACTGTACGCGTCGAACTCGACCTCGGTCCGGTACCGGAGGACCCGCCGACGGCCGCGCGCGAACTGGCGGTGGAACTCGAGCGAATGCCGGCCGTGGAGTGCGAGGGCCTGGTCATCGAGAGCCTGGACCCGGGCCAGGGCGAGCGGGTGGCGGGCTTCGCCGCGGCGCTCGAGGGCCTGGGGCTCAAGCTGCCCCTCGCGGTGCGCGCCGAGGGCTGCTGGCTGGACCATTGTGCGCCGGTGGCTTCGCGGTTCGTGGTGCCGGTCGGCGCGCTCGTTTCCGCAGGGCACCTCGAACAGGCGACGGCCTGTGCACGCGCACGCGGTCTTCCGATCGAGTGGGAGTTGCGCGCCCGGCTCGAGGAGGTCTCCGAACTGGTGGATCGCGCGCTCGACGCTTCGCGGCGGGGTGGCATCGAGAGCCCGATGCTTTCCCTGGACGCGGAGCTTCCGGTTCACGCCATCCGCATCGCTACGGCGCGCCTGCGTCATCGGGGGGCGGCCGACGTTCCCCTGGTCCTGCGCTATCGGCGCGAGCCGTCGCTCTCGGATGAGGAGGCGCTGCTCCGGGCCGCCGTCGACCTGGGCGCGCCGCTGTGCGACGGCATCGGCGATGTCGTGTCGATGGCCGGCTTCGATGCGCCGGGGCACGCCCTCGCATTCGCCTATCGCGTGCTCCAGGGCGCGCGCCTGCGCAGCACCTGGACAGAGTTCATCTCTTGCCCGTCGTGCGGACGAACGCTCTTCGACCTGGAGGAGACGACGGCGCGCATCAAGGCCCGCACCGAGCATCTTTCGGGCGTGAAGATCGCGATCATGGGTTGCATCGTGAACGGACCCGGAGAGATGGCGGATGCCGACTTCGGCTACGTCGGTTCCGGGCCGGGGATCGTGAACCTCTACGTCGGCAAGGAGTGCGTGGCGCGGCAGATCCCGGACACGCGGGCGGACGACCGACTCGTCGAGCTCATCAAGGAGCATGGGGCCTGGCGCGATCCGGAATGACCGGCCTCAGGACACCGCACTCGTCTTGAGTTTGCGCAAGGGCAGGTCCCGGCCGCTCCGGGGTTTGCGGGGCAGGTCCCGGCCGCTCCGGAGTTTGCGGGGCAGGCCCCGGCCGCTCCGGAGTTTGCGGGGCAGGCCCCGGCGCATGCTCTCCGATGCCGTTGCGGTGCATCTCGGTCGTGCCGCCTCCCCCGGCCCCGAGGTAGCGGGCGAACATCTGGTCCTGCCTGGAAACCGTCGAGGGGGATCCCCGCGCCGGCAACCGCTGATACAATGCGCAGCCGTGTCCACTTTCGAAGAGATCGAGGCCCAGCTCAGCGGGCCGGGCGCTCCTTTCGAGACCGTCGAAGAGGAAGTGCTCGGGGAGCGGATGCGGGTGTTCAAGAACCGCAAGCGCTCGCTGCGCGAACTGCTCGAAGAATCCGTCGCCCACGGCGACGCGACGTATCTGGTGCAGGACGAGCGCCGAATCGGCTACGACGAGCACTTGAAGCTCGTTGCTTCCACCGCCCGCGCGCTGCGTGAGCAGTACGGCGTGGGCCGCGGGGACCGGGTTGCGATCTACGCGGAGAACTGGCTCGAGTGGGTCGTCGCGTATTGGGCCACCGTGAGCCTCGGAGGCGTCCTCGCCGCCTTGAACGGCTGGTGGACCCGGGACGAATTGTTGTACGGCGTCGAGCTGAGCGATCCCAAGCTATTGATCGCCGACCGCAAACGCCTGGCGCGGGTCGAGGGACACGACTTCGGTATTCCCGTGCTCGAGATCGAGTCCGACGCCGCAAAGCTCCTCTCCTACGCGCCCGGCGCAGCGCTGCCCGACGACCCGATCGCGGAGGACGATCCGGCGGTGATCTTGTTCACCAGCGGAACCACCGGCCGGCCCAAGGGGGCGGTCAATAGCCACCGTGCCATCTGTGGCTTCGTACAGACGGCCATATTTGGCGGTGCCCGAGGGATGCTTTCGGCGGTCTCCCAGGGTGTGACGCCCGAGGCCGACCCGCCGCCGACGGTCTCGCTCCAGACCGTGCCACTCTTCCACCTCTCCGGACTCTATGCCGGTGCCACCATGATGCTCGTGATCGGCGCGACGACGATCTGGAGGCGTGGTCGCTTCGATGCCGAGGGTGTCCTCCGCCTTCTCGAGAAGGAGAGTGTGACGAACTGGACGGGGCTCGGGAGCATGGCCCCGCGTGTTCTCAATCATCCGGACATCGAAAGATACGACCTCTCCTCGCTGCGGCAGCTCGGCTCGGGTGGGGCGCCGACGAGCCCGTCGCTGCTCGAACGCATGAAGCAGGTGGCGCCGAACGGTGCCCGAGCCCGGGGGCTTGGCTATGGGCTTTCCGAGTCGGTGGCGAGCATTTCGCAGATCAGCGGTCTGGAACTCGAGGAGCGACCGACTTCCGTGGGCCGAGTGCTCCCCACGGTGGAGTTGGCGATCAGCGGACCGGACGGGAACACGCTGCCCGACGGTTGCGAAGGCGAGGTGCGGGCTCGGAGTCCCTACCTGATGCTCGAGTACTGGCGCAATCCCGAGGCCACGGCAAAGGCGATCCTGCCCGGCCGCTGGCTGGCGACGGGCGACGTGGGCCGCATCGAGGCCGGCTACCTTTACATAAACTCGCGGGCCCGCGACATGATTCTCCGCGCTGCGGAGAACATCTATCCAGTCGAGATCGAGCAGCGCCTCGAGGCGCACCCCGGAGTGGTCGAAGCGGCGGTAGTGGGCGTCGATCACCCGGAACTCGGCCAGGAGGTCAAGGCGATCGTGGTCCGGGAGCCGGGCGCGTCGATCGATGTGGACGCGTTGTCTGCCTGGTGCGCCGAGAAGCTTGCCGGGTTCAAGGTTCCGGCCCACTGGGAGATCCGCTCCGAGCCCTTGCCGCGCAACGCAACTGGCAAGGTGCTCAAGAACGTGCTCGTGGGAGCGGAGCGGAATACGTTCGTGGAAGAGTAGGTCGGGGCCTACTCGAGCGCGCTCACCTCGTTTTCGATCGCGCGTCTTTCGTTGGCTATGAGCTTTTCGGGTTGTTCGGGCGGTGGTGAGGCCACCATCGGGAGCTGGAAATCAATCTCCGGGAGCTGGCCGCCGCGGGCCAGCTCCTCGAGTTCCTCGAACGCGTGAAGGCTGCGGGAGTGGGCGATCGAGGGGTGGTTTCGGCCCATCACGTAGCCGATCAGGCCGATCAGGATTCCCGCTACGAGGAGCCCCTCGGCCGTTCCCAGCACGGCGCCTCCGGCGCGGTCCGCCCAGCCGAGGCCGACCACTTTCGCGCCGCGGCGCAGCAGGCGGCCGAGGGTCGTGGCAACCGCGATGGTTCCGATCGCGATGGCTGCCCCCGCGGCCCACGGAGCCGCCGTCTCTCCGATCTGACCTTCGGTGACTCGTGTGAGCCAGGTTGCGACCTCGGGCCAGAAGAGCCGCACGGCCACGGTCGCGGCCGCCAGCGAGGCGATCGAGAAGGTCTCGCGCAGGAGACCTCTTGCCAGGCCGCGCAGCACCGCGAGCGCCAGGATCGCGGCGATGACGTAATCGACCGGTTCTAGCGTCATCCCCCCCATCGCCTGGGAGTCTACAATCTCGCCCGGTGGGATGCGAGATCGCGGTGATCGGGGGAGGCCACAACGGCCTGGTGGCAGCGGCGCTGCTCGCGGGCCGGGGGCTCTCGGTCCGGGTGTTCGAGCGCCGCGAGCGGTTGGGCGGCGCGTGCGTGACCGAGGAACTGTGGCCGGGGTTCCGGACATCGCGAGCGGCGTACGTGGTCGGGCTGCTGCGGCCCGCGGTGCTGCGCGAACTCGACCTCGGACGGCACGGGCTGGTGCTGTTGCCGCGCGACCCCGCCTCACATACGCCGTTGCCGGACGGGCGGCGGCTGCTGCTCGGCACCGATCCCGCTGCAAACGCGCACTCGATTGCTCAGTTTTCGCCACGCGACGCGGAGCGTTATCCCGCCTACGAGGCGCTTCTCGACCGGCTGGCGTGCTCGATCGAGCCCTGGCTCGACGCGTCACCACCCGATCCGATCCGACCGCGTGTGGGCGACCTCGGACGGCTGGCCCGAGTCGGCTGGGCGCTGCTGCGGCTCCGAGGCGAACTGCCGCGCGCCGCCCAGCTCTTGTTGGGGTCGGCGCGCGCTGCCCTCGAAGGCTGGTTCGAGAGCGAGCCCCTGCGCGGAACCCTGGCCACCGACTCGGTGATCGGCGCGTGGGCGCCGCCCTCGGCGCCGGGCACGGGCTACGTCCTCCTGCACCACGTCATGGGGGAGACGGGCGGGGCACGCGGCGTGTGGGCGTACGTGCGCGGCGGGATGGGCGCGCTCTCTGAGGCATTGGCCGCCGCCGCGCGGGAGGCGGGCGCCGAGATCGAGACCGAGGCGCCGGTGCGACGCGTGCTGCTCCGCGACGGGCGAGCCGCTGGTGTGGAGTTGGACGACGGGCGCGTGGTCGAAGCGGAGACGGTCGTCTCGAACGCGGATCCGGTGCGCACGCTCCTCGGCCTGGTGGGCCCGGATGCGCTTCCAACCGACGTGGTGCGGGACCTCGATGCCCTCGACTTCCGCAGCGGCAGCCTGAAGCTCAACCTGGCTCTCGGGGCCCTGCCGCGGTTCGTGGGGACGACTGGAAACGCGGCGGAGCCTGGGCCCCTGCACCGGGGCACGATCCATGTGGGTGCGCGCACGCTCGAGGAACTCGAGGAGAGCTTCGAGGCGGCGCGTCGCGGCCGACTTCCCGATCGGCCAATGATCGAACTCACCTTGCCGTCGGCCATCGATGACAGCCTTGCGCCGCCCGGTCGGCACGTGGCTTCGCTCTTTGTGCAGCACGTCCCCTTCGCGCCGGAGGAGACGACCTGGCAGGCAGCACGCGAGAGCTTCGGGGACCGTTGTCTGGAACTCGTCGACGAGGTCGCTCCCGGCTTCAGCGCCAGCGTTCTCCACCGCGAGGTGCTCGCACCGCCGGATCTCGAGCGCGTCTTCGCGTTGACCGGCGGCAACCTCTTCCACGGCGCGATGACACTCGACCGGCTGCTTTTCCTGCGGCCGGTGCCGGGGCTCGCTCCGTACCGGACCCCGATTCCCGGCCTCTACCTATGTGGAGCGGGCACCCATCCGGGCGGCGGGGTGATGGGCGCCTGCGGTCGCAACGCCGCGCGCGAGATCCTGCGCGACCTGAATCGCTGAGCGCCGTGCGGGCCGTCACGTTTCGCGTTCGAGATCAGCGATCTGGTCCGCTGCGTCGCTCGCCGCGTCGGTGTCCTGGTAGTTCTGGACGATTGCCTGGAAGATGCTCTCGGCTTCGACGAGGCGGTTCATCTCGGCGTAGCAGACACCGAGCTTGTAGAGGCCCTCCGCATCGAGTCCGAGACCTGGGAACTCGTTCAGCAGCGACCGGTAGCGCTCGGCGGCGCTTTCCCACTCGCCCCGGCGCATGTAGAAGTCGCCGATGTTCTCAACCTGGAGTGCGAGCTGGAGGCGCAGCTTGCGCCACAGATCTTCACCCTCGTCCGCGTACTCGGAGTAGGGGTAGGTGGCGAGCAGCTGGTCCAGGAAGTCGAGGGCCTGCCGGGTGGCCGTCTGGTCGCGATTCGGCGATTCGACCCGTTGCGCGTGGCACATCGCCGCGCGGTAGATCGCATAGGGCACCTTTTCGTTCTGGGGGTGCAGGTCGGTGAAGTCGCGGTAGTAGGAGAGAGCTTCCTCGTACTTTGCCTCGCCGAAGTAGCTGTCCGCTATGGCGAGTTCGGCGAGCACGGCGTACTCGCTGTAAGGGTAGTTGTCGATGATCGACTGGAATACTTCGATCGCTTTGGTGTGTTTGACGCGGGGAAAGATCCAGAGCCAGGTTCCACTGGCGAGCATCTCCTGACCTTCGGCGTAGAGGTCCGCGGCCGGAGGGACATCCTGGAACGTCGGCGGCGGCTTGGCGCAGCCGACGACGGCAACGAGGGCGAGGCTGAGAGCGGTTCTGATGAGCACGGGAGACAGTCCGCAGGCTACTGGGCTCTCCTAGGTGTGTCAATTTGCTAAGGTTTTTGCCTATCTGGGGATGGGGGAGTACCCATGGATCGCGAGAACGTGAAACGCCTCCGGTTGAACGTGCGCCTGATCGGTCGCCGTGGCTGGATCGGCGAAAAGGAACTCGAACAGGAGCGCTCGGCGCTGCCCGACGTTTCGGACAAGATCGCGGGTACGGCCGAGCCCTCGGGCGCCGGCGGGGCCGACCCGGTGGCCTGACGCCTTGATCAAAGCGAAACTCGGTGATCGGGTTGAAGACTGGCTCTTGCGCGGGCTGCCCTTCCTGTTTCGGCGGCGGGTCGATCCGAACCTGCTGACCGTGATCGGCGCTCTTGTCTCTCTCGTGGCAGCGGGCTGCTTCGCCGTCGGCGAGTTCTTTGCCGGGGGACTCGTGATGCTCGCGGGCGGCGCGTTCGACCTCCTCGACGGCGTGGTGGCGCGCTTCCACGGCATTTCGACGAGTTTCGGTGCCTTTCTCGACTCGACCCTCGACCGCGTCGTGGACATGGCGCTGCTGCTCGGCTTGACTGCGTTCTACGCCCGGATCGGGGAGCCGAATCACGTGTTGTTGGCGGCGTACGTCATGGCCGTGAGCGTGCTCGTTTCCTACGCCCAAGCGAAGGCGGAACTCCTGGTCCCCGCGTTCAAGGTCGGTCTTTTCGAGCGGGGTGAGCGGATCGTGATCCTCGCAGCTGGCGCGCTCACGGGCTGGATGATTCCCGCCCTGTGGGTGGTTGCACTGGGAAGCACCGTGACGGTCGTCCAGCGCATCGTGGCGGCGTATCGGGAAATGAGTCTCATCGAGGAGCAGAGCTGATGGCAAGCGAGAAGAATCCGGACGAGAACGAAGATCGCGGCTTCACCGTGGTCGACAAGCGGGTCGGCTCAGAGGGCGACGAGGCTCCCCCCACCCAGGCCCCCGAGTTCGAGCTGCCGCGGGTCGACTTCACGAGCTTCTGTCTCTCGCTGGCGACCTCCGCGCTCTACCATCTGGGCGCGGCAGGTGATCCGGAGACAGGAGAGAGCACCCCCGACAAGAACCTGCCACTTGCGCGGCAGACCATCGACGCGCTCGAGATGCTTCGAGACAAGACCCGGGGCAACCTCGACGACGAGGAGGACAAGCTCCTGGAAAGCCTTCTGTACGAGCTGCACACGCGCTTCGTCGAAGCCAGCAAGAGCGTTTCGGCGGGTTGATCCGGTGGACTCCGAGCGCAACGCGCCGTCCGTCCGGGACCGGTTTCGACGGTGCCTTCGGATCACTCCGCGGAGCCGGACCCTGGAGTCGCGCTCCTGACGCTGAGACTCGCAGCGCCGGCCAAAGTGAACCTCGGGCTGCGGATCACGGCACGCCGACCCGACGGCTATCACGAGTTCGAGAGTGTCTTCGCGCCGCTGGACCTGGCGGATGAGGTCGTTCTTGAGGTGAGCGACGCGCCCGAGGCCGCGGTCGACTTTGCACTCGCGTCGGTATCGGCCCACGTCCCCGACGGCACCACCAATCTGGCGGCCCGCGCCGCTGCGGGCTTTCTCGCGGCCGCCGATCTAAAGCACCGGGTCTCGGTGCATCTCACCAAGCGCGTGCCCGCGGCCGCGGGTCTCGGAGGGGGCTCGAGTGATGCCGGCGCGGTCCTGCGGGGACTCACCGAGCTACTGCCCGGCGCTCTGGAGCCTCGGGACCTCGAGATCCTCGCTCTCGGGCTCGGCGCCGACGTCCCCTACTTTCTCGCCCCGCGGCCGTCGCTCGTGAGCGGCGTAGGCGAGCTTCGCGAGCCGCTCGCCGCCACGCTTTCCCCCCTCGTGCTGCTGCTCGCCAACCCCGGTGAGGCACTGGCGACGGAGCGGGTCTACGCGGCGTTCGACGCGCTCACGCCGGAACCGGCCGGCCCGGGCCTGCGGGAACTCGTGCACCGGGTGTTCGAAGGGCCCGGCGCAGCGGGCCTGCCGGAACTGCTGCGCAACGATCTGGAGCCCGCTGCTGTGGGGCTCTGTCCCGCAGTGGCTCGCCTCCGGGAGGCGTTGCACGGGGCCGGGGCCAGCGCGGTGGCGCTTTCGGGCAGCGGTGCGACCGTTTTCGGTGTCTTTCCGGGCTTCGCGGAAGCGGAGGCGGCCCTCGGGAAGCTGCGGGCGCGGACGCCCCGGCGAACCTGGCTCCGGGTCGCAAGGACGCTCGAAGCCGGATAGGCTTGCGCATCGCCGTTCGGCGTCGATCGCCGTTCGGCGTCGATCCGTTCGAACGGTTCTGGGGCGTCGCCAAATTGGTAAGGCAGCGGCCTTTGGAGCCGCCATTTGCAGGTTCGAGTCCTGCCGCCCCAACCACGTACTGCAGATCGAGGTTGGAGGCACAGTTGGGATCGGGAGCATGCCGAATCTGAAGATCTTCACGGGCAACGCCAGCCTGGAATTGGCTGCATCGGTCGCGACCTATCTCGGACTCGAGGTGGGCAAGGCCCAGGTCAGTACTTTCAGCGACGGTGAAACCCGGGTGGAGCTCGGTGAGAACGTGCGTGGCATGGACTGCTTCGTGGTGCAGTCGACGTCGTCCCCCGCGAACGCGCATATCATGGAGCTCCTCATCATGGTCGATGCGCTGCGCCGCTCCTCAGCGCGCCGTATCACGGCTGTGATTCCCTACTACGGTTATGCGCGCCAGGACCGCAAGGTAATCCCGCGGGTTCCGATCACCGCGAAGCTGGTCGCCGATCTGCTCGTGACGGCAGGGACCGACCGCGTTCTCTGCATCGAGCTGCACGCCGGACAGATTCAGGGTTTTTTCAATATTCCCGTCGACAATATCTACGCCACTCCAGTACTGCTCGATGCGGTTCGCTCCCGCTACGGGAACGAACCGCTCACGATCGTGTCGCCGGACGCCGGTGGTGTGGAACGCTCGCGGGCGTACGCGAAACGCCTGGGAGCGACGCTCGCGATCGTCGACAAGCGGAGAGAGGCGGCCAACGTATCCGAGGTGATGAACATCGTCGGCGACGTGAAGGGCCGCGCCTGCGTGATCGTCGACGACATCGCCGACACGGCCGGTACGCTCACGCAGGCCGCCGAGGCCCTTACCCGCGAAGGTGCGGCCAGGGTCTCCGCTGCGATCACACACCCTGTCCTATCGGGCCCCGCGATCAAGCGCATCGACGAGTCGGTGCTCGAAGAGGTGGTGGTGACCGACACCATCGGGCTTCGACCGGAAGCCGTGGAAAGTGGGCGCTTCCGTGTGGTCAGAATCGCCCACCTGCTCGGTGAGGCGATTCGGCGCATCAACAACGAGGAGAGCGTTAGCTCGCTCTTCGTCTGACTATCAGGAGCCGAACGTGGCCGAGAACACGCTTCAAACCGAGCTTCGAGACGGAACGGGAAAGGGTGTGGCGCGCAAGCTTCGTGCGGCCGGTCGCATCCCGGGTATCTGCTACGAAAAGGGCGAGAAGAGCGTCGCGGTCCACGTCGACCCCGGGGCGCTCCGGCAGTTGCTCGAGCGCGGCGACGCTGGAATGAATACGGTGCTCTACCTGAAGGGCGACTCGGCGGTCGAGGGCAAGATGGTGCTCGTGCGCGAACTCCAGCGCGACCCGGTGCACGGCGTGTACCTGCACGCCGATTTCTATGCGATCGAGGCGGAGCAGCGGGTCGAGGTCTCGGTACCGATTCACATCGAGGGCAAGGCTCCCGGGGTAGAACTGGGCGGGATCCTGGATCACAGCCTGCGCGAGATCGACCTGATCTGCTTGCCGCTCTCGATTCCCACGGAACTCATCGCCGACGTCAGCGAGATGCAACTCGGCGACTCACTCCACGTGCGGGACATCGCGCTGCCCGAGGGTGTCGAGTTGAAGAGCGATCCCAATCTCTCCGTCGTCTCGGTGGTGGCTCCGAAGGTCGAGGAAGAGGAGACTCCGGAAGAAGAGGGCGTCGAGGCCGAGGAAGGCGTCGAGGGCGAGGAGGCTCCCGCCGAGGGCGAGGAGTCCAAGACGGGAGGGCCTGCCGAGGCTGCAGACGACGCGAAGGACGGTGAGTAGGCTCTCCGCTCTCCGGTGAAGCTGGTCGTTGGCCTCGGGAACCCGGGTTCCCGCTACCTGGGAACCCGCCACAACGTCGGCTACCGCGTGGTCGGGTGCTTCGCGGCGCGCAACTCGATCCCTTTGGATGGGGAGCGATTCGAGAGTCGCTTCGGTCCGGGCTCGATCCAACGCGACGCGGGCGAACCAGTCGAGGTCGCCGTGCTCGAGCCTCTGACCTGGATGAATCGCTCCGGCGCCGCGGTCGCCCAGGCGATTCGGGGCTTGGGCATCGAGGAGCCGTCGAGCGACCTGCTCGTGGTCTTCGACGACGTGGACCTGCCCACCGGGAGGTTGCGCTTGCGGCCGCACGGCGGCTCGGGCGGGCACCGGGGTCTGGCCGACGTGATCGAGGCGCTGGATCGCAGCGACTTCGCCCGCTTGCGCTTCGGCGTCGGGCGACCCGAAGGACTCGCGGATACCGCCGACTGGGTGCTCGCACCGTTCTCGGCCGAAGAGGAGGTCGCGGTCCGGAGACGCGTAGAGGCCGCAGCCGAGGCCATTGAAGCATTTCTCTTGGAGGGCATCGTCCCGGCGATGAACCGCTTCAACACGGATCCTGCCAGCGAATCCTGAACCCGGTAGAGTGAGCGGCCCAGCTTCTGCCGCGAACGGAGCCCCCCCCCTTGGCGACGAGCCGCAACGGTCTCATCAATGTGCTCCAGGAGTTCTCGATCCCGCTGCTCGCCGGCGTCGTGGTGGCAATCGTCAGCGCCAACCTGGCGCCCGGGTGGTACCACCAGACCGTCGACGGCAAGCTCTTTGGCGACGTCAGCCTCCTGGGCCACGAGATCACGCTCCACTTCCTGGTGAACGACATCTTCATGGTGTTCTTTTTCGGGATCGCGGCGAAAGAGATCACCGAGGCGTGTCTGCCCGGTGGCGACCTGAATCCACCTGCCAAGGCCGTGAACCCGCTCCTGGCGACCCTCGGCGGCGTCATCGGGCCCATCGGCGTGTTCTTCGGGGGCCTCTGGCTGTTGTTCCAGGCCGGTGTCTACCAGCCGACGGACGACTGGAACTCTCTCATGCGGGGCTGGGGCGTGCCGACGGCGACGGACATCGCGTTGGCCTGGCTGGTGGCGCGCGCGGTCTTCGGCCGGGGACATCCCGCAATCAACTTCCTGCTCCTGGTGGCCGTCGCGGACGACGCAATCGGCCTGGTGATCATCGCGGTCTTCTACGGCGATCCGGCGCACCCGGCAGCGCCTGGGTTCCTCTTGCTCGTGGCGGCGGGCATGGGCGTGGCCTACGGCCTTCGCCGGGCCGGCGTGAAGAGCTGGGTGCCCTACATCGCACTGGGAGGGCCGCTCGCCTGGCTGGGCTTCGTGCTCGCCCACCTGCACCCGGCCATCTCACTGGTGTCGATCGTGCCCTTCCTGCCGGCACCTCGGCGCGACGTGGGCCTGTTCAAGGACCAGGACGAGGTGGACCTGATGGGAGAGGAGCTGGCCCACGATCTCCACATGGAGCACTCGGCGCTCCACAATTTCGAGCATCAGCTGAAGTTGTTCGTCGACTTCGGTCTCTTCTTCTTCGCGTTCGCGAATGCCGGCGTCGCGTTCGAGGAGGTCGGGCCACTCACCTGGCTGATCCTCGCCTCACTCGTGATCGGCAAGACCGTGGGGGTGACGCTCTTCGGTTGGCTCGCGGCGCGCCTGGGCTTTCCGCTACCCGACCAGATGAGCATGGGCACACTCCTGATGGCGGGCTTCGTCGCGGCATTGGGGCTCACCGTTGCGCTCTTCATCGCCGGCGCCGCATTCACGGATCCCGCCTTGCTGGGCGAGGCGAAGATGGGGGCCCTCTTGTCGGGTGCCGTCGGCCTGGTGGCCCTTGTGATTGGACGGCTGGCCGGATTCGGGCGCGCCGATCCACCAGATGCCTGATTGACTGCCTGTTTTTTGATTATTGTCTGGGTATTATCCCGGAATAAATCACTGCTTTAAACGGGTTGAATCCTTTTTGTCCCTCAAATAGACTGGTCTCATGCTAGAGATTTCGCTCGTTCAGAACCGAGATGCCGGTCCCGTCTACCGGCAGATCGCCGGACAGATCCGGAGTGCGATCGAGGCGCACCGCCTCGCCCTGGGCGAGCGGTTGCCGACGATCCGGGATCTGTCCGAGCGGCTCGGCGTGAACCGCGACACGGTTGCACTCGCCTACGACGAACTCGCTCGGGACGGCCTGGTGGAAGCCACTGTCGGGCGCGGGACCTTCGTTGCCGGGGGCGCCGGTGCGCGTTCTTTCGAGCCCCAGCTTTCGCCGCTCATCGAGCGCCTGCTCGTGCTGGAGCGTGCCCTGCCGCGCTTCGGCAGCACCGACGCGGCGGTGGCGCTCCACTCCGTGGTTCCGGATCCGCGCCTCTACCCCGCGGCGGCGTTTCGAAAGACCCTCAACCGCGAGTTCCAGAAAGGCGGTGCGGAACTCCTGCTCTACGGCGAGCCCCAGGGCCTGCTCCGTCTGCGCCGCGCCGTCGCCGAGCACCTGAAGGGCGTCGACCTCGTGGTCTCTCCGGACGAACTCGTGCTCTGCCACGGCGCGAGCCAGGGGATCGTGCTGGCGTTGCGCCTGTTTGCCGCGCCCGGCGACGTCGTTGCGCTCGAGGAGCCCACCTACAACCACGTACTCGCAGCCTGCTCCGGGCTCGGGTTCGAGACCACGGCGATTCCAATGCGCGAGGAGGGTCTCGACCTCGGTGCGCTCGAGCGAACTCTCGCGCGTCCCGAGGTGAAGCTCCTCTACACGATTCCGAGCTTCCACAACCCGCTCGGCATCACGACTTCGCTGGCCCACCGCCAGGCGCTGCTCGCGATCGCCGCGCGCTGTGGCAAGCCGGTGGTGGAGGATGCCTACGAGCAGGACCTTCGCATCGATGGGCGGCCGGTTGCTCCGCTGGCAGCCCTCGACACGACCGGCGGTGTCGTCCACCTGGCTTCGTTCTCGAAGTCCCTCTTTCCGGGAGTGCGGGTCGGGGCCATGGCCGCGCGGGGCCGGCTCGTCGACGCCCTGCTCGCGCTGAAGCAATCGAGCGACCTCTCGGACGCCATGCCGCTCCAGGCCGGTCTCGCGGGGTTCCTGGAGAGCGGCGACTACGCCAAGCACCTGGCACGCCTGCGGCGCGTCATGCGCGGCCGGCGCGACGCCCTGCTCGAGGCGCTGGCGCAGTACCTGCCCCCCGGTGCGCGCTTCGCTCGACCGGAGGGCGGTTACCAGGTGTGGGTCGAGCTGCCGGACGCCATCGACACGAGCGAGTTGTTGCCCGATGCCGTCGCTGCCGGGGTGCTCTTCGCTCCCGGCGCACAGTTCCACCACGACCGCCGGCCGTCGCATTGCCTGCGGCTCAGCTACGCCATGGCCGACGAGGCGGAGCTTCGCGAGGGTGCTGCGGTTCTGGGTGAAGTCGTGACCCGACGCGGGCGCGCCGACGGGCGGCGTGCCCAGCGGGTTTCTGTTTGAGAGCCAAGGGAGGAGAACCCATGAACGAGAAGAATGAGAACGAGGGAGGCAACGGCGCCCGGCGCGGAGCTGCTGCCTTTGAGATCAAGGTCGGCCTGGCGGAGATGCTGAAGGGCGGCGTCATCATGGACGTGACGGCGCCGGCGCAGGCAAAGATCGCGGAAGACGCCGGAGCGGTGGCTGTCATGGCCCTCGAGCGCGTGCCCTCGGACATTCGCAAGGACGGGGGCGTCGCCCGGATGTGCTCGATGGAGGTCATCGAAGGTATCCAGCGTGTCGTCTCCATTCCGGTGATGGCGAAGGTGCGCATCGGCCACTTCGTGGAGGCGCGGGTGCTCGAGTCGCTGGGGGTCGACTTCATCGACGAGAGCGAGGTGCTGACACCTGCCGACGAAGAGCACCACGTCTGGAAGCACGACTTCCGCTCGCCCTTCGTGTGCGGGGCGCGAGACCTGGGGGAGGCGTTGCGGCGTATTTCGGAAGGTGCGGCCATGATCCGCACCAAGGGCGAGGCGGGCAGCGGAAATATCGTCGAGGCCGTGCGTCACCTGCGCCGGGTGTGCGGAGACATGCGCACGCTGAGCGCCACTCGGTCGGAGGAGCTTCCCACGCGTGCCAAGGAACTGGGGGCGCCCGTCGATCTGGTGCGGAGCGTTGCGGAGACGGGACGGCTTCCCGTGCCGAACTTCGCAGCCGGAGGCGTGGCCACACCGGCCGACGCCGCGTTGTGCATGGCCCTGGGGGCCGAGGCGGTCTTCGTCGGGTCGGGGATTTTCAAGAGCGAGGATCCCGAGAAGCGCGCCACCGCCGTGGTGCGCGCCACCACGCACTGGCAGGAGGCCGCCGAGGTGATGGCGGCGAGCCGAGGTCTGGGCGGTGCGATGCCGGGGATCGAGATCGGCACGCTCGAAGAGAACGAGCGCATGGCAAACCGCGGCTGGTAGCCCATGGGACAGCGGGCCGGGATTCTCGCCGTCCAGGGGGACGTGGAGGCGCACAGCCGGACCCTGGAGCGGCTGGGCGCGGAGGTTCGGTGCGTGCGCCGCGCCGCCGAACTCGACGGCATCGACGCACTGGTCCTGCCCGGCGGGGAGAGCACGACGATCGCGAAGGGTCTCGAGCGGCTCGGTCTGTACGAGCCGCTCGAGAGCTTCGCAGCGGCCGGCAAGCGGGTCCTCGGAACCTGCGCGGGCGCCGTGCTGTTGGCCACCGAGGTCGAGAACCACAGCGTCCGCTCGCTGGGCCTCGTCGACGTATTGGCGGTGCGCAATGCCTACGGCACCCAGGTGGACTCGTTCTCGGCCCCAGCCGAGGATCCGGCGCCGGGCTTCGAGGGGCTCGAATGCGTCTTCATCCGGGCCCCGCGGCTTCGCCGGCCCGGCGCCCGGGTCGAGGTGTTGGCGCGCGTGGACGGTTGGCCCGTGGCAGTGCGCCAGGAAAACGTGCTCGCCACGACCTTTCACCCGGAGCTCACCGGGGAGCTCCGCCTTCACGCCTGGCTCCTCGGGTCCTAGGCGGGGCGTCCTCGGGACCAGTCGACGTCCCGGGGTGCGCACCCTCTTCCGCTTGTGGTATCAACAGGCCCCGCGGCGGGATGGACCGCCGCGTTTCCTCAGTCCCCGGCGCGGGCGGCCTTTCGCAGAAAAGCCCGCTGAGTGGGGGCTCGGGGCTAGAGCCCCGTCCGCGAGGAGGCCTGGTGCGAGAATACGAGACCACCTTCGTCATTCAGCCGGAGCTCTCGGACGAGGGCGTTCAGGCAGTCTGCGCCCGTGTCGAAGCCATCCTCGAGAAGCAGGGTGCGATCCAGCTCTTCTACGACGACATGGGTCGGCGCCGGCTGGCCTACAGCATCCGGAACTTTCAGAAGGGTCACTACCTGACGCTCCATTACCTCGATGACGGCAAGGTCGTCACTGAGGTCGAGCGCGTGCTGCGGCTCGACGACTCCGTGCTGAGGTACCTGACCGTGCTGGCCGACCCCGATGTCTCCGACATCGAAGCACGCCGGGTCGAGGCGGCGGAACTCGAGCGCATCCGCGCCGAGAGGGCGGCCGAGCGTGCGGCTCGAGAGTTGGAGGAGGCCGCGGAGCGCGAGGAGGCCGCGGCGCGCGAGGAGGCGGCGCGAGCGGAGGCCGCGGCCGTGGTCCCCGAGGGCGAAGCTGCGCCGGGATCCGAGGGCGAAGCTGCGCCGGGATCCGAGGGCGAAGCTGCGCCGGGATCCGAGGGCGAAGCTGCACCGGGATCCGAGGGCGAAGCTGCGCCGGGATCCGAGGGCGAAGCTGCACCGGGATCCGAGGGCGAAGCTGCACCGGGATCCGAGGGCGAAGCTGCAGCGTTAGACAGCGCGGGCGAGTCTGACGAAGCCAAGCCAGACGACGCCGAGGAACCCGGGGAGGCCGATCGATGAGCGCACCCATGGGACCCGATCGCCGCGATCGGTCGGACCGAGGAGATCGAGGCGACCGAGGAGATCGAGGCGACCGAGGAGATCGAGGCGACCGAGGAGATCGAGGCGACCGCGACGGCCCCCAGACGGTCAAGTCGAGGTTGCGCGCCAAGGCGCGCAAGAAGGCCCGAAAGGCGCGCAAGAAGGGCTTCACACGCCGCAAGGTGTGTCGTTTCTGTGCTGACTCCAGCCTCAAGATCGATTATCGCGACGCCAAGACGCTGCGCCTGTTCATCTCGGAGACGGGGAAGATGGTGCCCCGGCGCATTTCGGGGAACTGCGCCAGGCATCAGCGGCCCTTGGCCGTGGCGATAAAACGCGCGCGCCATCTGGCGCTTCTGCCCACATCGGGCAACTACCTGTAGCTACCGGAGATCCCATGGCCCAGGTACAGCTGATTCTCCAGGAAGCCGTGTCGAATCTCGGCGAAGCCGGTGATCTCGTGCACGTGCGCCCGGGCTACGCGCGGAACTATCTGATCCCGCAGGGGAAGGCGATCTTCGCCACAGAGGGGCGTGTTCGGGAACTCGAGCACCACCGCCGCGTCGTCTCCGAGAAGGTCGCGCAGCAGATGGTGGGTCTCGAGGCGAAAAAGGCGCGGATCGAAGCGCTCACTCTCGAGATTCCGGCGCGCGTGGGCGAGGAGGGCAAGCTCTTCGGATCCGTAACGGTGTTGCAGATCCACGAGCGGCTCGCTGCGCAGGGCTTCGAGATCGAGCGTCGTCGGATCGCCCTCGGCGAGCCGATCAAGGAGACCGGCGAGCACCGGGTCACGGTGAAGCTCCACCGGGACGTCAGCGCCGAGCTCAAGGTCACGGTCACCGCCGAAGAGTGATCGATACTCCTGCGAGAGTGACCCCTTCCGTCGCTCTCCTGGTGTAAAATCGACTGGTTTCGTATCACCACGGAGGGGGTGCCGTGGAATCCACTGCGCGCACGCTTCCGCACGACATCGACGTGGAGAGAGCTGTGCTCTCGGCTCTCTTGCACGACAACACCGCCATCCACGCGGTGCTCAATGAGGTGAAGCCGGAGGACTTCTATCACCCGGCACACCAGCAACTCTACCGTTCGATGATCGCTCTGCAGGACGCGAACGAGCCCGTCGACCTGCATACACTGGGCAACGCGCTGAACGAGCAGAAGCTCCTGGATGCCATCGGTGGCGCTGTCTACCTGGCCGAACTCTTTGACTACGCGGCCACCGCCGCCAACGTCGAGACCCACGCACGCATCGTGCGGGACAAGTCTGTGAAGCGTGGGCTCATCGCGGTGGCAACGGACATCGTCCAGATGGGATTCGAAGAGACCGACGAGGCCGGCCGCATGCTCGACCAGGCCGAGTCGCGGATCTTCGACATCGGCCGAGCGCGGGGCCGTCAAACCTTCGTGAGTCTTCACGGAGAGATGGAGGAGGCCATCGACTACGTCGAGATGCTGATGGACCGCAGTGGTGAACTCACCGGCGTGCCCACCGGCTTCAGGGATCTCGACGAGAAGACGGGCGGGCTCCAGGCAGGCGAGCTGGTGGTGATCGCGGCGCGGCCCAGCATGGGGAAGACCGCGCTGGCGCTGAACGTGGCGCGCAATGCGGCGGTCGACCACGGCCGCAAGGTGGCGATCTTCTCCCTCGAGATGACCAAACGCGCGCTGGCGCTGCGGCTGCTCTCGTCCGAGGCGCGGGTCGACCTCTCGAGCTTCCGGCGCGGCTTTGGTTCGAGCACCGACCACCAGAAGCTGGTGCAGAAGGCGGGTGTGCTCGCCGACGCCGAGATCTGGATCGACGACTCGGGGACGATCACCATCCTCGAGATCAAGGCCAAGTGCCGGAGGCTTGCCGCCGAGCGCGGACTCGACGTGGTGATGGTCGATTATCTCCAACTCGCGCACGCGGACCAGCCCCAGTCCCGCAAGGACCTGGAGATCGCCCAGATCAGCCACGGCCTGAAGGCGCTCTCGAAGGAGCTCGACATTCCGGTGGTGGCGCTCTCCCAGCTGAATCGCGGCCCGGAGCAGCGCGATCCGGACAAGCGCCGCCCGAACATGGGTGACCTGCGCGAGTCCGGTGCCATCGAACAGGATGCCGACGTCATCGCGTTCATCTACCGGGACGAGGTCTACAACCCGACCGAGGAAAACCGGGGCCTCGCGGAGCTCATCATCGCAAAGCAGCGCAACGGACCGACTGGCACGGTGCGGCTCTCGTTCGAGGGGCGCTACGCGAACTTCCGCAACCTTGCCGATGCGCCCGGTGATGGCATCGTCCAGGCGCCGCCGCTTCCGAGCGGCCTGCCGCCCGCTTTTCCGGACGACGAAGGGGAAGTTCCCTTCTAGTGTACGCGCTGCGCAAGCCGCGTGCGCTGGCTGCAGGTGCGATGCTGGGGATTGCGGCACCGGGTGGCCCTGTGGATCCCGACCGCGTCGACGCCGGCTGCGCCCTGCTCGAAGCCGCTGGCTTCGGCACCTTCCGGCGCGACGACCTGACAGACCGCCGCGGTTACCTGGCGGGAGACGACGACCGGCGCGTCGCGGAGCTCACGCAGCTCTGGGAGGATCCGGCGGTTGGCGCCATCGTGTGCGCTCGGGGTGGGTACGGCTGCGACCGAATCCTGGATCGGCTCGATCCCGCACTGGTGCGCGAGGCCGCGAAGCCGCTGGTCGGCTACAGCGATGTCACGGCTCTGCTGCTCTGGCAGGCGAAGCACGCCGGGCTCGCGGGCTTTCACGGGCCGATGCTCGACCGCGGGAGCGATGCCGACCCGGCGGCTGTCGCGTCGCTGGCGGGCTGGCTGATGGGCAAGGCCGAGGCGCGGGCGGTCTTCGTGGGGACGGGCCAGAGTCCCGGCGTCGCCGAAGGCCCTCTGATCGGCGGGTCGCTGACCCTGCTCGCGGCCAGCGCGGGCACGTCCTGGGAGGTCGAGCCCGACGGTGCCATCCTGCTGCTCGAGGAGACGAACGAGAGCCCCTACCGGGTCGACCGCATGCTCCAGCAGCTGCGCAGCAGCGGGAGGCTCGAGGGTGTCGTCGGCCTCGGCTGTGGCGACCTCACGAGTTGCATCGATCCCCGGTACGACACGCAGGTCGGCGAGGTGATCGCCGAGTTCTCGTCGGCGCTCGGGGTGCCGTGCGTAACCGAGCTTCCCTTTGGCCACGGGCGAACCAATTTCCCCTGGCCCTTTGGCGGTCGCGCTACCATCGACGGCTCGAGTGGGGAGGTTCGGATGCTCGACCGCGGAGTCGAGGTGGCGGTATGAGGTGGAGCGCCGTCAACCGCAAGCTGGCACGCGTGAGTCGTGTCATCGACAAGGCGATCGAGAAGCAGGAGATGCCCGGCGCGGTGCTGCTGGCTCGCATGCCCAAGCACGGCGAAGTGATCGAGCACTTCTCGCGCCACGGCCTGGCGGTGACGCGGCCCGAGCGCCTGCCGATGACGCGGGAGACCGTCTTCGACCTGGCGTCACTGACGAAGCCGTTGGCCACCACGACGGCGGTCATGCTGCTCGTGAGTGACGGGGCTCTGGGGCTCGATGATCCCGTCTCCAAGCATCTCCCGACGTTCTCGGAGCGTGACAAGGACGGTGTCACCCTGCGCCACTTGCTGACGCACTCGTCTGGCCTCAAACCGCTGCGCCGCTTCCACCGGGAATTTCTCGACCGTGAGCGCAAGAAGGGCGAGCGGTGGATCGGAACACCGGCCGCTCGTGATTTCGTCGTCGAGCGCGTGTTGCGCTCTGGTTTGGTGCACGAACCCGGCAGCGCAGCGGTTTACGGGGACCTGGACTTCATCGCGCTCGGCGCCGTGGTCGAGGCCGTTGCGCACCAGCCGCTCGATGCTTTCTGCCAGGCGCGGATCTTCGCGCCCCTCGGGATGCGGGACACGTTCTTCGTGCGTCTGGGTGAAGGCGACCCTGGGCTTCCCGACGCAGTCCGCCGGCGCGTTGCCGCCACCGAGGACTGCCCGTGGCGAAGCCGCATCCTCTGGGGCGAGGTGCACGATCCGAACGCCGCGGTGATGGGGGGCGTTGCGGGGCACGCGGGTCTCTTTTCCACTGCCGACGATGTGATGAAGTTTGCCCTGGCCCTGCTCGATGTCTGGCACGGCCGCAGCGAGATCTGGCCGCGCGAGATACTGCGGGAGTTCACGCGGCGCCAGGATTTGCCCGAGGGCTCTGACTGGGCGCTGGGCTGGGACACGCCCACCGAGGGTGTGTCCTCCGCGGGTCGGCATTTCGACCGCGATTCGGTGGGGCACCTGGGTTTCACAGGCACCTCGGTGTGGATCGACCTCCCGGCCGAGGCCGTCGTCGTACTGCTCACCAACCGTCAGCACACGCACGAAAAGAAGAGCCGCTTCGAGTTGCGGCCCACGGTTCACGATCTCGTCCGCGAAGCGTTCCAGGAAGGCTGACCGCGTGGCGGACGCGCTGGGTCACGTGCACTTCGTGGCGATCTGCGGCACGGGGATGGGATCTCTCGCAGGGTTGCTCCACGCCCGCGGCATCCGGGTGACCGGTTCCGACGAGGGGCTCTACCCCCCCATGAGCAGCGCCCTCGAGGGTTGGGGCATTTCGGTCGAGGAGGGTTTCCGCGCCGAGCATGTCACCGACGATCCTCCCGACCTGGTCGTCGTCGGCAACGCGGTGGGGCCGGACAATTCCGAGGCCCGCGCGGCGCTGGACGAAGGTTTCCGAGTTCTTTCGTTCCCCGATGCGCTCCACGAACTAGCCATCGCAGGTCGCCACTCCGTCGTGGTGTCTGGAACGCACGGCAAGACCACCACGACAGCGCTGCTCGGTTCCGTACTCGTGGCTACGGGGCGCGAACCCTCGTTGCTGGTGGGCGGCTATTGCCACGATTTTTCTGGGAGCTTCCGGGAAGGTGAGGGTGAGCACTTCGTCGTGGAGGGCGACGAATACGACACGGCCTTCTTCGACAAGACACCTAAGTTCTTGCACTACGGCGCGCGCACCGCCGTCATCACCTCGATCGAGTTCGACCACGCGGACATCTACCGAGATCTCGAACACGTGAAGGACGCATTTCGCGCCCTCGTGGCCGGCATGCCGTCGGATGGAGTGCTGGTGGCCGCTGTGGACCACGAGACGGTCCGAGACGTCGTTCGCGACGCGCCCTGCCGGGTCGTGGGCTATGGATTGACCGACGTCGGCGCACCGCGCTGGCGTGCGAACGCCGTCGAGGTGATGCAGGACGGCACCGCCTTCCGGGCGCAGGGCGCGGACGGGGCTGCTCTCGATGTGCGGGTGCCACTGCTCGGTCGCTTCAACGCGGAGAATGCGCTCGCCGCCCTGGCGACGGCGGAAGTTCTGGGGGTGCCGGCAGTGGATGTGGCTTCGGCGCTCGCGCGTTTCGGCGGCGTGAAGCGGCGGCAGGAGGTGCGCGGCGAGGAGGCGGGGGTCCTGGTGATGGACGACTTTGCGCACCATCCCACCGCGGTGCGCGGCACGCTAGAGGCCCTGCGTGCGCGCCACGCGAACCGCCGGATCGTCGCCGTCTTCGAGCCGCGGACCAATACGAGTCGGCGTGCGGTCTTTCAGGAGCGTTACGTGGAGTGCTTCGATGCGGCCGATCGCGTCGTGGTCGCCGCGGCTCCCGAGGGCGAGATCTACAGTGCCACGGGTCCGGTGACCGAGCGCTTGTCCGTCGATCGCCTGGTCTCCGATCTGCGCGCTCGCGGTATCGACGCGGTCTCGCCCGGCGGCGTGGACGAAATCGTGGCTCACTTGACGCCGCGGTGCGCGCCGGGCGACGTGGTGATCGTGATGAGCAACGGGGCGTTTGGCAACATCTGGGAGAAACTGCTGGGCGCACTTCGGAGCCGGTAGTCGAGAAGTCGCTCAGCCGTACGACAGGAACCGCGCGAGCTTTCCCACCTGTGCGGCGCCGTCGAGGGCCTTGGCGACGAAGCGCCGGCCGCGTTCGATGGCGACTTCGAGGTCGTCCCCCCGCGCCAGGTAGGCTGTCACCGCCGAGGAGAGCGTGCAGCCGGTGCCGTGCACGGGGCCCACCTCCCGCCGCTGTCCCGCGAGCCAGGTGAGCACCTGGGAGCCTCCCTCCCGCACGACGAGGAGATCGTCGGGGGGGCCTTCGGTGTGCCCGCCGGTGACCAATGCGGCGCGTGCCCCCAGGCCGGACACGAGGGCGCAGCCCGCCGCCTCGACGCCTTCCTGGGTGCCGACGTCGCAGTCGGTGAGCTGCTGGGCTTCGGGGAGGTTGGGGGTCACGAGCGTGGCCCGCCCGATCAGGCGTTCGAGGCTGGGGATCGCCCGGGGTTCGAGCAGGGGCGTTCCGTCGCTGGCGGCCAGTACCGGGTCGATCACCAGCGGAAGCTCCGGTGGGACCGTCGCGAGTCCCCACTCGACGTTCCGGGCCACGTCGTCGGTGGCGAGCATTCCGAGCTTCACCGCCTGGGGCGGGATGTCCGCGAGCAGCACCCGGAGCTGATCGAGCACCACCGTCGGAAAGACTGGCAGCACCTGCTGCACCCGGCCCGAGTCCTGGACCGTCAGCGCCGTCAGCACGCCGGTGCCGTGTACGCCCAGGGCCCGGAATACCTGCACGTCGGCCTGGAGCCCGGCTCCCCCGGTCGGGTCCGAGCCAGCGATCGCGAGTGCCACCTGCATGGGTTGAGGTTACGCTACCCGGTCCAGCATGCACTCACCGACTCGCTCTCGGCCCCTCATCGCAATGGTGGCGCTGTTCGTCCTTTTCGCACAGCCCGTCCGCAGCCAGCCAGCCGCCGCCGACGCGGAGACGGAGAAGAAAGTCAAGCTTCCGAATACCTGGTACGCCCAGGCCATTGCCAGCACGGAGCGGGCGCTCAACGTGACCCATTTCTGGTCGAAAGGCGACATGCTGCGGGCCGAAACGGTGATCGCCGGCCGGCGTGTGGTGACGATCGTGAACGGGGATACCTACTACGCGTATGACGCGCTGCTGCGCAACGGAGTCGCAATTCAGCGCTCGAAGATTGCCGTTGACCAGGATGCGGAGCGGGCGCGCCCCTTCGGTAACGATCTCGAGACGATGTTGCGTCAGGGTGCCGAGAAGGTTCGCGAGGAACCGCTCGGCGGCGACACAGCCGTGATGTACCAGCTGACCAACGAAAAGGGGCGGACCCGGCTGTGGGTGAGGAAGGAGAAGCCGAAGCTTCCGATGCGCATCGAGTTGTACCGCCGCGCGACGGCCACCGAACTTTCGACCGACTACCTGAGCTGGCAGCGCGGTCTCCCCATCACCGACGACTTCTTCCGGCCCGAGCCTGGCATCAACATGCTGGTTCTCACCCTGTCGGACTACGTTGCCAAGCAGGCCAAGCGCGAGCCGGTCGGCCCCGTTCCCGCTCTCTACGGGGATCTGCTGCACGGGTTCTAGCCGGGGTGGACCCCGGATCACCCGATCGTCTCTACTGCACCCAGGTGATGTTGGCGTCGACGACGGGAGGGGCACCTTCGGCGAGCAGGGCGAGCCGGCGTGCGACGCCTCCGGAGAGCTCGCGCAGGGCCGTCGCCGCGTCCGAGTCCGGCGCGTGGATCAGGATGGGCCGGCCGGAGTCACCACCCTCGACGACGCGGGGATCGATGGGCACCTCGCACAGGAAATCGATGCCGAGTTCCTTTGCGACCCGGCGCCCACCGCCCTCACCGAAGATGTAGTACTTCCGGTCCGGAAGGTCCGGTGGCGTGAAATAAGACATGTTTTCGACGATTCCCAGCACCGGGACCTCGACCTTGCGAAACATCTCGAGGCCCTTGCGCGCGTCGATCAGCGAGAGGTCGTTTGCGGTGGTGACGATCACAGCGCCGGAGAGGGGTGCCATCTGGGTGAGCGTCAGCGCCGCGTCGCCGGTTCCCGGCGGCATGTCGATCACCAGGTAGTCGAGTTCGCCCCACTCGACGTCGGTCAGGAACTGCCGTACGAGACCGTGCACCATTGGCCCCCGCCAGATTACGGGTGTGCTGTCGTCGACGAGAAAGCCGATCGACATGAGCTTCATTCCGAGCCCGTCGTGTGGAAAGAGCTTCTGGGCGCGGGTCCGGGGCGGGCCACTCACGCCGGTGAGGAGCGGCAGCGACGGGCCGTATACGTCGGTGTCGAGCAATCCAACCGAGGCGCCGCGCTCGCCGAGCGCCAGAGCGAGGTTCACCGCGACCGTGCTCTTGCCCACGCCGCCCTTGCCCGACGCGACGGCGATGGTGTTGCGCACGCCGGGCAGTACATCGGCGGTGGACCCGCCGGGGGCTGCGCCGCGGCCCCGGGTGTTGGCGGTCATTTCCACCTCGACCTCATCGACTCCCGGGAGCGCGAGAACCCGTTCCCGCGCTTCCTTCTCGAACTGCTCTTTCACCGGGCAGGCCGGCGTCGTGAGCTCGATGCTGAAGCGCACGCGTCCCCCGTCGATTGCAAGGTTTTTCACGAAGCCCAGCTCGACGATGCTCTTGCCGAAGTCGGGATCGACGATCGGGCGCAAGGCATCGAGGATTTCGGTGTCGTTGGGCACGAAAATCTCCTCAGCTCGGGTTTGGTGCCGGTGTGTCGGGGCCACTCGTGGCAGGCGTGGTCCGCTCGGAGTAGACCGGGTCGGCTTCGTCGGTGAGGCTGCCCGGGAAGGCGACGATGGACGCGTTCTGCTCGGAGGTCAAGGTCAGTCCCAGCGGATGGCGGGCCATGAGTTGGGCGGATGGCGGGCCATGAGTTGGGCGGATGGCGGGCCATGAGTTGGGCGGATGGCGGGCCACGAGTTGAATGGCTTTGGGCGGGCTCTCGCCCCCGCCGTTGCTGAACCGGGGACGGTTCTGGGGCGGGGGTGTCGTCCCCGGGCGACTGCAACACCCCTCGCGCAGGCGCACAGGGTACGGGGGATCATCGCGTGGTCGTCGCCTCGACATTCGCGACAAAACTGCCGTCCTGACGCTCCCAACGGTGTCGCAGAATAGGGAGCTGTTCGGGATGGGTCAGAATGTAGAGACTTCCCGCCTCGATGGCGCGGAGCACGCGGGGCGGGACTTCTTCGACGGGGATCGTTCCGCCCTTGAGCGCGCCGGGCGGCGGGCCCCCCTCCGATGCATTGGACGCGGGCCGTCCCAGGGAACGTGCCGAGTTCACGTTGATGTTGGTGTGTACCATCATGGGACAGAGGACGTGCACACCGATTCCGTGGGGCCGCAGCTCGCGCTCGAGCGACTCGGAGAGGGCCACCACCGCGAACTTCGTGACACAGTAGATCCCCAGGTACTGCATGCCGATGAGACCGGCCATCGAGGCCGTGTTCACCAGATGTCCCCCTTCGCCGGCGTCGATCATGCGGGGGGTAAATGCGTCGACTCCGTGCACGACGCCCCAGAAGTTGACCGCCATCGACGCCTCCCAGTCACGGGGGTCGGCGTTTACGACCGAGCCGGCGATGGCGATGCCCGCGTTGTTGCAGACGATGTGCGCTGCGCCAAAGCGGTCAAAGGTGGCGTCGGCGAGCGCCTCGACGCTCTCGCGCCGGGTCACGTCCGTGGGCACGCCGAGCGCGGTGGCGCCGGACTCCGAGAGCTCCTCGGCTGCGGCCGCCAGCGTGGCCTCGTCGATGTCGGCGAGCACCAATTTTGCTCCTCGGGCCGCAAAGGCCCGCGCCAGCGCGAGTCCTATGCCCGAGGCCGCACCGGTCACCACCGCCACCCGGCCCGCGAAAGGGTCGCTCATCGCGGGCGCGCTCCCTCGGCGATCAACTCGATCACGTATCCGTCGGGGTCGCGGACGAAGAGCTGGCCGTTCTCCGGAGAGGTCTCGAATACTTCGATTCCGTGAGAGTTCAGGGCTGCGAGGGTCTCGGTGTAATCCGCGACCGTGAATGCCTGGTGGTTCGCGAGCGGGATCAGACCCGGGGGCGGGGTGCCGATGTCGGTGCCGTCGGGAACTTCGATCAAGTGGACCTGCGCATTGCCCGCCCCATACCAGGTGCCGGGGATGCCGAAATCCGGACGTTCGATCTGCTCGAGTCCGAGCACCCCTTCGTAGAAGCTCTGCGCCCTCTCGAGGTTTCTCACGGCAAAGGTGATGTGGTTCACGCTCTTTGCGATCATCGGGGGTCCTCCAGATACAGCACAGTCACGACGGACCGGGTTTTTCGGGTAACCGCGGAGTGTAGACGAGCAGGACCGCCGAGGTCCTGCCTTTGGGTCGCTCTCGGGCTGGTTTCGAGGCGGTGGATGCCGGGATCGGCCAATAGCCGCGGGAAACCAGCGGACCCAGCACCGAAACGAGCCGCCGGTTTTCCCCGGTCTCTCGTGTCCCGGTCGAGTATATTGCGCCGCCGTGTCCGATGCGTACGAGCAGGCCTACGAGGAGTCACTGCGGGACCCCGTCCGCTTCTGGGCTCGCGCGGCCGAGGATGTCGAGTGGATGCGGCGCCCCCGCGCAGTTCTCGACGACTCGGCACCGCCCCTGGTGCGGTGGTTTCCAGGGGGCATCCTCAACACCTGCTCGAACGCCCTCGACCTGCACGTCATGGCCGGGCGCGCCGATCAGCCTGCGCTCGTTTACGAGAGCCCGGTTACGGGCTCTTCCCGAACGCTGACCTACCGCGAGCTCCTCGATGCCGTGGCGGGTTTCGCCGGAGCGCTCGCCGGGCTCGGCGTCGAACGCGGCGACCGGGTGTTGCTCTACATGCCCATGGTTCCCGAGGCCGTGATCGGGATGCTCGCGACGGCACGGCTCGGTGCGGTGCACTCCGTCGTGTTTGGCGGCTTCGCGAGCAACGAACTCGCGCAGCGCATCCAGCACGCGGCACCCCGAGTGGTGCTCACCGCGTCCTGCGGCATCGAGCCGGGCCGCGTGGTGCCCTACAAGCCGCTCCTGGACCGGGCCATCGACCAGGTGAGCGAGAAGCCCGAGCACTGCGTCGTGTTGCAGCGACCGGAAGCCCGGGCGGACCTCTTGGAGGGCCGCGACCTCGACTGGGAGACGCTCGTGGCCCAGGCGGCTCCCGCCCCCTGCGTGCCGGTCCAGGCGCCTGAGCCGCTCTACATTCTCTACACGTCGGGCACCACCGGTGCGCCCAAGGGCACCGTTCGCGACAACGGCGGTCACTGCGTCGCGCTCAAATGGAGCCTGCGCAACATCTACGGCATGCAGCCGGGAGACGTCTTCTGGGCGGCCTCGGACATCGGCTGGGTCGTCGGACATTCCTACATCGTCTACGCGCCGCTCTTCCTCGGCTGCACGACCGTGCTCTACGAGGGGAAGCCCGTGGGAACTCCCGACGCCAGCGCCTACTGGCGGCTCGTCGAGAAACACGGCGTGAACGCCCTGTTCACCGCCCCGACGGCACTTCGCGCCATCAAGCGTGAGGATCCGGAGGCGGGCCTGGCGAAGGGTTTCGATCTCTCGAAGCTGCGGACACTCTTCTTGGCCGGCGAGCGCGCGGACCCGGACACGGTGGCGTGGGCCGAGCGCGCGCTGGACGTTCCGGTGATCGACCACTGGTGGCAGACCGAGACCGGCTGGCCCATCGCCGCCAACTGCATGGGCCTGGCCCCGGTGCCGGTGAAGCGCGGCTCTCCGGCGAAGCCCGTGCCCGGCTACCGCGTGCACATCCTGGACGACTCGGGGGCCGAACTCCCGCCCGGTGAGACCGGACACGTGGCGATCGAGCTTCCGCTGCCGCCCGGCTGCCTCAAGACGCTGTGGAACGACGACGCTGGCTTCGAGCGCAAGTATCTGTCGCGCTTCCCCGGTTATTACGAGACCGCCGACGCGGGGCACGTCGATGAGGATGGGTACCTGTGGATCATGGCCCGCACCGACGACATCATCAACGTCGCCGGTCACCGTCTCTCGACGGGTGCGATGGAGGAAGTGCTGGCGTCGCACGCCGACGTCGCCGAGTGCGCCGTCATCGGCGTGCGCGACGCGCTCAAGGGCCAGGTGCCGGTGGGGCTCGTGGTGCTCAACGCCGGGGTCGAGCGCGAGCCCGAATTGCTCGTCGCCGAGTTGGTGGAACGCGTGCGCGAGCGTATCGGGCCGGTCGCTGCATTCCGGCGCGCCGCGGTCGTCGAGCGGCTTCCGAAGACGCGTTCGGGCAAGATCCTGCGCGGCACCCTGCGCCGCATGGCCGACGGCGAGCCGTGGAGTACCCCGCCGACGATCGACGACCCCGCCACCCTCGGAGAGGTCGGCACTGTCTTGGCCGGGCTCGGGTTGCCGCCCCCGGTGAAGGGTTGAGCGCCCCCCCCGGGAACGGGCTCCGGCGCGCCCAAGCGCAATAGCGGCGGCCGGCCCGGGGGTCGCGGTGGTGTTGGGATCGATGTGCAGATACGGTCCGAGATCTGCGCGGTCTATCGGGAATTGGCGCTTCGGGGGCGGGGCCGTGCGAAAAGGGGTGTCACATTAGTACCCGCGACAGGCACCTTATTGACAAGGCGTGGTGAAGCTTGTTCCAATTCGGCTGAGTCGGCTTTTCGGTTCCCTGCCGCCCGAGCAGTTCTCCATGCTAAGGCCGCGGAAAAGGAGTGGATTTTGACTATCGGTGTTTGTGTCAGCCGGTTGTTTGCCGCGGCGTTCCTGGTTGTGATGGTCGTCCCAGTCGCGAGCGCCTCGGTGCAATCGGAACTCGCCTTCCACCGCGGCGTGGTGGCGTTCGGTGAGGACCGCCTGGACGAGGCGAAGCAGCAGTTCGAGAAGGTGGTGGCCGAAGACGCCGAGGACACGACGGCGCTTAGCTACCTCGGTCTCATCGCCCAGAAGCAGGACGATCCGAAGGCGGCGCTGGACTATTTCGACCGGGCCCTGGCCATCGATCCGGACGATGCCGAAACCCAGCTCGACCGCGGCATCGCGCTAATGGGCCTGGGGCGCATCGACGAGGCCCAGCAGGCCTTCGCCCGTTCCAGCGAACTGGCGCCAGACAATGCCCGCGCCAAGCTCTTCTCGGGGATTGCGGCCTATCGCTCCGGAGACCACGAAGGCGCGAAGCCCCACTTCGTCCGGGCGGCCGAGCTCGACCCCGAATTGGTCGATGAGTCGCGCTACTACACCGGTCTCTCCGAGACCGTCCTCGGCAATTTCGACGCCGCGTCTGCGTCGTTCGCCGCCGCGGCCGAGCAGTCCCCGCTCACGCCCCTCGCCCTGTCGGCCACGAACTTTCAGCAGCAGCTGGTCGCCGCCGCCCTGGATGAGCGCCCCTGGCGCTTCCAGATGACCGGCGGGATGGAGTACGACTCGAACCCGCTGATTCTCGGCGAATCGGTGTCGTGGCTGCCGGATCCCGACGGCAGGGTCGACGGCCGCGGTGTGATCCGGATGCGGGGTGACTACGCGATCCTCGCCGGTGACTGGGGCAGCGTTACCGCGGGCTACGACGGCTACTACAGCTTCCACCTCCACGACACGGAGGTGAACCTCCAGACCCAGAACCCGTGGATCTCCGGCGGCTACGAGCTGGGCCTCTTCCGGTTGGGTCTGCGCTACGACTTCTCCTACACGTTCATCGACACCAGCGAGTCCTTCCGCATGCTGAACCGGGTGACGCCGTCGGTCTCGATGCATCAGGGCGACTGGGGCGTCAGCTACCTCTACTACCAGTACTACGCTGCAGACTTTTACAACGATCCGTCGAATTCGGATATCTATGAACTCAGCGGCGACAGCAACCTGGTCGGCCTGAACCAGTTCTTCTTCTTTCCCGATCCGCCCTTCAGCTACGTGCGGATCGGGGTGGCGGGGGAATGGTTGCGCACCGACGGCACGGAGTGGAGCAGTGACGGCATCCAGGCACTCGCCGGTGCGGGCTACGACTTCGACTACGAAATCGCGTTCTCGTGGCTCTACCGCTTCGACTATCGCGACTACCAGAACCCGAGCGACTTGTCGGATCCCGACTTTCCACGGACCCGAAAAGATTATCGCCACTCGCTTACCCTCGCTCTTTCGAAGACGATCAACCACCACTGGGAAGTCTCGCTCAGCGCCGCCCTCACCTGGAACGAGTCGAACGTGAAGTTCTATCAGTACGACCGGCAGGTGGGCGGGGGCTATGTGACGTATCATTTCTGATGCACGGTAAGGAGAGCTGAAAATGCGGAACATGGAGATGCACTCGGAACGATGGCTGGTGGGGCTCTGCCTCACGGCGCTCTTGTGCCTGCCTGCGGGCCTGGCCGGAGCGAAGGCTCGGGTGACGGCGGCGGTGGAAGCCACCTCAGG
>MPMA02107543.1_pt1 | contig 34130 bp, 26 predicted proteins | sample 1617361 | NCBI WGS metagenome assembly MPMA02 (sample SAMN05944807, study PRJNA350692) | marine metagenome | biome: marine; feature: ODZ; material: water; isolation source: 180 m water sample filtered on 0.2 um supor filter | place: Pacific Ocean | collected 2012-04-08 | depth 180m m | reverse complement strand
TTTCTCTTCCGAATAGACCACCCAATAAAAAAATGCCCTATCCTCCAGAGTCAGATGCAGATCAAGTTACGATTGCCAATGGTGAAGTTAAATACCATGCTCACTGTTTCATTTGTCATGGTGCCGGAGCTATTGGAGGTGGTGTAATTTCTGACTTGAGATACATGAACGAAGACACCCACAGTAAATTTAATGCCATTGTCTTAGGGGGCTTGTATACAGACAAAGGGATGGTCAGTTTCGCAGAATCATTCACCCAAGAAGAAGCTGAGGCTGTTCATGCTTATCTCATTCAAAGAGCAAAAGAAACCTACTACCTAGAAACTCTTAATTCCTTTTTGAAATAACAAATTCGTCCACAGGAGTTCCTTGGATAAGGTGCTGCTGAATAATTTTTTCCAACACTTCAGGAGTGCATTGTTTATACCAAATACGATCCGGGTAAACTACTGCAATTGGCCCTTGCATGCAAACTCTAAAGCAATTGACTTTGGAACGATAAATCCCTCCCCTTTTATCCAAATTAAGCTCGGTCAAGCGACGCTTTAAAAAGTCCCAAGACGCTAGTGTTTTCTTCTTCGGGGCGCACTTTGGTTCTGTCTGATCGGCACACAAGAAAATATGCCGTTCTACTATATCTAGACCCAAATCATATACTTTATCCTGTAGCACTCGATCCTGAGTCATTGCTGTTTATTTTTTGATACGACTTGAGATTAAGCGATCAAACATATTTGTGAAAGGGGGTCTAGTAAGCTTGACTACAGCATCAACAGGACTTTGTTTGTATATGCCTTTAGCATGGCTAAATCTTCTAAACCCCTCCAATCCATGGTAATGACCCATGCCACTTGGGCCAATGCCTCCAAATGGAAGGTCTTCTTGAGAAACATGGAAAACAACATCATTCAAAGTAACCCCACCAGAAATTGTATTATCCAGTATGAATGTTTCCTCTGTTTTATCTTTTCCAAAGTAATACAGGCCCAATGGTCTTTCATGACCATTGATATAATCCACGGTATCTTCAATGGTTGAATAAGTTTTGACGGGTATAATGGGACCAAATATCTCCTCTTGCATGACTAACATGTCGTCGTTTACTCCCAGAATTACTGTTGGCAACATTTTAAAATGGGTACGGTTTCCTGCATCTTCTTTTGCTGGATTAAATTCAATTAGCCTTGCCCCTTTTTGCTTTGCATCATCTAGATAATTCTGCAACCGTTTAAAATGGTGTTCATTAATGATTGAGGTGTAATCATCATTATCAAAGAATGAAGGATACATTTCGGTAATTGATTGAGTAGAAGCTTGTATCCAAGACTCAACATGGTTCTCATGAACAAATAAATAATCCGGTGCTAGACAAATTTGGCCACCGTTCAATAATTTTCCATTCCAAACCCTATCAGCAACCAGTTTCATGTTAGCTGAGGAGCCTATGACGACTGGCGATTTACCACCTAACTCCAAAGTAACTGGTACTAAATTTTCTGCTGCCGATCTCATGACATGTCTAGCAACTGAAGTCGATCCAGTAAATAGTAAGTGATCAAAAGCTAACTTGGAAAAATCCTCAGCTACTGAAACATCGCCACAAAACACAGCCAGCTCATCAGCATCAAAAAATTCTGAGACCATTTTCTTCATCAAATTAGAGGACTCAGGTGTAATTTCAGAAGGCTTTATCATTGCCCGATTACCTGCAGAGAAAATTCCTGCCAATGGAGCAAATGTTAAATTAAAAGGGAAATTCCAAGGACTGATTACACCAACAGTACCCAAAGGTTGGTATTGAATGTAGGCTTTAGCACCAAGAAGATTAAAAGGACTACCCGCTGATCGCTGTTCAGGTTTCATCCATTTTTTTAGATGCTTCTTGGCAAAGTGAATCGAATCAAATATCGATGCTATATCCGTAAACTTAGAGGCCATGGGTGATCGGTGGCCAAAATCTTTGCTGAGTGCATCAGGTATCTGGTCTTGATAAGAAATCATCATATCAAGCATTCGGTTTAATCGATCAAACCGAATACCAAGATCAGGTGTGCCTTCTAAAAGAGATTTTCTGTTTTGTGATTCGAGAGTTTTTTTCATCGTTTTTCCATGGATTGTAAAAAATTAATGCCCCTATTTATGTGGTAATTAATTCGCTCATTCAAAAAATTTTTTTTCAAAATAATAGTATCACCAATTTCCAGGACACTACCATTGTCTTGGTTATAGGGAGTCCAATTCGTTTGACCAAGTACATTTGGATCACCTGTTCTAGCAAATTGAACCCAATAATTATGCATCAAATTACTGATCTCTTCATCTTTCTCAGTAACACTAGCCAGTTCAACACCCAAGGTTTTCATAACGAATGCTATGTCGTCAGAATGTGCGGCTCCTGGTTGCTTGCCTGCTTTCTCTGACGCCACGTAAGAAAAATGATAGTGGTATGTTTTTGAATCTATATTTTTCATCTGATTAGCCATGTACCGAGCTGAACTTAGAATAACCAGATCTCCGAAAACTCGATCTTCAAGTTGTTCTCCTTGTAACCCTGGATAGAGTACATCTTTATCTTTCTTAGGCACTAATCTTGAAATAAATTTTGGACTAAAGCCACCGCCTATCTGCCGTCCAAGACTTGCCTCCCAATTATTGCCGCCGATTATTAATGGAACATCGTGCTGTTTACCCTGGGCCAATAACAAAGCCACATGATTAGGAATCAAAATTCCATCGATCATAGGCCCAAAGACAGTCGATGGATCTAATTGATCAATGATTTGACTGGATGATAATTCACGTAATTGGTCTATTCCCTGGCTTGATTCAAAACCCATTCTTTTGGTAAATTTTTTGGCAATGTCTACTGCAGATATTTTAAAGCCTACCTGTTTATCAATACGGGTATCGGGCGCCAACCCAACCGCTGAACTTTGACTGATCGCTTTATGAAAAAGATCTTTAGATTGAGGGGAAATCATTAAATAACTAATCAAACTGGCTCCTGCCGATTCTCCAAAAACTGTGACATTGTTGGGATCTCCATTGAACTGATTGATATTCCCTTGTATCCATTCAAGTGCAGCAATAACATCCATTAATCCATAATTACCTACCATTTCATCACCTGATTGCTGAACCAAATCAGGATGTGCAAAGAACCCAAAAACATTTAAACGATAATTAATAGTCACTAATACAACATCTTGTTTAACAAACTCTGGATTATTTAATCTGGGAATGTTGCCAGATCCCTGAAGGTAACCACCACCATGTATCCATACCATAACTGGAAGCTTAGTAGCGGAAGTTTTTTTAGGTGTCCAAACATTCAGTGATAAGCAATCTTCACTGGTTTTACCTAATTCAAACCACAATGTGTCTCTTTTACTTTGTGGACAAAAATCACCGTAATCTTGCGCATCCCTGGTTCCTCTCCACAATTCTTTTTTTTGTGGAGGGCGCCATCTATTAATCCCTTCGGTCGAAGCGGCAAAAGGTATGCCTTTAAAGGATAAGACTTCGTTTTCTTCACTGCCCAGTAGCCATCCAGAATCGACTCTAACTCTAAGGTCTGAATTCAGAATACTGCATGAGGATAGCAGTATAAAAAACCCAAAAAAAATTAGAATATTTCTCACTCTAGTCAAGAAAGTCAGGTTGCATTTTGTAGATTAGGTCATAAAGTGGTTGAAAACTTGCCCATAAAACCAAGTCAGAGCCGGCCTGAGCCTTTGCATGTAGAGCAATCTCATCTGGTATGAGGATGAGTTTACCGGCAGCTTCTGCCAATAATTGGCTCTGACAACACTTATCCATGGAAATAAAAAGCCAAACAGCAGTATCGACATTCGCTCCAGTAGTTAATAAACCATGATTCTGTAGGATGACTGTTCTCTTGTCGCCGAGAGCTTTGGCGATAGCATTACCCTCTTCGACATCAAAAGCTACCCCACCATAACTGTCGTATATTGCCTGCTCTTCAAAAAATACCGTTGCATCTTGAGTGATAGGATCAAGAATTTTTCCTAGTGAAGAGAATGATCTCCCGTATATTGAATGCGCATGCGCTGCTGAATTGGCGTCGGGTCTAGACTTATGAATGGCTGAATGGATGGAAAATGCTGCAGGATTAAGTGGTCTCTCGCCTTGAATGATGCTGCCTCCCTCATTAACTAGAAGCAAGTCAGAAATACAAATCTGGCCGAAGTTAACCCCCAGGGGGTTAACCCAAAAATGATCCTTAAATTCAGGATCTCTATAGGTGATGTGTCCTGCTAGCCCTTCATCAAAACCAAACAATGCAAATAATCTAAATCCTGCTACTAGCCTTTCAAGCTGCATTCTTCTTTCTTCTTCGATAGCCCTACATGGGATTGGTTGCAAAGATCCTTTCTCCTTTTGTGGCAGTATGCCTTGCGTTCGGTCAATATCTTTTGGTGCTGTTTTTGTCATTTTTTTCAAATATTTTTATCTGCTAAACAATATAATAGATATATTGCCTTTATCATAGATGCATTATCTGAGTATATAAAAAATGAGAGAAACCATAATCACACTATTAATTTTTTTTATACTATTTATATTGATCATGACTGCTGAATTCTTTCTGACAGCCGAAATGGCTAAATCAGAAACACTCAAAGTTATTGTTCAAACGACAAAGACATCGATAAATTCTTAATAGGTAAATAGGTAACTCTTTGCAAGAAAATAAAACAGATAAATTAAGTTTCTCAAGCATCCTTGTTGCAATTATTTGCATTACCTTACCAATAGCCCTCAAACCAAGAGAGTCTGAAGTTTTCATTCGACAGATTTATTTAGAGACTGTCAATATCTTTGGGTCTTCATATATGGTATTGGGGATCATAACTTTGGTTTTTCTGCTCATACTTTCATTATCAAAGTATGGAACATTTATCCTAGGTGGAGAAAATGCCAAGCCAGAATTTAAGAATTTTAGTTGGGGATCAATGCTATTTTGTTCAGGGATTGGTGGAGGTATTCTCTATTGGTCTGGGGTCGAATGGGCTTATTACGTCAGTCAACCTCCATTTGGTATTGAACCCTTCTCAGAGGAGGCTTACCATCTGTCTTCGGCTTATGGAATATTTCATTGGGGTCTAGGTGGTTGGGCTTTATACTGCCTTCCTGCGATCGCCATTGCGGTTCCTTTTTATCATTTTAGATTAGGATCTTTGAGACTCAGTTCTGGAATAAGATCATCCCAACAAAATCCAATAGAAAACTCAATCATTGGTCGCATTATTGATTTCATCTTTGTCATTGTTGTCATTGGAGCATCCGGAGGAACAATGGGTATGTATATCCCGGTTATCAGTGCTGGTATAGCAGAATTGTTTGATGTTCCCCATGACGTAATGCTTGATTTAGGTATGCTTTTTGTATGCACATGCCTGTTTGCATTCAGCGTCTTTAAAGGTATAAAAAAGGGCATCCGTGTAATCAGTAATATCAATGTCGTCATGGCCTTAATATTTCTAATGTGTATCCTACTTTTGGGCTCTTTTCAGGAAATTATTAATCTTACAATTGAAGCCATCAAATCACTGATTAAAAATTTCTCAAGTATGAGTACACTCGGGATTAAAGAGAAATCAAACTTTGCTGATAATTGGACAATTTTCTATTGGGCTTGGTGGATTGCATTGGGCCCCCAAGTAGGTTTATTCATTGCAAGAGTCTCAAAAGGAAGAACGCTAAGGGAACTGATTTTAGGTATGCTTTTTCTGGGTAGCTTAGGATGCTTCTTATTCTTTGCAATAATAGGCAACTACGCAATCAATCTTGAGATCAATAACCAACTGATGGTAACTGAAATTTTGGCAAATGAAGGGCACAGAATTGCAGCAACTCAAGTCTTACTATCGTTACCATTTGGTGAAGTATTTCTTTTCACCTATTGCATCATTGTAATAATATTTATTGCCACATCTTATGATTCTGTTTCCTACCTACTTGCCTACCATGTCAAAAGAACCTCGAGTGAAGTCAATGAACCCAGCAAAAAAATGAGACTGTTTTGGGCCGTTGTTCTAGCAATACTTCCAGCCTCTTTGTTTTTGGTTAATAGTCATCGTGCAGCAATGGATGTTATTCTACTGATGTCTCCACCACTGCTTATTCTATTCCCAATTTTTGCTATATCTATAATCAGAACACTTAAAAACCATTATTCTGACAGCAATCAATAAATTAAAATGAAAGGGCTCTCTATGGAAATTTTTGACCGAAACAAAAAACCATTCTACCTATCGGTAGTATTTCTTTCGCTTTTCTTAGCCCATGGGTCTTTTGCACTACAAAGTCAGCATGAAAAGATTAAGTTAGAAGACATCAATCAGATCAAGGATATAGGATCGATTGATGTTTCAAAAGATGCTGACTTAATTGCCTATACAGTATCGAGCGTTGATCAGAAGAACGATGAATATGTTACCGATATCTGGATGCTCAATTTCAAAAAAGATAGGGATAAATTGATTGTGCGATCCGCATATTCCCCTAAATTTAGTCCCGACAGCAACTATGTTGCCTACCTTGCTCCCGGCAGAGGAAAATACTCAGACTACCAACAACTCTGGTTTTTCAATACTAATACTTCGACAAAAAGACAAATAACAAAGATCGAATCAAGTATTACCGATTTCGAATGGGCTCCAGATGGCAGTAGAATTGTTGTGGTCATTAATATAGAACCTGATCGTGAGGATGAGGGAGAAACCCAAAAACCCTATGTAATAGATCGGTATCAATTCAAACAAGATTATAATGACTTCCTGGATGAATCGAGACAGCATTTGTTCTTAATTGAAATAGCCACTAGAGAACTAACTCAACTCACAGATGGCTCCAGTAATGAACTATTTCCATCTTGGTCTCCCGATGGAGATCGCATTGCCTATGTCACAAAAATCGGTGATATTGACCGTCACAACAATTGGGATATTTATGTACTCAAACTAGATTCAAATGAAAACCCTATTCAATTAACGACTCACCTTGGAGCAGATTCACAGGGCTCACGCCCTCAATGGAGTCCAGATGGGAAACAGATTGCCTATCTTTATGGAGGTGATCCAAAACTCCTTTGGTATGCTCTAACAGAACTAGCAATTATAGATTTAGACACTCATACTAGTTCAATAATTACCAAACAACTTGATCGAAATACATCTGCTCCTCAATGGTCTGAAGATGGCTCATCAATATTTTTTGTACTTGAAGATAATATGAAAAGTCAACTGGCAAAATATTCCTTCCAAGATCAAAAGATCAATACTATTACCTCTACCAATTATTATCTTTCTGGTTGGTCTAAGAACTATGCGGTCAGAAATGGGAAAATTGGATTAATTCTTTCGGATTTAAATACACCTGATGAAATATTTTTCTTTGATGGGAAGAATCTCCAACAAAAGTCTCATCAGAATTCAGAATTTTTATCGAAAAAAATTATCTCACCAACTGAAACGATTTCATTTAAAACTGATGATGGGGAAGAAATATTTGGAATGATGGTCAAACCTCATGATTTTGATCCTTCAAAAAAATACCCACTTATTATTAGAATGCATGGCGGTCCTGTTGGTCAATATGGCTTGCATTTTCGTTATGACTGGCAACTCTTTGCAGCCAATGACTACATAGTCATGGCTATGAATCCAAGGGGTAGTTCAGGCAGAGGCTTGGATTTCCAAAAAATAATTTTTGCCGATTGGGGAAATGTTGATGCTGATGACGTCAGTGCATTAGCAGATTATGCGATATCACTAGGCTATATTGACCCGCAAAGATTGGGTCTTGGGGGTTGGAGTTATGGCGGGATGTTAACAAACTATGTGATTGCAAAAGATTCTAGGTTCAAGGCTGCTACTTCTGGTGCGGGCATCAGTAACTTATTGAGTGGTTTTGGAGATGATCACTATATAAGAGAATACATTCTTGAATTAGGAACCCCTTGGGATCATACCGAGGACTGGCTTCGGGTTTCCAATCCTTTTTTTAATGCAGGAAATATTAAAACTCCAACCTTATTTCTTGTGGGTGAAAAAGACTTCAACGTTCCATTGATTGGCTCTGAACAAATGTACCAAGCCTTAAAACAATTAAACATTCCCACACAATTAATTATTTATCCTGATGAAAATCACTCCTTTTCCACTCCCAGCTATAACGAAGATGTTCTTAAAAGATATCTGGATTGGTATAGCAAATACTTACAGTGATCTGCTAGAACTCAAGATCGGGATTGAATGATTTTAGGATTAGTTAAAGTATTATTCTTTCCTATAATCCATCCACATTAAGCCCTATTCTTGGTTACCAGCATGGTCCCCAGCCCGATGATGAAGAGTGATAAAAAAGGTTCATAAGGCCAAAACGGCAGCCACAGTTCAAGATCCGCAGACCACTTCGGTGTGGTCAGAAAAGCAGTAACAGGCTCTCGCCAATAACGACCGGAAGCGAATACAAAAAGACCGAAGGCGATAATGGCGCTGCCCAATACCTTGAATACGACAGGCGTACCGCTTTGTATCGCTTGCTGACGCTGCTTGCCCCAGGCCGCAATTCTCAGTGCGAATGCGAGGAATCCAAACGAGTAGTATACATAGTCAAGCGGTTCCGGATTTCCATAGTAGTAGGAAAAGCTCCACCAATAGGTGCTAAAGGGATAGGCCCAGAGGAAATAGATACCGCTCTTGTGCAGCAACTTCCACTGCTTTGAACTTAAGTGCTTGCGGCCAAATTCAAATGATGTCAGTACCATGGCTGGAAGGAAGATATAGCCGATGCTCCCTTCAAGCTCATCGCGGAAAAAATAGACGTCTGCGAAGTAGTACTCCCGGAAAAAATACGACATTATAAAAATGAACAAGCCTTGCCACGCCATTGCGACTGCAAAGCATATCCCAATATATTTACGGTTACGCAGCAACCACATTGGAAACGGCCCAGGAAACAGTGTCTGCAAAGAAGATGCAGCGACTACTAGGAATATGAAAGGCACTGCCCAGCGTACGGAAAAGCCGATCATTGTCGATACACCAGCCCCGGTGGACATATCGGCCTCGATCATGGCGATGACTATAACAATGGACATTGGAATAGAGATAAGCCAGAACAATCTCCACTGGTTAATGGCTTTGTTTTTCAGTACTACCTTCAGATCAATACTCATATATTCCTATCATTTGCTTACCCAGAGAACTTGAACTCATCGTCTCATCGTATACGATGGCTGCATTTCATGGTAGTATTTTTTTAACATGTTAAATTCCTTGAAAATACGGACTCGTCACGTACTTGAAATCGCTATTGCCTTTACGCCTTGGCTGATTTCTATGTATGTACTTTACTGGTTTGAATACGGTGAAATCTGGACAAGTGAAACCGCTCATCGTGGAAAGATATCCGTTGCGATTTTAGTTGTTGGAATGGGGTTATCATTTCTCATCCAGTCGCATTTTGCCAAACGTAAGCAATAATAATTAGAATGAATAAACGTTTATCGTTTTTTTAATCCGTTTTTGAATTCTATGGTTTCAGTTAGATTTCCGTCTCTATCAAAATACTCCCAGAGACCGTCTAGTTTTCCGTTTTTATGCTCTCCTCTTCTTTGTAGTTGACCGTTTTCATGGAACCACTCAAAAAGACCGTCTGCTTCTCCATTTTTCATGTTTCCTGTATACAATAATTGACCGTTTTCGTAATAACCCTCCCAAAGACCATCTTCTTTACCGTTCTTGAATGTTCCTTGATATGCTATTTGACCGTTTTCAGCAAAATATTCCCAGAGACCGTCTTGTTCGTCGTCTTTAAAGTACCCTCTAATTTCTAATTGACCAGTTTCATTAAACCACTCGAAATCTTGTTGTTTTCCATCTACAAAATTTCCTCTATTTGTTAATTGACCAGTTTCTTTGTTAAATTCTTCCCAAACACCGTCTTCTCTCCCTTGCTTCCAATTCTCTCTTCTTATTAATTGACCTTTCTCCCAGTGGAAGATTTCTACCAATCCATCTTTAAGTCCGTCTTTGTAATTTCCTCTCCACTTCAACTGATGTGAGTATTCATTTTTATAGTAATACTCATGGATACCATCTTTAATTACTTCTTTTTCAGCAGTCATCGGTTAGTTATACCAAAGGAAATGTTACAGACTAATTATAATCTAGCCTTCATGAATATTTCTGATTATTGCTTATATACTTTCTTTAATGATGCTTTCTAAAGTTAATTCTTATGCTTGACAAGAAAACAGGGCGCATGCACCATGAATTAATGGATCCAACTGATATGGAAGATTAATTAAGGAGTACGATTTAATGACCACACTGAAATCAAAGCCCAATACCCTAGTAGCCGCTGCAGTAGCCAGTGCTTTAACGGTCCCTTTCACACAAACTGCTATGTCACAAGAATCTACAGCAGTCGCCCTTGAAGAGATCATAGTTACCGCAACCAAGCGTGAACTTGATTTGCAAGAAGTAAGCCAGAGCATCATGGCCTTATCGAATGAAGATATTGATAAAATGGGTATCAAGAGCATGGCGGACTACGTTAAGGCCTTACCCAGTGTCGTTTTAACAGCCGAAGTACCTGGACGAAATGACTTGGTCATGCGGGGAGTAACACAGGATGCCTATACTTGGTATGTCGACAGCTCTGTCGCCCTTTACCTCGATGAACAACCGATGACTACCAGCTCACAACAGGTGAGCGTCCGAGCCATTGATATTGAACGTATTGAAGCATTACCAGGACCACAAGGCACCTTGTTCGGCTCCACTTCGCAAACCGGCACAATTCGAATGATCACCAATAAACCTGATCACACTGGTTTTTATGGTTCAGTTGAGACTTCTTTTGGCAGCATTAAGGGTGGTGATACCAGCTTTGATGTCAACGGATACGTAAATATACCCATAAACGATTCCTTTAGCATGCGTCTTGTGGGTTACACCTCAAGCGATGGTGGCTATGTCGATAATATTTACGGAACCAGCTGGAGTGGCAGCTATGATAATGCCGATATAGTGGAAGATGATTTTAATACCTATGATGTAACTGGTGGACGTATTTCTGCATTGTGGAACATTTCTGACAAATGGTCCGCACTGTTGAGTTATGTAAATGAAGAAAGTGAGCTCGAAGGGTCCTGGGACACCGATCCTGCTCTAGGAGACCATAAAATTACTCGCTTTACGGATGAAATGCGAGATGACGACTGGTATTCTGCTGCCCTGACCATAAAAGGCGATTTGGGTTTTGCTGATCTCGCTGCCACCGTCACGCATTATGAGCGTGACATTGTTTATTTGTGGGACAACCATGCCTACACACAGTGGAGAGATGCCTATTATGGTTACGGCCTGTATGACACTGACTACACCCGTGCCCATATTTTTAATGATCAATTTCAAGATCGCGATGCGGCTGAAATTCGCTTGGTTTCCAAAGGCGATAGCAAGCTCCAGTGGATGGCTGGGCTCTATTGGGAAGATACTTATGACACATGGTATTACGGCACTGAGCATCCTGACTACATGTCCACTGGTGCCGCTTACTATGCGAATTATTATGCCTGTCTCTACGCCTACTACTATCCCAATTTTGTAGAATGCCCAATCGATACCACCATTAGCTACGCCGACACCTATAAGGATTCAGTGGAGCAAACCGCAGTATTCGGTGAATTCAGCTATGATGTAACAGAAAAACTGAGTGTGGGCACTGGCTTTCGTTGGTCTGAATTTAAACGCGATACCTACAACAGGGATGTGTTTCCAGAGGGGTTACCCCCATTTGCTGGTGGCGGGATAGCGTCGAATGGAGAAATCCATAGCATAGGAAAGGATTCAGATATCCTGTATAAAGTTAATGCCACTTACACCATTGATGAAGACAAAATGGTGTATGCCTTGTTCAGTCAAGGCTACAGAGTAGGAGGCGATAACGCCCCACGTGCAGTACAAACTGGTGCGGTGCCAGCAAACTATGATTCAGACTTTATGGACAACTATGAAATCGGTATCAAGAGCACCTGGATGGACAATAGCCTACAAGTGAATGCTCAGTACTTTTTGATGGAATGGAGTGATATGCAGATCGCACATTGGGGTGGCGTCGGCCCTTGGTGGGTAGGTGGAACTGTGAATGCTGGAGACGCTGAAGCCAAAGGCCTTGAGATTGAGGTCAAATACCAGATCACGGAAAACCTCAATGTCAGTGGTGCCGCCTTATTCAATGATGCTCAATTTACCACAGGATATATTACACCCGGTGGCTCGGTGTATCGCCCTGGCATGGTCATGGCCAATTCCCCTGATCAGACAGGCTATATTGGAATTACCTATGAACAGCCTGATGTCGCTGGAGGTGATCTCTGGGTTTATTATAGCTTGAGCTATCAATCACAATCCTGGAACAGAACTTGGAATATTATACAAAATGATACCAATGGAATTTCACCAGCCTACAACACCAGTAATCTCTCATTTGGCCTTGATAATCTGGCAAATGGTTGGCATGTATCCGTGTATATAGACAATCTTTTTGATCAGGCGACCTATGGCTATGTGAATACCAGTTACAACGATAATGCAGACTTGTTTGGCAATGCCCGAGATCACAATGTACGAAGCCTCGCCCAACCTAGAACCACGTGGTTGACTGTCGAAAAAGACTTTTGAGGTTGCTAATCTAGCCACGCTTTCAATTATATGGTTAAGCTTGTCACCAGTTCTGTGGTGCGAGGAGCTCAACAAGGGCAAAGTCATGGTGGTGTGTATCTGATTGATCTAGAAAATCAGATGGTTGAACAAACCATCGATTGGAATACTTCTGGCATTGACTGGCAAGGTCGTGGATGGGACCGCGGCTTAAGAGGAATAGCGTTTGACGGTGAGCAAGTTTTTATTGCGGCCAGTGATGAGTTGTTTGCCTATACTCTTGATTTTGAATTGATTGATTCCTGGCGAAACCCCTACCTTAAACATTGTCATGAAATTACTGTATTTGAGCGGAGCTTGTTTCTCACCTCTACTGGTTTTGACAGTATTCTGGGTTTTGACCTGGATAAACACTGCTTCAACTGGGGAATGAATATTCAATCCAAAGGTGCTCAATTTAAACCTGTGGGCTTTAATCCACTGACTGGTGATGGTCCTATGATGTTAAACAAAATGCATATCAATAATGTTTTTTGCAATCGCCATGGTATGTACATCTCTGGGTTGAGAACAGGAGGTATGCTGCACTTCAATGGTAGTGCCATCCATATGGCTGTAGAATTACCAGCAGGTACACACAATGCTCAACCTTTCCGAGACGGTGTCTTATTTAACGACTCCGAAGACGATGTTCTCCGATATACCGGTCGTGGAGAAGGTGGGGAAGACCGGGCGATGGCTGTTCCAAAATATGATCCTAAGGAACTCACTCATAGAACAGCAGAGGATAATAAGTTAGCAAGACCTGGTTTTGCACGGGGTTTATGTCGGGTTTCCGGCACTGTGGTAGCAGGTGGTGCCTCGCCCTCGACGGTAACGCTTTATGATCTAGCTGAAAACACTACTCTAGCCTCAGTTCAACTGAGCAAAGATGTTCGTAATGCCATTCATGGTCTGGAAGTTTGGCCCTTTGATTAAGGTATCATTCCTTAAATTTATAACCCGGCATTTCTAGATACCTCAGGCAATTCATCAACAATATCGGCAAGTTGTTCCTGCCATAAATCTAGGTGTTTTTCATAACGGCGCCAAGTTCCTAGGGCACCGGTATAAATGGGTTGCCGCACTTGTTCTGAACTGGCTGTTTTCACTGCACGTTCCGTCTGATGAAAGTCCACACAGCTCTGTTCAAAGGGCAAATCACAAAAATCCAGGATGCGGCGAACTTGATTCTCTAGGTCATCAACCGTCTCCTCATAATGCACATCTAGCACTTTACCCGGCAACACCTCATGCCAGTGTTTCATCATGGCATCATACAGCTGATAGTAATGTGCCAGATCGAGCATATCGTAGGTGAAATTTTGTCCCTTACCAAATAATTGTTTATAGCTGCCCAGACAGCTGTCGAAGGGATGACGTCGGGCATTAATGACTTTGGCATTGGGCAGGATGAGGCTCAATAAGCCAACTTGTGGAAAGTTATTGGGTAATTTATCTGTAAAAAAAGGCTTGTCAGTAACCCGATGGCGCTGGGTTTCTTCGATATATTGCTGACCGTAAGCACGCCAATCCTTGTTGCGAAGATCCTTGGCTGCTTTTGGGTATTTAATACCGTCGGTGCGGTACTGACCTATAGACTCAGACAGTTTACCCAATACTGGCAGTTCAGAAGTGCCTTCCACCAGAGTATGACTAGCCAGAATTTGTTCAATGAGAGTGGAGCCAGAACGGGGCAACCCAACGATCAAAATTGGATCAGAGACGTCATGACCAACATCAGCACGTTCTTGTAAAAACTCCTTGTTAAAAATCTGTTTTAGCTGACTATGACGCGTTTCCATTTTCACCGGGTGGTGTTCCACGGTCATCCGTTGTTGCTGATTGCCTGTATGATAGTAGTGCCAAGCCTGCTCATAATCCTTTTTGTCTTCAAAGGCTTTGCCCAGAGCAAAGCGAAAATGAATTTCTTCACTTTCTGTCAGATTATCACTCTCCAACTGTTGTAACATGGAACTCACTTCTTTCTCCTCAAACTGGAAAATTTTAAGGTTTGCCATACTCCAATAGGCTTCGCCAAACTCAGGTTTGATTTTGATCGCTGCGCGATAAGACTTGAGAGCTTCAGCCTGATCGCCTAAAGTCTTGAGTACATGGGCTTGCCCCACAAGCACATTCGGTACATTGGGCTTCAATGCAATAGATTTAGCATAGGCCTCAGCGCTCTTGTCGGGATACATGGCAACGGCATAAGCACTGCCTAAACCACCCCAGGCTGGGGCATTTTCTGGATCCAGTTGGACTACTTTCTGGTAGGCAGCAATGGCTTCCATCCTTTTATTACGGAAACTCAATAATGATCCCAAATCGAACCAAGCAGGAATAAAATCAGGGGCTAACCGGGTAGCACTGCGCAACAGAGCTTCTGCATCCTGTAGCTTCTTCTCGCCTTTTCGATAGGCAAGGGCCAAGTAACGCATGGCATTGACATGATCAGGCTTACTTTTAAGTATAGGTTGCAATATATCAATAGCTTCCTCGATTTTTTCTTCATTCAATAGATCTGCAGCCTTTATAATGGCTTCGCGATTAGGGTCGCCGTCGATATAGGCCTGAAATTCTTCATCGGCCTCTGTTCCTCGCCCCACTGCAGCCAGAGCCTGGCCAAGTTTTTTATGCGCGAGTGGTAATGCTGGTTGAAGTTGGATTGCTTTTTCCAACTCAGGGATGGCTTCTTCATATCGGGATTGCATCGCAAAAGCACTGCCTAGATCTTCATACAACTGAGGATAATCAGGAGACAACGATATGGCAAACCGGAGTTTTTCTTCTGCTTCTGTGAACCGTCTTTGTTTCATCAATGCGTGGCTCAATAAGCGAAGGTGTTCAGTACATCCCGGGTTTTGGCTTAGATAATCACGACAAAGCTCTTCCGCTCGAAGTGGACGATTGGTGCGCATAAAACTAATTGCTTGAGCTATACTTTTATCCTTAGGAGTGGTCGTTTCGTTCATTGTGATCATTCCATAGTTAGTTAGTCTCGGTAGCTAGCACATCGTCAAAAATATTCATTGTTGTCATTCCGTAGTTTGTCAGTCTCGGTAGCTGGCACATAATCAAAAATAAAGGAAATACGATCCTCTTTACTCATGTTCATAACGCTGTGCATTTTCTGGTTATTGAGTTCATAGGCCTTCCCCACATCAAAACGGTAAGGCTTGCCTTCGATCATGAAACGCACAGCGTTGTTGGTCGTGATAGGTACATGGATGCGGTGCCCCATATGGAAAGATTCCAGTGAATCAACATGGGGAGTAATGCGCCCTCCCGCTTTCAGTTTCGCCGCCATAGCGCGTAATAACGTACCTCCGGGAGTGTAGTAGGTATCAATAATATCATCAATTAGTGGCATGGCGACCTTAGCCAATCGATCCCAACCAGCTTCTCGGTGTATTTCACCCCATGGCCAGGACTCATCACAGAACAACAATACAATTGACTCCGTTTCCTGATGTACCTGGTAAGCCTGTTGGCGAATGATTTGTTCTGTCCAAGCTTCCGGCTCCTGTGCCAGAATAGCCTCACTCAGAGCTTGCACATCAACTTCTCCTAAATAACGTTGTGCTTCTTCAATGTCCATTTGTTGTATAACCCCTTAAACTAAAACTAACTCTGCAAGCTCAGCCCAGTAAGCAGCTCCTAATGGCAAAATTTTATCATTAAAGTCATAACTTGAGTGATGAATCATGCAACCTCCTTCTCCATCGCCATTACCAATTAATATATATGCCCCAGGTTTTTCTAGAAGCATAAAAGCAAAATCTTCCGATCCTGGTGTTGGTGGAAGATCAGGATCAACATTATCACTGCCTACAACATTTGAAGCTGCCTTTACTGCAATGCCTGTTTCTGTTTCGTGGTTGGTGAGCACAGGATAAAGCTCGTCATAATTAAAAGTATAGGTAGCACCATAGCTCTTGCAAATTCCCTCCAACACTTCCTCCATTCTTTGTCTGATAATCTGCCCTAATTCGCGATCAAAATATCGAACCCCACCAGATAATCTGACCGTATCGGGAATAACATTGTACGCATCGCCTGCATGAATCTGAGTAACGCTGATGACGGAGGGTTTAAGTGGATCAATAGTTCGACTGACAACCGTTTGTAAGGATTGAATCACGGACGATGAGACAACAATTGGATCGATGCATTTTTGGGGCATAGCTGCATGACCACCAATTCCTCTTATTTCTATATCAAATGGAGCAAATGCTGCAAACATATGGCCTGAGCGAATACCAAACATTCCAACAGGCATTCCTGGCATGTTATGCATTCCGTATACAGAAGACATTTTATAATTCTCAAAAAGTCCGTCCTTGATCATTTCAGGTGCCCCGCCTGCTGCTTCTTCTGCTGGTTGAAAAATGAAATAAATTGTTCCATCAAACTCTTTTGTTGAAGATAAATATTTTGCTGCACCCAGCAACATTGCTGTATGGCCATCGTGACCGCAGCCATGAAAAACTCCATCATTTTGGGAACGATAGTCAAAGGTATTGTCCTCATCCATAGGTAATGCATCCATATCGGCCCTGAGACCAATAGCATTGTCTGAGTTTCCACTACTTAGTTTGCCAACTACTCCTGTTTTAGCTATTCCAGTAAATACCTCAACTCCAAAAGATTCTAGGGTTTTAGCCACCAACTCTGCAGTTCGATTCTCATTAAATGCTAATTCTGGGTGTTGATGTATATCTCGACGCCATTCTTGCATCAGCTTTTGAAATTGATTCATTTCTTGAATGATTGATATAGATTTTTTCATATTAGTTTATTCCAAAATATGGGCACTGCTCCTTTCATTGTAATTTTACAGCTTGCCGCAGTACATAAGCACGGATCGCCAGTGCATCTTCTGCACTTAATGCGCCCTCAAATGAGCGCATGCCTTGGGCAGAACGGCTACCACCAATTACGATTGCTTCCCAGTTCGCAAACGTCTGCGAGTTCGCATAGCGTAAATCAGGGATCACACCGCCTGAAAACACACCGAGACCATGACACATATAGCAGTATTGCTCGTAGATTTTCTGTCCGCGACCAATAAGTGCCTTATCTTCTGTTGTAGATCGCAACTCATCCGGGATACTCACATGTCGAACTAGTTTTCGTGCAGACGGAATTTTGGTAAGTCCTCCAAGCTTAAATGCAAGCAAGCGATTTTCGTTAACCAAACCATTCCAGTGTACGCCCGTTGGTCCGCCAACAAGCCCAGCACCACCACCACGACCTGCCAACACTGCCACATATTGTTCCCCATCTACTGCATAGGTGACTGGTCCCGCCATGATAGTCGTGCCGGCCTCAAAGCTCCACAGCTTGGTACCCGTGTCAGCAGCATACGCTGCAAACTCACCACTCCCCAAACCTTGAAATACCAGGTTACCGGTCATGGCCAACGTGCCACCAGGTAGATCTGTGTGTTCAACCCGCCAGCGCTCTGTCTGGGTTTGTGGATCCCAAGCTAACAATCGCATACCAAAGCGAATTTTTTGCCGCTCACCCTGCGGATTGAGTGCGCGGAAATCGGAAACACCCTCTTCGATACCTTTATTTTGAAAACCAGGCTGATGGGCATATGCTTCCTGGTGATTGTAATAACCCGGCACACTCAGAGCAGGAATATATGCCAGCTTTGTGTGTGGACTGTAGCTCATTGGATACCAACTATGTCCGCCTGAGGGACCTGGCACGATTAAGCGACCCTGGTTTTTGTAACGTGCAAATGGATATTCCACTGGCCGCCCGGTAGCCATGTCTACATGACTGGCCCAGTTTTGTTCGATGTATTGCTGAGCTGAAAGTAGTTCGCCAGTGGCGCGATCGAGCACATAAAAGAAACCGTTTTTAGGTGCCTGAATCAAAACCTTGCGTAGCTTGCCCTCAATCTCAAGTTCAGTAAGGATTATTGATTCCACCGCAGAGAAATTCCAAGACTCTCCTGGTGTCGTCTGATAATGCCATACATACTCACCGTTATCCGGGTTAACCGCCACAATGGACGATAAAAATAAGTTGTCTCCACCGCCAGGGCTGCGTAATTCCCGACTCCATGGTGTGCCGTTACCAACACCAAAGTACAACAGGTTCATCTCTGGATCGAAGGCCATTGAGTTCCAGACCGTTCCGCCTCCACCAGTCTTGTACCATTCGTCACCCGTCCATGTTTTTACCACTCTCTCGAGTACTGCACTTTCCTGTGGCTTCAGGGGATCACCGGGTACTGTATAAAAACGCCAGTCAAGCTCACCATTACTTACATCATAAGCAGACAAGTAACCACGTACGCCATAGTCAGCACCAGAGTTACCGATAATTACCCGGTCTTTTACAATCCGTGGTGCCCCTGTAATGGTGTATGGCTTACTGCGATCAATAGTTAATACTGACCAGAGAAGTTCACCGTTTGTGGCATCAAGCGCTAACAGTCGACCATCAAGTGTGGCTGCAATAACCTTACCGTCCCATACAGCTATCCCTCGGCTGACGGCATCATGAACAGCGTACTCAGCCACCCAGGCCCGCGAAGTCTCTGGATCATGTTGCCATAAGAGTTTCCCTGATCGTGCATCGATGGCATAAATAATATTCCATGCACCACTGACATAAATAACACCATCAACAACGATAGGTGTAGCCTCAAGACCACGGTTGGTACCTAGATCTAGGTACCAGGCCAGCCCAAGTTTGCTGATGCTATCTGCATTGATAGTAGTGAGTGGACTGAATCGCTGCTCATCGTAGGTGCGACCATGTGCGAGCCAATTCTGCGGCTCTCTGTCTGCGTTGATGATTCGCTCTGCATCAACAGCCGCAATCTCTACAGGTTTGTTGTAGTCAGCCTGACAGCTAGTCAGGATGAACGCTGTAACAAACAGTAAGGTGGTGCAGTTTTTCATGTTTCGACTATACAATAAATTGACACTAGTCAACGGATCGGATTTTGAAATTGATTCATTTCTTGGATGATTGAAGTGGATTTTGTCATGCTTGTTAAATCCAATCTGACTGATTAATCAATTAAGATATTCGTAATATTCAATTCCAGCATCTTGAAAATCATCTCTTTCTTCGGTTCCAATTTTTTTCACTACAAATTGTTTATTTAACTTGTGATCGATGCCATTCAGTTTTTTGTCAGATCTTAAATCTGTATATTGACTATATGAAAGATTATAGCAATCACCAAAAGATTGAGAAAATTTCACCTTCGATGCTGCTGTTTGCCAGTCATCAACAAAAGAAATGGGTATGACTTCAGCAGCATCACCACTTCCATAACCAAACAAAAGAGCTTCTTTATGTGTCCAGTCGATATTATTAGCAATTGCATCTTCTAACCCAGCTGCCAGCCAGCCAAAAACAGAACCTGAATAAATATTGCCCATTTCTTTGGTGAGCTCTGAACCAAAGTCTAATTTGTGTAAAATTAGATCCTGGAAGTTTTTCTCTTTCTGGCAGGTTTTTGCAACTATTTGTGTCAAAGGTAATGGTTCATAATTAATTTTTCCAATCAAGGGGTATTCACTAATGTTGGGCCTTTGTTGCAGCTCTTGGAAAAGGTCATGGTGATTAACGTCTGCAATGTTTGCATACCCTGATAATTCATCTAAATCATCGCTATTGCCTATAGATAGTGCGTACAAATAAATTATTGTGAAAGCGTTGATAGGCATTCTATGAAAAGGCCTGTGCATAAATAAAGCCGGTATTTGTCTCAGATGCTGTGCTGTATTAAGATTCCTCTTTTGACACATATCAGCCAATGCATTAATGGTTTCATCAATGTAACAAGTTGCTGAATATTTACCATTATATATTGGTAGCTCCAGATTGAGATCTGAATGCTTGTGTGAGTTTTTTGCCCGGTGATGGATGGGTTTCCTGAAATCAATGAGACGGTAATTAGAAGCACTCCCAGATATATTAGTATGTACTTCAGCAATTTTAGGATTAGACTCAATCAAGATAGCTGCTGCACCTGAACCTTGAGTTGGCTCACCACTCGTACCCATTTGGTAGAGAGCAATATCCGAACATACCACGATTGCTCTTGATTTTGGAGCATCTGATTTAATGAATCGAATCGCGTTTTTAACCGCATAAATACCTGACAAGCAGGCTTGCTTAAATTCTGGCACTTCGCAATTGACCGAAATGGGATCTATTTTTCTTTTTATTAACTCATCATTTATCATTCCTTTGATAATGACTGAGCCTGTGGAATTGTCGGTACTGGATTCTGTTCCCAATGCAAGATAAGCAATATCAGATGGATTAATATCGTATGATTCAATTAACTGTAGGACCGCATTTGCAGCCATAGTATAAATACTTTGATTAGGACCGAGAATCCTGAATCCAGAACCTATGACATAATTTATTTTCTCCTTTGAGTTCCCTGTCCAATCACACCAATTAGACAAATCAACCCGGTATGGGGGGAGGTAAGTTGCAAGACCGCTGATTCCAACTCTGTGATGATCCATATAAATTCCAAGCTATGATTCTGAAGCAGATGATTTTATTAATTAATGCTTAATTGTGAAAGAATTATTTCCCCTTTCTCTCTGTAATTTTCATAATTCTGAGTGTATTGGTCTGCCCTGAAATACCTGTGATAGTACCATTGGTGAGGACAACCATATCGCCAATTTTGACCTCCCCGGTGTGAAGCATCCTTTTAGAGATCTCAAGAAATAATTCATAGGCATTGCCCTGGGTTGGTATATAAGGATAGGGAATCACGCCACGACATAAGCTGACTCTTCTTTGGGTGTATTTACTCTTGGTAAAAGCATAGATGGGAAAATTGTACCTAAGTCTAGACATCATTATAGCTGTTGAGCCTGTTTCTGTTAGTGCAATAATTGCTTTAATATTCATTTTCTTGGCAATACGCATGGAAGCAATTGCGATTGCTTCGTCGATAGTTTCAAAATCTGAAATCAACGTATTTTCGGTCTCAGGTAAAGTTTGTTGGTATTGTTCTGCGCCTTCACAAACCTCTGCCATGGCACTTACCGTTTCTAATGGGTATTCGCCTATGGCTGTTTCTGCCGACAGCATCACTGCATCCGTTCCATCCAGTACGGCATTGGAAACATCCGTAATCTCTGCTCTCGTTGGTGTTCGACTGTGAATCATTGATTCCATCATTTGGGTGGCTGTAATAACAATTTTTTTCCCCACTACAGTTTTCTCAATGATTTCCTTTTGAAGACCAGTAAGGTGGGCTGAGCCTACCTGCAAAGCCAGATCCCCCCTAGCAACCATAATGCCGTCACTGGCATTAATAATCTCATCAAGTTGCTCCAGAGCCGCTGCTCTTTCTATTTTAGAAATCACCAAGGCATTGCTACCCAATGAATTCAATATCTCTTTTGCCTGGCTAACATCGCTTTCATGATTGACAAAGGATAAAGCAATCCAATCCACTTCACATTCTGACAGTTTCTTCAGATCTTTCTTATCTCTGTCCGTTAAACCTTGTTGTTTCAGCGTTTTATCTTTCACCTCAAAGCCTTTCCTTGAAACCAATTCACCGCCTTTTATTATCTTGCAGGAGGCCTTAGAAGCATCTTTAGAAATGCCAATTACCTCAATTTGAATTAGACCATCGTCTAATAAAATCTGATCGCCTACCTCTATTAGCTGCATGATTTTTATTGAATTGATATGAATTTCATCCGATGTTGTTATCGAATTCTCATCCTTCAACCTGACAATAATCTCAGAACCTTCAACCAAGTTAATTTTTTCATTCTTAAAATCTCCCACCCTTAATTTATTGCCCTTCAAATCTGCCAAAATGCTGATTGGTTTGTTAATTTTCCTAGCAATCTTTTGAATGTTCTTAATGGTTTTTCGATGGTTACTTTCATCACCATCCCAGCTGCCATGAGCTAAATTAATACGTACAGCATCGACTTTCTGAAGTAATTTTTTTAATATCTCAGGGTCACTGGTTGACGGACCGATTGTGGCTATAATTTTTGTTCTTCTAACCATCCAACTATCATAAATTTAGATAACAGCTTCATGTCGAAAAGTCGATTCGTCTAATTCATTTTCTGACTTTGCTACAATCACAGATACGGTGGCATCACCAGTGATGTTGACAACTGTTCTTGCCATATCCAACACTCGATCGACGGGAAAAATGAAGCCAACAATCAGGGCAGTTTGGGTGTCAGAAATTCCTATCACTGATAACACTGCTGCCAACAAAAAAAGTGATGCAGAAGGGATACCAGCTGTTCCAATTGAGGTTAGTGTGACTGTTAGTGCAATCAGAAAATAATCAGAAAGAGCAAGATCTATGCCAAAATACTGGGCTGAGAATAATGCAACGATACCCAGGTACAAAGCTGTTCCATCCATATTTATGGTAGCACCTAAAGGCAGTACCGAAGAGCTTACGGATTGACTGACACCTAGGTTTTTCTGAACGCATTGGATGGTAATAGGCAGTGTTGCTGAACTGGAAGAAGTTGAGTAAGCAACAGCCTGAGCATCTGCAATACCCCTAAAAAATCTAATCAGAGGCAATCGAATAATAAATTTCAAGGCTCCTCCGTACACAAGGATCATATGGAGAACACACCCACAATAAAGAAGGGTGGTTAGTTTAAGCATCGTCTGCAAAGCTTCCATACCCAGTGTACCTGAAACCCAGGCGATCAAGCTCAAAACACCATATGGTGCTAATTGCATAACAAGGTGGGCTATTTTTAACACAGCTTCTGCTGCCGAAGAAAAAACATTACCCAGAGATTTTGTTTTTTCTCCACCCATTATGATTCCTATGCCCAATAAAATGGAAAAAAAGATAACTGGTAATACCTGCCCATTGGCTAATGAGGAAATCGGATTTTCTGGAATGATCCCAAATAATTGATCGGTAACACTTGTTGACGCATTTCCAGATATAAATGGTTCAACCCCGGTAAGGTCCATGCCCTGCCCTGGTTGAAAAACTGTGCCTAAGCTCAAGCCGATTATTATTGCAAACAGTGTGGTGATTAGATACAAACCAATGGTTTTGAGTCCAATGGAGCCCAATCGTTTTGGGTCTCCCATGGAAACTACACCGGCAACCAGCGAGGTAAATATCAAAGGAATCACCAACATTCTAATGAGGCGGACAAATAAATCGCCAATCCATTTCGATGTCTGAGCTAGATCTCCAAAAATAAACCCAATGATTACACCAAGAACGAGAGCAATGACCACTCGCGCCCACAGTTTCAATTCCGTTCTAGATCCCAAAAAGTAAATACCTGCAAAAGTTGCAAGCAAAACAATCCAATAAAAAATATTCATTCCCATAGTGAGACTATTCTACAGCAAATACTGGGTGACTAATTTTTTAATCACTTTGTACAGCTACTCCAGCATTGGGTCTTCTCAAGTCTGCATAACCTTGATTCAAACCATCTTTAATATGGATGCTTTGGGTGCTTCCCATGGTCTTGGAGAGCTCCGTTTTATGACCAATTTTTTCTAAAATAGCCATCACATCTGAGCTGGCGGTTGACTCGTAATCTAAATCCTCTTCTGGCCAGCCTTTGCTTATTCTTGGCAACATCGTCGCTTCCCCTATATTGAGGCCAAAATCAACAACTCCGGTAATCACCCTAAGCACAGCAGCAGGTATATTGGCTCCGCCAGGAGAGCCTGTGATTAACATTAACTTGCCTTTGTTGTTAAAAACCATAACCGGTGTCATCGTACTCATCGGTCTTTTATCAGAGTCAAATCTGTTTGCCGGGCTGGCTTCTCTTCCCCTTACCACTTTATCCCCATACCGATAGGCAAAATTATTCATATGATTATTCATCAAAATCCCGGTGCCAGGAATGGTCACACCGGATCCAAACGAATAACCCAAAGTATAAGTATTGGAGACTGCATTTCCGTCTTCATCAATAATTGAAAAGTGTGTGGTGTCCTTGCTTTCCTCTAAGTAAAATTCTGGAGAGAGTGACTTAGTGGAAGTGGCAGCATTAAAACTGATTGATTTTGCCAATTCCCTCGCTCTTTTTTTCGAGAGAATCTTCCCTACAGGAACAGCAGAAAAATTGGGATCACCGATATACCTTGAGCGATCTACGTGCCCTCTTCTGAGCGCTTCTGCCAAAAGATGGTAAGTCGCAGAAGAGTTTGATTTATATTTAGCCAGTTTGAAGTTTTCAAGAATATTGAGTGCATCAAGAACGACTATTGCACCTCCCGATGAAGGACGCGGAGCATAAATACGATTTCCCCTATACACAGTTAGGATAGGATCAGAGAATCTTGGTTTATAATTTTGCAGATCTTCCAATGAAATATAACCTTTATTCTTTTTCATGGCATCCACGATTTTTTTAGCCGTCTCCCCTTGATAAAAACCCTTGGCTCCCTGTTCGGCTATTTTTTCTAATGTTTGAGCCAGATCGGGTCTTTTTAGAATTGTATTTTCTTTAATTGCAGAATTACCCTCAAAAAATATTTTTCTGGATTCTGGGTCATTTTTGAGCTGCGATGAATCTGTCAGTGCCATATGCAGATCATAGGAAACCTTAATACCATTCTTGGCTTGTTCAATGGCAGGTTTTAACACCTCCTTTAGGGGTAAACGACCAAAATTAGAATGGGTTTCAATGAGACCGGCGACGGTACCTGGAATGGTGGATGCTTTATAACCATAACGAACCAGATCTCTATCCGCTTTTTTGTAACCCTTTGGTAATTCAACGCCAAATAAATTTTTGGTGTTGGCATGCTTAGGTGATGACCCAAGATAATCTACTGCATAAATCTCATCTTTCTCTTTCAGATAGACCAGCATAAAACCAGCGCCCCCTAAATTACCAGCTCTGGGCAATGTTACTGCCAATGAAAATCCAACAGCCACCGCTGCATCGATTGCATTGCCTCCTTTATTGAGGATCTCTATCCCAATCTTGGAAGAATCAATATTTTGTGAAACCACCATGCCTCTTTGACTGAGTGTTGGATGATAAGGTGACGGGTAGTCAATATAGGAATACTGACCCCACGCATTGAAAGAAATAATAAGAACAAATAAAAATCTATAGAACATCAATTCTTACCAATAATAACTGAACTGGAAGTGTACCTTGGTCTTTTTCTCTTTTCTACCAGTTGGCTTTAAAATTCACTTGGTTAAATGGCATTTACACCATAAAAAAAGGGAGCCTCAGCTCCCTTTTTTGTTTTGCTAAAGCTACTTAGAGAGATATTCTGAAGTCTACGTAGAAGTTTCTTCCTAAATCTTGGTGAGCATCTGCAAAAAAGCCATAGTATCTGTCTGCAGTTGGTGCTCTCTCATCGGCTACATTCTTAACAGCAAATCTTATCCTTGCTGCTGAATTCTTTAAATTAAAACGGTAATCGACGGTAAGATCCATTACTGTCATGGAAGGAATCACAAAACGCGTGCCATCAGAAAGCGTGAGACTGCTCTGGTAAAAAGAACCTTTTCTCAAACCAGTCAGTGTAGCACCCCATGGACCTTTGCTCCATGAGAGTCTTAGTCTGTGCTTCTCATCGTAATTGCCATTCATCCCAAGCAAGTCACCAAATCCATCGATCGGTATATCCGCTGGAATTGCACCTGATGCTTGTTGGGCTGCCATCTCAGAGAACTCTCCTCCAGGAACTTGCTCGAACTTATCTATGAAACTGCCAATGTAGCGAATTCCAAAATCCCCGACATCAGTATCCACATCATAATAAACCCCGATGTCGTATCCTTCTATGGTTCTTGTGGCTAAGTTTAAATACTCATCAGCAACATACTTAATAACACCAAACGGACATACGCCAGCAGCAGCAAAGTAACCATCTTCAATATCACCTGAGTCAGGATCTTCCCTGACAACCGCTGGGTTACCAACAAAAGTGCCACAATTGTTCGTGCCGTTTGCCCATCTCATCATCATGTCATTCACCGTGTGGTTATTTCTGCCAAACAACCCAATGGTATTTTCTTTTTCAATAGTCCAATAATCGGCTGTGATTACCAAGCCATCAACAGGGGTAAAAACAAATCCAACGGAGGTGTTATCTGATTCTTCAGACTTAAGATTCTCAGCTCCTGATGCTTGTCTCTGCATAGAATAACGAGAATCCAAAGTTGAACTGGATGTAGATATTCCATTAGCTTGTTGCAATCGATAGAAACTGTAATCATTCCTGGTTCCAGTTCTCACAACTATTTTTTCATTGACCTGAATTATATTTGGAGCCCTGTAGGCTGTTGAGACTGAACCTCTGAACAACACCCAATCAGTGATATTCCACCCGACAGCAAATTTTCCAACCAGAGCGGTATCCACGTCTGTGGAATCTTCATATCTTAGAGCAACCTGTGCATTGGCGGTTGGTGCTAAAGGTATTTGTAATTCAGTAAAAATGGATTTTACACGGTGTTGACCCGAAACATCGCCAGTTGGACTTGAGTTCAAAACATCTGAAACCAAGGGATAGGTATCACCTTCGTAATCTGTGTAATTAATAGTTCCATCGAGTCTGGGATCCCTATCATCCGTAACCTTTTCGTATCTGTACTCAAAACCTACTAATAGACCTATAGGGCCAGCAGGAAGGTCTGCGATTTCATTATTTGAAGCTTTAAAATCTAGCATTCTTAGTTCGCTCGAACCTTTTCTGTAGACATCAATAACCGCTTGATCAAGATTTGAATCCACACCAGCACTAAAAGGGTTATAGGCAGCTGGAGTAGAATCCCAGAGCGCTGCTTTTATTAGATTGTTTGATAACCTATTGCCAGTAACATCATCAGCGGTCGCTTTGGATGATAAGAAAGCTGTTTCCCAATCCCAGTCTCCACTCGAGCCTCTGAGCCCCTGTAAAAACCTGTAGGTACGTTTCTTAACATCAACTTTTCTGTAGATTTCAGCATAGCGGTAGTTATCAATATACAATTCCTTTCCAGCAAAAAGTGCCGTACCGTCAGCAAGTGTCATTTGATTCAGCCAATAATTGTCAGGACCGACTCTGTGCTTTGAGGAAGAGAAAGCATATGAGGGATGCCGAGTTAGATTTGAATCAGACTCATAGAATCCAATCTCGGTGAATGATTCGTTGCCGTTGTCAAGTTCATGATTGATGAAGACAAAAATGTTTTCTCTTTGTAGTTCTGATCTGTAATCTGTATCTCCCCAGAGGTTGAAGCGTTCTACACCATTGCCGTCTTGTGCAATACAAGTGCCATAACCAGTGTCAAATACTTCCCCATTCTGGCTTGAGCGGTTGCTGCAGCGTGGATCTCCAAGTGGAAAAACTTCGAACTCACCATTCGAATCGGTAAACACATGATTGTATGGATGACTGCTACCGTGCTCACTGCTTTTTACCATATCAAATTGACCATATAGATTATTGGTACTGAGGTTCCTAAAGCTGGTGCTTCCAGCCCAAGGATTACCATCATCTAGACAGCGGCCCTCGTCTTCCACTCCCTCGGGTAAGTCGCAAGTAGTCCATTTTCTGTGATCTGAATCACCCCATCTTGGGTCTTCAGCAGCCAAGATCCTCTCTCTATCGTAGTAATTGACGAACACACTGACGTTGCTTGCGCCGTCATTGAAGTCTTTACCATACTTGGCGGTGAAGGTTGTATCGTTAGCATCAAAGTGGTCGTAGGAATTTGTTTTGATTCTAAAGACGAACCCTTCATAGTCTTGTTGTAAAACGTTGTTAACAACTCCAGCCACAGCATCTGCGCCATAAATAGCCGATGCACCATCCCTTAGTATTTCCATCCTTTCAATACCGTATACGGGAACCAAGTTGGAGTTCACTGTCATTGTTGGAACATAATCTCCACCAATTAATTCGGTTTGATATCCTGGCGAGTTAACCAATCTTCTTCCGTTTAATAAGGTTAGAGTGTTACCAACGCCCATATTTCTCAGATTGTAGGCACCCATATCGCCCCTGGCTGAGTTCACTCCTCCGGAGGCATTCTCATTTTCATTAAAGAGATTCATGCCATTTTCAACTACGTTCTCAAGTAATTCGTCTCCACCATCTACTCCAAGACTATCTATATCAGTGAAATCCAGAACCGATACTGGTAATGCACCAGTAATTTTGGCGCCTTTGATTTGACTACCAGTTACAGTAATCTCTTCTATATTAGTAGAGCCCGCTTGATCTTCTTGTGCTTGCAGAGGAAAAAAAGCAACAGAAAGTAAGCCAATAACTGACAATTTAGAAAGCAATTTAGAACTAATTAGACTCATGATTTATCCCCCATGAAATATTTTAATATCATCTGAGAACTATACTTTTTATCAAATGATTTTCACTTATTGTAATTGAATCAGAGTTATCTGTATATCTCAGTTTCTTAAATTGACATATGTTATTGATTTAGTTATAGAATATTGAATTATTTTTTCCTATTTTTAATGACTAAAACAAGTGAAATGATAATAATTATCAATAATATTATTGTACAACTCGAGGGCCTTAGAATGGACTTTGTCTAGTGGGTCTGGATATACTCTATCAAATTTCATAACCACCCTAAGATTATCTGAGGCAATACTTTTAAATTATTATCAATAAGACATGGAACAAAACAACCACAAAAATAAAAAAAACCTAGGCTTTATTTTAGGTCTTTTAGGAGCAATTATTATGCTCTTGTTACCCAATCCTGAATCTTTATCTATTGAAGCTCAACGAACGGCTGCAGTATTTATATGGATGGGAGTTTGGTGGGCCACTGAGGCAGTACCCATTGCTGTGACCGCACTAATACCTTTGGTTTGTTTTCCATTACTAGGTGTCCTAGACATTGAATCAACAGCTGCACCTTATGCAAATAAAAATATCTACCTTTTCTTGGGAGGTTTTTTCTTATCAATAGCGATACAAAAATCAAACTTACACAAAAGAATTGCATTAAACATTCTCAAGTACACCGGAACAGGTGGCAAATCAATCATCGGTGGCTTTATGTTGAGTGCAGGTTTACTGAGCATGTGGATCATGAATACCTCTACTACCATCATGCTTTTACCAATAGGCTTGGCAATAATTACGGTTGTCAAAGAATCGATGAGTGATCTAAGCAATAAAGACAAAGTCAATTTCCAAGTGGCCCTTTTACTTGGAATCGCCTATGGAGCAAATATTGGAGGCATGGCAACTTTGATTGGAACAGCACCCAATATGGCATTAAATGGTTTCATGGAAGACAATTACAATGTCTCCATTTCCTTTTTAGACTGGATGAAAGTTGGACTCCCATTGAGTATGATACTGCTCCCAATGACTTGGTGGGTTTTAACCACGGTGAGTTTTCCAGTGAACTTTCAGTCCTCCTTTGAAACACAAAGGACAATTGAAAATATGAGGCTAGATTTAGGAGTCATGAAGACACCTGAGAAAAGAGTGTTCATTATTTTTATTATCACGGCACTCCTCTGGATTTTTAGATCTCCTTCAGACAGTTGGGGTATTAATAAAATTCCTGGATTAGAAGGTCTAACTGATCCTGGAATCGCTATGTTGTGTGGTTTAATGCTGTTCCTAACACCGAATGGTGACAATACACACAAAAATCTTCTGGAGTGGAAAGACGCCCAAGAAGGGATTCCTTGGGGAATCTTGATACTCTTTGGTGGGGGTCTCAGTTTGGCTTTTGCAGCACAAAGCTCAGGATTGGCAGAATGGTTGGGCAGTTTGGTGCCAGGGGGTTTGAGCACCATTGTGCTGATTTTTATTTTTACAGCCCTTGTTATTTTTCTCACGGAATTAACTTCAAATCTTGCAACCACAGCAACTTTTCTTCCAATAGTGGCAGCGATTGCACTGCAATTTGATTTCAACCCGTTGTTACTGACCGCCTCTGTTGCCTTGGCTGCAAGCTGTGCTTTTATGTTGCCAGTTGCTACTCCACCGAATGCCATTGTGTTTGGGTCAGAACTAATTTCGGTTCCTCAAATGATGAAAGCGGGTATTCTGATCAACCTGATTGCAATCATTCTAGTGTCACTGGCCGGGATCTATCTTATACCTGCTTTTTTAATTTAGGTGTCTTGCGTGGATAGTAAGGTAATGCTATGAAAAATATCTGTGTATTTGCAGGATCCAGTGTTGGCAACCGAGAAAGCTACAGTAAAGCAGCCGAGAAGCTTGCCCAAGCTATCATTGAAAATGGTCATCGTATAGTTTATGGCGGTGGTAGCAACGGACTCATGGGAATTCTGGGCGATGTCGCCACTGAAATGGGTGGACATGTTACCGGTGTCATTACAGAACAGCTCAATGCTGTGGAAGTAGGTCATAAAAGGTTAAGTGAATTAGTCGTAGTCAAAACCATGCACGATCGAAAAAGAATAATGGCTGAACGATCTGATTCGGTCATTTGCCTACCCGGTGGTGTTGGAACTTGGGAAGAATTTTTTGAGTCACTAACATGGAACCAGCTAGGGTTGCAATCTAAACCCATTGTCCTGCTCAACATAGAAGGATATTATTCACCACTTGCTGAATTCGTTGAGCGCTCGGTTTTGGAAGGTTTTCTCCCTCGCTCAACAGCCGGTGAGCTCATATTTGTTGATTCAATCCCTGAGGCAATAGAACATATTGAAAATTACATACCAAAAGATAAATCAAATTGGTTCAAACGATTACAGGAATAATCCCCTGCTCTTTTATTTTAATTGCTAGCCTCTCTTGCCTGGAAAGAACACATTAGTGGACTTAGTGTATTCTTCATAGCCGGGTCGCTTTCTCGTCTGAGATCTCTCCAATATACCTATTGTCAGTTTCAGGAAAATAAAAACCATTAGGATGGGTCCAACCACTCCCCAAATGTAACCTGAATTCAGTGAAATGATAAAGAAGGCAAACCATTGCAATGCATCGCCAAAGTAATTTGGATGCCTGGAATAACGCCAGAGTCCTGCCCTTAATATTTTATTATTGTTCGTAGCATTGGAGCGGAACTTAGTTAATTGAATATCAGTAATAGTTTCAATTCCAAATCCGATAACCCAAACCAACAGACCGAAATAATCAAAGAAATTCATCCCAAGCTGCCCCGGATAATAATGGACCAAAAAAATCGGAGTCATCAAAAGCATTTGCAAAAAACCCTGAAACATAAAAACTCTTACATAACTGAGCAATCTCCAGTCTGATGATGCTCGTTCTCTCATTTTGACATATCGTAAATCTTCTCCTTTGCCCAAATTCCTCATAGCAAGGTGAATCGATAAACGCAGGCCCCAAATCGTCACCATGATGTTAATCAACCATTGGCTTGTGGTTATTGTGGTCTCATTGAAGAAAAGATTAATGATTAAACAAGTCCAAGACATCATGACAAATCCAAGACCCCAATAAATATCAATGATGCTGGCATCTTTAATTTTTAAACTAATTAACCACAACATACTCAAACATATCCAATTGACTAATATGAGATACCCAAGCATGTATAGAATAGACATTACTCTAGGGTCTCCTGATATTATCAATCATTAAACCAACTCTGGTTGGGGGTCTAGGGGTAATTGACGAGACCAAGGTACCGATAATAATATTCAATAACATTCCAATGAAACCAATGCCTTCTGGTGAAATACCCCAAAGCCAATAATCAGGTAGGTTCAACTCAGGATGAATAAATTTAAAATAAATAATATAGGCCAAGGTAAAAATTAAACCAGAAAGCATACCCATGATAGCTCCTTCCTTATTCATGGTCTTTGAAAAAATCCCCAGAAAAATCACTGGGAAAAGGGTTGATGCTGCCAATCCAAATGCAAAGGCAACTACCTGAGCAACAAATGCAGGTGGGTAAATGCCAAATAGCCCTGCGATGATGACCGAAAATAATACTGAAATTCGAGCAAACATTAGCTCTTTTTTTTCTGAAATATTTCGTGCAAAAGTTTGTTTGATTAAATCGTGCGAAACCGCAGTAGAAATTACCAATAACAAGCCCGCTGCAGTTGAAAGTGCTGCTGCTAGGGCCCCTGCTGCTACCAAAGCGATAATCCATGGAGGTAATTGGGCAATTTCTGGATTGGCAAGCACGATGATATCTCTATCAATATATACTTCGTTAGTGTTATTAGGATTCTTTTGGTTGCTGAGACTCCTCTCTCCAAAAAATCCGCGGGTATCGTTATAAATCGGTTTGGTCGGTTGCAAGGCATTGCCTTTTGCATGCTGAATCTTGCCATCGCCGTTCTTGTCTTGCCAAGCGATTAGTCCAATTTCTTCCCAGTTTTTAAACCACTCTGGTGCTTCTATATAACTGACATTATGGGTGGACTCAAACAGATTCAATCTTGCAAAAGAAGCTACTGCTGGGGCGGTGGTATATAAAATTGCAATAAAAACCAAAGCATATCCAGCAGATTTTCTAGCTGCCCCAACATCAGGGACCGTAAAAAATCGAACAATAACATGCGGCAATCCAGCAGTTCCCAGCATCAATGCTGCAGTAATACAAAATACATCAATGGTGGATTTAGATCCTGATGTGTATGCGTCAAAACCAAGTTGAATCATTAACCCATCCAGTTTTTGCAGTAGGTAAATAGGACTATCCACCAATTGATCACCAAAACCCATTTGTGGTATTGGATTTCCTGTGATCATGATAGAAATAAAGATAGCTGGAACTAGGTACGCAAAAATCAACACGCAATATTGTGCCACTTGGGTATAAGTAATGCCCTTCATCCCACCTAGCACCGCATAGATTAGAACAATGACCATGCCAATCAAAACGCCTGAGTTAATATCGACTTCTAAAAATCTTGAAAAAACTATACCCACGCCTCTCATTTGGCCTGCAACATAGGTGAAAGAAATTATGACCAAACAGATAACAGCGACGACTCTTGCAATATTTGAATAATAACGAGAACCAATGAAATCAGGTACTGTAAATCGTCCAAATTTTCTTAAATATGGGGCAAGAAGCAATGCCAGTAAAACATAACCCCCTGTCCATCCCATTAAATAGACTGATCCATCTCTCCCCAAGAATGAAATCAACCCGGCCATTGATATAAAAGAAGCAGCAGACATCCAATCTGCAGCCGTTGCCATACCATTAGCTACAGGATGAACTCCTTTCCCTGCCACATAAAATTCGCTGGTAGATCCTGCACGTGACCAAATTGCAATGCCGATATAAATTGCAAATGAAATGCCAACAAAACAATAGGTTAAAAATTGGACTGACAACTTTTACTCCTCTGAGGATTTATCATTGCGAGTGGCTTCATCTAATTTTTTCATTCGATGGATATAAATAAAAATCAGTATGACAAAAATATAAATACTGCCTTGCTG
>MPMA02012357.1_pt1 | contig 34142 bp, 27 predicted proteins | sample 1617361 | NCBI WGS metagenome assembly MPMA02 (sample SAMN05944807, study PRJNA350692) | marine metagenome | biome: marine; feature: ODZ; material: water; isolation source: 180 m water sample filtered on 0.2 um supor filter | place: Pacific Ocean | collected 2012-04-08 | depth 180m m | reverse complement strand
GGGATGGCCTTGAGGTGTTTGCGGAAGCGGGCCTCGGTGACTGCCCAATGGGCAACGGTGTAGTTGTATTTCTCACCGGTGGCTTTGTATTCATGCTCCCACCAGTCGCGCTTGATGGAGGGGTTGCCTTTGAGTTCGAGGCATTCCTGCTGTAACTCGCCGCCGCGCGGGTTGTAAACGAACTCCGGCATGCCTCGGCTGTCACGGATGAGCCGCGCCTGGTCGGCGGACATGTGATCCGCGACGCCGTGCTCGGGTTGGCAGGTGGTGTAGCACTGGAAAAACGCGGTGCCGCGATACTCCAAACCGTCAAGCATCGCGCGGTAGGTCTTGGCTGAGTTGGCCATTGAGACCTGCGCGACAAACGATGAGCCGTGTCCGCTGATGAGGGCCTCGGAGACGCTTTTTTTCTCGACGAGCTTGCCCTGTGTGGCGGCGCCGTACTGGTTCATGTCGTAGCCGCCGAGCATGTTCGAGCTGTCTGAGTTTTGACCACCGGTGTTCGAGTATACCTGCGTGTCGAGCATCAGCAGCATCACGTTCGGTCGATTCTGCAGCACGACCTTGGAGACGTTTTGGAAGCCGATGTCGCCCATCGCGCCGTCGCCGCCGATGGCCCAGGTCTTGGGCATCTCGCGGACTTCCTCGTCGCTCATCATGGTGTCGTCCAGGTGTGTTAGGGTGAAATATTCCGCATGCGAGGAAACATCAGACTTGCGGGTTAGCAGCGCGCTGGCCAGGCGCTCCGGCACGACCGAGCGGCGCGCGTGGTTGAGCATGGCTGACTCACCGAGCAACCAACTTACAGTCGCACCGTCCTGAAAGAGGGAGTTCATCCACGGGTATGTGTGCGGGTTGGACGGCGGGGTGGAGCCGTACACGGTGTTGCAGCCTGTGTGCGCGCCCATGTACATGACGCTCATGCCGTTCGAGTGCCGGCCGTCGATCGCCTGCAGGTCTCTGTGGTTGAAGGCATCCTGCCGCAGCACGGCGCAGAGGGCATCGACGATTTCCTGGTCGGTGATCTCCCCGCGCTTGGCCAAGCGCTGGGCTGTGTCGTCGTCGTTCTCGCCGCCCAAGCCAAGAATCGTGTGGGCCACGGACCAGGTGAACCACTTGTGCTCCTCCTTGCTGCGTGCCTTGAGTGCCGCCAGCTTGAGCAAGCCGTTGTTCTCCAGTTCCGTGGCCGCTTCCCGGAGGCGCTTGGCCTTTTTGTGAAAGATCGGGCGCATGTATGCCTCGGTGACGGAGGCCACGGCGCGCAACACGCTCTTCTCGCCGCAGCCGGCGCAGGCACCGTCGCCGCTGACGAGCGCCTCATAGTTGCGCCGCACCATGAGATGGTTCCGCAGCGCCGCCTCGCGGGAGTCCTCAGGCGTGTCGTCGTTGTACAGGCCGAGGAACTTCTGGCTCGTGTCCGGCAGCAGCCGGCTGAACACCTGCGCGGTGGCGAGCTCGGCGTTGACTTCCGGTGTCTCGTGGGTCATGCGCAGGGCGTCGTGCTCGCCGCAGACCTGGACGCACTCGCCGCAGCCCTTGCAGAGGTCGCTGACAAAAATGGAGAACAGGCCGCCGTTGCCGGGATTCTTTTTCTCGACGCTGCGGAAAATGGCGGTGACGTCATTGTACGCCAGCGGCAACTGGTCGATGATGCGGGTGAACTCGTCGCGGGCCGTCACGGAAATGCCAGTGAGTTGGTTGATCTCGGAGCGGAGGATATCCCTGAACGGCTCTTTGGCCTTGTTGGCGACATTGTCAACCATGCGGGCGCGGCAACGCTCCTCGAGGCCCTTGACCTCGTTGAGAAGATTCTTCTGCTGTTCCTTGTCGCTGACATAATTGCGAATCGCAGTGACGAGAATGGTGCTGATATCCTGTGCGGTGTTAGGCAGGGCGGTATCCGGGCAGGCGGTGATGCACTCCATGCACTGGGTGCAGTTTTCGGCGATGTAAACCGGCGTCTCGCGGCGGGCGACGTATTTACTCTGTGTCGCCCCGATGCCCGCTCCCATCAAGCCCACGCTGGCCAGCGCGCCAGCCGGCTGGTGGTAACCCAAGTCGTTGCGGAACTCGGAGTCGAACTTGGCCATGGTCTGTAACGGCGCGCGCTCCTGCCCCTCCGGCAGGGAGCAGCTTGGGCAGCCGCTGTCTTCGCAGCCGGATGTGGGGATCATCTCGATGCCATCAGCGGTATTCGGCGTGAGCAGCGGGTTGCGCATGTTCGACGTGTCGGCGTCCTCGATTTCACCGATGTTGATTTCCTGCACCTGTTCGAAGCCGCCGAGCATCACTTTCATGTTCGACTCGACAACGGCATCCCCGAATCGGCCAAACTTTTTCTCGTACTGCTTGTGCACGACATCGTGGTATTGCTCCTCGCTGATGTCGTGATCGTTGAGGAAAGTGGATACCTTGAAGAACGCGCCGAGGAACGAGTTGCCCTGCATGCGCAGCTGCAGATCCTCCCGACCGGTGGCTTCTCGTGCGATGTCGAAACCGGGCAGGATGAAGATTCGGATGTTGTTGTCCCTGACGTACTGCCGGTGCCTGGCTGGAATGCGGTGCCAGGCTTCCTCCGGCGTATCGCTTGATTCCCATACGAGGCAGCCGCCCTTGTTGATGCCGACGAGCGGGTTGGCGTGGGTGAACGCCTTCGGGTCGCAGCACAGCACCACATCTACGTGGTTCAACTCGCAGTTCACCTGGATGCGCTTCGGTGCGACGGTGAGGTAGTAGTTCGTTGGCGCTCCCTTCTTTTCCGAGCCGTACTTCGGGTTGGCCATGATGAAGAGTTTGTCCTCCAGTTGGCCATGATCGTCGTAGGTCGGGGTGCGTTCCGAGATGATCCGGCCAAAGTTGCCGACGATCTCGCCAAGGTTTTTGCCGGTGGTGATCATGCCCCAGCCGCCGATCGAGTGGAACCGCACCGCGATCGCGCCATTCGGCAGGAGCGATGGGGTGTCACTCGAGATCACAGCGTACGGGTGGTCGATGCCAAGCGTGAAATAGGTCTCACCTTCCGCGGCGCTTTTGCCGTCAGTGCGCTTGGTTTGGCCAGTAGCAAACTCGTACGCCCCCAGCATGTGCTCCGGCCGGAAGTCGCGCGAGCCGATCCCGTAGCTGCCCCGGAAGATGCGCGGGGTTTCCTCGGGCGTGATGCCTGGCAGCACGCCCCCGAACTTGGCCGCCTCCTGCCCCTTGCCAAGCGCGGTGCGGATATCGCGGGCCAACGGGTTATCGCCAGCCATGCCCTCGTCGGTGCGCTCGAGGATGATGACGTTCTTCTTGCCGCGCAGCGCCTTGATGATTGCCGTCTCAGGGAAAGGCCGGATGACGTTGACATGGATCGATCCAACACTGGCGTTGCGTTGTTCGCGAAGATAATCGCACGCCGCCTCGATATTCTCGGCGGCACAGCCCAGCGAGATGAACACCGTGTCGGCGTCGTTGATCTTGTATTCCTGCAACAGGCCGTAGCGGCGACCGGTGAGTTGCGCAAATTCATCCTGGCACTGCTCGATGAAGCCAAGGATTGGCTCGTTGAAATTGTTGCGCCGGGCCACCACGCCGTTCATGTGGTGCTCCTGGTTTTGCACCGGCCCAAGCAGCACAGGATTTTTCAGGTCCATCATCTCCGGCACACGGCGGCGGGTTGGGCCGAACAACTCGCGCTGCGCCTCGGTTGGGCAGTCGATCGTGTCGTCCGGTGCGCCGAGGTACTCGCGCAGCAACTCAGACTCGGGAGAGCGATAGGTGCGCTCCGAGTGGGTGGTGAGCATGCCGTCCTGGATGTTCATGCCCGGGTTGAGCGCCAGCTCGTTGACTTTGCGCAGGATGATCGCCTGGTCGGCGGCCTGCTGAGCGTCACACGCCATCATCATCGTCCAGCCGGTGTCGAGCGCGCCGTAAAAATCGTCATGACCGCAATGCACGTTGAGCGCCTGCTTGGTCAGCGCACGCGCTCCGACCTCCAGCACCATCGTGGAGAGCTTGCCCGGCGCGTGGTAATATTGTTCCATTGCATAGGCTAGTCCCTGGCCGGAGGTGAAGTTTACGGCGCGCTTGCCGGTCACGGCGAAGGCCGTGGCCCCGCCCTGGGCGGCGTGCTCTCCTTCGCACTCGATCGCGATCTTTGAGTTGCCCCAGACATCGAGTTCGCCCATAGCGAAGGCTTCCTGATATAATTCGCCACCCTCAGTGGAGGGGGTGATTGGATAAAAAATACCGCCCTCAGTGATACGCGTCTCCACCGATCGGGACACCAATTCGTTGCCGCTGACGGTGACAGGTACGCCGGGATATTTCGGTTTCAAATCTGAAGGGTTCAACATGTTCGCTACTAAAGAGTTCCTCCATTTGAGACGTTGTCTGAAGAGGCGACGAATACCAGGTCAAAACCGCCAAGCTATGCCCTGGCCGGCTCAATAGCCGAATTTGGCGACAACGCACCCAAAGCGACATCCTACTCGTCGGGCCATTTGCAAGCAACCTATTTTGAGGATCGATTGATAAGTTGGAACATTCCTAATTATAAGGATAGCTTATCATAGATGCACGTTGATCGACCGAAAAACAGCGTTTGGATTTATTTTATGCGATATGCCGTCAGTTCAGGCCGGCGGTGTTTAGGATAATGTCATCCAAGCCGGTCGCTGGCCGGAAGCCGGTGAATGCCTCGAGCTTGTCGATGACCGGCTTGCGGCGTTTCATGTCCTCGAAGCCGGCGTCGTACGCCTCGTCGTACGGCACGAGTTCGATCTCGGATCGCGATCCGGTCAAATCGATCACCCGCTTGGCCAAGTTGAGGATGGTGGTTTCCTCCGTGGAGCCGATGTTGAATACACCGCCCGCCGCGCGGTCGCACTTGGCCAGGCGCAGCAACGCCTCGACCGTGTCGTTGACGTGGCAGAAGCAGCGCGACTGCCGGCCGTCACCGAACACCCGCAGCGGCTCGCCGACCTTGGCCACCTCGACGAAGCGCGGCAGCACCATGCCGTACCGTCCGGTTTGCCGCGGGCCGACGGTGTTGAAAATGCGCGCCACCGTGACCGGCAGTTGGCGCTCGGCGTGAAAGGCGAGCGCGAGGAACTCATCCATCAACTTCGAGCAGGCGTAGCTCCAGCGGCCCAGCGTCGGCGGGCCGATGAGCAGGTCGTCCGTTTCCGCAAACCCCTCGCGCGAGCTTTTGCCGTACACCTCGGAGCTGGACGGCAGCAGCATCGGCGTGCGCCCGGGCGTGGCGGCCTCGAGAATGGCCTCGGTGGCCTTGAGGTTGGTCTCGATGGTGCGGATCGGCGACTGCACGACCAAATCCACCCCGACCGCAGCGGCGAGGTGAAACACGTAGCCCGACTCGGCGACGAGTTGGCCAAGCGACTCGCAGCCGATGACGTCGCTCTCGATCAATGTGAGGTTGGGGTTGTCGGCGACGGCAGCCAGATTGGCTTGCGAGCCGGTGGAGAAATCGTCAATCACGACGACGCGTTCGCCCTGGCCAAGCAGCCGCTCGGCGAGGTGTGATCCAATGAAGCCGGCGCCGCCGGTGATGAGGGTGTGTGGTGCGTCGGGCACGCCGCTTGGTGTCATCCGGCGGCGCGACTGTCAAGCGGCGTGCGCCGCCTTGGCTCGACAAGGCGGCTTGGCTTGTCGCAATGTTGACGCGCCCTGATGGGGGCCGATTTACGTTCAAGTGAAAATTCTTGTCGCCATAACCGGAGCCAGCGGGATGATTTATGCCCAGCACCTGCTGGACCGGCTGGGGGCGTCCGGGCAGGAGACGCATGTCGTGCTCAGCGCCTACGCACAAACGGTGATCCGGCAGGAATTGCCGGAGGGGCTGCGCCTGGCCGAGGGCGTCGAGTCGCACGGGTTCAAGAGCATGAACGCGCCGTTCGCCAGCGGCTCGAATGCCGCCGATGCGATGGTCGTCATCCCGTGCACGATGGGCACGATGGGCCGCATCGCGCATGGTCACGCCGACAACGTGCTGTTGCGCGCCGCCGATGTGGTGCTGAAGGAAAACCGGAAGCTGATCCTCGTGCCTCGTGAGACGCCCCTGAACCTCGTGCATCTGAAAAACATGGAGTTGCTGCTACAGGCCGGGGCGACGATTTTGCCGGCGAACCCGCACTATTATTTTAACCCGCAGACGGTCGGGGAGGTTGCGGACACGGTGGTGGCGCGGGTGCTCGACCACTTGGGTGTGGAGAACGAGGCCTCGCCGCGCTGGCAGGAGGAGGAATGAGCGATACGGAACTGGTCAACGCACCGAAGCCGAAGCGCCGTGCCCTGCTTGGCCTGCTGCACATATGGGGCGGGTTCGTGAAGTTCTCCCACACGCTTTTTGCGATGCCGTTTGCGCTGGCCTCGATGATGGTCGCCTCGCGTGAGCATTACCGGTACCACGAAGCCAACCCCGGCTCCAACGGCAACCCGCTTGCCCCGGCGTTCGAATTTGGCTTCCCCGGCCCGAAATTATTTCTACTGATCATAGTCTGTATGGTTTGCGCCCGGACGTGCGCGATGGCGTTCAACCGGATCGTCGACCGCAAGTTCGACGCGAAAAACCCGCGCACCGCCAACCGCCATCTGCCGGCCGGCGAGATCAGTTTGTTCAGCGCGTGGTCACTCTGCGTATTGAGTGGCGCCGGTTTTCTCGTCGCGGCCGGGTTCATCAACACCGCCTGCTGCGTGTTGGGGCCGGTGGCGCTGTTTTTCATCTGCTTCTACTCTCTGACCAAGCGGTTCACCGACTACACGCACATCTGGCTGGGTATCGCGCTGGCGCTGGCGCCGGTCGGCGCGTGGATCGCGGTGAAGGGTGGCTCGATGCCGGAGTTGTTCCAACTGCTGCCGCTTGGCCAAAGCCTGCTGCCCCCGCTGGTGCTGGGCATCTCGGTGGTGTTTTGGCTGATCGGCTTCGACATTATTTATGCGATGCAGGATTTCGAGTTCGACCGGCAGCACGGCCTGCGGTCGCTGGTCACCGCCTGGGGGCCGCGAAACGCACTGATGGCAGCGTTTCTCTCGCACATGATCATGCTCGGGCTGCTGTTGATTTACGGGCTGCTGCTCAAGTTCAAGGTCGCTTTCCTCATCGGTTGGCTGATTATATTGTTCTGCCTCGCGTTCGAGCACTGGATAGCCCGTAAGCGCAGCTTGAAATGGATCAACACGGCGTTCTTCAAGCTCAATGCCGTGATCAGTTCGGTCTTTTTCTTTGTCGTGGCCACCGAGATTTTGTTTCCGTTCTTTAGCCGAATCCAATGAGCTTTCTTATTCCAGATGAGTTGCAGGATATCCGCGAAAAAACTGCGCTTGGCCAGCGCCTCGACTCCGCTGAGGCGCTGCAGTTGTTCGAGTGCCGAGACCTCAACGCGCTTGGCCAACTGGCCAACGAGGCCAACCACCGCAAGAATGGCGATCGCGCCAGCTACATCCTCAACCGCTATTTCAACTACTCGAACTACTGCATCCTGAGTTGCAAGTTCTGCGCCTTCTCACGCAAGAAACGGGATGCTGATGGTTTCGAGTTGGCCGTTGCGGGGATGGCGCAAAAGGCGCGGGAGGCGTTGTCGATCGGAATCACTGAGTTGCACATTGTCGGCGGGCTGCATCCGTCGCTGCCATTCAGTTACTACACGGAAATGATCCGCGAACTGAAGGCGGTCGATGAGCGGCTGCAACTCAAGTGCTTCACCTCAATCGAGATTTTGCACCTGGCTTGGCTCGCCAAAAAACCGGTGCAGGAGGTGCTCGGGGAGTTTAAGTCCCTTGGCCTTGACTCGTTGACCGGCGGTGGCGCGGAGATTTTTCGCAAGGACATTCGTGACCGAATTGCCCTCGGAAAGGAGACCGCCGAGGAGTACCTTGATGTGCATCGCACGTGGCACACACTTGGTGGGAAGAGCACCTGCACGATGCTGTTTGGCCATCTCGAGACGCCGGAGGATCGCGTCGACCACATGCGTCAGTTGCGTGAGTTGCAGGACGAGACCGGCGGTTTCACCGGCTTCATTCCGCTGCCATACCAGCCGGACAACAATGAGATCCCGGTCGAGCATCCTCCGGACGGGTTCGATATGCTGCGCACGCTCGCCGTCGCGCGGCTCTATCTCGACAACTTCGACCACATCACCGCGTACTGGGTCGGCATGGGGATAAAACTCGCACAGGTTGCATTGAACTATGGCGCTGATGATTTGCACGGCACGATTCTCGAGGAGAAGATTTTTCACATGGCCGGTGCCGACGCACCGCAATTGCAGACAGAGACAGACATGATTCAGGCCATCCGCGAGGCCGGCCGTGTGCCAGTGCAGCGTGACACGTTTTACGAGCCGATTCGCCAACGGGCCGGGGAGGAGGCCTTGGCCAAGGCCTGAGGGATGGAGGGAGCGATGGACAAGCGCATCGGCTCCGTGCCGTATCTCAATTCCGCGCCACTCACCTGCGGCATCGAGTCCAAGACTGAGTTTCTGCTGCCGAGTTGCTTGGCCAAGCGCTTGCGGGCTGGCGGGTTGGACGCTGGCTTGGTCAGCATCACCGAGGTGCTGTTCAACAACCTGTACGACATCCTGGATGGCGTCGCCGTGGCATCCGATGGGCCGGTGAAGAGCGTCTTTGTCGCGCACAAAAAACCGCTCGAGCAAGTCAAAGTCATTCACTGCGACACCGCATCGCTCTCCAGTGTCAACCTGCTCAAGGTGACTTTGGCCAAGCGCGGGCTCTCGCCCCGGCTTGAGTCCTTCGGCGACTATGATCGTGCGGCCAAACGGGATGCCATGATGCTCATCGGCAACCCGGGGCTCGAGTTTTTGCGCTCGCCGCACGCGCACCAAATCCTCGACCTTGGCCAGGCGTGGCGCGAGGACACCGGCCTGCCGTTTGTCTTCGCCGTGTGGGCCATCCGCCGCGACCAGCGCCAGCCCGGCCTTGGCCAAACGCTGCTGCAGGCCAAGCGGGACGGCCTGGCCAAGCTCGACGAAATTATTGCCTCGTATCCCGAGTTCGACGCCGAATTGCGAGCCGCCTACCTCCGCGAACACATCCACTACGACCTGGGCGAGCGCGAAAAAGAAGGCATCGCCCGTTTCGTTGAACAGCTGCGTGCCGTCACCGGGGAGACGGTGTTCGAGCCAAATTACATTGCCGGGTTTTAGGTGGTTCGAGGGCGGGTTCGTTTGCTATTGTCGCGCGCAGCGATGGGGACCACCCGCCAAGGCAAGGCAGCGAACGAGCTGTTCAAGGCCAAGCTGTTCCGCGACTTCTCCGGCACGATGCTGTGGCAGGTGCTGGGCAAGCTGTTCCAGGTCGTCGGCATGGTGTATGCCACGCGCTGTCTTGGGCCGGACAACATCGGCGTGTCGCGCACGATCATCACGCTGGCGATGACGCTGCAGTTGTGCCTCGCGTTCGGGCTGGATGCCGTTGCGGTGCGGCACGTGGCCAAGGGCACGGCCAAGGCGGATGAGATCGCCCCGGCGATTTTCACATTTCGGCTCGTGCTCGGCCTCGTCGCAGCCGTGCTGTGGGCTGCAGCTGTTTTGCTGAGCCCGCTTGAGGGGCTGGAGCGCTGGACGTGGCTGGCCGGCGCGCTGTTCCTGCTCGTGCTAAGCCTCGACTACTCCTGGCTGTTTCAGGCGACAGAACAGATGCCGCGCGCGTCGCGGTTCCAGTTACTCTCGTCGGTTGCGGCGAGTCTGTGGTTTATCCTGTTTTTTGAGAGTGGCCAGGCACTGGGCAGCGACTTGTTTGTGCTGCTGGTTGCCAACGCATTGGTGGTCGGTTTCGTGTGGTGGCGGATGTCGCGCGAGCTGGGCTTTCGCTGCCTGAGCCTGGAGCGCCTGGCCAAGGCCGGGGCGCTGTTCCGCGAGGCGAGGCTGATTTGGGCGTTCAATTTGAGCTACTTTCTGCTGGCCAACATGGCGCTGCCAATGAGCTACTTTCTGCTCGGCAAAACCGACGGCGGCCTGTTTGTTTCGGCGCAGCAACTGGTGGTCGCGCTGCAAATGTTCCTGCATTACTTCGGTATCATCATGGCGCCGCGACTGGTGGTGTGGCGGCAGGCCGACGTGGATCTGTTTCGGCGCCGCGTGCTGCTGCTGGCCGGGGGCGCGACGGCGGCGGGGTTGCTGTTTTCCGGCGGACTTTTGCTGATCGTCGAGTGGCTTTACCCACTGATTTTCGGGAAGGTGTTTGCGAGTGCGTCCGGTCTTTTGCCGTTGCTGGTGCTGGGCAAGTTTTTCGCGGTCGGCACGGCGATGTTTACGTGGGCGCTTTGGGCGGAGCATCGCGACAGGCTTCCGGTGCTGTGCTGCCTGCCGTGCTGCCTGGTCTCCGGCGCGCTGTATTTTTGGCTGCTGCCGATTCACGGCAATACTGCCGCCGCCTGGCTCACACTCGGTGCGGAGTCGATGCTGATGCTGTTCTCGGCGTTGGCGTTCGCTTGGGCGGTGCGGCAGCTGAAAGTGAAGCCGGATTAAATCTTACTCGACCGCCTTGGCCCGGTAGTAGCAGCGTGGTAGCCAGATGCGTCGGACGTCCCGGAAACTCCCGCGGCCACCTTCGAGTTTCACCCGGCCAACCTTATTCCACTGTTTCAAATCCAGTGACGCCTCGATGTCGCATTGTGTATTGGTGGCACCGATCACCTCGAAGGTCATTTGCCCGTCGTGATTCATTCGAACGATGCCGGGGAGCGACTGCCATTTCTTCAGGACATTGGCTGTGAGAATGTTGCCGTTGGCTAATGCTACCACCATGGGTGTCCAGCCGGAGTAATCGACTGCGCGCGGATCGGCCCCGGCACGGATGAGGGCGTCCACCACGGCCACGTCGCCGCCCGCGGCGGCATAATGGATCGGCGTCCAGTTGCGCGGCGGCAGATGCCAGTCGTCGAGCTTGGCCAAGTCGGCCCCGGCGGCGACAAGCTGGTGCACCTTGGCCAGGTCGCCGGAAATGGCGGCATGATGAAGCGTCGGTTTCGGCCCCGGCTTGGCCCCCTTGGCCACGAGCAGCTCGGTGGTTTCCTCCCAGAGATTTTCGTGGGCATGGTCGAGTGGCGTCCGGCCGCCGGCGTCCTTTGCGTTGATGCCGAGCCCGGCGTCGAGCAGCTCGATGATCCATTCGTCCATCCCGCTCGAGGCGGCGGCGTGCAGTAGGGTGCCGCCGGCCTGGGTGACGATGTGAAGGTCCGCGCCGCTGTTGCGCAGAAACTGTGCCGGCCCCTTGTACTTGCCGACGAGCGCAGCGAAGAGCGGCGTCCAGCCGGCGTCGGTCTTGGGGTCCACCTCTGCCTTGCGCAGGAGCAGCGCGGCGACGGTCGAGGTGCGCCCGCGGGCGGCGGCTGCGCTGAGCGGCGTGGCGCCCCAGTTGGTTCTGGCCTCGATGTCGCCACCGTGGTCGAGCAGTTGTGTCACCGTCACCGTGTAGCCGTCGAGCGCGGCGAGGTGAACCGACGTTTGGCCGTGGGTATCGCCCGCGTTGGGGTCGGCCCCGGCCTCGAGTAGCAGCGCGAGGGTGACCCGGTAATTGTGCTTGGAGGCAAGGTGCAGCGCGGTTTGGCCAAGGTGCGCGGGGACGTCCACCTTGGCCCCGTGATCGAGTAGCCACCCGACCGACTGCGCCCGTCCGTTGCGCGCGCCCCAGTGGAGCGGCGTCCAGAGCTGGTCGCTCTGCAGGTCGATGTCGGCGTTGTGGTCGAGCAGCAGTTGCATCGCCGCGAGCTGGCTGTTCCATGCAGCGTGGTGCAGGGGCGCGTGGCCGTCCTCGTCGCGGGTATTGGCCGACTCGTCCCCGGCCAGCAACACGGTCAGCCGGTCGATGTCGCCCCGGGCCGCCGCTGTCCAGATGTCGGCCGGCTTGGTCTCCTGCGCGGGCAGGGAGGCCGATGCGGCGATGAAAAAGACACAACAGCCGACGATTAAACTGATCGATTCCCTCACAAGACAGCGAAGGTTGCCCAAGCTGCTGAAGCAAGGCGAGCGCGGAAACCGGCGCCAAAAAAAGCCTGAAAACGGGTTGACTCGTCCGGAGCTTGGGCTGACTGTATCCCGAAGCCTCTTCGAGTGAAGAGGTGGCAGGGTTGGGCTAACTTCCGTATGCAGCTTGGCCCTGCTTTCTTGTTTTTGGGCAGCGCTATTGTTCACCTGGTTGGCCGGCTTCCTCACGCCGGAGCAGCTTGCCCAATACAACAATCGCTCCTCCCAGTCCGTCCAAGTCATGAGCCTCAGCAGTGACGGCGCCGACGGAGCGGCGCTCATCATCGAGGAAAGTGACTTTATCACGGAAGGCGAGGATCCGGACGAGATCATCTTCGAGGAGGGCGAGCCGCCATTGCCGCCGGAGGAGTAGCCGGCCGCGCTTGGCCAAGCGCCGACGGATGGCTGGTCATTATTTGCGCTGCCTGGCGTTGGGGGCGTTGGTGTTGGGCAGCCACTTGGCCAGGCGTTTTTTTGTGCCAGCCAATTTCGGGTTGTCGGCGAGGTTGCGCCACTCTCCCGGGTCGGCCTCGTGATCGTACAACTCCTCGCTGCCGTCAGCGTAGCGTATATAGCGCCAGCGCGGGGTGCGTAGCCCGTGGTTGTTTCGCCCGTGCGTGGTGAGGGCGGGGCGCTGCCACTTGGCCTTTTCGTCGGCGAGCAGCGGCACGAGGCTGCGACCCTCGTTGGCCGGGTTGGCCGGCAGTCCGCACAAATCGAGCAGTGTCGGGTAAATATCGATCAGTCCCACCGGATGCCCCAGCTGCGCCCCAGCGCGGGTGCCGCTCGGCAGCGGCTTGGCCAGGCCCTTGGGCACGACAAACATCAGCGGCGTGCGTGCGGACTCCTCCCACAGGGTGAACTTTCGCCAATGCTTCTTCTCGCCAAGGTGCCAGCCGTGATCGGTCCACAGCACGATGATGGTGTTGCCGGCCTGGCCGCTTTTCTCGAGCGCGGCAAGCACACGACCGACTTGCTCGTCGGCGAACGCGCCCGCAGCGAGATACCCGTGCACCGCCTTGCGCCACTGGTCGTGCCTGAGCACTTTCGCATGGTCACCCTGCGGTCGTGCCATCTTCACGCCGGCGGCCGGGATGTCACCGAGGTCATCGTCCGGCACGTTGGGCAGGGTCAATTTTTCTGCATCGAACAGGTCATAGTATTTCTGCGGAACATACCACGGCAGGTGCGGCTTGTAGATACCGCAGGCGAGGAAGAACGGCTTGTCGTGTTGGCGGCCAAGCTGGCCGATCACCCAGTCGGCTACCTGGTGGTCGCCCATTTTTTCGTCTGTCACATCGAGCGGCCCCCAGTCAAAGTGCGCCGTTTTTGGGATACCATTAACTGGCCGCTTTGTGGGCAGGGGGTCGTTCGGTTTGTTTTTCGTCGGGCTGGGCCAGTAGCGGTTCCACGATGGCGGATCGGGAAACCGCCCGTGATAAATTTTGCCCGAGCCTCCGGCCCAGTAACCGTGTTTCATGAAGTGCTGCGGCAGCGTCACGGCGTCCGGCAGGGCGGCGCGCCACGGCTGGCTGTTCAGATACACGCCGGAGGTTGAGGGCAGGATGCCGGTCATCAGCGACGCGCGCGACGGGTTGCAGGCCGGGGCTTGACAGTAGGCGTGCGTGAACAGCGTGGCCCGCTTGGCCAAGCGGTCGAGATTCGGTGTCTGGGCCTGTGGATGCCCCCCCAGCACACCAATCCAGTCGTTGAGATCATCAATGGCGATGAACAAAACATTCGGCTTGGCTTGGGCCTGGGTGAAGCCAAGGAGGAGGATTGTGATAATGATAAAGATACGTTTCATTCCGATAACGCAACGAGGGCTGGAAAATAAAGCTACGCAGTTCCCTGCGCAAGGTGCTTTCTTAATGCGACGCTTTTGCGGCGGGAGAGTTGCGTATGGCTTTCCAGTTTCCCGAATGCCAGATCATTCCGTTGCCGGCTAGGCGCAGCCATTGCCAGTTTTAGGACCAATGTGAAAAGGTGGCGGATGAGTGAAATCAATGTCGAAATACTGCATATCTTGCTCATTGCGCAGTCGGTGTTGTAGTAGTGTACTGATTTGTTTCGACTTTGATGCCCTTATCTACAATTAATGCGCGCGTTCCGAGTCACGCTTGTCAAGGACTTGGGTCAAAAGAAAACAAAAAAAACAAATAATGAAAAGTCTCATCAAAATCGGATTGGTGTGTGCGATTTCGATCGTAAACCAAGCAGTGCAGGCTGCTGACAAGGACAAAGCCGTTGAGCGGGCTAGGGAAACCGTTCGTATGCTGGACGACATCTACAAGACGGCTGTGGTCCTGATCACCGACGTCTATGTCGAGGACGAAGACAGTTTTCCTGCCGGCAAGGCAGCAAAAGCTCTCTTCCGGGCCGTCGAAAAAAAAGGCTGGCCCAAGTCGCGACTCATCGACGTCTCCGGCGAACCTTATAACGACAACAACATCGCCAAGGATGATTTCGAAAAGCAGGCCATCAAAAAGCTAAAACAAGGCAAAGCCAGCTTCGACAAGGTGGAAAAAACAGACGAAGGGCGAGTACTACGGGCCGCCACTGCGGTGCCGATCGTTTCCAAAAAGTGCATCATCTGCCACGAAAACTACAAAACAATCGCAGAAGGAGCCGCGGTCGGGGCTTTGGTATACACCGTCAAAATCAAGTAAGCTCGACAAGAGACTATCTCACAAATTTTCAACGCCCGGTACTGCCGGGCTTTTTTTGTGGACACCCGGCCAAGTGCGGGCTTGGGCTGTGGCGCTTGGCTGCGTATGAATGCGAAGGCGCGACATGAGCGACGACAACACACAATCGGACCGGTTCGGCGGCATCACCCGGCTTTATGGCGAAGCAGGTTCGCGGGCGCTTGGCCAAGCGCATGTCTGCGTCGTCGGCGTCGGCGGCGTGGGGTCGTGGACGGTGGAGGCGCTGGCGCGTTCGGGGCTCGGGGCGCTGACGCTGGTGGATCTCGACGAGGTCTGCGTGACGAATGTCAACCGGCAGTTGCCGGCGCTCGACGGCGGCTTTGGGAAGTTCAAGGTGGAGGAACTGGCCAGGCGCATCGTGGCGATCCATCCCGGTTGTCAAGTGACGGCATGCACCGAGTTTTTCAATGACAAAACCAGCAGCGCGCTGTTGGCGGACAACTTTGATTTTGTCGTGGACGCCATCGACAACGTTGGCAACAAGGCCATGCTTATCGCCGACTGTCGTGAGCGCGGCATCCCGGTGGTCACCAGCGGTGCGGCAGGCGGGCGGCGTGACGGCACGCGGGCGGAGGTGGCCGACCTAGCCAAGGCCACCAACGACCCACTGCTCTCCAAGGTGCGTGCGCAGTTGCGCAGGGAGCACGGCTTTCCGCGCGCCGGAAGGAGGATGGGCGTGCCCTGCGTCTTCTCTCCGGAGCTGCCGGTGTACCCGAAGACCGACGGCACGGTTTGCGCCAGTCGCCCGGAGGCGGGCGAGCTGGAGGGGCCGCTTAAGCTCAATTGCGAGTGGGGGTTCGGCGCCGCGACATTCGTGACCGGTGCGTTTGGCTTTGCAGCCGCCGGGGAGGTGGTTCGGCGGCTCGTTGGCGGGAATTCGGAGTGAACTTTTAGGCCTGCGCCGGGCTTGTCTTTGGGTTGCGTGGTGCTAACGTCAGCGCTGATGAGTCAGGACGCGATATCCGTTGAAGTGCGTGGGATTCTTCCCGCGAACAGCGGTTGCGCCGTCTTCATCGGGAACGAGGAGAAGGTGTTCGTCATCCAGGTGGAGCACAATATGGGCGCCGTGATCGGCATGTTCCTCAACGACACCCCGAAGGAGCGGCCGCTGACCCACGACCTGATTGGGCATGTGCTGGACGGATTCGGCATCAAGCTGCTGCGGGTGGTCATCACAGAGCTGAAAAACTCGACCTACTTTGCCCGGCTGATCCTCGAGCAGGATAACGAGCTGGGCCGCAAGATCGTGGAGGTCGACGCCCGGCCAAGCGACTGCCTGGCGCTCGCCGCCCATTACAAGTCGCCGGTGTACGTGGCGGCGGATCTGTTCGCCGAGGTGGAGGACATGTCCGAGGTGCTGGCGCAGATTCAGGAATCGGCCGGCGACGAGGAGCCGGATTGAGTTTCGCCGGCATGCCCGCCTCCAAGCCACAGCTTCCCGCCAAGCCGCTTTGCCTCGTTTTTGGCGATGAGGATTTTCTTGTGCGCGACCGCGCCAGTCAGGTTTACGACGGATGGTGCGCCGAGGCCGGCGGGGAGGACCACGAGGTCATCGACGGCACGGTGCGCAACGCCACCGAGGCGCTGGAGGCGTTGGTCAAGCTCAACGAGGCGGTGCAGACACTGCCGTTTTTTGGCGGGGCCAAGGTGGTGTGGCTGCGCGGCGCCAACTTCCTTGGCGACGACCGCACGGCTTCGAGCCGCGACGTGACCGAACAGCTCAACGGCTTGGCCAAGGGCTGGGAGACGTTCGACTGGCAGGGGGTGCAAGTGCTGATCAGCTCCGGCAAGGTCGATAAGCGAAAGACATTCTTCAAGACGGCCAGGAAGATCGGCGTCGTCGAGGACCTGTCGGTTGCCGACAAGGAACGCGGCAGCAGGGCGGCATTGATCGTGCGGCAGCGCTTGGCCGAGCTGGGCAAAAAGATTTCCCCGCACGTTGCCGACGAGCTGGTGCTGTTGGCCGGTGCCAATTTGCAGCAATTGCACACCGAGGCCGACAAACTCGCGGTTTACGTGGGTGAACGCGACGAGGTCACCCGGCAGGACGTGCACGAGATCGCCACCCGAACCAAGCAGGCGAAGGCGTTCGCCCTGGCCGACGCGCTGGGCGAGCGGAACCTGCCCAAGCTCCTGCGCGTGCTCGACGAGGAATTGTGGGAGGTGAAACTCGATGCCAAGAAATCACCCATCGCGCTGCTCTACGGCCTGATCTCGAAGGTGCGGACGATGATTTTTCTCAAAGAACTGCTGCGGCTGAAATGGATACGCGCCGGTGGGGGCTACCCGCAGTTCAAGTCACAACTTGAGGCCATCCCGGACGACCGGCTGCCGGACGACCGGAAGTTCAACCCCAAGGCGATGCACCCTTACATGCTCTTCAACGCGCTTGGCCACGCGCGGCAGTACTCGGAAGGGGAACTAACGCGAGCGATGGATATTTTGCTGCGATGCAACAGGCAGCTGGTCTCCTCAAGCACCGACGACACGCTGCTCCTGCAACAGGCGCTGGTGCAAATCGTCAGCAGGGCGGCGTAGCCCCGGTGATTCGCGCCGGGTCGGTTGGGCCGTTCCCGGTGCAATCAGCTTTCTGGCAGGAGTTTGTTGAGTCGCTTGGCCAGGCGCTTGGCGCGGCAAATGGGATTTGCTTTCGCTTGGGGCATCAGATTCACTGGCGGCGATGTTTTCGCACATAGTTATTTTCTGGACCAAGCCGGGCGTGGAGGATGCCGAGCAGCAGTTGATCGACGGACTGAACCGTTATTTGCCGGACATCCCCGGTGTGATCTCGATGCACGTGGGCCGGTGCGCCCCGAGCGACCGGCCGGTGGTGGATCAAAGTTATCAGGTCGCCTTGAACATCACGTTCAAGAACAAGATTGTGCAAGACGCGTACCAGGCGCATCCGCAACACGTCGAGTTTGTGGAGAAGGTGTTCAAGCAGGTTTGCGACCGGGTGGTCGTGTATGACTTCGGGGATTTGGAATAGCCGCGAGCGACCATCAGTCAAGCCAAGCGCATGGATCCGGATCCGTTCATTTACAACTTCGTTCTTGGCGGGGCGGTCTTTGTCTTTGGCGTGGTGCTGGCGTGGAGGCAGGGCAGCCTGGGCTTGAGTGCTAAGGGGCTTCGCAATCTCTGCCTTGTGTTGGGCGTGTTCGGGTTTTACTTCATCCTGCAAGCGTTTCTCCAATACAAGGCGCCCGGCATGCCCGCTGCCGAGCCGTCCGCGTACAACCCAACGCCAGCCAGCGAGGCGGCGGTCGATCCCGGCAAGAGCTATCGAGGCGAGTGGATCGATTACGCGATCATGATCGGCTACTTCGCGATCATCGTCATCATGGGAGTGTACTTTGGGCGAAAGATGAAATCGACCGACGATTTTTTCTTCGGCGGCCGCAAATTTGCCTGGTGGTTGATTGCGTTCAGCATGATCGCCACGACGATCGGCTCGTATAGTTTTTTGAAGTACTCGAGCAAGGGCTACGAGTACGGGCTCTCAAGCACGCAGACGTACAGCAACGACTGGATTTACTTTCCGCTGCTGCTCTTTTGCTGGCTGCCGATTTTGTATTTCTCCCGCGTCACGTCGATTCCGGAGTATTTCGGGAAGCGCTTCAACTCGAAGGTTCGCTTTTGGGCGACGATTTGTCTGCTGGTGTACATGGTCGGTTACGTCGGCGTGAACCTGTTCACGATGGGCAAGGTACTGCACCATTTGCTGGGGTGGGATATTTTCATCGGCGCGGTGGTCGTGGCGCTGGTGTCGATGTCGTACGTGTCGAGCGGCGGACAGACGAGCGTGATCATGACCGATCTGTTCCAGGGCGTGATGCTGCTCGTCACTGGTTTTTTGATTCTCGGGTTGGGCTTTGCCTATCTCGGCGGCTTCGATGTGTTTTGGGCCAACCTGCCCGACGACTCGCGGAAGGTGTTTCATAATTTCAACAGCGACCCCGGCTTCCCCAGCGTTGGTATTTTTTGGCAGGACGGCCTGGCCAACTCGATCATGTTCGGTTTTCTACACCAGGGGACGATCATGCGCTACATGTCGGCGCGGTCGTTTGCGGACTGCAAAAAGGCGGTTATCACGCACCTGGTTGTGCTGATGCCGCTGGCCGCCTGTGTGGTTGGTGGCGCTGGCTGGCTGGCCAAGGCTCTGGCCAACCACGGCGATCTCCCCGGTAACATGGCGGCGGATGATTCGTTCTATGCCGCCACGCAACTCATCAGCCAGCCGGGTATCTTCGGGCTGATTTTGGCGGCAATGATCGCCGCCCTGATGTCCACCGTGGACACGCTCATCACGGCGATCTCCGCCGTGTGGGTGAACGACGTGCATAAGCTATACATTAAAAAGGACATGACCGACCGCCAGGCGCTCATGGTGGCCCGGTTGACGGCGATCGGCGCGACGCTGGTGGGAATTGCCATGGTGCCGGTGTTCATGAATTTTGACTCGATCTACGATGCGCACGGTGCGTTCACGGCGGCGGTGACGCCGCCGTTGGTGGTGACGTTTGTGCTGAGCGTGTTCTGGAAGCGCTTCACCGCCCCGGCGGCGTTGGCGACACTGGTCGTGGGGTTGGTTGCGATTGGTGTTTCCTTCTTTGTGCCGGAAGTAATCACGCCGTTCGCGCACGGTGTGCCGATGGGCGAGGCTGGCGACGGGCTCTTCGCCGGCGTGAAACAGTACAAGTTCATGCGCGCCTGTTACGGGCTGACAATCTGCGCGGTGGTGGGCGTCGTGGTGGCCTTCTTCACCAGACCGGAGACCAAGTCGCTGACCGGCTTGGTCTGGGAGAAGGGATATTATCGGTCCCTGAACATCAATTAACCGGCATGGCCAGGGCGAACTACGTCAAAAAAAAGTTTTACTCGGCCTATAAAAATCTGGACCGGACCGTTTACGATGCGGAGAAGCGCCGGCTGCAGGCGGAGTTGCTCAATCTCCAGCACTGGGCGGTCGAGAACAGGAAACGCGTCGCCATCGCCGTCGAGGGCCGCGATGCGGCGGGCAAGGGCGGTACGATCAAGCGCTTTGTCGAGTACCTCATGCCGAAGTACCTGCGCGTGGTCGAGTTGGGCGTGCCGACAGAGAAGGAGTCGCGCAACTGGTTCCGCCGTTATGAGAAGCAGATGCCCCAAAAGGGTGAAATCGTTTTCTTCGACCGTTCGTGGTACAACCGCGCGCTCATCGAGCCGACCATGGGCTACTGCACCGAGCGGCAGTACCGCTACTTTATGAAGCGTGTTGTGCCGTGGGAGGAGCAGCTCATCGCCGACGGGCTGATCCTCATCAAGTTTTACCTGTCGGTGGATCGGGACACACAGTTGTTCCGGTTCAAGGAACGTATCATCCACCCGCTCAAGTATTGGAAATACTCTAAGAACGACGAGAAAGCCCGGGCCAAGTGGGAGGTGTTCACCAACTACAAGACGCAAATGCTCGAGCGCGCGGCATCGGATGCCAGCCCGTGGGTCGTCATCAACGCGAACGACAAGATGTATGCGCGCCTGGCCTGCATGCTCTACACCATCTACCACATCCCGTACGTCGAGAAACAGGCCTTCAAGCCGCTGACAGGCAAGGAACTGCCGACCAAGTTCCGCATCGAGATCGACGGCGTGCCGTTCAGCAACCTGAGCTACCGCCAATACAGCGTTCTCGAGCGCCTCTCCAAGCCGCATTAGCTGCGTCTTGCCAAGCGCCCGGTTTTGGGTTGGCTCGGTTGAATGGGGCGGGTACTTTTGCCGTCCACGTTTTGACAGTGAATATGGCTATATTTTTTCGCATGCCTTTTGCCCGACAGATATGCCTGGTTTTTGTGGCGGCCTTGGTTTTCTCAGCTTGGCCCAGCGGTTTGGTTGCGGGGGAGAACCCGGCCAAGGTCGACTTTGCCCGCGACATCCGGCCGCTCCTAAGTGACAACTGCTTCGCCTGCCACGGTCCCGACTCCAAGAAGCGAAAAGCTGATCTGAGACTTGACACTCGCGAGGGTGCCTTTGCCGATCTCGACGGCACCACGGCGATCGTCCACGGCAAACCAAACGACAGTGAACTGGTCAGTCGCATCATCACCGACGATGAGGACGATCTCATGCCACCGCCCGACTCGGGCAAAAAACTCGACGACAGCCAAAAGGCGTTGCTCCAGCGATGGATCGCCGAGGGTGCTCAGTACGATCTTCACTGGGCCTACAAGCCGATCACCCGCCCGATGCCGCCAAGCGTTAAAAGAGGCTCCTTCGTCATTAACGACATTGACCGGTTTGTACTGGCCACGATGCGGGCTAAGGGGTACGAGCCGGCGCGGGAGGTTGATCGACGCACGCTGATTCGCCGGTTGTCGTTCGATCTCACCGGGTTGCCGCCAACGTGGGAGCAGGTGCAGTCATTTGTTGGCGACTCATCGCTGCACGCCTTCGAGAAACTGGTCGATCGGTTGCTGGCCAGCCCGCATTACGGCGAGCGCATGGCAGCATTTTGGCTCGACCTCGTTCGCTATGCAGACACGATGGGTTACCACTCGGACAATGAGCAAACCAAGCCGCTCTACCGCGAGTACGTCATCAACGCCTTCAATAACAACCTGCCGTTCGATCGGTTCACGCGCGAGCAGCTTGCCGGCGATCTGTTGCCCGACCGCACGCGGCAGCAGTTGATAGCCTCCGGATACAACCGGCTGAACATGACCACTCGCGAGGGCGGTTCACAGCCGAAGGAATACATTGCCATATACCTCGGCGATCGTGTGCGCAATGTCTCAGCCGTCTGGATGGCCACTACGCTCAACTGCACGGAGTGTCACGACCACAAGTTTGACCCGTTCTCGATGAGGGATTATTACAGTCTCGGCTCGTTCTTCGCTGACCTCGAGGAGACGCCGGTTGGCCCGCAGAAATACACACCGTTGCCAACCCGCGCTCAGCAGGCCGCGGTGGATGAATTAAAGAAAAAACTTCCGGTGCTTGAGGCGATGCTCAACACGCAGACCCCCGCGCTCGACGACGCCTTGGCCAAGTGGGAAACCGCACAGGTCAAGTGGACTGGGCTGGAGCCAAGCGGAGCATTGTCCGAGAACGGCACTGAGCTGACGATTCGCGAGGATCACTCTGTTCTCGGCTCCGGCACGCTGCCGGACACGGACACGTACACCGTGACGCTCAAGGGTGCTCCCGCCGGCACGCGGGCATTTCGTATCGAGGCGCTCCCCGATGACTCGCTGCCGAAGAAAGGCCCGGGCCGCGCCGGCAACGGCAACTTCGTGATCACGGAAGCGATCGTGAAAGCCGGTGAAAAAACCATCCCGTTGCGGAACGCCACAGCGTCTTTCGAGCAGACGCTGGCCAACGAGAATAACCCGTACAAGAAGTGGAGCGCCGCCAGCGCCATCGACGGTGACGCCAAGGGCGCGTCGTTTGGCTGGTCCGTGCTGCCGAAAGTGGGTGTCGCACAGCGGCTCATCTTTGAAGCGGCCGAAGCCCTCGAGGGGGCGGGGGAGCTTACGTTCATTCTGAAACAGGCACACGGCACGCAGCACACGCTGGGGCGATTTAAGATTTTTGCCACCGATCACGCCGGCAAAGTGACGGCCGACTCCGCTGTGCTGTCAAAAAAAATCGGCGACATCCTTGCCATCCCATTAGCCAAACGGAGCGACGGGCAGAAAAAAAAGATCGCCGCGCACTACCGTGCGTTTGCACCCGAATTGGCCGATACACGCAAAGATCTGGCTGACCTCAAATTGCGGATCAAGGAGTTGGAAAAGGCGTTCCCAACCTCGCTCGTCTCCGTGCGTCTGGCCAAGCCGCGCACGGTGCGCATCCTGCCGCGCGGCAATTGGCAGGACGACTCCGGGCCGGAGATGCAGCCGGCGGTTCCTGCCCATCTCAAGCGCGGTGACTTCAAGGGCCGCGCCTCGCGCGGCGAATTGGCGGACTGGTTGGTTTCAAGGGAGAATCCACTCACTGCCCGTGTGATGGTCAACCGGCTTTGGGCGATGTGTTTCGGGCGCGGACTCGCCACGCCGCTGGATGACTTTGGCTCACAGGGTACGCCGCCCACGCACCCGGAGTTGCTCGACTGGCTGGCGGCCGATTTTATGGATCACGACTGGGACATCAAGCGAACGATGAAGCTGCTCATCACCAGCGGCGCGTATCGCCAGTCCTCCACCACCGATGCCGAAACTCTGGCCGCCGATCCGTTCAACAAATGGCTCGCGAGGCAGGGTCGATGGCGGCTGGACGCGGAGATGGTGCGTGACAACGCTCTCGCCGTGAGCGGCCTGTTGGCCAATCCGATCGGCGGAGCCAGCGTCAAGCCGTACCAGCCGGTCGGTTACTGGAAGCATCTCAACTTTCCCAAGCGTAAATGGACGCACGACAGCGGTGTCAGCCAGTATCGTCGTGGGCTCTACACCTTCTGGTGCCGCACATTTTTGCATCCGAGCATGCTGGCGTTCGATGCGCCGAGCCGGGAGGGCTGCGTCGCCCAGCGTACCCGCTCGAACACACCGCAGCAGGCGCTCGTCTTGCTCAACGACCCGACCTACGTCGAGGCGTCGCGGGTGTTTGCTGAGCGCATTTTGCAGCACGGCGGCGACACGGATCGAGAGCGGCTGGCTTGGGCGTTCGAGCGGGCGCTGTGCCGCAAGCCAAGCGATGGCGAGCGCGATATTTTATTGCGCCTGGTCGGGGAGCGCGCCGGGTATTTTGCTGCGCACGCCGGGGCGGCCAAGGCAGCAGCCGCCGTAGGTGAGTGGACCGTTGCCAAGTCGCTGAAGCCGGAGCGCGTTGCCGCATGGGCGGCGGTGTCCCGCGCGATTTTAAACCTGTACGAAACCACATCCCGTTTTTAAATCCCTGTAAAATGAACCCGGAACAATTTGCCACTGGACTAAATCGCCGCTCGTTCTTGAACAACGTTTCGCTGGGTGTTGGCTCGCTCGCATTGACCTCGATGCTTGGCCCGAGCGGCTTGGCCAAGCCGGGCAAGTTGTCGTCGTTTGGCGTGATTAATCCGCTGCACTTCGCCCCCAGGGCCAAGCGAGTGATTCACCTCTGCATGGCTGGCGGGCCGTCCCATCTTGAGACGCTTGACTACAAGCCGAAGCTTGCGGAGATGAACGGCAAGGGCATGCCCAGGTCGATCACCGACGGCCAGCCGATCGCCCAGTTGCAGGGAAACAAGGAATTGAAATGCCTCGGGCCGCAGCATGAGTTCAAGACCTTTGGCCAGTCCGGCCAGTCGATCTCCAGTGCACTGCCGCATATCGGCGGGATCGCGGATGAGATTTGCATCATCCGCTCGATGACCACACAGCAGATTAATCACGACCCGGCGCATACGTTCATGAACACCGGCGCTCTCATTTCCGGCCTGCCCAGCATGGGCTCGTGGATCAATTACGGGTTAGGCAGCGAGGGCAGCGAGCTGCCCGGTTTCGTGGTGCTGACTTCGGTGGGCGGGGCGCAGGATCAGCCGATTGCTTCGAGGCAGTGGCACAGCGGCTTTTTGCCAAGCCGATTTCAGGGTGTGCATTTCCACTCGACCGGTGATCCGGTATTGTACATAAGCAATCCCAAGGGCGTGGATTCGAAAGGACAGGGTGCGGTTATCGACGCCGTCAACTCGATCAACAAACTACGCAACAAAACTGTTGCCGATCCGGAGATTGCCACGCGCATCAGCCAGTACGAGATGGCGTTCCGCATGCAGACAAGCGTGCCGGAACTGATCGATACGTCTAAGGAACCGGAGCATGTGTTTGACCTGTACGGGGCCAAGCCGGGTGACGGTTCGTTTGCGAGCAACTGCATGCTGGCCCGGCGCCTGGCCGAGCGCGGTACGCGGTTCATCCAGCTTTATCACCGTGGATGGGATCACCATGGCGGCGTGAAAAACGGTGTGCTCACCACGGCCAAGCACATCGACAAGGCTTCCGCCGCGCTGATCAAGGACCTGAAGGATCGTGGAATGCTCGACGACACGCTGATAATCTGGGGCGGCGAATTTGGCCGCACCCCGATGGCGCAGGGTTCCGGGCGCGATCACCACATCAAAGGCTTTTCATTCTGGCTGGCCGGCGGCGGCATCAAGGGCGGCATCAGCTACGGCAACACCGACGACTTCGGCTACAACGCTGTCCAGGATGTCGTCAACGTGCACGACTTCCACGCCACGATGCTGCATTTGCTGGGGGTGGATCACGAAAAATTCACCTTCAAATTCCAGGGTCTGGACTTCCGCCTCAGCGGCGTCGAGGAGGCTCACGTGCTCAAGAAGTTGATCGCGTAGGGCCGACTATCCCGATCAGTCCACGACAAATCAGGGCGCTGTCGATAAAGTTAAGGCTTGGCCAGGCGGGCGGCTGCTTTTTTGACATTCCAGCATGTTTGCTCGAGGGCGTGGCTGGCTTCGGCGTGGCTGGCGTTGGTGAGTTGGCAGACGATGCGCACGGCCCGGTCGCGCAGCTTGGTGTTGCTCGGATCGAGGTCGATCATCAGGTTACCGATCACTTTGCCGCTCTTGGCCATCGCCAGCGTGGTGATCATGTTCAGGATCAGTTTGGTGGCGGTGCCGCTTTTGAGCCGGGTGGAGCCAGTGAGTAGCTCGGGGCCAAGGTCGGGTTTGATGACGACGTCCGGCCGGTTTTTGTTGGGGGTTTTCAGCGTCGGGTTGAAGCAGAGCAGCACTGTTTTCGCACCGCGCCGGTTGGCCTCCCAGATGCCGCCCCATACGAACGGTGTCCGGCCGCTGGCAGCGATGCCGATGAACACGTCCTTCTGTCCGACACCGCGGAAACGCACCGCCTCGGCGCCGGCTTCAGGGTCGTCCTCGGCACCCTCGATCGAGCGGTACAGTGCCGGTTGGCCGCCGGCGATGATGCCCTGCACCTGCCTCGGGTCGGCGCGGAAGGTGGGCGGGCATTCGCTGGCGTCGAGTACGCCCAGGCGGCCGCTCGTGCCGGCGCCGCTGTAAAAGAGCCGGCCCCCGTTTTGGAATGCGTCGCGCACCCAGCCGATCACGCGCACGATTTTGGTTTTCTCGCGCGCGATGGCGACGGGCAATTGGCTGTCCTCATCGAGAAACAGGTCGATCGCCTGGCCAAGCGGCATGCGGTCGAGTTGCATCGAGCGCGGATGGCGCTGCTCGGTTTGCGCTTGGCCAAGCTGCGCGAGGCCGGGCACGGGGATGGTCGAGCGATTGGCCTCGACCGTGGCGCTTGGCTTGGCGGGTGGGCGCTTGGCCAGGCGGCAGGCGATGTTGAGTGCGCCGGTGCAGCTTTCGTTTTTCAGTGTGGCGACCTGTGAGCCGGGCCGCCGGGCGCGGATGGCTTTGGCGACCTTGGCGGCAAACTTGGGCTGCTTGAGCAGCACGCTGCCGGCCAGCAGGAAACGAACCGACCCGGTTTTGCCGACAAGTTTTTTGGCGCACGCGCAGGCGTCCTCGGCCAGTGTGTTCGCTGCAGCGGCGAGAATGTCGGCGGCGATCTTGTCGCGCTTGGCCCAGGCGGCGAACACTTCTCGGGCCAAGCCGGCGACCTCGGCCTTTTCGGCTTGGGCGATCCAGTCGATGAGTTGGTCGGGTGAGTTGAGTTGCAACCGGCACAGCAGTCGTTGGCCAAGCGCAGACCAGACATCATCGCGGTCGAGATAAAACACGCAGGCCTTGAGGGCACGCAGGCCGATTTCGTAGCCGCTGCCCTTGTCACCGAGGACGTGGCCCCAGCCGCCGAGCTTGGCGGTGGTGCCGTCAGGCGTCTGACCGAAGCAGCAGGAGCCGGTGCCGCTGAGCACGAGCACGCGGCTGGCCGGCTTGCACCAGGTGTCGGCGGCAAGGGCGGTCTCGAGATCGTTTGTGGCGTGGATCGTGGCTCTTGGCCAGGCGATGGAGGCGGAGCGGTAGAGCCGTTTTTTGTCGGCTTGCGTGCATGTGCCAGCCATGCCGATGGCAACCGCGACCGGCTTGGGGAACTGTTTGGCAATCTGGCGTAGCCGCTTGGCCAACTGTGCGTCGTCAAGCAACCGGAGGTTGGCCGGGCCAAATTCGGCGCGGACGACCTGACCATCATCCTCATGCAACGCGACAGTGTGTGTGGCTCCACACTCGATGCCAAGCATTCCAGGCATGGGTTAGCCTTCAAGCAGCCCGGCCGGGGCGACCTCGATTTTGGCAGCGAGTTCCTTCGGGATATTGCAGGCTTTCATCGCGCTGCGGTCGGCGATCGAGACGCAGACGACGGTCATCTCCCCGGTTGCGGCGAGTTCAGGCTGATCGCCGTTGAGCTTGTGGATTCGGAATTTATAGGTGATCGACTTGGAGCGCAGCCTGGCCACGAGCAGATGAATCTCGATTTCGTCCTCGAAGCGCAGTGGCTTTTTGAAGTCGAATCCGATGCGGACACGCGGCCACCCGACACGCGGGCTGTCCTTGGCGGCAACAATCGAGTGGCCGATCGAGCGAAAAAACCGGTGCTCGGCCGCCTCCAAGTATTTGGCATAGTTGGAGAAATGCACGATGCCGGCCATGTCGGTCTCGGAAAACTCGACGAGGCGGACGAACTTGAACTCGTATGCCACGGGCGAAATGTAGGGATACCCGGTGCCGAAGACGACAGATTTCTATTTACCCAAGAGGCCGCGCAGGTAGGCAAACACGAGGTCGGGCAGGTCGTCGCTGTATCCGCCCTCCATCGCACTGGCCACCGGCACGCCAAGGCCGGCGAGCGTTTTGCCAAACCACCTGAAATCCTCTTCGCTGAGTTTCTGGTTACAGAGTGGGTCGCCGGCGTAGGCGTCGAAGCCGGCGGAGACAATGACCAAATCCGGGCTGTACACCTTGAGATCAGCGATCGCGCGCTCGGCGATCTTTCGGTAATCCTCGCGCGGCAGGTTGGGCCGGGCGATGTAGTTGTGGCAGTTGTCGAACGACTTGGTGCCGGTGCCGGGGTAGGCGGGATGCTGGTGGATGGAGAAGAACTCGATGCCGTTTTTTCGAGTGAGAATTTCCTCGGTGCCATTACCGTGATGCACGTCGAAGTCGAACACGGCAACTTTCCTCGAGTCGGCAGCCTTGGCCTCGAGCGCGGCGATGGCGACTGATCCGAGATAGCAAAAACCCATCGAGTGTTCCCTCGTGGCATGGTGGCCAGGAGGACGCAGCAGGCTGAAGTTCGGCTTGCCGGCTTTGGCCAGTTCGAGCGCCTTGAGCGCGCCGCCGACGCTGCGCAGCGCGTGGTCGCGAATGCCTGCGTGGTAGGGGGTGTCGCTGTCAAAATCGTGCGGCACAGCCAAACGCTGAAAGTGGTTGGTCGTGTGGGCGCGCAGCACTTTGGCCTTGGGTGCTGGCTCAGGCTTGAGCCACTCGAGCTTGAGGCTGGTCTGTGCCTTGAGTTGCTTGACCGTGCCGCTGACCCGGAACGGCCGCTCCGGGTGCCCGGGCGAGTCGTAGGCGGTGCAGCGCTCGTCGGTGATGATGGTCATTTTACTGGGAGGGAATTTAGCGCTTCGTCAAGCCAATGAAAAGCATCCGTCCGTTAATTTCCGTTTGCGCTGCCTGGCCAAGAGGGGCACTCTTCGGCCTTCCAATGATGACGACGTTTCTCATCCTTGGCCCCTTTGTTTTTGTGTGGGCGGTGGCGGTGCTGTTTTATGCACTGGGCCGCCGGCGCGCGCGGCAGGTGCAGTTCGACGAGATCAACTTCGCGCGCAGCGTGCGGCAGCGGCTGGTGCCGTCGGTCTTCAGCCGCCCGCGCACCTGGCTGGCGATCCGGTCGCGCAACCCGGAGGATGTCGCCCGCTCGATGGGCCTGGGCGACCTGCATCCGTGCGCCTTTGCCGAGGCGATGGCCGACCCCGACGTCGGGCGACTATTTGTCTCGCCGCCGGTCAATGGCTGGGTGGTGGTCATGGGGTGGGCGTTGCCCGATCCCTCGGAGGACATCGATGCCTGCTACCGGTTTCTCGCCGACATGAGCGGGCGGCTGGGCCATCTGCAGTTTTTTCACGGCAACCCGGCGCTGGGCCACCATGCCTGGGCCAGGCTGATCGAGCGGAAGGTCATCCGGGCCTACGCGTGGACCGGCGAGACGGCCTGGAACCAGGGCAAGCCGACGCGAGCCGAGCAGAAGACCGGCATGTGCTGTTTCGACTATCTCACGGACGGAGATGAGGAGTCGTATCAGCGTTGGGAGATTGTTGGCACGAACGTGGACCGACTGCCGGTGCTCGCCTCGATCTGGAGCGTGGACCCGGTGGTGTTCGAGGACGCTGCAATGCGGTTGAAGCCGGGCTGGGCCGGCCGTTTGCCGGTGCGCCGTTCCGAGATCAATTGACCGCCGCCTGGCCAAGCGCTCCCGATGACGCCCGACGAATGCCCGAACTGCGGCGCGGATCTTTCGGCCAAGGCGCGCGCCTGCCCCGAGTGTGGCGCCTGCCCGGACACTGGCTGGGCCGACGAGGCGCAATACGAGTCCACCCACCTGCCGGAGGAGGAGTTTGACTACGATGACTTTGTGGCGCGGGAGTTCGGGCAGGGTGGGCGGCCGAGGGGCAAACGTTTGCACTGGCTCTGGGTCGTGGCGGCTATCCTTCTGATTCTGTTTTTCCTGACGCACGTTTGGTAAGTGATTGCGGGCTTTACAAACCTCGCCGGGACTCGCAGGGTTTCGGGCGTTGTTGATGAGGTGGTTTTGTTTCATTGGTGCCTGTTTTTTCCTGTTGGCGGGGTGTACCACCAGCACCATCACCAACCTCACACCGCGTGAGCTGCCCTGGAGCCAAACCGGACTGTACCCGGTCGAGGCAATGTTTCGGAGCAACCAGCGCACACTCGACTCGGCCTCGATCAAGCCGATGGTGATCTTCAACAACCAGGCCTTCCCAATGCGGCAAACCCAGCTCACCCAGGGCCGTTGGGAGACGCTGGTGCTGATCCCCGACGGCACGCGGGTCATCAACTACCATTTCAAGTTCGACTATGACTACAGCGCGGTGCTCATGCGCGGCGCCGACAGCAAGCTTTCGCCGCCGTACCAGCTCCAGATTGTCGATGAATCCTCCACCGGCAATCTGCTGATGCTGCGGGAATAACCGATTTACACCATGCAACGCGTCAAGCTTTTCAAGGGATTGGAAACCGAGGTCGAGGCACTCGAGCAGCAGATCAACGACTGGGCTGAGAGCGAGGGGGCGAAGATTCTCCAGGTAAACGGCACCATCGCCACTCAGAGCTACAACCCGGCCGCCAAGCAGGGAGGTTCACTTCAGGGGAATGTCGCGGCCCCGTCCGACGTGCTGATCACGGTTCTGTACGAGAAGGACTGACCGCGCCGCTTGGCCAAGTGCTTGGCCGAGTCAATCCTCCGGCGATCGCAGCAGCTCGATCCGGTCGAACCACGCCGCACCGCCCAACGCAGTCGGGGCGATGCCGGTTAGCGTCAGGTTGCCGAAATCCTTCCACAAATCCTGGGTGATCACCGTCCAATCGGTCGGCTGTTTTTCCGATACACGGGTGGCCTGCCAATCGGACGTGTTTTTGCCGCTGTAATAGCGCCGTTCCGGGCTGCCCGATGAGGGCCACGCGCCGTTGTCGGCCAGTTCCACCATCACGCCGGCCGCCTTGGGCGCCTTCCACGCCAGGCGCAAGTAGCGGTACTCACCTATACCGGGATTTTCCCGGATGCGAAACGCCCAGCCTGGGATGCGCTTTGAGTGCCGCTGCAACGGCGTGATGCGCAGCGACGCCGTGCCGCTGTGCTTGTCGCCGGTCACAACCGTTGCCGAGCCGCCGCCTTCCGTAAGCAGATCGACAAATGCCGGGCTGTCGTCGAACAGCACCTGCCGCGTCGTCGGCTGCCGCAGCCAGGCGATTACGTTGGCCACATCGCTTGGCTTCAGGGCCACCGCCAGCGACTCTGGCATGAGCGACACCGGCAGCGATTTGAGCGCCTGCACGTCCTTTCGCAATACATCGAGTCGCACGCCGCCCGGCAGGGTCAGCGTCAGGCTGTTGGCCGACTCGCCGGTGAGCATGCCGCTTAGCACCCGCCCGTCTGAGGTCTCGACCGTGTACGTCTCGTGGCCGGCGACGATCACTGCGCTGGGCGCGAGGATGTCGCGAACGATTGTCTCCTCAGCGCGGCGAAACTCCGACGTCAAGTCCGGCCCCACGGCGAAGCCGATGCCGTGTGCGCGGTGGCAGGTGGCGCAATGCTGGTTGAACGTCACCTGTCCGGCACCCGTGTCGCGCTTGGCGTTTAGCGCAGTGACGAATCGTTGCAGAGTCGCCTCATCCACCGGCTTCAGTGTGGCGAAGAGTGCTTCTGCGCGCTTGGCCAAGCCGGCGTTTTTTTGGCCGAGCAACGCGGTGCGCTGAACGGCATTGAACGCGGGGGAGGGCAGTTTGTTTTGCTCCATGGCCACCACCACGGCAGGGAGATAGTCGCTGCGGGCGAAGGCCGTCTCGAGGATGGCGCGGCGCACCATCGGCGTGGCGGCGGGATAGGCGTTGAGCAGGCTGGCGGCGATTGCGGCGTCGTTTTCCGAGGCCAAGCCGCGTACGGCGGCCAGTCGGCGATCTGCCGGCAGTTGCACATTCGCCACGTCGCGGAGCGCCTTGGCCAAGCGCTCCATGCGCTCGGCGGTTGACTCGAGCTTCAGCACGCGACTCAACTCGAGCGCGGCGACGCGCACCCCGCCGCTACCGGTGGTGGCCAGTTGCATCAACGCCTCACGAGGCGCGTCGCTGATGGTGAGAGTGGTGGCGGATTTGAATGGCGCGCGCAGTCCCTTCAGGCATTCGAGTTGCAGGTCTGGATTATCGAGTCCGCTCAAGAGAGCGATCACGTCGGAAAACTCTTTCGGGTTTTTTCGGGAGGCCACCGCGCTGCAAAGCCGGGGAATCAGCCCGCGCGCTTGGCCAAGCGCATCCGGCTTGTCCGACAGCAGGGTCTTGAGCATTTGGCCGGCGCGGTTGCCGAGCGAACTGAGGATGGCGCCGTCGAGCCAAGCCTCTTCACCGTGCCGTCTGGCCAAGCCGGCGAGGGCGCTGAGCGAACGGGGATCGTCAGATTCGCCGAGCGATAGGGCAAACTGCAGCCGGACGACTGGCGATGCGTCATTGGCCAGGCGCAATGCGGCGGCGAGCAGGCGCTCGCTGTCACTGAACCGGCGCTCGACCAGGCGCAACGCATGGCGCCGCACACCCGGTTCGCTGTGGCCAAGTGCGGAGACGAGCTTTTTTTCATCGAGTCGCTCGAGGGCATCGAGCGTGTACAGCGCGTTGACGGCGGCGGCGGTGTCGTCCGGCGGGAGGGCGATATCGGTTTGTCGGTCGTTGCGCTCGAGCAGCAATCGGCGAGCGGTCTGTCGCCGCCAAAAACGCGGGCTGGCGACTTCGCGGCCCAGCGCGGCATTGCTGAGCTTGGCCATGTTAGGGGACTGCGGCTTGGGCATGTTGTTGTGCAGGAGCCGCCAAACGCGGCCGTGGTCCTTGCCATCGTCGAGGCCGTATTGCTGCTGCAGGTAGCGAGGTATCGCCGAGTAGTCCTCGATAATTTCGCGGTAAAAATCGGCGATGTAAACGCCACCGTTTGGACCGATGGAAAGGTGGATCGGATGAAACCAAATGTCTCCCGATGCGAGAAACTCAGACTGCGCTTCACCCGCTGTTCGTCGAATGTTGAGTCGGATACCGTCGCGTTGTAGTTCGGCACGATGAACAAGATTTTGCGCCGGGGCACAGGCGAGGATTTGTCCGCTCAAGCCGGGCAGGGCGGAGTCGATATAAACGAGCGGCGAACAGGCGGAGGTGAAGTAGCCGTTGGGGATCGACTCGGCAGCACCGTAGTGGTCTCTATAATATTTGCCGAAACCGGGGTCGTCGGCGCGCTTGGTGCGCCATGGATGAGGTTTGCTGATGGGGAACGTCGTGTTGAAATTCGCACCGTTGCGGCGCGACGCGCGCACCGCAATGTCGGCATTGCGCGACAGGTAGTGCCACGGCAGAGGCGCAACTTGAATGCCGGGTGTGCCGGTGGAAATCACGAATCGGTCGCCATCGGCGTTGAACGTGAAACCGTATGTGCCGGTGTGGCCGCTTACCGGCTCGATCGCCGAACCGTCCGGCCTGATGCGGAAGCCGGTCACCGGGATGTCAACCGGTGCGGCGAGTCTCGGGCCGGTAATGCGGCCGCCTTGTCCGCCGTCGATGTAAATCCAGTTGTCCGGCCCCCATTGCGGCGAGTTGATCCGGCGCTCAATGATACCGGACTTGAAACCAGTATACAGTGACTCGCGCACCTCGGCTTTACCGTCGCCATCACGGTCGGCCAGGAAAATGATGTCGGGCGAACAAACGGCGATGATTCCGCCGTGCGCGGGGCAGATGCCAAAACAGGCCGGCAGTCCGTCGGCCCAAACCTCGGCGCGATCCATCGTGCCGTCACCGTCGTCGTCGATCATTTTTTTTACCGTGCCAAGTTGCTCGACCTCGGCTCGGCGCATGGCCTCGGCGTTGGCCGGGATGCGTCGCACCACGCGGTCGAGTTTTCCGGTTTTGTTGAGAGCCTCAATATCGTACTGGCCCTCGCGGTTGTAACCGTGTAGTTCACTGACGAAGAGGTTGCCGTGGGCGTCCCAGCAGACGCCGGAGGGCTGGCGGATGAGTGGCTCGGCGGCGACGAGTTCCAGCCGGAATCCGGTCGGGAGTTTGACGAGCTTGGCGCTATCGGCGGGGGAGAGCGGCTTGGGCGCATCGGCTGGCTTGGTGATTTGGCCAAGCGCTTGGCCGGCGAGAGCGGTCAACACGGCAGTCAGTAGAAAATGTTTCATCACGTTATCCAGTGGTCTGTCGGGCACGGTAGCAGGCGTCACCCTGCGAAGCCAGCCATCGCTTGGCCAAGCGCGGTGGGATAAAGCGGTTGTACACTGGCACATCGGCACGGTAAAAACCGTCCTGCGGCCGCCGCGTGCGGCGAGTGAACGATGAGTCGATCAATCTTATGGGCAATTGGGGCGGCGCTGCTGATCGCGTTGGTGCTTGGCCTGCTGCCGTTGCTGCTCAGCTTGGCGCAGGGGCTCGTGTGGCTGTTTGTGATCGTGCCGGTCGTCGGGACGGCACTTGGGTTGTTTGTCGCGGCGCTCATTCACCGCTACATCCTGCCGCCGGGCAGCCGGCACCGGGGGAGTGGCTCGGTGACGCTGTACACCGTCGCCGCCTGCTGGCTGGTGGTGTTACTCACCTCCTGTTGAACGGCCGGCGATGAAGGTTCACGTCTTGCAGCATGTCCCCTTTGAGGGAATCGGGAGCATGGAGCGTTGGCTGGTCAAGCGGGGCGCAAGTGTTCAACACACGCGGTTTTTCGAGTCGGCCGAACTGCCGGATCCGAGCCAGTGCGACCTCGTGATCGCAATGGGCGGGCCGATGAGTGTCAATGACGAGCAG
>MPMA02233717.1_pt1 | contig 34514 bp, 30 predicted proteins | sample 1617361 | NCBI WGS metagenome assembly MPMA02 (sample SAMN05944807, study PRJNA350692) | marine metagenome | biome: marine; feature: ODZ; material: water; isolation source: 180 m water sample filtered on 0.2 um supor filter | place: Pacific Ocean | collected 2012-04-08 | depth 180m m | reverse complement strand
TGCTGCGGGCTGCCCATCACCGCGTGCTCCGCACCCGAGCGTTCGCCGAGTGGAACGCGGTGACGTGTGCTTCGTGACCCCGTAACCCAGGTCCGACCCGACCGAGAACCCAGCTCGCTTCCGCTAAGTTGACAGAACCATCGTATCCGCCTTTCGGAAAGCGTCCACGAAATCGGATCAAGCCCAGGCGGCGTATGTGCTCGTCTGTGACCGTGCGACCGACATGGACAAGGTCGCCGCCTATATGCGAGGCTATGAGAGTGGACAGTAGGGGCAGTGAGGCCACTGTCGGTCCGGTCAGGCCGGGCGAGAGGAGCTTGCTCATATGACGGTTCGTTGGATAATCGCGGGTGTGGCGGCATCTGCCCTCGCGCTGTTGACGCTGCCATTCGGCCCGATGTCGACCCACGCCCATGCGCACGCCAATGTCGCCGTGGGCGAGGCCGGCGAGACGATGGCGGCCGCCTGCGACGCCGACAGCAGACCGGCGAATTTCGATTTCACGCTCCAGGACATGCACGGTCAGGATGTCGACTTCGACACGCTGAAGGGGAAGGTCGTGCTCTTGAACTTCTGGGCCACCTGGTGCGGCCCGTGCAAGATCGAGATCCCCTGGTTCGTCGAGTTCGCCGAGCAGCACAAAGACGACGGCTTGGCGGTCGTCGGGCTGTCGCTCGATGATACGGCCGACAAGATTCAGGCGTTCGCCGAGGAATATAAGGTGACCTACCCGATGCTGGTGGGACTCGGTCGCGAGGACTTTCAGGAGGCCTACGGGCCGATCTGGGGCATTCCGATGACGTTTTTCATCGATCGCGAAGGGGCGATCTGTCGTACCCACGCCGGCATCGCGTCGCGGAACGAGTTCGAAAAGGATATAGCCGATTTGCTCTGACGAGAGTTCCTGTTGCGGTTCGTGAGATCGAGAACGCCGGCGCTTGCGCCGGCGTTTCTCGTCCTACCCCGGTTGGTTGCTGTAGTATGATTCGCGAGAGAGAGTGGTCGCGATGCTAAAAGGGTTTGTCCACGCCGAGTTGTCATGCGGGTGCCGTCTTGCGTTTCGCGAGGGCGTTGAAGGCAGTCCCGTGACGGTCGTGGTTGATCGGAAAGCACCTGGCTGTGCCCTGACCCTCCATGTGACAGGCCTGCCGATCTACGATTACCGCGAAGCGCTCAGGCCTTCGACACGTGTCAGCCCGATCGAAGAAGAGGGCTACGAAGAAGAAGGCTAGTTGCCGAGGCGGTTTCCACCGACCGTCAGTATCAGATCCAACGTGGTCGTCTCGCCAGCTTCTATCAGCGCTTCGGTGCCGGCCGCGGCAATCTCCTGAAAAACCTCCAGCTCGTACAGATCGCTTGCGTGGATGCCGGCGACGGCCGCTACGAGATAGACACCAGCTGGCAGGCCGTTGATTTCGTATCGTCCAGACAGGTCGGGATAGGTCAGTTGAATATGGCGGTTGCCGGCTTGCCAGAAGGCGGGGTTGAGCGACAGCGCCACGATTGCCCGGTCGGTGATGACGTTGCCGTCTTCGTCCTGGACGACACCGACCAGGCGGCTTGCCAGGTCGGTCAGTATCAGCCTAATACGCTCGCGTTCTTCCCCCGACCGCAGATCGAACGGTACGTCGATCACGTTGCGGCCTTGATAGACAACCTCCTGGAGCGACCAGGGATCCGGCAGCTGCTCTAGGCGGATCACCCGGACGCCCCCGGGGGTCGCGAGGCTGAAGGTGCTGTCGCCGAGGACCTGGCTGCGGGTGAGTCCCGACCCGGTCGAGCCGTCGGCCATCGGGGCGCTGACCCAGAGGTCGGTCATCACCGGTACGGGATGCGTCGTCCCGTCTGCGACCTCGACCTGACCAAAGAGGTTGGCCCCTCGGCTGAGAGACAGCAAGGCATTCGAGATAGCCGCGTCCTGGACGTCCAATTGGAACGAGCCAAAGAGCGTCGGTCCAGGCAGCATTGTGCGGGCACTGGCCCGGAGGCGGTAGCCCCCCGGCGATACGTTGGCGAATTCGAAGGTGCCGTCCGGTCGCACGATGGCCGCCTGCGCCGCGCCGAGCGCCAGCCCCTCGTCCGACTCCGGGCCCATGATCACCGAGCCAGTGGCCAGCTCGCTGTTATCTGGGTTGATGAGCTGTCCGCGCACGGTCACGCGCGACGTGCCCAGCACGGGAAAATCGATGTCGGTCAGGGTCGCGCCGGATGTCAGCCGTACGCGCTCAGCGCCGGCGGCCGTCGACGTACCCGGATAGAACGTCTGCGTCCAGTGGATCTGTCCGGTCGCATCCGCGGTCCCTTCATCAGCCGGGTCGATCGCGGCTACGTAGTAGTGACCGGGTGGTAGCCCGACGAGGCGAAACTCGCCGCGCTCGTTGCTTTCGGCGCGGCCCACCGGCAACAACACCCGGACGTTGCTTTCCAGACGCGGGCGTAGCGCCTCGACCTCGGCGAACGCCACCGGTTGCCCATCCTGGCTGGTCACGTGTCCGCTAATGACACCGGCAGGGAGCAGCGCCACATCAACTTGGCCCCGTGTCTCGCCGGTCCGTAGCGGTATCGGGACGCCGTCCTCGAGGGGATGACGCTGCCCGTACTGGCGACCCACGTAGTCCACGGCCGAGACATGGAGTGCATAGGTGGCCGCCGGAAGATCCCCGATCGCGAACTCGCCGGTCTCGCCCGTGCTGACCACCCGTTGGTCTCAGCTGGCGAGCGCGCGCAGCACGAGCAGGCCGCCGGCGATCGGTTTCCCGGTCGTGGCATCGACGACCCGGCCGGCGATGGAGGCGGTGGCGGGCCTTGGCGCTGTGGGCGGCTGGAGCTGCGGCTGCTGCCCGACCACGGTGCCGGCGGCGACCACCACGCCAATGGCGATGATGGCGCTGCCGCGGGCGAGCCCCGCGGAGAGGTCGTAGCAGGAACCTCCCATGAGGGCTATGATACCAATCAGAGTCACGCGAGGAACTTGGAATGGTCAAGCTGTCATCGGAATTCGAGGTGGTCTGTCCCTGCTGCGGCGCTGCCCAGACGATTGATGCCGATCTAAAGCGAGTCGTCGAACATCGTGCCCCGGAGCGCGAGGACAAACCGGAGCTCGACCAGGCGCATCGTATTCTGGCCGAGGAGGAGGCGCGCCGGGAAGCGCTGTTCGACCAGTCGGTCAGCGCTGAAAAGACCCGTGGCGACGCCCTGTCGAAGCGCTTCGAGGAGGCGCTCAAGCAGGCCCAGCGTGAACCGGTCACTCGGCCCGAGCGCGACTTCGATCTGGATTGATCCTGCCGCCCTTCGACTCACCGCTCCGTGGTTCGCTCAGGGTCGACGGCGGGCAGCTGTCGAGCTGCTGACGCGTCGGGTTTCGCCCCGACCGCGCGCACGTTGGAATTGGGCGGGGAGCTCACTCCATCGCTCCTGGCCTTTGAAGAACATCGGCTTCCAGTCGGGAAACCGTTCCATGAAGAGGCGATAGCGCGCCCGCCATCGGTCGATACGGTGGTCCGGCGTGTGAATCGGGCGATGCGGGCACTCGAGCAATACCCGCTCCACCTTCCAAACGTTGCGCTCCGACAGCCGCCAGTTGTAGCGACCCAGCAACCGCAGGTCGACAACGGCGTGTCCCGTAATGCGACCGGTGAAGTCTATATAGGGCTCGACATAGCTGAGCGCCAGCGCCCGCGTCGTGCGGAAGACCGGCTTCCGTCCGTGTAGCCCCGGGTCCCGCGACCGCGCCACCGAGCCCCACCGACCGCGGTGTTGGTAGACGAAGAGCACGTGGTCCAGCTCGTCGACCGATTCGAAGCTCAGAGCCAGCGGTGGGTATCCGTGCTGCTCGAGCACAACGGCCGCGGTCAGCACCGCCTCGAGACAGTGCGCGCTCTGGTGCCGCATGACACCACGGAAGCTGCGGAGCGTGGTCCGACCGGGTGGGGGCTCGGTGTTGTACGGCAGTGCGTTGAGGAACCGCTGGACCTCGGCCGGTGTGCGAAGCCGTGCGATGAGACGGCGCTCGCGCGGCGTGAAGGCCAGCGTTGGTGGTGCCTGCTCGGTGGGCATGGGGTCAGACGACGGTGGGCGCCTCACGAGAGTCGCGACCGCGCGAAGTCGACCACCCGCTGCTCGGCCCAGTATCCATCGAATCCCGGTTTCGCTCCGGCGTAGAAGCCGCAGTGTCCTCCGTGGCGGGTCACCTCGACGCTGATACAGCGATTGGCGAGAATGGATGGTTCTTCGAACTGCTCCGGCGGCACGAACGGGTCATCTGCAGCGCTGAGGATGAGTGTCGGCGCGCGGACTCGGTCGATGAGACGCAGGCTACTGGCACGATAGTAGTAATCGTCGGCGTCCGCAAACCCGTGGTAGGGCGCCGTGAACCTCTCGTCGAACTCGCGCACGGTCCGCACGCCGTTTAGGAGGCTCAGGTCGAAGCGTCCGGGCCATGCGCGTGCCTTGCGTCTCATCCGACCCTTCAGGTTGCGCACGAAATTCCATTCATACGCCAGATTCGTCCTCCGCTCGAGCGCCTCGACACAAAGACCGAGGTCTATGGTGGGCGACACCGCAGCCACCGCACGCAGCTGCGGAGGCAGAGCCTGCCCGTAGTCTCCGGCTAGGCGAAGCGCGACGTTGCCGCCGAGCGAGTAGCCGACGACGACGACGGCCGGGAGCCGGTCGAGATCGACTAGTTCGCGGATGACGGCCTGCGGATCGTCCGAGAGGCCCGAATGATAGAGCCCGGCCGACAGCCCCTCGGTGCCGCCGCAGTTGCGCTGGTTCAGCATGACGGCGTTCCACCCGGCCGAGTAGGCCTTGTCGGCGAGACCGCGCATGTAGTGCGCCTGGCTCGAACCCTCGAGGCCATGGAGACCGATGAGGGTCGCGTGTCGGCGAGGAGCGAGCTGCCAGTAGCAGTGCGCAAGGACCCGTGCGTCGGAGGCGACGTCGAAGTAGCGAGGGACCGGGCGGGGCAGGCCTGGAAACGAGCGCACGCGCCCCCAGGTGAACAACGTCATCCGGTGGCCACCCCTCAGACGGGGGTGAGGAACATAATCTAGGGCACTCAAAGGAGACAGGAGTCAGGAGTCAGGAGACAGGAGGGGCTGGAGGCTTCGCGTCTCTTGCTCAAGCTGCCCATTGTTGGTGTCGATGTTCGGTTGTGACGATGCCCCGGTGCGCGACCTGCAGTCTGAGAGTGTACCGCACGCTCCCGTCGGTTCGCGTTCGCCATTCCTTCTAGTGTCCCGAGTCAAGAATCCATCACCTATTTCCCGGGTGGGGCATCCCGCTTCGGGCTGCGGTAGGCCTCAGGCTCAGCGGGGTCACAGATGCTCAATTCGTTCCCTCGTCGCGCCTTGCCAGCCGGGCGCCGCGCTCCGGGACATGGGCCACGGACTTCTGACTCGGGACACTAGCTTGGCGTGGGTGTGATCCATGACAATGTGCTGATGCTGTTGCGCAGATTGAGCGTCGGGTGTTTCGGCGGGGGCACGGGGCTTCCAAGCGTGATCGGTGGGCTCAAGCACAACCCATGGCTCCGTGTGAACGCGGTTGTCACCATGTTTGACAGCGGCGGCAGCTCAGGCGCGTTGCGGGACCAGCTTGGCGTGCTGCCACCGGGCGACGTGCTCAGATGCGCGCTGGCGCTGGCCCGCAACGAGACCGAAGCGCGGCGCATCCTCCTGACACGGCTGTCTGGATTCGAGCACGACCGTCTCGGTGGCCACACCGGCGGCAATCTGTTGCTGTCGATGATGGAGCAATACAGCGGCGACTTTCTCGCTGCAGTAGATGGGTTGCGCACCCTGCTCGACTGTGTCGGGCGCGTCTGGCCGATCAGCGTCGAGCAGGCGACCGTTTGTGCGGAATACGACGACGGGTCGACGACGCAGGGTGAAGTGGAGGTCGATTTCGAACAGAGCCGGGGCCGCCGAGTTAGCCGGATCTGGCTCGAACCGGAGGTCAATATCCACCCGGCGGCCGCCGCTGCCATCCCAACCTTCGATGCCGTCATCATCGGGCCGGGCAGTTTCTATACGAGCCTGGTCCCGATCTTTCTGCCAAATGGTGTGCGCGAGGCCGTCGCCGCCGTGGACGGGCCGATTGTGCTTGTCACTAATCTGCTCACCGAGGGGCGCGGGATGAGGGGCTTTTCGGTCGCCGCCGCCGTATCGCGCATCAGTGAGGCGATCGGCCGTGGGGTTGACGTCGTGATCGTCAATACCGGCAACCCCGGCGACGAGTCACTGGCCCGCTACGCCGCCGAGCACAAAGAACCCCTCCCGGTCGGTGACGTGCCGGATGGCTGCGAGGTGGTCACCGGCGAGTTCTGGCGGGGCGAGTTCGCCCGGCATGCTCGACGTCGGCTGGCCTACGCCGTGTGGGGTGTGCTGTCGCAGCGGCTGTTGCGATGACGGCCCGGAGGCTCCCGCGCCGGCGCGGCTGATTCAACGGCACGAGCCACGAGTATCATGTAGTGTCCTGACCTCGAGTTTCGATCCATGATTCCCCGGGCGGGGCATCCCGTCTGCCGGCGTTGCTCCTCAGTCACAAATGCCCAATCTGCTCCCTCGTCGCGCCTTGCCAGCCTGGCGCCGCACGCCGGGACTCATGCACCGAACCTCGAGGTCAGAACACTAGCCATGCTGACGGCGGTCCTGCTGTATCTGTCCATTCTGGTGCTCGTGGGCACGGTCCGGAGCCGCCGCGTGAAGACCGGCGACGATTTCCTCGTGGCGGGGCGCACGCTGCCGGCCCGTGTGCTGGTGTTTACGTTGTTGGCCACCTGGATCGGGTCGGGGAGCCTCTTCGGTGGGGCCGGACTGGGCTACCGAGCCGGGTTCCCGGCGTTGTGGCAGTCGGCTGGCGCCTGGGTCGGCATCGCGCTGGTCTTCTTCATCGCGCCGCGTGTTCGGCGCATCGCGCAGTATACGGTCCCCGATATTCTCGAGCTGCGGTACGGCCCGGTGGCCCGGGTGCTTGGCACGGTGACCACGGTGCTCGCATACGCCACGATCGCCGCCTATCAGTTTCGTGGCGGCGGCCGGTTGCTCGGGCTGATCGCCGGCGTCGACCCGGACACCGGCGCGCTGATCACAATGGTCTTCTGCGTGGTGTTCACGTCGTTGGCCGGCATGCTCTCGATCGCCTACCTCGATGTCGGCAACGGCATCCTGATGACGGTCGGCGTGATACTGGCGGTCGTGTTCATGGTCGGGGACGCAGGTGGTCTGGCCGTGTCACTCGCGGCGCTCAGACCGGATCAGATGTCGCTGTTTGGGACGCTGGGTCCGCAGGCGTCGCTTGCGCTGTTTCTGCCGACGATGTTCTTGCTGCTTGGCGAAGCGAACATGTATCAGAAGTTCTTCTCGGCGCGCGACGAGCGGACGGCACGGCGAGCGGTGGTCTTCTGGATCGTGGGCACGATCGTGGTCGAGACATTGATCGATTCAACCGGTGTGCTGGCCAGCACAATCCTGCCCAGTCTGAACGCCGCCCAGTCGGAGGAGATTGTCATTCGGGTCGCGACCGACGTGCTGCCGGATTTCTTGGGGGTGGTGCTGGTGTGCGGTGCGGCCGCCATTATCGTCTCCACAGCCAACAGCTTCCTCCTGACACCGGCGACGAACCTGATTCGCGACGTCTATCAACGTTTCGTCAATCCGGGGGTCACCGGCCGACAGGTCATCGTCTATACGCGCGTCATCGTCGCCGTGTTGGGTGTGTTCGGTTATGTGGCCGGCAAGTTCTTCCCGACCATTTTGGCGATGGCGTTGTGGGCCTACACGATGTACGGCGCCGGTATCACGCCGGCGTTGCTGGGCGCGCTGTTGTGGCGTCGCGCGACGCGACTTGGCGGCGTGGCGTCGATCTTGGTTGGCATGCTCACGACGCTGGCCTGGGAGATCGTGGGGCTGATGCGTGGTGTCGACGGTACACCGGCCTACCCGCTCGGTCTCGAGACCGCCTATCCGGCACTGGCGCTGTCGATCGCCACGCTCATCGTCGTCAGCCTCGCCACGCCCGCGCAAAGCGACGAGGAGGTCGCAGCGCTGTATGCGGGGACCCGGTGAGCGCGCGGTCTCCGGGCGATACCTCGATGCGGGTGACCCTGGTCGCCACCTACGAGCTCGGGCGACAGCCGTTCGGGCTGGCGTCTCCAGCCGCCTGGCTGCGCGAGGCGGGCATTCACGTCACGACGATCGACCTGTCCCGCGAGCCGTTTCGTCCGGCGGCGTTCGACACCGATCTGGTTGCCTTCCATCTTCCGATGCACACGGCCACACGGCTGGCGGTGCCGGTCATCCGTCGGGTGCAGGCGCTGTACCCGACCGCGACGCTGTGTTGCTATGGACTCTATGCGCAGCTCAACGAGCCGGTGCTGCGAGACCTCGGGGTGGAGCATGTGCTGGGTGGGGAATTCGAGCAGGCGCTGGTCGAGGTGGCCACTGCTGACGGCGGCGTGGCGGCCGGTCGTTCGGCACACGGCGACCTGCCACGACTGCGGTTCCGTGTGCCGGAACGCCGTGGTCTTCCGTCACTCGCTCGATACGCGTCGTTGCGAACGGCGACCGGCGATTGCCGGGTCGTGGGCTACACGGAGGCCAGTCGTGGGTGCAAGCACCGGTGCCGGCATTGTCCGGTGGTGCCGGTCTATGAGGGCCGCTTCCGCGCCGTGCCGCGCGACGTCGTGCTCGCCGATGTGCGCGCGCAGGTCGAGGCGGGCGCACGACACATCACGTTTGGCGACCCTGATTTCTTCAACGGCATCGGGCATGCCGTCGCCATTGTCGAAGCGTGCGCAAGCGAATTTCCCGGCCTCAGCTACGATGTGACCATCAAGGTCGAGCATCTCCGGCGTCACGACGGCGAGTTGACCACGCTGCGGGATACCGGCTGCCTGTTCGTTGTCACGGCGGTCGAGTCGATCGACGACGCCGTGCTGAGCCGGCTCGACAAAGGGCACACGCGTGCCGACGTCGAGGCGGTGGTCGACCGGTGCCGGCAAATCGGGTTGACGCTGGCTCCGACTTTCATCCCGTTTACGCCGTGGACCACGCTGGCCGGCTACCACGAGCTGCTGCGAACAATCGACGCGCTGGACCTGGTGGAACAGGTGGCTCCGATACAGCTGACGCTGCGGCTCCTGATCCAGCGTGGGTCACGACTCCTGGAGCTGGAGGAGCAGCACCTGGGTGTGACGCTCGACCCGTTCGATGCTCGTCGACTGGTCTATCCCTGGCGGCATCCGGACTCCCGTGTCGACCGGCTCCAGGAGATGGTGACGGAGGTTGTGGGGCGCCGGCTCACCGCGTCGCGGTCTGCAGTGTTCGACGAGCTGCTGGCTTTGGCCAGCGAGCGCGTCGGCGCGCCGGTCGCGCCTCGCCCGGCTGGCGCGCGGGACCGGGCTACGGTGGCGTATCTGAACGAGCCCTGGTATTGCTGAGCCGAGCCAATCGCAGAGCAGGTGGCTCTGGTGTGAGGGAGATGGCTCTATAGGGGACAGAAGGCAGGAGACAGGAGGAAGTCGGATGGCTGCGCCGCATCTAGAAACACCTGGTTCTGACTGTCGGATTCATCCGTCGTTCGCGATACGGGCGAACAATCGAGATCTTAGTAGTTGCCAGGCCTGTTCGGATCTGACCAACAGACTTGTGGTCCGAGGATGGGCGTTTCTGAATGACGGCGTCAGCCGATCTGTTTTCTCCTGCCTCCTGCCTCCTGCCTTCTGACTTCTGACTTCTTCGTGTCATGCGTCGAGTTCTTCTCATTGCGAGCAAGACCGGGTATCAGACCCGTGCCTTCGGCGAGGCGGCCGAGCGCGCCGGTGTCGAGCTGGTGTTTGTCACCGACCGGTGCCGGCAGCTCGACAATCCGTGGCGCGACGGCGCGATCCCGGTCCGTTTCTACGACGAAGCGGCGTTTCTCGAGGCAATCGGCGCGGTCGCGCGACAGCAGCCCTTCGACGGCGTACTCGGCGTCGGCGACCGTCCGGCGCTGTTCGCCGCGCTGGCAGCCGACGCACTCGGTCTTCGAGGCCATCCGCCACATGCGGCGCGCGTGAGCGGCAACAAGCTCGAGACCCGTCGCTGCCTCGTCTCCGCCGGACTCCCGTGCCCGGACTTTCATGACGTCGCCCTGGATGGCGACGTCGACGCGGCGATCGGTGGCATCGACTTTCCCTGTGTCGTGAAGCCGCTTGCGCTGTCGGGTAGTCGGGGCGTCATTCGCGCCGCCGACCCCGACACCCTGCGAGCCGCGGTCGATCGGGTGCGACGCCTGCTGGCCCGCGGCGATGTCCGCGCACGCCGCGATTCCGCCGACACCCGCTTGGTGGTCGAGACCTTCGTTCCCGGTCGCGAGTACGCCATCGAGGGGCTTGTCGAGGACGGCGCGTTTCGCGTGCTGGCCCTCTTCGACAAGCCGGATCCGTTGGACGGGCCGTTCTTCGAGGAGACGATCTACGTGACGCCATCGGCCGAACCGGGTGTCACCAGACGACGAATCGAGCAGGGGGTCGGTGATGCGGTGCAGGCGCTCGGGCTGCGCCAAGGACCTGTGCACGCCGAATGCCGCGTCAACGACGAGGGTGTGTTCGTCCTCGAAGTCGCGCCCAGGCCGATTGGAGGACTCTGTGCCCGAGCTCTCCGGTTTGCCGGGCCACACAGGTCCGTGCTGTCGCTCGAGGAGCTGTTGCTGCGACACGCACTAGGTGAATCGGTAAACGGCTATCGTCGCGAGACGGCCGCCTCGGCGGTCATGATGATTCCGATTCCGCGAGCGGGAACCTATCGGCGGACGGATGGAGTGGCTGAGGCGGCCGAGGTGCCCGGCATCGTCGACGTGGTAATGACAGCGAAACGAGATCAACGGATGGAGCCGCCACCAGAAGGGGCCAGTTATCTCGGGTTCGTCTTCGCGCGCGCGACCGACCCGGGCGCGGCGGTCGAGGCGGTGCGGCAGGCTCACGCCCGACTCGGCATCGTCATCGACGCTCCGATTCCGGTGGTGTGACGGGAGTTGAAGAACGCCGGGGATCGGTTTCCTGAGCGCGGCGCCCGACTGGCAAGGCGCGACGAGGGAGCAGGCAGGTGGCCTGTGACCGAGGAAGCAACGCCGCCAGGTAGACGCCTCGCCAGGAAAAGCTAGGCTTTGCCTTGTTCGGGGACGTAGTCAGGCGGGAGCGCCGAGCCTTCACCAAAAAAGAAGTCTTCCATGTACTTCGCCACCAGATCCTGCGCCTCTTTCTGCCACGGCATCAGACGATACTCGTTGAGGATCATCTTCATCCGCTCTTCCCAGAGCTTCCAGGCGTCAACCGACACGTTCTCGTAGATGCGCTGTCCCAGATCGCCTGGCCAGGGGGGCTCGTCGAGTCCAAGTAGCTCCTTCTGGAACTTTACGCACTTGACTGTCCTGGATGGGGTGTCGGTTTTGTCTGAATCAGTCATGATGGCGGCACGCGACTCGAAGTATCCGCTGGATCGTAACATGGTGCCGTATGTCTGAACGAATCGCGGGGACTCGTCGAGTCGTGGCGACGGCCGGCGTCCTTGGGGGCACGTTTCTGGCCGCGATCGAGACGACCGTCGTGGCGGCGGCGATGCCGACGGTGGCTGATCAGCTGGGCGGACTGCCGTATTACAGCTGGGTCTTCTCCGCCTATTTGTTGACCTCGACCGTGTCGATTCCGCTCTGGGGCAAGCTGTCGGACCTGTATGGGCGACGGAGGTTCTATCTGTGGTGTGTCGGGTTGTTCCTGGTCGGGTCGGCGCTGTCGGGCTTGGCGCAGACGATGCCGCAGCTCATTCTGTTTCGCGCGCTCCAGGGCTTCGGTGCTGGTGGACTGCTGCCCTTGGGAATGAGCGTCCTGGCCGATCTCTACACACTGGAAGAACGGGGTCGGATGCAGGGGCTGTTGAGTGGCGTATGGGGTGTCGCGTCGATCGTCGGCCCGGTGACCGGCGGCTATGTCACCGAGCTGTTCTCCTGGCGGTGGGTGTTCTTTCTCAACATTCCGTTTGGTCTCGCCACGGCGGCGGCGGTCGGGACAGCGCTTCGCGGCCGGGCGTCGGCCGAGCGGCGGCCGGTCGACTATGCGGGAGCGGTGCTGCTGATGACGTCGGTCACCTTGTTGGTGCTGGCGCTGAGCCGCAGCGGACTGAGTGCCGGCGCTGGGGGCGACGCCTGGGTCGTGCCAACCTATGCCGCCGTGCTCGGCTTCGGGATGCTGCTCTATCGGGTCGAGCGCAGGGCTGCCGAGCCGATGGTGCCGCTCGACCTGCTGACAGACCCGATGGTCGCCGCCATCGCCGGCACCGGATTGCTGGTCGGTGTGGCGATGTTCGGGGCCATTTCGTATGTGCCGCTGTTCGTGCAGCAGGGGTTGGGCGGCGATGCCGTCGAGGCGGGTCGGGCTCTGACGCCGCTGATTCTCGGCTGGGTCGTGATGTCGGTGGTCACCGGCCGCGTGGTGCTGTCGACAGGCTATCGGCCCCTGGTGCTGACCGGGATGATATGCGTGACGGCAGGTTTCCTCGGGCTCTCTCGGATCGGCAGCCAGAGTTCTGTCTGGCTGCTGCGCGCCGATCTCGCCCTCATGGGGATGGGCATGGGGATGACGATGCTGTCACTGGTGCTTGCCATGCAGAACGTGGTGGCGCGGCGTCACCTGGGCGTCGCGACGTCGTTCGGGCAGTTTACACGGAGCATTGGCGGTGCGGTCGGCGTGGCCTTGCTCGGCGCGGTCATCGCCGGGGCGCTCCCGGCTGACGAGACCCCCTCTGCCGCCGAGATGACGAACGCCATTCATCGCGCCTTCGTGTTCGCCGCCCTCGCCTCCGGTCTCGCGGTCGTTTCGGCGACCCGCATCCCCTCGGGCCTCCCCGTCGACCTCGTCCATCCGGAGCAAAGGCGAGAAGAAGTGCCCGAAGAAGTCAGAAGGCAGGAGGCAGGAGAAGCCTGAGTGTTCTTGGGAGATGTCCAAACCCAGAGCTCGCGTGTGCCAACATCTGTTGGGGCAAGGCTTCGGCCTTGCCCCTCGCAGGCCTGAAGGCCTGCGCCACAAAAGCGACACAGCCGAGCTACGCTCTAGTGCACCTGCTCGACCGGCTCGGTGGTCCAAATCGCGAGGTGTTGCTTGTCGAAGCTCGCCGTCACCACTCGCGCGACCTCGACGCGCGCGTCGTTGAAGACGGCGCCGCCACCGATGTCGGTGAGCTCGTCGGAGACCAGCGCGTTGGCGGTTGAGCCATTGAATGTGCTCATCCGCCACAGGCCCTTCGGTAACCCCACCGTGCCGCGTCGCATGTCGGCGTTGAGCCTCACCGGAGCATGTACTTCGCCCAGCGCATTGGAGATGCGGACCATGTCGCCGGTTGACAGCCCACGATCTGCGGCGTCGTCGGGATGCATCTGCAGACTCGCGACACGGGCGCGCAGCTCCCCCAGTGTCGAGTTGATGGTTTTTTCAGTGGCGGGGGAGATGAGCGTCAATGGGTAGTCACTCGTCGCCAGATCCTCGCGATACCGGTAGAGCCCCTCCGGGCTCCCGCGTTCGAGCGCCTCTGGGAACAGCTGTACTTTGCGGTCCGTGGTTCGTGGGAACACGTCGCTGAACTGAATCGGCGCGGCGTCGGTCGGGCCCGTCACGGCACCCGTGTCCATCAGGTTGCGCCGGATCTCCTTCGGTAACGCGTTGGTGAGATGCAGCAACGCCTCGGCGTCGGTGGTCTGGTCGCGGCCGGCCTCCAGCCCCAGTCGAGCGGCCAGTTCCGCAAACACTTCCACGTTCGGACGCGATTCCCCCACGGCGTCGATGACCGGCCGAGCCAGTTGCAGGCTGGTCAGCCCGTAGCTCACGGCCACGTCGTAGGACTCGAGAAAGGTCGTGGCCGGGAGCACGACATCGGCCAGTTTCGCGGTGTCGGTCATCACCTGGTCGAATACGACGGTGAAGAGGTCTTCTCGCGCCAGTCCCTTGAGTACCCGGTTCTGATTCGGCATCGTCGCCACCGGGTTGCAGTTGTAAACGAAGAGCATCTGGATCGCCGGGTCGCGATGTTCGAGCAGCGCCTTGCCAAGCTGGTGCATCTTCACGATGCGGGTATCCGGCTCGGGTGTCTCGATCCAGCTGTCTGGCACGAGGTTCCAGGCGGCAGAGTTGCTCATCGAGAAGCCGCCGCCGCGCACACCGAACTTGCCTGCGACGGCTGGAAGTGCCAGTACCGCCAGCGCGGCGTTGCCGCCGTTGCGATTCCGTTCCAACCCCCACCCGCAGCGCAGCACCGCGGGGGAGATGTCGGCGTACATCTCGGCGAAGTTTTCGAGCAGTTCGGGGTCGATTCCCGCCACGACTGCAGCGCGGTCGAGCGTCCACTCCCTGGCGCGTTCCCGTAACTGCTCCGCACCGTGCGTGTGTTCGGCAAGGAACTGCTCGTCCGCCAGATCGTGCTCGAAAAGATACCGATGCAGCGCCAGCGCCACCACCACGTCGGTGCCCGGCTTCAGCGCCAGATGGATGTCGGCCTGACGTGCCAGGTTCGTCCGCCGGGGGTCGAGCACCACCAGAGCCGCGCCCGCCTTCTGAGCGGCCTTGATGTGCGGGACCAGGTGGACACCCGAGCTGGACGGGTTGGCGCCCCAGACCACGATGAGCCGGGCGTGTTGATAGTCGGGGTAGGTGACCCCGGACATCCTGCCGTAGAGCGCCCGGTGCGCGGTGGTCGTTGGGATCGCGCAGACCGTGCGCGCGAGGCGAGACGTGCCGAACTCGCGGAACAGCCGCGCGTCGACGGTGTCCTGGGTCAGCAGCCCGTTGGACCCGCCATAGGAGAACGGCAAGATGGCCTCGCCGCCCCACCGGTCGCGGATCTCGACCATTCGCGTGGCGATGGTGCCGAGCGCCTCATCCCAGCTTGCCTTTCTGAAGCGACCCTCGCCGCGCCTGCCCTCACGGACGAGCGGATGCTGCAGCCGGGTCTCGCCGTAGACGCGCTCGGCGAACCGGCGCACCTTTCCACAGATGTACCCGTCGGTGACCTTGTGCAGGTGAGAGCCGTCGATCGCGACGATCTTGCCCTTCTCGACGGTTACCGCGAGACTGCAACTGTCAGGGCAGTCGAGGGGGCACACCGTGTCGACCTTCGACCGCCCCCACTTCAGATCGTCGTCGTCGGACACCAATCCAGTGTAGCACCGACCCGTAAGGCACGAAACGAGCCGATGTGAGATCCTGGTGGCTGCGATGACCGCGAGAAAACGAGAGAGACCGAGACCACACGCGGCGACCCTGATGCGGGTCGTGATCGTGGCCTCGGCGGTCGCGATGGCCGTCATCCCGTTGCCCCAAGCGCTGGTCGAGACCGTGTATTCTCGTGGCACATACCCAGTGATTCGCCAGCTCGTGACCGGGCTCACGAGTCTGACGAGCCTGGTCCTGTTCGATCTGCTGCTGGTCGGCGGTGTTGTCACGCTGTTGGCGTGGTGGATGTGGCGTCTGACCCGTGCGCCGCGTGGCGGTCGTTCGCGCGTGCTGGCATCGCTGACGGCTCAGACGTTGGTATGCGCCGCAGCCCTCTATCTGGTCTTCCTCGGCGTCTGGGGACTGAACTACCGTCGCGAGTCTCTGGCCGCCCGGCTCGGCTACACCGCAAGTCGTGTCACCGACCCGGTATTGGAGACGCTGACGGTCGCCGCCATCGAGAAGCTCAATCGGTTGTATGACGCGACCCAGGAACGGGCCTGGCCTCGACTCGATGAGCTGCCGGTACGCGCGGGGGCGGCGTTCGAGCGGGTCCAACTGCGGCTGGGTGTGTCGCCCGCCATGGCTGGGCTCGTCCCGAAGCGGTCGCTCCTGACGCCCTATTTCCGACGTGCCGGCATCGACGGCATGGTCGACCCGTTCTTTCTGCAGGTTCTAGTCAACGACACCGTGCTGCCGTTCGAGCGACCGTTCGTGACGGTGCACGAATGGGCGCATGTTGCCGGATTCGCCCATGAGGCCGAGGCGAATTTCGTGGCGTGGTTGACCTGCTTGGAGGGAGAGGCCTCGATGCGCTACAGCGCCTGGTCGTTTCTCGTGCCGCGCCTGCTGGCCGCCTTGCCCGACGAGGCTCAACAGCGGCTCGGGGCGGCACTCGGACCGGGACCGCGAGCCGACTTCGCCGCAGTGCGTGCCCGATTGAGTCGGACGATTCCGGTTGTGCAGCGCAATGCGCGCCGGCTCAACGACCGCTATCTGAAGGCGAATCGCGTGGCGAGTGGTGTCGCCAGCTACGGGGAAGTGCTGCAGCTTGCGGTGGGCACCGACCTTGGGCGGCGTCAGTGGTCTGAAGAGGTCGGGCTCGAGTGATATGATCTGCCCCGCCTGTCCGTGCCCTCGGTGCGGATCGAACCCAAGAACGGGACCTCAGCCACCATGTTCAAATTGATTCCGACAGTGCGGGGTGGTGCGGTGAACTCCGCGCTTGTCTCCGCAAAATACGCCACCGTCGAGGCGGCGCGCGAGGCCACCAAGGCCCTGATTCACGAAAACGCCCGTGTGACACGCGTGATGATCGTCGACGTCGCCAACGGCTCGAAGTTTGTCGAGTGGATCGAGCGTTCGTAGCGACGTGCAACAGCATGCTGCGACTTCTAGCCGGGAGACTGAGCGTCGTGGTCGCCTCCGTGCTCGTGGCGCCGCTCGCCACTGGTCAGAGCGTGACCCGGGCCCAGGGAGCGCCGGCGGCTGGCCGCCAGGTGGTCGCCGACACGAGGGCGGGCCTGGTAGCGGTCTTCCGATTCGCCAACATCACACAAGAGGTGGGTGACGAGTGGGTCGGCACAGGGATCGCCGAGGTGATCATGGCCGACCTCGATACACGGCCCGGTGTGTCGGTCATCAACCAGGAGTCGATCGCGCCTGCTGGGAGCGTTCCAGACGACGCGCCGGAGTCGGCGCTTGCAGCGGGGCGCCGGCTTGGCGCTCGCTGGGTCGTGACAGGCGGCTATCAACGGGTCGGCGATCAACTGCGCATTACCGCTCGGTTGCTCGAGACCGCGGCCGGGTCGGTCGTCACCTCCGCCAAGATCGATGGTCCGTTCGACCAGCTGTTCGATCTGCAGGATCGGATTGCGGGTGAGCTCGTCGCCGGCCTCAGCGCTCCCGTGGTCGCTGCGACCGGCGCGCGGGCTGCGACCAGCCGGCCGGTGTCGCCCGTGCCCTCGACGCGGGTTGCGAGTGGAGACACTGCCCCGCCCGCCGCGGTTGACGCAGTGTCGGCCGAGCGCGCGCCCGTGGCAGTGGCCGCTGGCGGGCTGTTGCCGCAGCCGGGTGTCGGTGTCATTGACGGCCCACCGTCACCCTTGCCGCCTGAGGTCGTCTCGCGTGACGAGCAGGGGCGCGCCACGATCAGGGCGGTGCGTCTGAGCGAGGGTATCCGTCTCGACGGCAACCTCGACGAACAGGTGTATCGGACCGTGCCGGCGATTACCGACTACATCCAGAACGTGCCGGACGTCGGGCAGCCGGCCACCGAGCGCACCGAGTCGTGGGTGATGTTCGATGGCACGAACATCTACGTCGCGGCCCGGTGCTACGACTCGGCCCCGCCGAGCGAGTGGGTCGCCAACGAGATGCGACGCGACGGTCAGGTGCTGCGACAGAACGACACGTTCGGGATCATGCTCGACACGTTCTACGATCGCCGCAACGGGCTGATGTTCTACACGACCCCGCTCGGCGCGCTCGCCGATTTCGAAATCTCCAACGAAGGCAGTCCGAACGCCGACTGGAACCCGGTGTGGGATGTCCGGACCGGCCGGTTCGACGGTGGATGGACGGTCGAGATGGAGATCCCGTTCAAGTCGTTGAAGTACCCCGCCGGTGTCTCGCAGGTCTGGGGTGTCCAGCTCAGACGCGTCGTACGCCGGAAGAACGAGTGGAGCTACCTCACCCCGGTGCCGCTGTCGGCGGCCGGGGGGCAGGGATCGACCGGCATCTTCCGGGTCTCGGTCGCCGGCACGTTGGCCGGACTCGAGGTGCCGGGAGGCAGCAATAACCTCGAGATCAAGCCGTACGCGATCGGTGGGATCACGACGGATCGCACCGCCGTCCCGAGTCTCAAGAACGATCCGACCAGTGAGTTCGGTGTCGACGTCAAGTACGGGGTCACGCAGAACCTGAACGCTGACTTCACCTACAACACCGACTTCGCGCAGGTGGAGGTGGATGAGCAGCAGGTGAACCTGACCCGCTTCAGCCTGTTTTTTCCGGAGAAACGTGAATTCTTCCTCCAGGGTCGGGGTGTCTACGATTTCGGGCGCAGTGGCGCGATCGGTGGCGGCGGGTTCGGCGGCGGAGGCGGTTTCTTCGGTGGCGGGTCGGCGCCGACCCTCTTCTTCAGCCGTCGGATCGGGCTGCAAGGCGGTCAGGTCGTACCGATTCTCGGGGGTGGCCGGTTGACCGGCAAGATGGGGGCGTTCAGCATCGGAGCGCTCAACATGCAGACCGACGACGAGACGGTCTCCGGCGCCGAGTCGACCAACTTCACAGTTCTGCGCGTGAAGCGTGATCTGTTCCGACGCAGCAGCCTCGGCATGATCTACACCGGGCGGAGCGTGTCGCTCGTCGGCGATGGCGCCAACCACGCGTATGGCGTGGACGGCAACTTCTCGTTCTTCGAGAACGTCAACTTCAACGGCTACTTCGCCAAGACCCGGACCCCGGACATCACCGGCCAGGACACGAGCTACCAGGCCCGGTTCGATTACGCCGCCGACCGCTGGGGCGTGCAGGTGGACCACCTGCTGGTCGAGGACAACTTCATTCCCGAAGTCGGGTTCCTCCGACGAGACGATTTCCGCAGGACGTTCGTCTCGGGCCGGTTCAGTCCGCGCCCCGCAGGGATCGAGTCGGTCAGACGATTCTTGTTCGAAACCAGTCTCGACTACACGCTGACGGCCGACACCAATCTGCTCGAAACCCGCCAGAACCAGCTGCGTTTCGTCACCGAGTTCGAGAACAGCGACCAATTGCGCTTCGATACCACACGGTCGTACGAGTTGCTCGAGGATCCGTTCACGATTGCCGACGGCGTCACGATTCCCGTGGGCGGGTACGCCTTCAGCGACGTCAACCTGTCGTATCAGTTTGGCGCCCAGCGGAAGGCGTCCGGCTCGTTCTCAGTGCAGCGTGGAGCGTTCTTCAGTGGCGACATCACGGCTATTGGTTTCACCCGCGCCCGCGTCGTGGTGACAGAGCAGCTGTCGCTCGAGCCCGGCGTCTCGTTCAACTGGATCGACCTGCCGCAAGGGTCGTTCACCACGAACCTGGTGACGACCCGAGTGAATTACACCTTCACGCCCCGGATGTTCTTCAGCGGGTTGCTGCAGTACAACTCGAGCAACGACGCCTTGACCAGCAATCTGCGTCTGCGATGGGAGTATCAGCCAGGGAGCGAGCTGTTCGTCGTCTACACCGAGGACCGCGACACCAACACGCTGGACCCGCGGCGCTTCTCCGAGCTGCGCAACCGCGGCTTCGTGGTGAAGTTCAACCGGTTGTTCAGGTACTGACCTCGAAAAGTCAGAAGGCAGAAGGCAAGAGAAAGCCGACCGACAACCCGGTCATGCCCGTGGTCCGAGGTTCTGGATGATCTGCGTGGCGGCGTGCGCCTTGTTGAGCGAGTAGAGGTGCAAGCCTGGCGCGCCGCCGGCGAGCAGCGCCTCGCACTGCCGGGTGGCGAACTCGATGCCGAACTCGGCCACCGCGTCCGCGTCGTCACCGTACGCCTCGAGCTTCGCCCGGAGGTCGGTGGGCAGGGTCGCGCCACAGACCTCGGTGAACCGCTCGATCTGCTGGGTGTTCAGGATGGGCAGCACGCCGGGCGTGATTGGCACCCTCACGCCGAGCGTCTCGACGAGGTAGTCGCGAAACGTGAAGTAGTCGTCGTTGTCGAAGAAGAGCTGGGTGAGGACGAAGTCGGCGCCCCGGTCGATCTTGGCTTTCAGACGCTGCCAGTCGACCTGTTTCCCCTCCTTGCAGGCGATGTGACTTTCGGGAAAACCGGCGGTGCCGATCGAGAAGTCACCCATGGCCTTGATGCACCGCACGAGCTGATACGAGTATTCGAAACCGCCTTCCAGACGCGCGAGCTCGCCGCCATCCTGCGGGGGGTCGCCTCGCAGGGCGAGGATGTTTCGGATCCCCATGTCTCGCGCTTCCTGGAGATACCGCTCGATGTCCGCCTTGGAGGTGCTGACGCACGTCAGGTGTGCCATCGTCGTGGTGTGGTGCTCGCGCTGGATCCGGTCTGCGACGGCGAGTGTCTTGTCCCGCGTGCTGCCGCCGGCGCCGTAAGTGACTGAGTAGAAATCGGGGGAGACCGCCTGCAGCGCGGGCAAGGTGCGGTCGAATAGTGTCTCGTCCCCCTTCGGCGTCTTGGGTGGGAAGAACTCAACCGATATGACCGGCCGTCCTGAAGCCTGCTTCTCAGCGTAAATGTCTCGGATGAACCGGATTGGCGCAGGCGCCGTGCCGGCCGTCGCCGGCCGGTCGAGCCGCGAGCGCGTGGTCGGCGTCATTTGAGGGGTCACCTGTTACTTGTCGGTCGTCGCACGCGCCGACTGCACCTGACGTGGCATCCAGGGGGGCTGCCTGGAGCGTACCACCTCGTTTCGCGGGCTGACAAGATGCCCTGGTGGTTGCGTCAGGCATCGGTTGCGCTTATAAAGGCGGACACAACGAGTGCCCTGAGAAGGCAAGAGGCAGGAGGCAGCTCGAGGGCTTCGCCGGCATCTGCTTCACGGACCGTGCGTGGGTAACCAGGGGCAGGTCATCGAAGGAGCCGGAGCAGACATGAGCACGCCCGATAAACCGAAATCAGGATTCTCGCCGTTTGTGCCCGAGGACACCGACCTGCCCGAGCTGACGTTCCGGGCGGTCTTTCTGGGCGTCATCATGGCGATCGTGCTGGGCGCCGCCAACGCCTATCTGGGGATGAAGGTTGGGTTGACCGTCGCCGCGACGTTCCCGGCGGCGGTCGTCGCGATGGCGGCACTGCGCTATTTCGGGGGTTCGGTGCTGGAAGAGAACATCTCCCGGACCACCGCTTCGGTCGGCGAGGCGCTGGTCGCCGGCGCGATTTTCACGATTCCGGCGTTCGTCATCAGCGGAGTCTGGGACGAGCTGCGCTACTGGGAGAGCACCGCCATCATGCTGACCGGCGGGTTGCTCGGGGTCCTGTTCATCATTGTGCTGCGCCGGACAATGGTCGTCGAGGCGGACCTGCCGTTTCCCGAGAGCGTCGCCGCGGCCGAGCTGGTCAAGTCGGGACAGGCTGGACAGACCGGCGCGCAGTATGTGTTCCTGGCGATGGGCTTCGCCGGGGCGTGGGAGCTGATCAAGAACTCGTACGGCATTCAGGTCGTTCAGAGCTCGAAAGAGTGGTTCGTCAGTCTGGGCCGGTCGACCATCGAGATGCTGGGCCAGCAGGTCAGCTATGTGGGCGGGTTCATCCTGCAGTCGCCGGCGGCGTCGCCGGCGCTGATCGGAGTCGGTTTCATCGTCGGCCCGTCGATCTCGTCGACGCTGTTCGCCGGCGCCGTCATGGGACATCTGCTGCTGGTTCCGCTGGGGCTGTTCCTGAATCCGGAGATGGCGGCCGGGGCGACCGATGCCGCCGCGCTGATCGAGCTCAGCAAAGAGGTCTGGGACAAGCAGGTGCGTCCGCTGGCGGTCGGCACCATGATCGTCGCCGCCTTCTACACACTCTTCAAGCTGCGGACGTCGCTCGTCGAGGGGATCGGCCGTGCGTTCACCGACATCCAGAAGGCACAGCAGGGGACAGGCGATGTTGCCCGGTTGAACCTCGACCTCGACTTCACGAAAGTCGGCATCTCGATCGCGGTGCTCGCGGTACCGTTGCTGGGACTCTACTGGTTCTTCAGCCAGAGTCTGCCGGGTGCGGTCGTGCTGACGATCGTGATGGTCGTTCTCGGGTTTCTCTTCGCCGCGGTGGCCGGGTATCTCGTGGGGCTGCTGGGCAGCTCGAACAACCCGATCAGCGGGCTGACGTTGAGCACGTTGCTGATCTCGGCGATCCTGATGGTCGGGATGGGAGTGACCGGTCCGGGGGGCATCCTGGGCGTGCTCGGCGTGGCCGGCGTGGTCTGCTGCGCCGCCGGGATCGCCGGCGACATGCTGCAGGACCTGAAGGTCGGGCACATCCTCGGCGGGACCCCCTGGAAGATGGAGGTTGGCGAGATCATCGGTGTCGCAGTCGCCGCGATGGTCCTCATCTGGCCGATGATCGCGATGGACCGGGTCTACGAGATCGGGAGCGCCGAGCTGCCGGCGCCGCAGGCGGGGCTGATGGCGTTGATGGCCGAGGGCATCGTGGGGGGCGAGATGGCGTGGCCGCTGGTCATCACCGGGGTGTTTCTGGCGCTCGGGCTCATCCTGATCAACTCGCCGTCGCCGATGCTGATTGCGGTCGGCATGTATCTGCCGTTCTCGTCCACGTCGGCAATTTTCGTCGGCGGCCTGATCGCCTGGATGCTCTCGCGGTCGCTGACCGCCCGCGGTGCGAGCCGCGCGGCGGAGACGCGAGCGACCAACACCGGAGTGCTCCTGTCTTCGGGGTTCATCGCGGGAGAGGCGCTGATGGCGGTAGTGCTTGCGTTCCTGGTCCTTGGCGAGGATCTCTCGGGTGTGCCCCATGTGCTGCCCGTCCTTCTCGAGAGCACGTTGCTGGGCGCGCTGGTGTTTCCCCTGCTCTATTTGATTCTGGTGTACGTGCCGCTCAAGGCGAGCGAGGAGGACGGCCCGACCGGCGGATGACGGACGAGCCCAGCTTTGCCACTGTCCGGCCGCGGCGGCTGCTCGAGTGGCGCGAGGAGGACGGCCGCTGTGTGTTGCTGCGGCCACGGCTCGGTTCCAGCCGGCTGGCGCGCTGGGTAGCTGGTCTCGGGGGTGATCCGTATTACCGGATCCGGCTGGACGAGGTGGGCACGCTGATCTGGAAGGCGTGCGACGGGCAGACCGCGCTGGCCGACATCGTGGCGCGGATGCGGAAACGGTTCGGAGACCAGGTCGAGCCGGCCGACCGGCGTCTTGCCCAGTTTGTGCGCAAGATGGTGAAGGGGAGGATGATTACTGTTGATCATCCCGAGGAGACAGGAGACAGGAGGCAGGAGACAGGAGGAGCCGGAGGGCTTCGCCGTCTTTGAGCCACGTTCTGTCGTTCGCCCTGAGGCTGCAACAACACAAGAGGGCCCGTGCGGACACGCCGCACGGGCCCTTCCGGCTTTCTTCTGTCTTCTACCTTCTGACTCCTGACTTCTGTCTCAGTACCGCGACTTATACCCAATCACCGTCGGCGGGTTGTGGCGATTGGTCTCGACGATGGCCTGCGCCGCCACCGTCGAGAAGTCCTGCCGCACGGTCAGGTGCCGATAGGAGGTGATCTGCGTCATGAAGACGCCGAGCATGTCCTCCACCGGATCGACCCAGGCGACCGTGCCCCAGGCGCCGCCCCACAGGAAGCTGCCCGGCGAGAGCTGATCGTTCGCGTGGCCCGGGTCCATCACGATGCCGTAGCCAAGGCCGAACCCGAAGCCCGGTCCGCGCACGTAAACCAGCTTGTCGCCGACATGGTTGCTGACCATCAGATTGATCGTGCGCGGGCTGAGAATACGCACGCCGTCCAGCTCGCCGCCGTTCAGCATCATCTGGTGGAACCGGAAGTAGTCGGCCGCCGTGGAGCTGAGCCCGGCCTGCCCGCCGAAGTACCGAGTCGGCTCCCGATAGGCCGGCGCCCGGAAGAGCTCGATCGCGTTGTCCGGGCCGGAGGGGCTGTAGACCGCCGCCACGCGGTCGACCTTCGACTCGGGAATGTTGTAGTACGTGTCGTTCATGCCCAGCGGCACGAAGATACGCTCGCGCAGGAAGTCGTCGAGGCTCATCCCGGAAATCTTCTCCACGAGAATCGCCACGTAGTCGGTCGACGCGCCGTATTGCCACTCGTCGCCGGGGTGGAACGCCAGCGGCACGTCGGCCGCGCCATCGACCGCCTCGGCCAAGGTGGCTGGACGCGTCCGTGCCTGCCCGCCACGGGGCGGCCCGGGGGGACGGATGCTCAACCCGGAGGTGTGACTGAGCACATGGCGCACCGTGACTGGTCTGGCCGCCGGCTCGCTCACGGTCCGGGCGCCGCCGGTGAGTCGCACCGTCTTGTCGGCGTAGTCCGGCAGCCACTTTGCGATCGGGTCGTCGAGCAGGAAGTGACCCTCCTCGAAGAGCGTCATCAGCGCTACCGTCACGATCGGCTTGGTCATCGACATGATCGTGAACAGGTGGTCGGTGCCCATCGCTTCGCCGGCTTCCTTGTCGCTGAAACCCTGCGCCTCGAGATGCACCACCTTCCCGTGTCGAGCAATCAGCGACACGGTGCCGGCAAGTAGATTCTGGTCGATGTTGCGCTGCATCAGCGCGCTGACGCGTTGCAGCCGTTCCGAGGACATCCCGACTTCTTCGGGACTCGCCATCGGGAGGTTGTCATCCTCGGCCCCGCGGACGAGCGAGACCGGCGAGAGCAGCGCGACGGCGGCCACGACCGCTAGTGCGCCGACGAACCGTAGGGACCGATAGAACGGGACCGTCATGATGCCTCCAGGAAGTGAGATCGAGATATGCCCACTGTGAACCACGGTCATTATGACCCGGTGCGTGGTAAGGACAAAGGGGACAAGAGTCTTTTCGGGATCTGGAACACAGCGGCTGGGATGTCCGGTCTCATTTGGGCAGGGGTCAGCGAGCCCGATACCCGCTCGTAATCGGGAGTCTCCGATCGCGTCCGAATGCTCGACTCGAGATGCGCACACCGGGTGGCGCCTGGCGGCGTTTGTATTCGGCGCGGTCGACCATCGTCACGACGCGGCCAACGAGTCCCGGGTCGAATCCGAGATGCCCGATCTCCTCGGGGCTGCGGTCGTCTTCCACGTAGGCTTCGAGAATGGCGTCGAGCGTGTCGTAGGGCGGCAGGCTGTCGGTGTCGAGCTGGTGCTCCCTCAGCTCGGCGGTCGGCGGCTTCTCGATGATCCGGATCGGGATCACCTCGGTTTCGCGATTCCGCCAGCGCGACAACCGATACACCCAGGTCTTCAGGACATCCTTGAGGATGGCGAATCCCCCGGCCATGTCTCCATATAACGTGGCGTAGCCGACGCTCATCTCGCTCTTGTTACCGGTCGTCAGCACCAGCCAGCCGAACTTGTTCGAGAGGGCCATCAGGAGGTTGCCTCGGATGCGCGCCTGCAGGTTCTCCTCGGCGACGTTCGGCTCGCTGTTGGCGAACGGGGCCGCCAGCGCCCGGTCGTAGGCGTCGGCCAGATTGCCGATCGGCAGCTCCAGCAGCTCGACGCCAAGGTTGGCGGCCAGTGCGCGGCCATCTTCTCGGTTCATGTCGGCGGTGTACTGCGACGGCATCGATACCGCGGTGACCGCGTCGGGACCGAGCGCGTCGACGGCGATCGTGAGCGCGAGCGCCGAGTCGATTCCTCCCGAGAGTCCGAGCACCGCACGTTTGAACCCGTTCTTCCGGAAGTAGTCTGTGGTGCCGAGGGTCAGTGCGCGGTAGACCTCTGCGTCCGGTTCCAGACGTGGCGCTGTGGCGGTGGGCGCGATCATCGCTCCCGGCCGCGAGGCACGGGCCACCTTCACCGTGCGCACCCGACTGTCCCCGGTTTCCATCGACTGGCGCCATCGTGGGTCATGGAGGCGGCGCCGTGCGGCGCCGACCGCATCGATGTCGACGACGAGGAGGTCCTCCTCGAACTGCGCGCCGCGCGCCACGATCTCGCCGGTCGGGTCGATCACCAGGCTGTGCCCGTCGAACACCAGTTCGTCCTGTCCGCCCACGGCGTTGCAGAAGGCGACGAAGCAACAGTAGTCCGCTGCCCGTTGCCCGAGCATCCGCTCACGCTCGATACCCTTGCCCCGATGATAGGGCGACCCGGACAGGTTGACGACGAGCTCCGCGCCGCCAGCGATGGTCGCCCACTGGCCGGGTCCACCGGGATACCAGAGGTCCTCGCAAATCGTCACCCCAATCCGCACGCCGGCCAGGTCGATCACCACGGCATCGTCGCCTCGAGCAAAGTATCGCTGTTCGTCGAAGACGGCGTAGTTGGGCAGGAAATGTTTCCGGTAGGTCGCGGCCACCGTGCCGTTGGCCAGCACTGCGGCCGCATTGTGCAGGTCCTCGGTCAGTGCCGGAAACCCCACGAGTACCACGGTGTCGGTGACCGACTGGGCAAGCTCTCCTACTGCGTCGGTTGCCGCTTGGGCGAAGCGCGGATTGAGCAAGAGATCTTCCGGCGGGTAACCGGTGATCGACAGCTCCGGAAACACCGTCAGATCGGCGCCCTGCTCGACGGCCCGGGCGGTCAGCTCTTGGATGCGCTCGAGGTTGCCGGCGAGATCGCCGACCGGGAGGTTCGACTGGCACAAGGCCACTCGGAGCGTGCGGTCTCGTGCCGCCTGTCTGGTATCGCTGGTCATGTCGGTCGTAGGTGGCGCCGTCAGTTCACCTTATCACCGGCCGCGAACCGTGGCGGGCGTTCGCGTGGGCGTCTGACACGTTGGGCGGGGAGAGGTGTGCCGTTGTGTGCAGGCGCGGGAAGCTTAGTGGTCCCGGTCATGAATACGGTCACGCACCGAGGGCGTCGAGGCGCCCGCTCAGCAAGGCGCGAGGAGGGAGCATACCGGCAGTATTCGACCGACAAGCAACGCTACGGGGTGGGATGCATCGGCGGCCGAATGCGACCGCATTTATGACCGGGGCCACCTAGGCGCCGGTTGAGCCGAAACCCCCGTCGCCACGAGATGTATCGGAGAGCGCGTCGACCGCGACCACCTCGACAGTGAGCGTCGGCTTGATGACCAGCTGCGCGATCTTCATGCCACACCGGACCTCGAACGCCGAACGGCCGTGGTTGATGAGAATGACACCAACCTCGCCCCGATAGCCCTCGTCGACTGTGCCTGGCGTGTTCAGCACCGTCACGCTGTGCTTCAGCGCAAGGCCGCTACGGGGGCGCACCTGCGCCTCGGTGCCGGGGGGGAGCTCGATCGCCAGGCCGGTGCCAACCAGCCGCGTCTCGCCCGGCGGGATGGCGTGGTCGCCGGCGGCGTAGAGATCGAGACCGGCGTCACCGGGGTGGGCTCGGGCGGGCAGCGTGGCGGCCGGGTCGAGACGTCTGACCTTGAGACGCATCTGACTCGGAAGACCACGAGCTACCGCACCACTTCGGGAACCGGCAGGCTGCTCGCGTCGATGCCGAGCTCGCGCGCAATGTCGAGGAGGCTCGCCTGCACAGCGCGGACGTTGCGCGGGCCCATCCCCAGGAACTGCTTCTGTACCGGGAGCAGGTCCTCGAGCTCGGCATCGGCGAACTCGAAGAAGCTGGCGCGCGGCACCAGAGTGAGGCTCCGCTCCAGCACGGGTGTCTCGAGAAGGTTCCCCAGGGCCCGCCGCAGCGTGTCGTCGAACCCGCCGTCTGGATGGCCCAGTTCGGCGTAGGCTTCGGTAATCAGCGGAGTGAGCCTGCGATAGAGCTCGGCGGCGCCGACTGGGTTGATCGAGGCCACGATCTCGGCGTGGGTGTTGTAGCGGGCATGACTGGCCGGGTCGATGGCCAGCTGCGGCCCTTCACCAGCCGTCTGGAAACGCTGAGTGGGGCGCAATGGGGGCAGATGCTCGGCCGGGTTGTTCCCGTCGGCCGCGTTTTCAGTGACGACAACGAAGGTCCTCACCAGATCGTCGGGAATCAGCCAGGCGGCGAACGCCGGGTGCGAGGTCAGCGCCGCGACGAGGTCTCGCACGAGCGAGTCGCTGTCGTCGAGGGTCGGCAGTACGAACTCCACCACCGGTTCGTCCACCGGCGGCGGTGCCGGAGGCGGAGCCGGGGGCGGGGCTTCGACGACAGGCTGCGGCTCTTCGACCGGCTCTGATCGATTGAAGTAGAGATACGAGGCGAGGCCGGCCACGACGGTCACGGTGACCACGCCGATCAGCGGTCCGAAATACTGGCCGCCCGGGCGGAACGGTGATGCGTCTGGTGTCACGTGGACAGCTCCTGCTTCCCCTCGCGCTGCGAGTCCGACCCGACCGTCCGGTCCGCGTTCCGGATCATCCCTATTCGCATCCCATCATAGGACAGACCGGGGCTCGTCGCCATACACACCGGCACCCAATCATTTAGGTGAAACGACCGAAGGCTAGTACTACTTTGTTAGATCGCCTGATTTCGTCGGCATCGCCCGAGTGATCTGTTTTGAGGACATTGTACTTTTTCGCGACATTCTGTATGCTGCGCGGCAGTGACCGACCGTCGCGCTGTTGCGCAGTTGCACCGCCTGATGCGGTGGCTCGAAGCCTTCAAGGAGTGCTTCGGGCATCGCGCCCAACACGTGGCGTTGCGCCGGTATGTGCAGGGTGTGCTCAGCGACAGCGCGCGCAAGTCGATGGAAGCGATGCTGACGCGCGTCACCGAGCCCGGGTCCTACCAAGCGTTCCAACACTTCATCACCGATGCCCCGTGGCGGGCCGACCAGGTCTGGCGACGACTGCGGGCGGTCCTGCCCGAGCGCGACGGCCTGTTGATCTTCGACGGCACGAGCTTTCCCAAACAAGGCGAGTACTCCGTGGGGGTGGGGCGCCAGTACTGTGGGGCGTTGGGGAAGGTCGCCAATTGTCAGGTGGCCGTCACGGCGGCGCTGTGGACCGGGCTGCGCGGCTACCTGGTGGGGGCCGCGTTGTACCTGCCGGAGACCTGGCTGACCGACGCCGCCCGGGAGCGGGCGCGGATTCCGGCCAACGTCCGCTTTCAGGAGAAGTGGCGTCAGGCCCTGACGTTGCTCCGCCAGGTGCGCGCCAGTGGCCTCACCGTGACGGGCGTGCTGGCGGATGCGGAATTTGGCGACAACGGCCTGTTTCGCGCCCAATTGCATCGAGTGGGCCTCCCGTACGCGGTCGGCGTCTCGTCGACGCAGACCGTCTTTGTGGGGCGGCCGCGCCTCGTGTCGCCACGGCGCACGCGGGTGGGGCGCCCGCGCACCCGGCCGGCGTTGCCGGTGGGGACCCAGGCCTCCACGGTCGCCGCCGTCGCCGCCGCCCACCCGCGGTGGCGGCGCATCAGTTGGCGCAACCGCGGCGCGACACGGCAGTGGGCGGTCGAGTGTACCGCGCTGCGCGTGACGCCGGCCCACGCCTGGCGCACGCACCGACGGCTCGCGCCCGAGGTCTGGCTGCTGGCCGAACGCGACACCGGCGACACGCCCCAGTCCAAGTACTACTTCGTGCACCTGCCGGCCACCGCGTCGTGGACGCGGCTCGTCCGGTTCGCACATCAGCGGTGGGCCATCGAGCAACAGTATCGCGAGCCGAAGACCGACCTCGGGCTGGATCATTTCGAAGGCCGCACGTTTCCCGGCTGGCACCATCACGTCGTCCTCACGGCCATCGCGTACAACTTCCTGCAGGCCGAGCGCCGACGGCCGCTCGCCGGGCTGACCTTTCCGCAGGCGCGCGCCATCGTCCAGGAAATCTTCACCGCGCTCCTCTTTGCCCAGAAGCCACACTATCTCAAGCGCATCGAGGCGCTACGGTCGGTAAAGCTGCAGATCTGACAAAGTAGTACTAGCAGCCCGTAGTGAAAGTCGCCGCTGCAGTCGACCGGCGCTACATCCCGGCTCACGGCGTTGCTTCTCGGTCGAATACTGCCGGTATGCTCCCTCGTCGCGCCTTGTGTGGGCCGTGCGCGGCATTGCCACGCCAGGCTCTTGGTGCGACGCGGGACTCTCACTACGGGCTGCTAGGGTGCGGTGGTAAGGATCGGTGGTCTGGGGGTGACGTCGTAGCGGGACACGACCTCGGCGAAGAAGATCTCCGCAATCCGCCGGTAGCCCGAGACCGTCGGGTGATATCCGTCGGCGCCGATAAGGCCGGAGATACCGTCCAGCGCGGCATACAGGTCGACGACGCCACCGAGACCGAGTTGTGCCGCGATGCTGCGAATCTCCGCATTGAGCGCGGTAACCGCCGCCCGTGTTCCGGGGTCCGACTCCTCGCGCGCGTCGGTCACCGGGGTCAGAGTGGCGAGCAGTACCTCGGCGCCCCGTCCCTGCGCGTTCAAGGCCATGCTGAAAAGGTTGTCGGCAACCGGGGCGATGCTGATGGGGGTGACGTCGTCCGACGGTCGATTGAGAAGTGCGAGGATGATGTCGTTGAACCCCTCGAACAGCATCAACACCTCGGGCTGTCCGGCGAGCAGCGCTGCGGTCATGCGTGAGACGCCCTCCGCCGCAAGCTCACCAGACAGACCTTCGTTGGCAACACTGATTTGCTGGGTCGGGTATGCCGGGGCGAGCAGGTTTTGCAGCTGGGCGGGATAAGAGCTCACCGGTTGTACGGCGCTCGAGAAGCCCGGAATTGGCCGGGCGCCAGACGCGCGGAGCAGTGCGGGGATCTGGCGGGCCGTCGCGCCCAATGGCAACTGGAAGCTGTCGCCGACGAAGCCTGCGGTGATGCCGTCCCCAAACGCCATGAACTTGGTGAAACCCAGCGCTTGGTCGGGTGGAGTGATGGCGATCGAGAACGAGCAGGAGCTGGCCAGTGTCGGCTCGTTGGCGGTGCAGGTGACTGTCGATGTGCCGATCGGAAACGGCGTGCCTGAGACCGGCGAGCACGACGCCTTGTCGACCGGCAGCCCGGCCACCGTGGGGAGGTTCCAGGTAATTCGAATTCCGAGTCCATCGAGCGATTGTCGCGCGACAGGCGGTGGACAGGACATGAGGGTCGCTGTTGGTGTGCCTGACATCGAGGGAGTGGGCGCCGTGGGGGAGTCGCTTCCCCCGCAGCTGGCGGTCACGCCGGTCAGTAGGACAGTCAGAATGAGTGCAGCACCGCGCAGCCGAACTGCCATGATCTCGTCAGTCGTGTCGTTGAGTGTCGGGGGTACCGGGGGTGCCGCCCCAGTCGGTTCATCCGTCTCGCCTTCGTCCGGCGTCGCCGCTGCCGCCCTCCAGGCCGGCCAGCTCGGCCAGGACGCCATCGGTGTGTTCCCCGAGAGCGGGCGGTGGCCGGTGGATCGCGGCCGGCGATCGTGAGAGTTTGATCGGGTTCCCCAGCGCGCGCACGGTGCCCAGGTCGGGATGCGTCAGCTCGATCACCATGTCACGCGCCGCCAGTTGGGGGTCGGCCAGCGCTTCGACGATGGTGCGCACCTGGCCGCATGGCACTGCGTGCGCACGGAGCCGTCCGAGCAGTTCGTCGCGCGTGAGTCCGGCGAGACGGCTGTCGAGCAGGGCCTTGAGCTCTTTGCGGTGCCGCATCCGGTCTGTGTTGGTGGCGAACCGCGGGTCTGCTTCCAGGTGCGGCTCACCGATTCCCAGGCAGAATTGATGCCAGAGACGCTGGTTGCCGACGGCGACCATGACGAGACCATCTCGAACGGTCACTGGTTCATAGGGCGTGAGGGAATGATGGTCGTTGCCCTCCCGTCCAAGCTCTTCTCCCGTGGCGAAGAGCACGTTGGCCGGCAGGGCCAGCGCCGTGGTCATGGCGTCGAGGAGCGCGATGTCGACGTGTTGCCCCAGCCCGGTTTCGTCGCGATCGCGAAGTGCCAGGAGGATGCCGTTCATGGCGTAGAGGCCAGACAAGTAGTCGGTGATGGCCACGCCCACGCGGGTGGGCGGGCCGTCCCGTGCACCGGTCACGTGCATCAACCCTGACTCGGCCTGGATGACCGCATCGTAGCCGGGCAGGTCACGCTTTGGACCCTGTTGGCCGTAGCCGGTAATGGAGCAATAGACGAGCTGTGGGTTCCAGGCACGGACGGTATCGTAGTCGAAGCCCAACTTCTTCAGGCTGCCGGGCCGAAAGTTCTCGATCAAGACGTCGGCGGTGCCGATCAGCCGGCGCAGCGCATCCGCCCCGTCGGACGCTTTCAAATCCAGCGCCACGCTCTTCTTGCTGCGGTTCATCCCCAGAAAGAACGTGCTGACGCCACCGTGAAACGGCGCCCAGGCTCGTGTGTCGTCGCCGTGCACCGGCTCCTCGATCTTGAGGACCTCGGCGCCCATGTCGCCGAGTAGCATGGAGCAGTAGGGTCCGGCCAGCACCCGCGTGAGGTCGATCACTCTGAGTCCGTGAAGTGGTGGCATAGGGTGGCGGGATTATATCGTCGCCATGCGGAGAAGTCAGAAGTCAGGAGTCAGAAGGCAGGAGGAAACTGGAGGCTTCGCGCATCAAGAAGTGCTCTGGGACCAGCTGTCATCGGGACTGCCGGGTTGCGGTGACATCCGGCGCTGGGCAGTGTATCGTGCGTTGCGTCCAATGAGCGATGAAGGTGGTCTAGTGGGCCTGCGACGAAGGGTATCGAAGCTCGGTGTGCAAGCGGCTGTGGCGTGCGGCTTGGCGTTTGGGCTTGGAGCGTGCCTCGGAGGCGACGATTCAACCGCCGCCTCGGTCGACCGGTGCGTCGGGCTGGCGGCGATGGAGCTGATTGATTTCGACATCGTGAGCGCTCGCAACATGCCGGGGGAGGGCGACACACCGGCGCATTGCCGCGTCCACGGGCTGATCGACACCGACAGCACCTTCGAGTTGTCGTTGCCCGACGACTGGAACGGCCGGTTCATGATGGGCGGCTGGGGTGGCACTCTCGGTACCGTCGAGCGCTCGGCGCTGAGCTCTCCTGCGGGACCGAGCGCGCTCGAGCGCGGGTATGCGACGGTCGGCACCGACGGCAGACTCCGATCGACATATCTGACCGCCGAGGCGTCGCTGTCGATTATCCGTCACTACTACGAGCGGGCGCCGGTGCTGACGCCCGAGTCGCTGCCGCGGTGTCTGGGCGACATCGCTGGTCCCGACTGTCTGACGACCGCACAGCGCCGAGTGCTCGAGGCGCCGTGACGCGCCCACCCGGCGGCCCTCGGTATAATGAGTGGCCGTTTACGGCTCGCCGTCCTAGAAGCTAGCAGTCAAAAGTCAGCAGGTTTGGAGTGTCAATGATCGACGCCTTCGTTTACGACGGGATTCGCACGCCTTTTGGCCGCCACGCCGGGGCGCTGGCGGCGGTGCGGGCAGATGACCTGCTGGCGGGTACGGTCGCCACGTTGATGGCACGTAGCCCGTTCCGCGGCGAGGACGTCGAGGACGTCATCGCCGGCTGCACGAACCAGGCGGGGGAGGATTGCCGGAACGTGGCTCGCCGGGCTGGGTTGCTGGCTGGGCTGCCGGTCGAAGTCGCCGGCATGACCGTCAACCGGTTGTGCGCCAGTGGGCTTGCCGCAGTGGTGGATGCCTCGCGGGCGATCGCGTGCGGTCAGGGGGACCTGTTCATTGCCGGTGGTGTGGAGAGCATGAGCCGCGCACCGTTTGTGATGGCCAAGGCGGAGCGGGCGTACGGGCGTCAGCTCACGGTCTTCGATAGCGCGCTGGGTTCGAGATTCTCCAATCCTCAGACGACCGCACAGTACGGCGACCACGCGATGCCGCAGACGGCCGACCACGTTGCCGCGGATCTCGGCATCACGCGCGAAGAGAGCGACCAGTTCGCGCTGACGTCACAACAGCGGTTCGCCAAGGCGAAGACGGACTGTTTTTACAAGGACGAACTGGATCCGGTGACCGTGCCGGGGCGCAAGAGAGGCGAGACCACCATCGTGGCCGACGACGAGCACCCGCGACCCGGGAGCACGGCCGAGAAGCTGGCGACACTCAGGCCGTTGTTCGACGGCGGTGTGGTAACCGCCGGCAACGCGTCCGGGATTAACGACGGCGCCGCGGCACTGATCGTGGGCAGCCTGGAGGTCGGTGAGCGCGCCGGGGCCGCGCCGCTTGCTCGTGTGGTCTCGGCGGGAGCCGCCGGTGTCGAGCCCAGAATAATGGGGCTGGGGCCGGTGCCCGCGTCGAAGAAAGCGCTGGCGCGTGCCGGATTGTCGCTGTCCGACATGGACGTGATCGAGATCAACGAGGCGTTCGCCACGCAGGTCCTCGGTTGTCTCAAGCTGATGGAGCTCGGTCAGGACGACAGCCGGGTGAATCCCAACGGCGGGGCGATCGCCGTTGGTCACCCGCTTGGCGCCTCAGGCGCGCGTCTGACCCTGACGGCGATACGGCAGCTCCAGCGGTGCCAGGGGCGCTACGCGCTGGTCACGCTGTGCATCGGCGTCGGCCAGGGGCTGGCGGCCGTCCTCGAGCGGGTCGGCTAGCTGTTGGGTGCAAGTACGTTGTTCATCACGCAGCACTCGGGAGCCGGGACCACGGTGCGTGATAGTCCAAGCTGGCATGTGGTCGTCGACGGTTGTAGAAGCCCAGAAAGCGTTTGAGCTGGCGTGTCCGACCTCGCGAAGATGGGTACGCGACGACGTAGGCCCACTCACGCAGGAGCGTTTGAATGAAGCGCTCTGCCTTTCCGTTCGTACGCGGGGTGTACGGCCGCGTGCGGATGTGGCGGAGCGCGAGCGC
>MPMA02024327.1_pt1 | contig 34546 bp, 31 predicted proteins | sample 1617361 | NCBI WGS metagenome assembly MPMA02 (sample SAMN05944807, study PRJNA350692) | marine metagenome | biome: marine; feature: ODZ; material: water; isolation source: 180 m water sample filtered on 0.2 um supor filter | place: Pacific Ocean | collected 2012-04-08 | depth 180m m | reverse complement strand
CGGGCAGAAATCGATACTGTCCGCCGGCTTAATTCCGCTATCGTCTAGGCCGGGTCGTAGTAATGGATCTCGAACAGCACGCAGCCGCCATTTGATTTAAACGGGCCGTGTGGCGCGCCTGGTGGACGGCAGGCATAGGTATTGGCTTCAAACGGCTCGCCTCCCTGGCCGTTGACGTCGTTGCCAACCGTCAGATCGCCGGAGACCAGATAAACCTCCTCCCAATGCTCATGCACGAAAGGCTCGGTGGTGAAGACGCCGGGTTGAAAGCGCAAAAGCCGCGTCCGGCTGCCCTGGCGATTTCTCTCGTCGAGGGAGCCCGCCAGGATTTTTTGCTGGATACCATCCGGATACCCTGCCGGGGTTGCCCAGCCGTCCTCGAAATCAACGGCAAAGAATTCCTTATGTGCCTTGGTCACGGCCATTTTTTATCCTCTTCTAGTCTATCTCATCATCCAGGCTATAGCTGTTCAGCATCCGCTCCACCATGCCCTCGCCGTGCTCCCAATCATAGGTGCGGTAGCTGTGGTTCTTGGTCACGAAGGTCGCGCCAGCGTAGAACATCTCGTACTGGGTATGGCGCGAGGCGAATTCCGAACCCACCGCGTCCCAGGCCAGCTTGAAGAATTTCACCCGGTCCTCCGATCCCATCGCGGGCGATTGCTGTGTCATGCCGATCAGTTCCCGCAGCTCTGGATTGGTGAAATCTACTACTGACGAGGGTAGCATGATCATGCCGCCACCCGCCAAGTCCCGCAAGGTAGCCATGACCTGGGGGTAGAGTTGCTGGGTCAGAACCTGGGCGGCATACAAAGTGTGTCGGTCGGGCACGTAATAGCCATCCCAGGCGCCGCCCTTGGTTTCCATCGCCATCACCATGGCCTCAACCATGGCGCCGTGGGCGGCCAGCTGTCCCAGGGTTTCGCGGACCTGGGGAAAACTCGTGGTGCCGTTGGTCTCGGTGATCTTGTGGCCCAGGCCGATCAAAAATTTCATCTTCACACTCAAACGGACCTGGGCCTGGTAGTTCTGATAGACATGCGCCGGGGTGGCGTGGAACTGCTTTTGGCACATCTCCACATCCTGATTGATGAAGACGCGGTCCCAGGGCACCTTGACGTTATCAAAGAACAGCACCGCGTCGTTCTCATCAAAGCGGTTCGACAGCGGATTGTCGAACTGGCTCGGCGCCTGCGCCTCATATGACTTCCGCGACAGGGTTTTCAGGCCCTTGGCATTCATCGGCACAGCGAAGGATAGCGCATATTTCTTGTCGCCCGGTTGCAGCGGCTGGATGCAGGTGACGAAGACTTCGTTGGCGACGATGCCGGCGGTGGCCAGCATCTTGGCGCCATGCACCGTGATGCCTTCACCATCCTGGTCCACAACGCCCGCGGTGAGAAATTCGCCCTTTTGTTCATGCGCCGCTTTCGAACGGTCGGCTTGCGGATTGATGATGACGTAGGTCAGATACAATTCGTTGTCGCGGGCATAGCGGTAGTAATCGGCAAGGGCGCCGGCGCGGGCTGGGTCGTGCCGTTCAAAGACCTTGGATCCCATGTACATGCCCGCGATGCACGATGCCACATGATCAGGCGCCCGGCCCAGAAAGCCGCCATGCAGCTCGGTCCAGGCGACCAGGGCCTTGCGCCGAGCGACGAGGTCTTCGTAGGAGTGCGGCAGCTGCCAGATCCGGTTGGCCCGTTCCTCGCTATCAGGAACCGCGAAGGTCATCAGCTCCTGGTTCTCCGTCCGGCTTTGAAAGTCATAGAGCTGCCCGACCGAGGCAACGAGGTTGCGATAGGCCGGGTGCGTGGTAACGTCATCGACGATGCCGCCGTCTAGATAGACTTGGCGGCCATCCTGCAATGACTGTGTATGTTGGTCGCCGGTTTTGATCATGGCTTTCCCCCTTTTTCCCAAAGGCGCTATAGTCCCCAGAACAAGATCAACAATCGAGGGATGACATGCCCCTACGGGACTGGGTAGCCGAGCATATCCGTAAATATCAGGAGAGCAATGGTGCCGGCGGTCATATCTGGTATGGCGTGGACGGCAATCTAAATGTGCCGTGCCTGTCACTGACCACCAAGGGCCGCAAATCCAGCGAGGAACGAACGGCCACCCTGATTTATGGCCAGGAAGGCGACAGTTATGTTGTCATCGCCTCAAAGGGCGGCAAGCCGACCAGCCCCATCTGGTATGGCAATCTGACAGCCAACCCAGAAGTACGGGTGCAAGTGCAGGCCGACAAATTTGCCACCAATACGCGAACCGCATCCGGTAAAGAACGGGCGCGCCCATGGAGCATTATGGCCGAAATCTTCCCCAGCTATAATAATTATCAGGAAAAAGCCAAGGCAAGCCAAGAGATCCCCATGATCGTGCTGGAACGGAGTTAAGCCGGATGTTCAAGACATTTGAGTACTGCCGCTACGACACCCCTCAGAGGGCCTTACAGACGGGTGCCAGCTCGGTAAAGGCAGTTTTCGCGGAGCGGGCACGGGCGCACGGCGGCAAATTGTTCGGCTGTTGGCGCAGCCTGGTGGGCCTTGGCCTGGCGCGGGACGAGGGTCTAGCCATCACCGCCTGGCCCGATGAGCCTGCAGCCTGCGGTGTGCCTCCCCCCCATTTGCCGTCAGGTGGGCCGGTCACCGGCTCGGACCGGCACATGATGGAAGCCATGGTTCGCCCCACGGATGATGCGCCGCCCAGTTATGAAGGCGTCTATGTATTCCGCTGGTTCGATGTGCCTGCGGCGGATTGGCAGCAATTTTGTGACCTGTCCGAGGCGGCCTGGCCCAATATGGAAGAGGTATTTGACGTCAATATCTGCGGTTTCTTCCGCAGCTGCGAGGTCGCGGCCCCCGACAGCAAAACCCTGCTGCTGACCCGCTACGCCGATCTGTCGGTCTGGGAAGCGTCCCGCTGGTGGAATAACCCGGTCGCGGCCTCGGCCCCCTCGATGCAACGTTTCCAGGACCGTAACCAGTTCATCACCGCCACCATCGCCTATCCGGCGCTACCGATACTGTGAGCCCATGAACCTAGATGATATCACCATCCATTTCGCCCATCCCGCCTATCAGCTATCGACCCTGTTTGAACGGCGCCAGACCGGCATCCGGAATTTTCAGACCTGGACCCGCGAGGATCTGCGCGGCCGTATCGGCGAGGGCGATGTGATCGTCGTCTCGGGTTATTGGGACAACGCGCTGTTGCCCCATGCCGACCGGCTGCGCTTTGCCCAGGTCTGCGGCGCCGGCTATGACATGTTTGATCTCGATGCGGTCCGCGCCAAGGGCGTGCGTCTGGCGCATGCCAGCGGCATCAACGTCAACGGCGTCAGTGATCATGCCATGGCGCTGCTGCTGGCCCTGACCCGGCAGATTCACACCGGCCGGGACAACCAGCGCCAGGGAATCTGGCGCGGCATGATTTCCGATCTTGCGAAGCGGGAGGACGAATTGCCCGGCAAGACCATGGTGATTTTTGGCATGGGCAAGATTGGCACGCGCCTTGCGCGGCTGGCCAAGGCCTTCGATATGACCGTGCTCGGCCTGAAGCGGGATACCTCGACCCCAGTGGAACACGTGGACGAACTGCATCCATCATCGGCCCTGTTGGATCTGTTGCCCCGCGCCGATGTCACCGTGCTGACCTGCCCTCTAACGGAGGAAACCCGCAACGTTATCGACGGCGCGGCCCTGGCGGCAATGAAGCCGTCATCCTATCTAATCAACGTGGCACGCGGCGGCTGCGTTGACGAGGCCGCACTGGTCGAGGCCTTGCGCGGCGGTGCCATCGCCGGCGCCGGCATCGATGTCACCGTGCCCGAGCCGTTGGCGCTCAAGTCGGCCCTGTGGTCACTGGAAAACGTCATCCTGACGCCCCACACCGGCGGTGAAACCACGAAGTACGAGGACAACGTCATCGACATCCTGCTGGAAAACCTGGGCCGACTGTCGAAGGGCGAGGAAGCGCTATACAATCAGGTGATTTAGGCTGACAGCGGCATGCGATTTTCTGAAGAATGGAATGCCGCGACAATATCCACTACGTCTGCATCAACGTTATAGATCACAATGTAGGGGGTGACCCGGCACTACGAGCTCGCGCGTATCTGATACGGCACCGATGCCCCCGGAATGTGGAAAAGCTCCAATCGTGTTGCTGCTCGGCGAATACCCGATACCGCCACCAAGGCAGCATTTAGACCGTCTTCGCTAATATGGGCGTAGATTCAGGTAAGATCCGTAAGGATGGTAAGCCGATATCGTATCTTCCTCATCCACCCATTTTCTGGAACAACAAAGCCCCGTGTTCGTCGGTCGCATAGACTGTGGGTTCGCCCAGGCATCACTCCACCTGGGCAAATTGGTCAGCGGATAGCTGTACTGTATTGGAATCTTGTTCCGCAATGCCCCGCAAAATTCCGGTAGCCTCATCCTGCCGTTCAAGTGACATCGCGCGGATTTCCTGTACGGCCTTATCTAAAAATCTTGTCGTACCGAAATATCGTACGATTCAGCAAACCTAGCCCTAAATACTGAACCCGCCGACTTTGGTTTCCAGATACTCCTGCAGGCCTTCGCGGCTGCCTTCACGGCCCAGGCCGCTGTCTTTCTGGCCTCCGAAGGGCGCCGCCGCTGAAGCCGGATTGATGTCGTTGATGCCGATGATGCCGAATTCCAGGCCCTCGAACAGGCGCATGGCCTGGGTCAGGTTCTGGCTGTAGACATAGGCCGCCAGGCCATAATGTGTGTCATTGGCCATAGCCAGGACGTCGTCATCATCATCGAAAGGCACCACAGCGGCCACGGGACCGAAGGTCTCTTCGCGGTAGATCAGCATGTCGGGGGTAACGTTGTTCAAAACGGTGGGGGCAAAGAAATGACCCTGGCCCAGATCGCCTTCGATCAGACGCTGGCCGCCGCACAGTACCTCGGCGCCCTTGGCGACCGCGTCCTTGACCTGGTTTTCCACCTTGGCAACCGCCGCCTCGTTGACCAGCGGGCCGATCGTCACTCCTTGCTCCATACCGTTGCCCGCCTTCATGCCGCCAACCCGGTCGGCGAAAGTTTCGAGGAAACTCTCCAGCACCTCGCGGTGGACAAAGATCCGGTTCGGGCTGATGCAAGCCTGGCCGGTGTTGAGGAATTTGACCAACTGCAGGCCCTTGGCCGCATGCACAGGATCGGCGTCCTTCAAAACGATAAAAGGTGCATGGCCACCCAGCTCACAACTAACCCGTTTCATGTTAGCGGCGGCCTTGCCGGCCAGCATCTTGCCCACGGCGGTGGAGCCGGTGAAAGTCAGCTTGGCAACCTTGGGGTTGGTGGTGAATTCCTCGCCAATAGGCTTAGGATCGGCGCCGGTGACCAGATTGACCACGCCGGGGGGGAAGCCCGCATCCTCGAAAATCTTGAAGGTTTCCACCGCCGTCAGGGGCGTCGCCTCCGCCGGTTTCAACACCACCGTGCAGCCCGCCGCCAGGGCCGGGCCGAGTTTCCGGGTGATCATCGAGATAGGATAGTTCCACGGCGTGATCGCGGCGACCACGCCCACGGGCTGGTGCAATACATAAAAACGCTGATCGGCGCGGGCCGAGGGGATGATCTCGCCATAGACGCGCTTGCCTTCCTCGGCGAACCATTGCAGGAAATCAGAGGCGTATTTCACTTCCGTCATAGCGGCCCGAAGCGGCTTGCCCTGTTCCGCCGTCATCACCTTGGCCAACTCCTCCTGACGCTCCAGCATCAGGGCATGGGCCCGCATGAGGAATTCCGCCCGCTGATAAGGCGTCGTGGCGCGCCACGTCTTGAAGGCCGAGGCCGCCGCATCAATCGCCGCCCGCGCCGCCTCCGCGCCGCCGTCAGGCAGGGATTGGATCACGGCCCCCGTAGCCGGGTTGAAAATTTCAAATTCCGTGTCGGCGGCGGTGGCCCAGTTACCGTTGATATACATGGCGTGTCCTGCTCTTCAGATGATGACTTTGGCCGATCATTAGGCCATCCGCTCTAATCCGGCAAGTCCGTCACCACCAAGTGGTCATAGGGTGCGTCGTAACGGATCAAACCGCCGGATATCATGGCGGCTTTCAGGCGCACGAAGGCCTCCACTGGCAACCCCGTCGTACGTACCCACAGGCCGGAAGCGCGGTAGCCATCGATCATGCGGGCCAGGGCCTCAATGCTCAGATCGGGGAAATAATCGATGACCATCTCGGCCACGCTGGCCGGGGTCTCAGCATGCAACACAGCCAAAGCGCTTTCGATACCGCGTACCAGGGCGCGGCAGGTCTCGGGCTGGGCCTGGGTAAATGCGCGGGTGGTATAAAACGAGGTCCAGGCGCTATCGCCGCGCAGGGCGCAGCGGTGCCAGATATGGCCCGCCCCCGATTGCACCAGGGCATCCACGTGGGGTTCGAACAGCTGCGCCACCTCCAAGTCGCCCGCTGCCAAGGCCGCGGCGCATGCCGCCATGCTTTGATCCTTGGTCCAATGAATGGCATCCAGGTCAACGCCGGCGCAGCGGATGTCATCCTGCAGGGTCATCCAGGGGGTGGGCACCTCGGTCATGGCGCCGACCCGCTCGCCCACCAGATCCGCAAAGCGGAAACGGTCATTCGCCTCCCGCCCCACCAGGATTGATGGATCGCGAGCAACCACCTGGGCAAAACAGACCAAAGGGCAATCCCGGTCCTTGTCATGATGCAACATCACCCGCATGGGCCCGCCCCAGGAAACGTCGGCCCGGCCGTCGATCAAACCTTGTGCTGTCTCCGGCGTATTGGGCGAGGTTTGCACCGAGACATCAATACCCGCCGCGGCCCAATCGCCGCGTACGATAGCCAGATAGAACGGCACGTAAACCACCGTTCGCATGTTTTCATAGAGGACAATCGGTCTACTCATTCCACGAGATTAGCCGACATTCAGACTGGACGGAATGGCATGGGCGCGGCAAAGTTAATGGAAACGTCATATGAGGAATTCCCAAGTCATGGCCAAAATCGACGATCCAATTGAATTCGAGCTGTTCAAGAATGCCATTTTTGCCATCAGTGACGAGATGGCAGTGACCGTCTGCCGCACCACTTATTCTGGTGTTCTACGCGACAATATGGATTTCTCCACCGCCTTGGCCAATGCGGACGGAAAAATGGTGGCGCAAGGCCTGACCTTACCCGGCCATCTGGGCTCTATCCCCGCCGCGCTGGCAGTGGTGGTGGAACGCTTCGCGGGCGATATCCATCCCGGCGATATGTTCATGATGAACGATCCCTTTGATGGTGGCATGCATTTGCCGGACATTTTTATCTTTCAACCTCTGTTCGATGGCGGCCGACGCGTCGCCTTCGCCGCCACCATCAGCCATCATTCCGATGTGGGCGGGCGGGTGCCCGGATCGAACGCGTCTGACTCGACTGAGATCTATCAAGAAGGCTTGCGCATCCCGCCCCTGAAACTTTTCGACAAGGGTGTGCGTAACGAGACCATGTGGTCGCTGATCGAGAAGAACGTGCGCATTCCGATCCAGGTAATGGGCGATTTGCGGGCCCAGCTAGCGGCCTGCCATATTGCCGAGGTTCAGTTTGGCGATCTACTAAGACGCTACGGCGCCGACAAGGTGGCGGTCTATATGGAAGAGGTGATCGATTACGCCGAACGCCTGACCCGGGCGGCGGTGGCCGAGCTACCTGATGGCGAATGGAGCTTCGAGGACTGGATCGACGACGACGGTATAGATCTCAGCAAGCCCATCCGCTTGTTCGTCACCATCACCAAGTCTGGCGACGAGATGACCGTGGATTGGACGGGCAGTTCGGCCCAGGTCAAGGGCGCGATCAACAGCTCGCTGTCTTTCACGGTGGCCCATTCTGTGGCCGCCATCCGCTGCATTCTGCCGCTGAACATACCTTCCAACGAAGGTGTCTTTCGGGTTATCAAGGTGATCGCGCCGCCCGCCACCATTACCAACATGGTGCTGCCCGCAGCCTGCGCCGCCCGTGGCCTGACCGGCTTCCGGATGGGCGATTGCATGTTCGGCGCCCTGGCCATGATGCTGCCCGACCGAGTCTGTGCGGCGTCGGACGGTGGTAACACCGGCGTCTGCATCGGCGGCTACGATGACGAGCGGCAGCCGTATATCTATGTTGATTTTTCTTGCGGCACCCATGGCGGGCGGCCATGGGCGGACGGCCTGCAGGGCAATTCCAACATGTTCGCCAACATGGCCTCGCAATCGATCGAGGTGATCGAGACTGAACAGCCGCTGCAGATATTGCGCTATGAATTTGTCGCTGACAGGGCCGGGCCGGGCAAATACCGGGGTGGGGCGCCATTCCGTAAGGATTATCGCTTTTTGGAACGCGAGGCGGTGTTGCAGGTTCGCTCGGACCGGCGCGACTTTCGCCCCTACGGCCTGTATGGTGGTCATCCCGGCAAGGCATCCGCCAACAGCCTGAACCCGGACGGTGAAAACCGCGCCATGGAGTCCAAAATCACCATGAACATAGGTTACGGCACGATTTTTCGCCACGACCTAGCGGGCGGCGGCGGTTGGGGCGATCCGTTGGAGCGAGCACCGGATAAGGTTCTGGTGGATGTCCGCAACGAACTGGTCAGCCCGGAAGCGGCTTTCGCCGACTATGGCGTTGCGGTTGATACCGATAGCTGGAGCATTGACGGGGAAGCGACGGAGGCCCGGCGGGCGGCACTGCGATCCGGTCGACCGGACGAGCGACCGAAAATTATGTGGCGGGAACCCACATCCGTGGAAGGTACATAGATTATGGCGAAGTTCAGAGTAGGTGCTGATATTGGCGGTACTTTCACGGACCTGGTCCTGCTAGGCCAGGACGGCGCCCTGTATACCAAAAAGGTGCCCTCCACCGTAGGCGAATATGAAGTTGCCATCGTCGACGGCCTGTCCAGTATTTTCGACAGTGCCGATTTGAATGCGGACCAGATTGATGAAGTGCTGCACGGCACCACCGTGGCCTCCAATGCGATCCTGGAACACAAGGGCGCCAAGACCGGCCTGATCACCACCGAAGGCTTTCGCGACGTGCTGGAAATCCGAACGCTGCGCATGCCCCGCCTGTACGACCTGCATTGGGAAAAGCCGCCCCCCCTGGCCGAACGCTACTTGCGTCTGGGCGTGAACGAGCGGATCAATAACAAGGGCGGGATTGATCTGGCCCTGGACCTTGGCGAGGTCGAACGGGTGGTGCACCGGCTGCTGGACGAAAACGTGGAGGCAATCGCGGTTTGCCTGATTAATTCCTATACCAATGGCGACCATGAGCGCGCCATCAAGGACGTGATCGAACGTCTTGCGCCCGGCCTGCCGCACTGCATCTCAGCCGATGTGCTGCCCGAGATTTCCGAGTATCAGCGAACCTCGACGACGGTGATCAACGCCTATGTCATGCCCATTGTCAGTCAGTATCTATATCAGCTGAGCGCTCGCCTGAAGGACGCGGCGATCGATGCGCCGTTATTGTTGATGCAGTCCAACGGCGGCTTGATCAATGCCGACGTGGCAGAGAGCAAGCCGGCCAATATTATTGAATCCGGGCCCGCAGGCGGCGTGGTCGGGGCCCAGGCCCTAGCGCGTAAGCTGGACCTGCCTGATATCATCACCTTTGACATGGGTGGTACCACGGCCAAGACCTCGTTGGTGGAGGACGGGGATTTCACCCGCAGCTTGGATTATCAGGTGGGCGGCGGCATCATGATGGGTTCCCGCCTGATGAGCGGTGCTGGCTATCACCTGAAGATCCCGGCCATTGATCTGGCCGAGGTCGGGGCGGGCGGAGGTTCGCTCGTTTGGATCGACGCCGGCGGCTCCATGCAGATTGGGCCGCAAAGCGCGGGTGCGGTGCCGGGACCTTGCTGTTACGGCATGGGCGGGGAAGACCCGACTGTGACCGACGCCAATGTCATCCTGGGCTATTTAAATCCGGACTATCTGGTTGGCGGCGAACTGGCCTTACAGGCGAACAAAAGCCGAAAAGTGTTCGAGCAGAAAATCGCCGGGCCCTTGGATCTGGATCTGGCGCATGCGGCCCATGGCGCCCATCAGATCGTCATTTCGAACATGATCCGGGCCATTCGTGCAATTTCCAGTGAGCGCGGCCGAGACCCCCGCGACTATGCCCTATTCGCTTTTGGCGGCAATGGCCCGCTGTTCGCGGCCGGTATGGCCAAGGCTCTGGATATGAAGCGCATCGTGGTGCCGCCGTTCCCAGGGCTGTTCTCATCATTTGGGCTGCTCTATGCCGACGTGGAACATCACTATTCCCGCTCCATGATGCAGGTGCTTCGAGAGACCACGGCTGGAGCGCTTAACGGAATCTGGGGTGGTTTGGAGACCCAGGCCCGTGAACAGCTGGCCGCCGATGGCTACCGTCCGGATCAGATCGATATCCGCCGGACCGCGAACATGCACTACAAGGGCCAGATCTTCGAACTCACGGTGCCGGCGCCAAGCGGCGACTTCGATGCCGAAAAGATCGCCGAGTTGGAGGAACGCTTTGGTCAGGAGCATGAACGCACCTATGGCCACCGCGCCGGCCCGGAAGAACCCGTCATGCTGGTCAACGCACAATTGATCGGCCGGGCCATCCCCGACCATCCCCCGGTGCCGGATCGCCTGAAAGGCATGGACGCGCGGGTGGCGATGAAAAGTGGTAGTCGCCAGGCCTATTTCGGGCCCGAGGCCGGCTGGCTGGAAGCCCAGGTGCTGTCCCGCTACGATCTGGCAACGGAACGCGCTGGACCCCTGATCGTAGAGGAATATGACGCCACCTGCCTGGTTCCACCGGGCGCAAGGGCCAGGCAGGATGATTTTGGCAACATCATTATTGAGCTGCCCTAGACAAGATTGTATTTTACGCCGGTTTATTGAACCGCGAAGACCGCAGACATCGGCACCGCCACGCGTGTGATCGCACGGGAATTCGGCTGCATGGTCGATGGCCTGCAAAAGGACCCGGCCCAATTGGAGTAGCGGTCAAATTCGCCGAGAAAGCCGGATTGGCCGACAAGATTACAATACAGCAGAGCTCATTGGGGAATTGCGATATCGAACCTGGTAGCCGCGATGCCGTTTTCGGCCACGCCGCCCTGCTTGGTCTGAAAGAGAAAGATTCTATTTTCAATGACATATGGGTGTTGTTGAAACCCGGCGGCCAGGTCTTATTGGCGGAATTCATTGCCAAGAGCGCGAACGGGGCACAGAAAGACACGGCAAAATGGGCCAAATTCGAGAAGATGAAGCCCTATTTCGTAACCTTGGACCAGATTAAGCAAGGGCTAGCGGCAAGCCATCTGGATGTGCATCAAGCGGCCGATATGTCAGAAGAATTCTGTAGCCATATAACGCACGGTTTAGCTGGATTAACCAACGTTTTAAAGCAAGGCACCATACCCAAGGATCAACGTTCCTGGATCATGTGGGAGGTTGAATTGTGGGCCCGCCGGGTTCTCGTGCTACAGGGCGGTAATATCGGATTTTATCTGTTTCATGCCTCCAGAGGGGATGAATAGGCGGCGTTGACAGGCTGGGGGGGCATCTGTATGTTCCGCCAACCTTTTTGCCCTGGAGAGGGCCAAGTAAGCTATGTGAACAGGTGATGCGATGAAAGTTCGGAATTCTTTAAAATCGGCGAAGAATCGCCACCGCGATTGCCGGGTCGTCCGTCGCAAGGGCCGGGTCTATGTGATCAACAAGACCAATCGCCGCTTCAAGGCGCGCCAAGGCTAAATTCCAGCGATGATGTGACCCCGGGTTACCGCAACCACGGGGGCCGTTGATACCGCGCCTATCGGGCGCGGTTTTTCGTATTTTAATACCATGCCGCCCACAAATTTGCTATTACTGGTCCTGTCCCGAGTGTTGGAGACAAAACCATGCAAATGCCCGAACCCGACGCCAAGGTCCTCGCCCGGCGCGATGATCTGATCACCACCCTACGCCAAATCGTGCCGGGGGAAGGCGTGATCGCCGATGATGCGGGCATGCGGGTCTATGAATCCGACGGCCTGCCCGCCTACCGTCAGATCCCCATGGCCGTGGTGCTGCCTGATACGGTGGCGCAGATATCGGCGATCCTTCGCCTGTGCGACGAGTGGGGGGTCAAGGTCGTGCCCAGAGGTGCCGGAACCTCGCTTTCGGGCGGCGCCCTGCCGCTGGCCGACGGCATAATCCTCGGCCTGGGCAAATTCAATCAAGTTCTAGAAATCGACTATGATAACCGCGCCGTCAGGGTGCAGCCCGGCGTCACAAACCTGGGCATCAGCCAGGCGGTCGATGGCGAAGGCTTCTACTACGCGCCCGATCCCTCCAGTCAGATCGCCTGTTCCATCGGCGGCAACGTGGCGGAGAACGCCGGCGGTGTGCATTGCCTGAAATACGGCGTCACCACCAACAATCTACTGGGTCTGGAAATGGTGCTGCTGTCGGGCGAGGTCATTCGTCTGGGCGGCAAGCATCTCGACAGCGGCGGTTATGACCTGCTGGGTCTGTTGACCGGCTCTGAAGGCCTGCTCGGCGTGATTACGGAAGTTACCGTGCGCATATTGAAGAAGCCAGAGACCGCCCGCGCTGTACTGATCGGCTTTCCCTCCTCCGAAGCCGCCGGTGCCTGCGTGGCCGAGGTGATCGGTGCCGGGATTATTCCGGGCGGCATGGAGATGATGGATAAGGCTGCCATCCATGCGGCGGAGGAATTTTGCCAGGTCGGCTATCCGCTAGAGGCCGAGGCATTGTTGATCGTCGAACTGGACGGTCCCGGGCCGGAAGTCGACTATCTGATCGAAAGAGTTGCGGAGATCGCGGCGGGTTGCGGGTCGACCTCGCTGCGCGCCTCGGAGAACGAGGCCGAGCGCACGGCGTTTTGGGCCGGGCGCAAGGCGGCCTTTCCTGCCATTGGCCGGATCAGCCCAGACTATATGTGCATGGACGGCACCATCCCCCGCAACCGCCTGCCGGAAGTATTGGCGCGCATGGGCGACTTGAGCGAGAAACACGGATTGCGCGTGGCCAATGTTTTCCATGCTGGCGACGGTAATCTGCATCCCCTGATCCTCTACGATGCCAATGCCGGTGAATTAGAAACGGCGGAGGCGTTCGGCGCCGATATCCTGCGCCTTTGTGTCGAGGTCGGAGGCGTGCTGACCGGCGAACATGGCGTCGGGGTGGAAAAGCGCGACCTGATGGCGGAGGTCTTTACCGAGGCGGACCTAGCCCAGCAATTGCGGGTGAAATGCGCTTTTGATCCCAACGGCCGTCTCAATCCGGGCAAGGTCTTTCCCGTCCTGCACAGCTGCGCCGAATTGGGCCGGCTGGAGGTGCACCAGGGGCAACTGCCGTTCCCCGATATTCCCAGATTTTGATGAGCTTTCAATAGGCTATTGATAACCGTCACATGACCGAAAATCTAAAACCACAAGATGCCGCCCAGGTGGCTGGACTTTTGACCTGGGCCGGGGCCGAGGAAAAGACCGTCGAACTGGTGGGCGCGGGCAGCAAGGCGGGCCTGGGCCGGCCCATCGCCACGGATTACCGCCTGGACCTTTCCGCCCTGGAGGACGTCTCACTATACGAGCCCGAAGAGCTTGTTCTGCGCGCGGGCGCCGCGACGCCCCTGGGCCAGATCCAGGCCATGTTGGCGCAACAACGGCAGCAACTGGCATTCGAGCCGCCGGATTTCGGCGATCTGTACCAAACCGATTTGGACCAGACCATCGGCGGCGTGTTGTCCGCCAATATGGCTGGGCCACGCCGGATCAAGGCGGGCGCTGCGCGGGATCATTTTCTTGGCGTCGAAGGTATTTCCGGCCGGGGCGAGGCCTTCAAATCCGGCGGCCGGGTGGTCAAGAACGTCACCGGCTACGACCTCTGCAAATTGATGGCGGGCAGTTTCGGCACCTTGGCGGCGCTGACGGAGGTCACGGTCAAGGTCTTGCCGGCGCCGGAAAAGGTTCGCACGGTGTTGCTGTTCGGGCAGGACGATGCAGCCGCCATCATGGCCATGAGCCAGGCGGCGGGCAGCCCGCACGAGATTTCCGCCCTGGCGCATCTGCCCCAGGCGGTCGCGGCGCGCTCAGGAGTGCCCTATGTAAGCGGCGCGGGCGCTGCGGTGACCGCTGTCCGCATCGAAGGCCCGGCGCCCTCCGCCGCCCACCGGACGGCGGCATTGCGCCAGCAATGGGGTCTGTTGGGCGAGGTGGAGGAGTTGCATGGCCACAACAGCGCCGCCCTGTGGCGAGAGGTCGCCAACGTGGCGCCCTTGTTGCCAGACCTTGATGCCATTATCTGGAGGCTGTCCGTCACGCCGTCGCTTGGCGCCGGCATCATGGCGGCGGCTCTGGCCGCTGGAGGCGAAGGCTATTACGACTGGGCCGGCGGCTTGCTCTGGCTATCGCTTGCCCCGAGTGAAGATGGTGGCACGGCTTTGGTACGGGGTGCTTTGAGAGGCCCGGAAGCGGGACATGCGACCTTGATGCGGGGGCCCGATGCCCTGCGTGAACGGATAGATGTGTTTCAGCCCAGCATGCCGGCCTTGGCGGCGCTGAGTGCACGGATCAAGAACTCCTTCGATCCCCACCGGATCTTGAACCCCGGCCGCATGTACGGCGCGTACTAACCATGCGCACGGACTTTCAGACCGATCAACTCACCAATCCCGCCGTGGCCGAGGCTGACGGCATTCTGCGCAAATGCGTCCATTGCGGCTTTTGCACCGCCACCTGCCCCACCTATGTGTTGCTGGGCGATGAATTGGACAGTCCCCGGGGCCGGGTTTATCTGATCAAGAACATGCTGGAAAGCGGCCAGGCGCCGGACGAACGCACGGTGCGCCACATTGACCGCTGCCTCTCGTGTCTATCGTGCATGACCACCTGCCCTTCGGGTGTCGACTATCTGCACCTGTTGGATGGGGCCCGGGCCCGAATCGAGGCGCAATTCCAACGCCCTCTGGCCGAGAGGCTATTGCGTGCTCTGCTGGCCAAGGTGCTGCCCAGGCCGGTTCTGTTTCGCCTCGCGCTTCAGGGCGCGCGTCTGGCCAAGCCTTTTGCCGCCATTGCGCCGGGTCGTTTGCGGGCGATGCTGACCATGGCGCCGGGCAAACTGCCCGCGGCCTCTAATTTGGACCGCCCCCAGGTACACGTCGCCCAGGTTCCCCGCAAGATGCGCGTGGCCATGCTGACCGGTTGTGCGCAACAGGTTTTGGACCCGGATATCAATGCCGCCACCATCCGCCTGCTAACCCGCCTGGGCTGCGATGTGGTGATCGCCAAGGATGTGGGTTGTTGTGGCGCCCTGACCCACCACATGGGTCGGGAAAGCGAGGCCATGGCCTCGATCCGCGGCAATGTGGCGGCATGGACCGCCGAGTTGGAGGGCGAAGGCCTGGACGCGGTGGTGATCAATGCCTCGGGCTGCGGCACCACGGTCAAGGATTACGGCCATATTCTCGCCGATGATCCCAACTGGGCCGGGCCGGCCAAAACGATCAGTGATCTGGCCCTGGATATCACAGAATTGCTGCAGCGCCTCGAGATGCCCGCGCCCAGAATGGCCCAGCCGGTAAAGGTGGCCTATCACGCTGCCTGTTCCCTGCAGCATGGCCAGAAGGTCGTCGCGGCACCGAAAAAATTGTTGGAACAGGCAGGTTTCGAGGTCATGGCCGTACCCGAGGGGCATTTGTGCTGCGGCTCCGCCGGGACCTATAATTTGCTGCAGCCGGAACTGGCGGGCAAATTACTGGAGCGCAAGGCTGGCAATATCAACAGCCTGCAACCGGATGTGGTCGCCGCCGGCAATATCGGCTGCATGGTGCAGCTGGGCTCCGGCCTGGATGTACCGGTGGTACATACGGTGGAGTTGCTGGACTGGGCCACGGGCGGCCCCAAGCCCGCCGGGCTTTAATCCAGGCGCTCAACTTCGAACATTTGGCTCGGCGCCGTGATTTGGTCTTGCGCGGCGATAACCGCCAGTTCGTTTGATTGCCGGGCAATGCTGGCCTGGATCAGGCCATGCAGCGCGGCGCTTGCCCAGGCCAAGGCGGCGGCGATGTCGCGGTGGTTGAGATAATGGCCCAAGAGAATAGCGGCGAAAGCATCGCCAGTCCCCTTAGGCACCGCCGCGCCATTGGTAAAAAACGGCACCCCGACCTGATAAATCCCCTCCGGCGTCACGGCCAAGTTGTACAGCCGCTCCCCGGCTTGTGCTGCAGAGGTGCAGACCACGATTTCCGGACCCAGGCCTTGGGCAGCGGCAACCGCATCATCCAGGCCATTGATCTCTTGGCCGCTCAACCAGGCCAGCTCGAAACGGTTCGGCGTCACCAAGTCAGCGCGGGGCAAGAGCCTCTGGCGTAACGCCGCCGCCAGATCCTCGCTTACATACAGCTTGCCCTCATCGCCCAAAATCGGATCGCACAGAAGCAAGCTGTCCCGCGCCGCGTCCGTGGCCCGCAAGGCAACATCAATGCTGTCCACCTGCCCCAGATACCCCGTATGCACAGCGGCACAATCAGCCAGGAAATTCCTCGCCAACAAGCCATCCAGCAGCTGGTTCTGAAAGGCTATCTGCACCGACCCGCCGCCAAAACCGCCATGGCCGGGATGGTTGGAGAACAAAACCGTCGGCAGGTGCCAAACCTCATGCCCCATTGCCTGCAAAGCCGGACCTGAGGCCTGCGCGCCGACATGACCATGGACCAGATGGGATGTGAGGCTGAAAATATTGGCCATGGGGTGGGTCTTCCTCGGCTGCGGCCCAAACAGCAACCCAAAGATCGTTTTCGAGAGGACGATGGTGGGCGCGCCTAGATATTTATCTCCCGCAGATTTTTGCTAGTTTTCTGCTCTTTTTCTTCCTCGAATTTAGCACAGTGTACCAGAGAAATGTAACAGCTGCTACTAAGCAAAATGGCTTCTTCACATAAGCACAATCAAGACAACTGAGTTCAAGTTACGGCAGAAACCGTGAGGCGCGGACGCAACCGATTAAGTGCATGATCATTTACATGGTTCGAAATTTGAGCGAGCCGCAAGGATGACGCCAACGGCCGGCCAGATATCGTGCTATCAAATAAATCCAACGGATTGCAGTCGAAGAAATACGCGAGCTATTGATAATTTTGTTGTTTGGCAAGGTCTTGCAACCGGTTGCACAGAGAATTAGAGCGTGCCGCGTAATCCAACCGCCACGAGGCATCGTAGTCCGGTGTCAGGTGTCCACGCTTACCTCAGCTTCGACCGTCTAATTGGCAAGCTCGCCAAAAAGCGACATGTCAAACCCCGCATATCACTTGATGGCGGATGGTTGTCATTCGGGCGGCCTGACGCGATACCGCCACGTCTATTCTGGTATCTTCCTTTGCCTAACGCAAACCGGTAGGATCGCTGGCGATGGTAGACAGAGTAGAAAATTGGCTGGGCCGAGCGGTGCCGCGCTTCGAGGACGAAGCGCTGATGACGGGAAATGCCCGTTTTATTGACGATCTGTCGCCGGTGCCAGGTATTCGCCATGTCGCTATTCTTCGTTCGCCTCATGCCCATGCCCGCATCGGCAAGATCGATCTGGAACCAGCCAGGGCGCTTACGGGCGTGGCAGGCGTGTTGAGCGGGGCAGAATTGGCGGCAGGACTGGAACCGCTGGCCAGTGCAGTGCGCGCGCCCATGAGCTATTTTCCCATCGCCACGGACAAGGTGCGCTATGTGGGCGAACCGGTTGCCCTGGTTGCTGCCGAAGACCGCTATCTAGCCGAAGACGCCATCGAGGCCATTGAGGTCGATTATGAACCGCTGGAGGCTGTCGTGGACCCGATCGCGGCACAGCAAGCCGGTGCCGCCTTGCTGCACGAGGCCGTGGGCCGCAATCTGGTGCACCAGCGGCACTTCATCTACGGCGAGCCCGATGCAGCGTTCGAGGCAGCGGCCCATACCGTGGAGCTGAACTGGCGCTACCCAAGGCAATCCTCGACCCCGATGGAAACCTATGGCGCCATCGCGCACTTCGAGGCGGCGCCTGAGCGCTACACCATCTGGTCCAATTTCCAGGGGCCTTTTATCCTACAGCCCCTGATGGCGCGGGCCTTGAAGATACCGGGCAATCATTTGCGCCTGATCTCCGCGCCTCACAGTGGCGGCAGCTTTGGCATCAAACAGGGACTATATCCCTACCTGGTGCTCATGGCGGCCGCCAGCCGTTACCTTGGCTGCCCGTTGAAATGGGTTGAGGACCGCCTGGAGCACCTATCGGCCTCCTCTTCCGCCGCCGCCCGGGCCGATGGCATCGAAGCGGCCTTTGATGCCAACGGCATGCTGACCGCCCTACGTTTCAGAAATTGCGTCGATGTTGGTGCTTACGTGCGGGCGCCGGAACCGGCCTCGGTCTATCGCATGCAGGCGGCCTCGAACGGGTGTTACCAGGTGCGCGGCATCGCCATTGAAAACCGCCTGGTGGTCACCAACAAGACGCCCATCGGCCTCAACCGCGGCTATGGCGGCCCTCAGTTCTATTTCGGTCTGGAACGCGCCATGGAAATCGCGGCGCGGAAGCTGAAACTTGATCCTGCCGAGATTAGGCGGCGCAATTTTCTGCCCGCCTCGGCCTTTCCCTATGATGCGCCGGGCGGTGCCGTCTATGACGCGGGCGATTACGGTAAAGGCCTGGACATGGCCCTGGAACTGGCTGAATACCCTGAGCTACGGGCCCGGCGCGACGCCGCCAAGGCCGAGGGACGGCTGTTTGGCATTGGCCTGGCGGCAGGGGTGGAGCCATCCGGCTCCAACATGGCATATGTCACCCTGGCCCTGACGCCGGAAGAACGCGCCAAGGCAGGCGGGCGCTCCGGCGGCCTGGCGGCGGCCTCGGTCAGCATCGATCCATCCGGCGCGGTCACGGTACACACTGACAGCACGCCGGCGGGTCAGGGTCATGCCACGGTGGCGGCGCAAGTTGCCGCTGACCGCCTGGGGCTGGAGCCGAAGGATATCCAGGTGATCACCGCCATCGACACCCAAAATACGGCCTGGTCCCTAGCCTCAGGTAATTATTCCAACCGTTTCGCGGCGATTGAAATTGGCGCCATCGCCGAAAGCGCAGATCGTGTCGCCAACAAACTGCGGCGGATAGCTGGTGAAATGCTCGAGGTCGCAGCAGAGGATATTGAACTTGCCGGCGGCTGGGCTCATGTCACAGGCGCGCCCGAACAGGGCATCGCGTTGGCGCGGGTTGCCGCCGCGTCCCATTGGCACCCCGCCGGATTGCCCGATGATGTCGAACCTGGACTGAATGATATCACCATGCTGTCACCGGCCGTGCTGGGGGCGCCGGACGAAGCCGACCGGGTCGCCTCCGCCGTGACCTTCGGTTTTCTCTGTGATTTGGCGGCGGTGGAAATTGACCAAGATACTGGGCGCATCCGGGTCGATACCTACGTCTCGGTGCATGATGTCGGACGGATATTGAACCCGATCATCGTCGAGGGTCAGATCCGTGGCGGCTTTGCCCACGGTTTCGGTGCCGCTATGTTCGAGGAACTGATCTATGACGACTCCGGCAATTTCCTCTCCGGCAGCTTCGCTGATTATCTCTGTCCCACCGCGCCGGACCTGCCCGAGGTCAAGATCGGCCACTACGAAACGCCTTCGCCACAAAACCCGCTGGGCTCGAAAGGCATGGGTGATGGCTCATCCATGCTTGCGCCCGCCGCGATTGCCAATGCCGTGGCCGATGCTCTGGAACGGGACGATATCGAAGTGCCGCTGACCCTGGACCGGGTCTGGCGGATGGCGAACCAGGTGGGAGACCGCGGATGAAGCCGGCTACGTTTGAATATTGCCGGCCCGATACGTTAGAAGAAGCGCTGGCCGCGTTGACGGAATTTTCCGACGACGCCGTGATCATGGCGGGTGGCCTGTCCCTCGGCGCCCTGCTTAACACGCGTTTGGCCCGGCCTGACGCGGTGATCGATATCAATCGGATCAGCGGCCTGGATCAGATCGAGTTGCGCGGCGGGATGCTCCGAACCGGCCCGCTGGTGCGCCAGGCCGAAGCGTTGAATTCAACTCAGATAAGCGCGGCGCTGCCTTTGCTGGCCGCCGCGTTGCCCAACGTCGGGCATTACCAAACCCGCGACCGGGGGACATTGGCGGGTTCGGTGGCGCACGCCGATCCCTCCGCCGAAATCCCGTTATGCCTGGCGATGCTGGGCGGCGAGGTAGAATTGTCCTCAAGCCGTGGCCGGCGCCTGGTGGGAGCTGGTGAATTTGCCCGGGGCGCCCTGGAAACTGTACGCGAGGCGGATGAAATGCTTACCGGGCTACTCTGGCCAGGCGTTGGCGGGCCCGCCGGCGTGGCCTTTATCGAGGTCAGCGAACGCCAGGGTGATTTCGCCATCGCCGCCGCCGCCGCCCAAGTCCGGCGCGACGGGGATACTTATCACTATACGCTTGGCCTTGGCGGGATCGAAGACCATGCGCGGTTGGATACGGGCAGCGCCTCGCTGTCGCCCAGTGAATTCGGGGAAATTGCTGGACAGGCAGCCGATGGCTTGGCTCGACAGCTCGAGCCGATGCAGGACCGGCGTGCCAGTGCGGCCTATCGCCGGCATCTGGCCGCGCATTTGGGCGCTCAGGCGCTGGAACAGGCCTTCACGCAGGCTAGTATGGAAGACAGCTCATGATGCGGCTGGGGCCAGGAGAACGCCGGCGCATCAACTGTACAGTGAACGGCGTGGCATGCTCGGGCTTCGCCGAGGCTCGGACCCAGTTGAGCGATTTTCTACGCCACGAGTTGAATTTGTACGGCACCCATGTAGGCTGCGAGCACGGTGTCTGCGGCGCCTGCACGGTCATTCTGGATGGCCGCCTGGCCCGCTCCTGCGGCGCCTTTGCCGTCCAGGCCGAGGGCGCGGAAATTACAACGATTGAAGGCCTGGGCGGAGATGACAGGAGCGCAGGGCTGCGGGAGGCGTTTTCCCGTCACGGCGCCCTGCAATGCGGCTTCTGCACCGCTGGGGTACTGCTTTCCGCGACACACTTCCTGGAGAACAACACAGCACCCAGCAAGGCCGAGATCAATGACATGCTGTCGGGACATATTTGCCGCTGCACCGGCTATGAGGGCATGGTGCGTGCCATTGCCGAAGTGGCGGAGGGGCAGCCATGACGCTTGCGCGCATGTTTGCCGCCGCCGTCGCCCGCCAGCCCGAGGCGACGGCCATCGTCGATGGCGAGCGGCGCCTGAGCTATGGCGATTGGCAAGCAGAAATTCTCCACCTGGCGGGTGGCCTTCGCACCCGTGGTCTCGGCCCCGGTGATCACCTTGTGGCGGTTTTGGCCAACCGCATGGAAATGGCCACATTGTATTGGGCCTGCCAATACCTGGGCCTGATTTTCACGCCGTTCAATTGGCGTGCCTCGGCCCGGGAAATGGCCTATATACTGACCGACGCCGAAGCCAAGGCGGTTGTGTACGAGCAACGCTCCGCAGAGGCCATGGTGATGGCGGCGGCCGAGGCCGGCCTGGCGGCCGATATGCTGATCAACATGGACAGGACGGGAGCGGGCTCGTTCGCAGCAACCATCGGCTCGGCCCCTTCCTTTGAGGGCGATCCTCCGCGCGATGAGCGCGCCACCTCGCTGATGCTGTATACCTCTGGGACGACCGGACGGCCAAAGGGCGTGCCGCGCTCATACGCCGCCGAGCAATACGCGGCGTTGGCCTGTTTGGCCCAACTGCACTACCGCCATGGCGAGATATCTCTGGGCGTAATGCCGCTGTTTCATACCATGGGCGTGCGAGCCCTGTTGATGTCGAGCTTTCTCAATGGCCGCTTTGTCTGCCAGCCGACATTCGATGCGGAGACGGCGGCGACTGTAATAGCTCGCGAGGGCGTCAGCGCGCTGTTCCTTGTCCCCACCATGTTCCATGATCTGGTGCATCATCCACGTACCGACGAATTCGACCTCTCCTCGGTGCGGAATATCGCCTATGCCGGGATGTCGATGACCACCGCCCTGATCGAAGCATGCACGGATAAATTCAAGCTGGATCTATTCAGCAACTACTACGGCTCCAGTGAAGTTTACTCCCTCTCCGTCTGCACCGACATGATCGGACGGCCAGGCTCCGCCGGCCGGGCCTGCATTGGCCAGACCTTGCGCATCGTCGCCACCGATAATGAGCGGCTGGTGAGCCCCGATGAGGTGGTGGAGGGGGGCGAAAGCGGTGAGGTCATCGCCAACATGGCATCGCCCGATGCCTTCGGCGGCTATTGGAAGCGCCCTGACGCCGATCAGAAGTCGATCCGGGATGGCTGGTATTTCACCGGCGATCTGGGCCGTTTCGATGACGAGGGTGAGCTGCAACTGCAGGGCCGGGTCGATGATATGATTATCTCGGGCGGGGAAAACATCTATGCCGAGGAAGTCGAGGACGTGCTGGCTAGATCCGAGCAGGTGCATGGCGTCGCCGTGATCGGCCTCCCTGATGACCGCTGGGGCGAACGGGTCACCGCCTTCATCGAACCGGCGAGCCAGGACATCACGGCGGCAGCCTTAGACGCATTCTGCCTGGACAGCGGTCTGGCCCGCTTCAAGCGGCCCAAGGGCTATGTCTTTGTCCGCCAGATCCCTCGCTCCGCGTCGGGCAAGCTGCTGCGCCGGCATTTGCGCACCGGTGAATACGCACAACTAAGCGATTTCAACAACACATTGTGAGGAAGAGAGTCATGGAAAGAGATTATGCCGAACGCCGAGGCGATGTCCTGCGTGAATTGGATGGCCTGCGGGTCGAGGTCGATGCCGAGAAGAAAATCGGCTATCTGATACTGGAGCGGCCACCGCTGAACATCGTCTCCTACAACGAACGGGCCCAGATCCGGGCTATCATTGAGGCTTTCGATGAAGACGACGACGTTGGCGTGGTAGTCATTCGAGGTGCGGACGGTATCTTCAGCTCTGGTGGCGATGTGAAGCGCTTCCCGAAAATTCCAAAGAACAAGATGTCTGACCTGGCCGACAATATCGGGGCGCCGGAACGCTGTTCGAAACCAGTCATCGCGGCCATCGAAAAGTACGCCCTGGGCGTTGGCTTCGAGCTTTCGCTGGCCTGCGATTTCCGCTTCGCCACCAAGGACGCAGTGGTCGGTCTGCCGGAGGTCACCATTGGCCAGATGCCTGGATCGGGCGGCAGCGTCCGCATCGTCCGCCTGATTGGCATGACCCGGGCCAAGGATATCGTCATGCTGGGCAAGCGGTTGCCGGCACCTAAAGCAATGGACATAGGCTTGATCACCGATGTCGCCGAAGACGGCGATGCCTTGACCGAGATGGTCGAGGACTATGCCGCCAAGCTGAATGCACTGGCGCCGATTTCGCTACGTTCCTTGAAGCGGGTGCTCAATGCCGCTCCGGACAGCTCGTTGAAGGTGGCACTCGACATTGAGGGCCATTCGTACGAAAAGCTGCGCTCGACCGAGGATTACATGGAAGGCATCGCAGCCTTTAGCGAACGCCGGCCAGGCATCTACAAGGGCCGTTGAAGTTCATACTCTTGGCAGTTCATCTGTGCTTGATGAGGTCAGGGCATATGTACCGGCGATGTGGCCCATATGCCCTGATGCCCGGCCTTGTGGACGACAACGAAGGATTCAGCCTTGCCCCCGTGACTTCCACTCCAGATTAAAACCGCCCTGTTATCGTTCACTAGATGTGGAGTCTCAATAAGGTTATTCACATCGTTGGGTTCAATCGTGGCGGTGACATTGTTCTTCGCCAGAAGTTCAAACGCCTAGCACTGATCAAGGAGTTTGAAAACTGCCGCCATATATTATCGGCATGGAAGCTTGTCTGAGCGCCATTTCGTCAGCCGCGCTCTGCGCCAACTAGGCCACTGCCCCCGGGTCATCCCGGCGATCTCCGAAGCTGCTTTGCGGCTAAATCTGAAGCTTGTGAAGGGAAAGACCTAAGAACAACTGGATTTGCAGGCCTTGCATCGGGCGCGCTCCCGTTTGGTCTCCCGGCGCACGGCAACGATCGATCAAATCTGCGCCTTCATGATCGACCAATGCATCGTAGAAAGAGATGCAAAAACAAACAGTTAGTTTTCTATCAATGCTTTAGGAAAGCGTGGTGGGCGCGCCTGGAATCGAACCAGGGACCTCCGCCATGTCAAGACGGCACTCTAACCATCTGAGCTACGCGCCCGGAAGCATCGTATCCGCCCAAGGTGGCCAGGGCAGCATCATGATGTTCCGCTGCCACGGGATATATGGGAAAGCGTGGTGCGGCGCAAGCCTCCGTTGGGCCGATGGGCAATATTCATGGCTGGCCCCACTAGCGGCGTTGCTCTCGGAGGTAAATTTTGTCACCATGCGACCGTTGGGTAATGGGAGTTTGGGGACCCTGGCGTGCATTGGCTTAGGTTATTGAAATGTGCCGCCTTGATGGCGGTATTACCGTTGTTTCTTGCTTTACCGGCAGAGGCCGGCGAATTGTTCGTGCTTGCCCCAGCGGAGCCGCAACCGGCCGCTTCGGCCCTAAAAACGGGCCTGGCTGTCAAGTATGCCTACGGCAGCGTGGAATCACTGGAAGCGGCTGAAGGCTGGCGCGGCGAAGCGAGGCCGGACAAGCCCTTGGAAGGCTTCGTGTATGGCGATACGAACGGGGTCGATTATGCGCTTACATCGGGATCAAATATCGAGGTAATCGCATTCATTGAAGGCTATCTGCATTTTGAGGCAGGGGTGCACGAGCTCGAATTCCAGTCAAACGACGGGCTGCGGGTAACCGTCGCGGGCACCAAAATTTATGAACACGACGGCAAGCATGCTTGCAAAACGCTCGGCGCTATTCAGATCAAGGCACCCAAAACCGGGTGGTATGCCCTACGGGCACTGTATTTTCAAAAAAAGGGTACGGCCTGTCTTGATTTAAGCATGCGCAAGCCTAGCGGAGAGTGGGATTGGACAGCACCCGAGATGTACGGACACATTCCGCGATAACAAGAAAAGACCAGCGATGAAAACCTTGCATTTTGGCGACGTCACCGTCGATCGGATCGTGGAGCTTGAAGCTCCCGGCTTTCACCCCGGATATTTTCTGCCCGATGCCACTGACGAGGCCATCGCGGCCCAGCACGATTGGCTGCTGCCCCATTTTCTGCACGAGGCAAGCGGCCGCATGATCCAAAGCGTGCACGCCTATGTCATCCGGACCGGGCATCACACCATTCTGGTGGATACTTGTATCGGCAATGACAAGCCGCGCGCCTCCACCCCGCCCTGGAACAATCTGCAAACACCCTGGCTTGACGATCTGGCCGCCATTGGCGCGACGCCCGAGGATGTGGATTTTGTCATGTGCACCCACCTGCACGAGGATCATGTGGGCTGGAACACGCAACTGCTGGATGGCCGCTGGGTGCCGACCTTTCCCTACGCCAAGTATATCTCCGAAAAGCACGAGTACGAACACTGGTCCACCGCCGATGATGATATGGGGGGAGCGGGTTCCAACGACGGCTGTTTCGAGGATTCGGTGCTGCCGGTGATGGCGGCGGGACAGGCGGTTCTGGTCGATGGTGATCATGCCCTCGACGACCAGATGTGGCTGAACCCAACGCCGGGCCATTCGCCTGGCCATGTTTGCATGAATCTATCGGCGGGCGGCAGGAACGCGGTCTTCAGCGGCGATCTGTTACATCACGCTGTCCAGGTGGCGCATCCGGAATGGAACAGCCGGTTCTGCTGGGATGGGGAGATGTCACGCGCCAGCCGGCGCAAATTCGTTAAGCAAAACGCCGGCACGGATACCCTGATCCTGGCGGCCCATTTCCCTAGCCCCACGGCGGGGACCATTGTCTCCAACGGTCCCCGTTGCAAATTCGCGCCGGCTGCGGATTAGATGCCTAAAATTTAGACATCCCAAATTTCGCGGTGTTGGTCTTACTTCGCGGCCATCACCATGATTTCGACCAGATAGCCGGGCGCCGCCAGATCACTGCACAGCCCGGCGCGGACCGGTGGATTCTTCGGATCGATCCAGGCGTCCCAGACTTCATTCATGGCCGCGAAGTTGCGCATGTCCGTAACCCATAGCTGGGCCCACAGAAGCTTTGACTTGTCGCTGCCGCAAGTGGCCAGCAGGGCATCGATCTTGGCCAGGACCTGGCGCGTCTGCTCGCCGACATCCGCATTCTGATCGTTGGCCACCTGTCCGGCCAGATAGACCGTGCCGTTGTGTTCCACCGCTTGGCTCATGCGTGGACCGGGATTATGCCGTGTGATGTCCATTTTGTTCGTCTCCAACGATTATGGGGATTGTTGCCTGAAGCCTACCGCGGCAAAAATCCCATGGCAAAACGAAAAATCTGATGTCCCCCATGATCATTGTGTCCCCCATTGCTTCACTGGCCCTGCCCTGTTAGTTTCCGCCGCCTTTCCAAGCCAGCGGATTATTGAATGATGGCCGAGTGGATGGGGGCCGCACACGAGGATAATGTCATGAAAAACGAGCTATGAGAATTAATGGCAACGCCATTCGGCCTGGCAATGTGGTCGAGCACAAAGGCGGTTTGTGGCGGGCGGTAAAAATCGCCCATACCCAACCGGGCAAGGGCGGGGCCTATCTGCAGGTTGAGCTGCGCAACCTGCTTGACGGCAGCAAATTGAATGAACGCTTCCGTGCTTCCGAGAATGTCGAAAAGGTTCGTCTGGATCAAAAGGATCATCAGTTCCTGTTTGGTGACGGCGACAGTTTCACCTTCATGGATACGAAAACCTATGACCAGATCGCCTTGAACGCGGACCAGTTGGGCGAACAGGCGGCCTATTTGCAGGATGGCATGACCGTCAGCATTGAAAGCCATGAAGGCGCGGTGATCGGCGTCGCCCTGCCTGAGCATGTCACCCTGGAGGTGATGGATACGGAACCAGTATTGAAAGGTCAGACGGCGGCAGCATCTTACAAACCGGCGGTCCTGGAAAACGATATCCGTTCATCGGTACCGCCCTTTGTCGGCGTCGGCGACAAGGTCGTCGTCAACACAGAAGACGGCAGCTACGTCAAACGTGCGGAATAGGTGCCGATTATTGTTTTTGGGCCGACAGGCGATAGGACCAGATAGATGTCCCGAACATCCCCTTTGATGAATGTGATGCAGCAGGCGGTGCGCAAGGCCTCCCACCGTCTGGTCCGCGATTTCGGCGAAGTCGAGAATTTGCAGGTCTCGCGCAAGGGGCCGGGCGATTTCGTCACGGCAGCCGATGTGCGCACGGATCAAAAACTGCGCGAGTCGCTAGAGCAGTCCCGCCCTACCTTTGGCTTCCTCACGGAGGAAGGCGAGGATATCGTGGGTGAAGACGAAACACGGCGCTGGATTATCGATCCCATCGACGGCACTTCGAATTTCATGCACGGCATTCCCATGTTCGCCATTTCCATCGCCCTGGAAGAACGGGACGAGGTCACCGCCGGCTTGGTCTATGCGCCGATCTCGGACGAGATGTTCTGGGCCGAGAAAGGCCAGGGCGCCTATTTGAACGACCGCCGCCTGCGCGTCGCCTCGCGCCGAAACATGGGCGACGCGGTGATCGGCACCGGCATCCCTCATCTGCGCCGCGCTGATGACGCCGGTTACACGGGCTACATGGCTGAATTGACGGCGATCAGCGCGGAATGCGCCGGCATCAGGCGCATGGGTTCGGCGGCACTGGATCTGGCCTATGTGGCGGCGGGACGCTTTGATGGCTTTTGGGAAAGCGGCCTGTCACCCTGTGATATCGCCGCCGGATTATTGCTGGCGCGCGAAGCCGGCGCCATGGTCAGCCGCACCGACGGCGGCAACGATCCGCTGTACACGGGCGATGTCCTGGCCGCCAACGAAGCCATCCACGGCCGCATGCTGCGCCTGATCAGACAGGCCCGAAAGGCGTCGTAGGGCCGGCCCGGAGCGCGATCCGGATAACTATCCCATAGCGATTCTAGTCGGCATGCCACATTTTTGCCAAGATTGGCCTGTCTACTGTGCTGGATGGGACGAGAACCTATTAGGTATGTGAGAACAACGCGCTAATCCGTTGCCCGGACATACACTCTGGTTTATCGTGCCGGGCCAATACAGTATGCTGTGGCATGCCTTGTACCAGCCGCCGGACGATGGTTACATGGTTGCCGGCACCGTTGCCGGTACTAGGGCATAGGCGCAACATAATTTTTAGCCGTGAGAAGCAACCGCGAAAGTCTCATGAAATCATATTTCGACCTAATCAACCGTCTATTCGGCGACGTTCTTTCGCGATCGCGCCGGCCTCTGTTGCTGGCAATGGCCCTGCTTGCCGCCCCGCCCCTTGGCGTAATGCTGGGCGGCCAATCGGCCCTGGCGCAGCAAACCGTCTTTGTCGGCAACCAAGGACCGTCAGGCGTGGAGATCAATCTGAGCGCGATTTACGGTGGTGCCGGCGCCTCGATTGTTGCCCCGACACCGTCGCAACAGCCAGGCTTGGCGCCCCGTTATGGTGGACGCCCGCTGCTGATCCCCAATCTGAACCTGAAGCGGCCCAGCCCACGGCTGGCCCTGCGAAAACCGGGGGCCGTGACCACAACCCGGTCCGCACCCATTACCAAGCCGGCTGCCATGCGGGCTGCCATCATGGCCACGAAACCTGTTGCCAGGGCGCCCGCGCCTCCGGCACCGGCAAGGAAACAGCCGGCTGCGCCAAAGGTAGCGGCAAAACAAGCGCCGGCCAAGATCGCCCGCCTGACCCCGCCACCACCGGCGGTTACGGCACTAAGGGTCACGGCACCGAATGCCCCGATAAAAAGAATCACGCCGCCAAAGGCGCCGACACCAAAAGCAGCGTTACCAAAAGCACCCGCTCCCGAGATCAGCCAGCCGAAAAAGGCCGCAATCAAGACATTGGCACCACCACCGCCTCCCCCGCCACCGCCTCCCCCGGCCGTGACGCCCAAGAAGACAGTCAAAGCCGCGCTGGCAAGTGTTGCAGCGCCCGTTAAGGCTCCGGCAAAAATTCCTGCCAGACCACAGGCAAAGCGGCGGCAGGTGGCGGCCTTGACGCCGTCGAGCGACGATATATTACAGGTTCGTTTTCGCGCCGGCAGTTCCGCGCTGACCCGTGACGACGAGGACCTCTTGAAGACAATCGCGGACAAGGTCGCCGCGACCGAGGCGCGCCTGCAGTTGAAGGCCTACGCTGAGGGCTCGGGCAACGATACCTCCAAGGCACGGCGGCTTTCCTTGTCGCGGGCCTTGGCGGTGCGTTCTTTTTTGATAGAAAACGGTTTGCGCAGTACGCGCATTGATGTGCGCGCATTGGGCATTGCCCGTAACGGCGGCGCACCGGACCGTGTCGATATTGTGTTGTTGGAGCGATAAAGCATCGAAGGCGCCGCTGCCCCATGAAAATCGCCAACTAAAACATCCTTACGCATGGGGCGAAATGGGGCTGGGAGTCCGAGGGGGGCGAATGATACAGGTCTATTTGCAGGCGGCCGGTGTACGGACGCCGTGGCCGCGCGGAATACAGCGTGGAGTTTTGGGCCGGCGAACATATAGGTTCGCGGCATGACCCGGCCTGACCGCTATCTCGTCCGTATGTTGATTTTTCTGGCCCTGGTCGCCGTCGCGGCGGTGTTGCTGTATCTGCCCCTGGTCCGGGCTTTTCAGGCCAATGTGGTGTTGAACGGCATGATCCTCGCCACCCTGGCGTTTGGCATCGCGCACGCCTTTCGCCAAGTCTTGATGCTGCGGCCCGAGGTGGAATGGGTGGAAACCTTCCGTCGGTCGGAGCCGGGCCTTTCCGTGCAGCGGGAGCCAAAGCTGCTCGCCCCGATGGCGACCATGCTGGGGGAACGCAGCGGCGGACGGATGTCGCTTTCGGCACTGTCCATGCGTTCCATGCTAGATTCGATATACTCCCGCCTGGATGAAAGCCGGGACATGTCCCGTTACCTGATCGGTTTGCTGATTTTTCTCGGCCTTCTAGGAACCTTCTGGGGACTGTTGGAAACCGTTGGGGCGGTAGGCAAGACGATTGGCAGCCTATCGCTTGCAGCCGGGGATTTCGCCAGCATATTTTCCGACCTGAAGGCGGGTTTGCAATCGCCCCTCAACGGCATGGCCGTGGCCTTTTCATCATCCCTGTTCGGTCTGGCAGGCAGTCTAGTACTCGGTTTTCTAGAGTTACAGGCCAGCCAATCGCAGAACCGTTTCTACAATGATCTTGAAGAATGGCTGTCCAGCTATACCCGCCTGTCCAGCGGCGGCGGCCTGGGCGAGGGCGATCAGTCGGTGCCGGCCTATGTGCAGGCGCTGTTGGAACAGACAGCCGACAGTCTGGAGAATCTGCAACGCACCATCTCACGTTCCGAGGAGGGACGTAATTCGGCGCAGCATACATTGATGGCCCTGGTCGATAAATTGTCGATCCTGACCGACCAGATGAAGGCGGAGCAAGGCCTGATGATCAAGCTGGCGGAAAGTCAGATGGAAATTCGCCCGGTGTTGCAAAACCTGAGCAATTATCTAGATGGCCAGGAAATGGGCCTTGACGAGGCTTCCCGCTCGCATCTGCGTAATTTGGATGTCTACGTCATGCGCCTGTTGGAGGAAATGAGCGAAGGCCGCAATCAAACGGTGGCGGAACTGCGCAGCGAGATCAAGCTGTTGGCGCGGACCATCGCTGCCCTGGCAGACGACCGATGAAGTTAGAGCACTTTCCACGGCGCACGGGCGCCTGAAGCCCGGCATGGCCAGTCGACGCAATACTCGTGACAGAACAGGCAATATCTGGCCCGGCTTTGTCGATGCGCTGGCAACCTTGCTGTTGGTCATCATCTTCCTGCTGGTGGTCTTCGTCCTGGCCCAGGTGCTGCTGACCCAGGCAATTTCGGGCAAGGACGAAGCGTTGGAGCGGCTGAACCGGCAGGTCAATGAATTGGCTGATCTGTTGGACCTGGAGCGCCAGGCGAATGTGGATCTACGGCTCAATATTACTCAATTATCATCGTCATTGCAGAGCACGGTAGCGGACCGGGATCAATTGCAGGTGCAGTTGCGGCAGATGACGAATCGCGCGGAGGGGGCCGAGGATGCCTTGGCTGCGGCGCAATCGCGGGAACGTGCAAGCGCCGAAATAACCCAGCGCCATTTGCTGGAGCTCGAGAGCCTGCGCCGAGATGTTGAGGCCCTGCGCAAGCTGCGCGGTGAGTTGGAGGCCCAGGTTGGCGTGCTTGTCCAAAGCCTGCAAAAGCGGGAGACCGAGATCGGCGCCCTGCGCGACCGCGGCAAGGAACTGCAAGCCGAACTGGCGAGCGAACAGGAGCGCACCCAACTAGCCCAGCGCGAGATTGAGGCGCGGGACATCCGCCTTTCCGAACTGCTCGACCTCTATACCCGCCTGGAAGACGACTACAAGGCCGAACGGGCTCTGAGCACGGATCAGAAGGCCCAGGTCGGTGTCCTGAACCAACAGATCATGGCCTTGCGCCGGGAAATCCAGAGCCTGAACGCGGCGCTTGAAGCCTCGGAAGCCAGGGACCGGGAGAACGAGGCGACGATCACGGATCTGGGCAAGCGGTTAAACCGAGCTCTGGCATCGAAGGTGCAAGAACTGACTCGCTACCGCTCTGAATTCTTTGGCCGCCTGCGCGAGGTATTGGGGCAACGCCGGGGCATCCAGATTGTTGGTGACCGCTTCGTGTTCCAATCCGAAGTGCTATTCGGCTCTGGTTCGGCCCAGTTGGAATTGGCGGGGCAAGGCCAGATCGCCCAACTAGCGGCTACCCTGGTGGAGATTTCCCAGCAAATACCAGCCGAAATTAACTGGGTGATGCGGGTTGACGGCCATACGGACGCGGTGCCTATCTCTACGCCGCAATTCCCCTCGAACTGGGAACTATCGTCCGCCCGCGCCATTGCCGTGGTCAAGTTCCTGGTGGAACAGGGCGTCCCTGCGTATCGCTTAGCGGCCACCGGATTTGGCGAATTCCAGCCCCTTGATCCAAGGTCAGGCGAAATCGCCAACCGGCGCAACCGGCGCATTGAATTCAAACTGACCCAGCGCTGATGGCTTTCAGATATAAAGGCTATTGCGTACCGAACTGCAATGCCGCAAAACGGGCATAAAGGTCGCCGCGTTTGACCAGTTCTTCGTGCCGGCCCATTTCCACCACCGTGCCCTGGTCCATCACCACGATCCGGTCGGCCTTCAACACCGTGGCCAGACGATGCGCGATAACAATCGTCGTCCGCTCCGCCATCAGGCCTTCCAGGGCGCCTTGCACGGCACGTTCTGATTCTGCATCAAGCGACGATGTCGCCTCGTCCAGCAGCAGAATGGGCGGATTAGCGAGGATCGCCCGCGCGATGGAAAGGCGCTGACGCTGTCCCCCCGACAAGCGAATGCCGCGCTCACCCAAAAAGGTATCGTAACTGTCGGGAAGGTCCTTGATAAAAGCCGTGGCGTTTGCCGCATCGGCGGCCGCGTACAATTGCTCTTCACCGGCATCGGGCCGGCTGTAGAGAATATTCTCCCGCGCGCTGGCGGCGAAAATCACCGGATCCTGAGGCACAAGGCCAATCCGTGCCCGCGCCTCCGCCGGGTCCGCCTGGCGCAAATCAACACCATCCAACAGCACCTGGCCCGCTTGCGGATCGTAAAAGCGCAACAGCAATTGAAAAACCGTTGTTTTGCCAGCACCTGACGGCCCTACCAAGGCCACGGTCTCGCCTGGTGCTACGTCCAGTGTGAAATTCTTCAAGGCCGGCAGATCGGGGCGAGATGGATATTCAAAGGTCACATCCTGAAACTTAACCGCCTTGCTAACGGCGGTGGAGCCAATGTCCGGCAGCGGTACCGGTTTGGCTGCGACATCAATGTCCGGCTCGACCGCCAGCAATTCCATCAAGCGTTCGGCGGCGCCGGCGGCGCGCTGCAATTCGCCATAAACCTCCGACAGGGCGCCCAGGGCGCCGGCCACGATGATGGCGTAAAAGACGAACGAGGCCAATTGCCCACCTGTCATCTCGCCGGTGATGACGTCCTTGGCCCCAGTCCAGACCACGGCATCGACCGCGCCAAAAATCAACAGCATCACCAACGCGGTCAGCCAGGCCCGTGCCCGCGTGCGCTCCACCGCCACGCCAAAAGCCTCGTCCGTGACTTTGCCAAAACGCAGGCGGTCGATGGCCTCGTGGCAAAAGGCCTGAACCACCTGGATCGCCCCAAGGCTTTCCTCGGCATAGCTGGAAACATCGGCGATCCGGTCCTGACTGTCGCGAGACAGCCGGCGTACCTTGCGGCCAAAGATGATGATTGGCAGAATAACCACCGGTAGCAGGACAAAGACCAGACCGGTCAGCTTGGGTGATGCAATGATCAACAGAACACTGCCGCCCAGGAACATCAACACATTGCGCAAGGCGATCGAGGCGGTGGAGCCCACCACCGCCTGGATCAGGGTGGTATCCGCCGTCAGCCGGGACAGCACCTCGCCAGTGCGCATGATCTCAAAAAATGAAGGGCTCAAGCCAATGACGTGACCATACACGGCACTCCGAATATCGGCAACGATACGCTCGCCCAGCCAGGTTACAAGGTAATAGCGGGCGAAGGTCGCGGCCGCCAGCACGGTGACAACGCCGAGGAGGGCCAGGAAATACTGGTCGATCAATGCCTGTTCGCTGCCGAAACCATGGTCGATGACCCGGCGGATGGCCTGACCGATGGCCAGGACCGAGCCCGCCGAAACCACCAAAGCCACGCCGGCGCTCACCGCTGTCCATTTATAGGGTGCCACGAAGGGTAGGATGCGGCTCAGATTGCCAACGCTACGCCGTTCTTCCCGTTCGTTTTCGGGGCCCATGTTTAGCAATCCGTAAAGTCCTTTGAAAGTGAGGTGCGCCGCAACTGAGTCTTGCGGCAGGGGTATAGCAATTGTGCCGAGTCTGCACAATGATGGGCCTGCCTAGCAACTGTTTAAGCTATTGTCTCAGCTTTGGCTTGCGTCCGCTCTCTGGTTTGGTTATACACCCCCGGCAATTCACGGAGCAGTGTAATGAAAAAAGATATCCACCCCGACTACCATGACATTACCGTGGTTTTGACCGATGGCACGGAATTCACCACTCGTTCGACCTATGGCGAACCCGGTGCGGTTTTGAAGCTGGATATCGACCCGAGCACCCATCCTGCCTGGACCGGGGGCCCGCAGCGTGTGCTGGATACTGGCCGCGTGGCCAAATTCCGCAATAAGTTCAAGGGTTTCGGCCTGGACTAGAGCAATTTTCAATTGATCCGAGTCGCCCAAGATGTATTTGGCGCGACTTTAAGTAATTGGTTCAATTGCTCTATTCTTAAGAGCCAGACCATGTTTTGAAAGAAACATGGTCTGGCGGCGCTTTCAGCCCCAGATTTCGGGGCTAATTACAGCAAAATTAGAGATTTTCAGCGGGTTTCGGCCGCCGCCATGCTGTCCAATCGGGCGATGCGGCT
>MPMA02278824.1_pt1 | contig 35786 bp, 30 predicted proteins | sample 1617361 | NCBI WGS metagenome assembly MPMA02 (sample SAMN05944807, study PRJNA350692) | marine metagenome | biome: marine; feature: ODZ; material: water; isolation source: 180 m water sample filtered on 0.2 um supor filter | place: Pacific Ocean | collected 2012-04-08 | depth 180m m | reverse complement strand
TTGGGACCAGCGGACACGAAGGCGAACCGGCCATTGGTCAACTTGCGGGTGCTGGTCGGGTCGCCTCGAGTTGAAGCACTTGTCATCTCGCTGAAGTCGCCCCACTTCGTAGATCCATCATCGAACCACCAGACAATCGACTCGCTGTCGCCGACATCCCACGGCCGCAATGCAAAGAACTCGCTGAGCGTGGGCGAATACCGCCACCCATCGCCGCCGATCGGCTCATAATTCGCCGGATATCGCACCGTAGGCTGCGAGGGCGGATGATTGATCCGGTAGTAGCGAATGGGCGTACCCCACGCATCGACAATGACCTTTGGTGCCTCCGGCGAATATCCCGGATCGCCCGGGAAGTACACCATCGGCTGGTTGGTCGCTGGATCGATGCTGCCGTCCCATTCGCCGAGGCCGTCCGGATCACTGCCGGTGACCTCCCAGCCGATCGCGCCGACCATGTCGGGGTCATCGAGTTCCAGGTACGGACCGAGCACCGTGCCCTGCTGACCGTGACGCGTTGGCTTGCGTTCGCGTAATTCGAATCGACCATCCTGAACGCCCTGATCTCCACTGACGCCGTCATTCCAAGAGGCGTCCCAGAATCCGTCTTCTCCCGGTCTCCGAATGCCCAGTCCCTCCTTGCCGTCCTCGGCCTCAGTGCCGTACCCGAGCAGATACTCGGCGGGAGACGTATAGGAATACCGTCGCTGCATCGTGGCGAGGTAGTCGGGATACCCGCTCGCCCGCGTTTTTCGATTGGGTTCGAGGCCATCGATCCCGGCACGGTCGTTGTCCAGCAGCGGCGGCAAGTAGCCAGCGTCTGATTCGAATCGGATGGCCGCCTGCGACAGGGCGTTGATCCGTGAACTGGTCGTCGAACCCATCGCCGCGCGCCGCGCGCCACCCGCCGCAACGATCAGCATCCCGATCAGAACCACGATGATTGCCATGACAACGAGAATCTCGACCATTGTGAATCCAGTTCGCCGCTGCATCACGTCGGGCTTTCCGAAACCGACTGAATCATCTTCACCAGAGGCATGAACAGTGCCAACACAATGCCGCCGACAATCGTGCCGAGCGCCACGACCAGCAGCGGCTCGATCAGGCTCAGCAGAGACTGAACAGCGACATCGACCTCTTCGTCATAGTTGTCGGCCACCTTCATGAGCATGACGTCCAGGTCGCCTGTTTCTTCGCCGACGTCGATCATGTTCACGACGATGCCATCACACACTTTGGACTCACGCAGTGGAACGGCAAATGACTCGCCCTCGCGAATGGAATCGTGCACACGCTGGAGCGCCCGCTCGAAGACCCAGTTGCCACAGGTATCGCGTGTGATATTGACCGCTTCCAGAATGGGCACGCCTGCAGACACGAGCGTACCGAGGGTTCGCGTAAATCGAGCAACCGTGGTCTTCTCGACCAGCACGCCGACCACGGGAATCTTCAACACAATCCAATCGATCGTTGCGCGACCAAAGTTGGTCTTTCGGAAGATCTTCAGGAATACGAAGATAAAGAACGGCGCCGATGCAACCACGACCCATCCGGGAATCAACTGACCGTCCCTCGTTCCCGCCACCCATCCACTCGCGTCGATCAAAAACTGGGTGAGCTCCGGCAACTCGATGTCGAAGTCATCGAAGATGTCCTTGAACTTCGGAATAACGAAGTACATGATGCCCGTCACGATCAGCACGGCGATAATGACCACCACCGTCGGATAGATCATGGCACCCTTGATGCGGGACCGGAGCCGCTGGGCCTTCTCCATGAAGTTGGCCAAACGCTGCAGGATGACATCAAGCACGCCACCGACCTCGCCGGCGGCCACCATCTTGCAGTAGAGCCGATCGAATCCCTTGGGGTGCTTGGCAAAAGAGTCGGAGAGGGTCGAACCGGCTTCCACATCGGACACGACCTGCCCGAGAATGTTTTTGAGTTGCCCCGGCTTCTGCTGCTGTTCGAGAATCTGCAGCGATCGAAGCAACGGCAAACCAGCGTCCTGCAGCGTCGAGAGTTGGCGAGTGAATTGCGTCAGGATCTTGGCATTGACCTTGCCGATGGCCGGCAACTTGATCTGTATCCCCTTCTTCTCACCCTTTTCCTTCTTGACCTTGGCTGGCTTGGCGGCTTTCTTCTTCCCGCCTGAGGACTTGCTCCGACTGCCGAGCAGCCCCTTCTTCTTTCCGCTCCCCTCATCACCCTGCCTGACCGATGTCGGAAAGAAACCCTGACCTCGAATCTGCTGGATAGCGTCTTCGCTGCTGTCGGCTTCCACGGTACCGCTGGTGGGCTTGCCTGCTGAGTCGAGCGCTTCATATTGGTAGGTGGCCATGGATTGTGCTCACCGGCAGACTGCCGGACTACTCCTCGCTGATGGTTTCACGCAGGACTTCATCGATGGTGGTCCGTCCGTCGTAGATCGAAAGCATTCCAGACTCACGCAGCGTCCGCATGCCGCGGCGTCGGGCTTCGGTGCGGAGCAGCGCAGTCGATGCCTGCGTCATGATCATTTCTCGCAGCCCGTCATCCATCACCAATATCTCGAAGATGGCAAGCCGGCCCTTGTAGCCGCTGCCGTTGCAGGCCTCACAGCCAGTGCCTCGGAAGAAGGTGCGGCCGACCACATCGGCCGGTCGCAACTCGACCTCCATGAGTTCGGTTTCGCTCGGTGTGTATTCCTGCTTGCACTTCAGGCAAATTCGCCGAACGAGCCGCTGTGCGACGATTGCCTCGATGGTGGCGGTAATCAAGAATGACTGAACGCCCAAGTCGACCATTCGAAGCACGGTCGAAGGCGCGTCGTTGGTATGAAGCGTCGAGAACACGAGGTGGCCGGTCAATGCCGCCTGAATCGCGATCTGTGCAGTTTCGAGATCGCGAATTTCACCGATGAGAATCGTATCGGGATCCTGCCGCAGGAACGACCGCAGGAGCCTCGCAAACGTCAGGTCCTGATCGGTATTCACCTGACACTGCACAAGCCCATCGATGTCGTACTCCACCGGATCCTCGGCGGTCAGGATTTTCTCCGTAGGCTCGTTAAGGGCGCTGAGCGCCGCATACAGCGTCGTGGTCTTGCCCGAACCGGTCGGGCCGGTAATCAGGATGACGCCATTGGGCTTCCGGATGAGTTCGTTCATCGTCGTGAGCTCGTCGTCACGCAGACCAATGCGATCGATCGCCAATTCGACGTTGCTGCGATCGAGCACACGCATCACGACGGACTCGCCGTACATCGTCGGAAGTACCGAGATACGCAGGTCGATCGGGTTCGCAGCAACAGTCAACTCGATGCGACCATCCTGAGGAAGCCGACGCTCGGCGATGTCCAAATTCGACATGACCTTGATGCGAGACACAATGGGCAGCGCCAGGTGAGGCGGTGGTGGGACCATCTCGTACAAAACACCGTCGATGCGATATCGCATCTTGAATTCGTCTTCAAACGGCTCAAAGTGAATGTCGCTGGCCTTGTCCTTGATCGCCTGGAGCAGCACGAGATTCAGTAGTTTGATGACCTTGTTGTCCTCGGAGGCTGCGGCGAGTTGATCGAGATCGATGGACTCGCCCCGGCCTTCCAGAGCCGCCAGCGTGTCCGAATCCTCAATCGCCGCCATGACGTCAAGCATGGTCGAGCCTGTGGTGGCAGACGCATAGAGTCGTTCAAGGGCAGCATCCACGGCAGCTGGGGGTGCCACGACGGCCTGCACCTTAAACCCCATAAGTAGCCGCAAATCATCGACAGCGCGGTAGTTGTCCGCCGATTTCATCGCGATGGTGATTGCTTTGCGCTCGGCATCGAAGGCCACCGGGATGATCTGGTAGGTCCGCGCGGTCTCGGCAGGCAGGTGCTCGGCCAGCGTCTCGTCGATCGCCTCAGGATCCAGTTCCATGAACTCAAGCCCAATCTGCCCGGCGAGTACCTGCAGTACATCCTGCTCGGTGATCTTGCCCAGTTCGATCAGGATTTCTCCGACCTTGCTCCGGTCGCCCTTCTCCGCCCGCTTCCGTTGGATCGCAAGCGCCTTGTGGACCTCTTCCCGGCTGAGTTTGCCGAGTTTGGTGAGAATTCGTCCGAACCGCCGGCCCTTCAGTTGCGCCGCAGCCCCACCCTCACCTCGCCGCCGGCGTGTACGGGTGCTGCTTGAACTGCGACGAGTTGATCGCCGCTTCCGCTCGCCATCGGCGGACTCGCCCTCGTTTTGCTGTTTGGTCTCGTCGCTCATGGGCCTTCCCTATGTCTACCAACGGGGTCCCACGCCACGTGTCCGGGCCGCTCCGCTGTGATACCCGCCGCCACCGGCAGCATCCCAGAGCCAAGACCCCCTAAGTATGCCGCCCGAGTCCGTCCCCATCAAGCCCCGTTGAGATTCTTTTTTGCCCACGCCACCGGCCATTTGCAATAATATTACATCACGCTTTGGTGGTATCTGCCTGATCAAGTTCGGTCCGTCCCACCGATTTGCCCACCTTGTGAACCCGATCGGTCAATTCTGAAGGCCCCCGAGCCTTGTCGATCATCTCATCGGCCGAGACCGCCCCCCGCTCGAACAGGCTCCAAAGATGGTCATCGAGCAACTGCATACCGAATTTCTTGCCTGTCTGGATGGCCGAATCGATCCGGAAGGTCTTGTTTTCACGGATCAGGTTCGCAATGGCCGGCGTCACCACCAAAAACTCATACGAGGCGATACGCCCGGGCTGGTCATCCCGAGAGAGCAACACCTGTGAAAGAACGGCCAACAGCGTCACCGAGAGCTGCACCCGAATCTGCTCCTGTTGATTGGTCGGAAATGCATCGATAATTCGGTTGATGGTGCCGGAAGCGCCCGTGGTATGCAGCGTCGCGAACACCAGGTGTCCCGTCTCGGCCGCGGCGATCGCAGCCTCGATCGTGTCGAGGTCACGCATTTCGCCCACCAGAATCACATCTGGATCCTGACGCAACGCCCGTCGCAAAGCCTCTGCGAAGCTCGGCACATCGACGCCAACCTCACGCTGATTCACAATTGACTTCTTGTGATGGTGGTAGTACTCGATGGGATCCTCAACCGTCACAATGTGCCGGTCAAAGTTCGTATTGACATGGTCAATCATCGTTGCGAGGCTGGTCGTCTTGCCCGATCCGGTTGGCCCGGTCACGACAAAGAGACCACGAGGCCGCCGAATGAGTTCACGTACGATCGGCGGCAACCCGATCTGATCGAATGTCAACAACTGATTCGGAATCAGCCGCAAAGCGATACTCACCGATCCACGCTGCCGGAACACCGCCACTCGAAAGCGAGCCCGATCGCCGTATGCAAAACCGAAGTCGGTACTACCGTGCTCCTAAAGTTCCTGCTGGCATCGCTCGGGAGTGATCGCTTTCATGAGCGCCACGGCGTCTTCGTTCTCAAGCACTTTGGTGTCGAGGCTGCGAAGTTTGCCGCTCAGACGCAGCGTCGGCTTGCGCCCAACGGAGATGTGAAGGTCCGAGGCGTCCTGGCGGATCACCGTGTCGAGAAGTCGATCGATCTGAATGCTTGACATGTCTGTCCTCACACCCTCCTGTGGGAGAGATGATACGGGTCTCCTACTCAGAATCCATATTGGCGGCTACAAGAACGTCTGCTTGGGCAAATCGGGCGATTTCCGCCATTGTCGTGACGCCGTTGAGAATCTTTACTTTGCCGTCCTGCAGAAGCGAACGCATGCCGCTCCGCACCGCCACTTTCCTCATTTCCGCAACGGTCGCATGGGCGAAGGCCATCTCACGCAGTTCAGTCGTCATCTGGAGCATCTCAAAGATGGCCTTCCGCCCCCTGAAGCCCACGCCACCACACTTGCCGCAACCTGTTTCCCGCATCACCTTGCCCTCGGCCTCTTCCGGAGAGATGTCGACGAGTTTGAGCAGCCGGGCATCCGGCTCTGGATCCACCTCGGCGCACTCCTCGCAGAGCACCCGAATCAACCGCTGGGCCATGATGGCTTGTATCGAACTGGCCGCGAGATAGGGCTTGACGCCCATGTCAACCAATCGGGTCACAGCTGATGGCGCGTCGTTGGTATGCAGGGTCGAGAACACGAGGTGGCCGGTGAGCGCGGCCTGAATGGCGATATCCGCAACCTCGCGGTCTCGGATTTCGCCGATCAGCACGATATTCGGAGCCTGACGCAGCATCGAACGGAGAATCGCCGGGAACGTCAGGCCGATACCTTCATTCACCTGACACTGATTGATGCCGGCGAAACTGTATTCCACCGGATCTTCCGCAGTAATGATTTTTCGATCGGGGCGGTTGAGTACAGCAAGCGCCGAGTACAACGTCGTTGTTTTGCCCGAGCCGGTCGGTCCAGTCACGAGAAAAATTCCGTTGGGGCGGCGGATGATGCGGTTGAAGTTCTCCAGGTGGTCCGGCTCAAAGCCGAGATTCGGCAGGCCGATCCGCACAGAGTCGGGACGCAGAATACGAAGCACGATCGACTCACCGTGATAGGCAGGGCACGCGCTGACACGGAAGTCAATCTGGTCGCCATCAACATCCATCTTGATGCGACCGTCCTGCGGAATGCGTCTTTCGGCGATGTTCACACCAGACATCAGTTTGAGTCGAGCGAGCAGTGCCGACTGCATCCGTTTGGGCAGGTTGTCACGAACATGGCACACCCCGTCGATGCGGTACCGAAGCAACACACGGTCTGCCATGGGCTCGACATGGATATCCGAAGCGCGACCACGAACCGCCTCCTGGATGAGTTTGTTGACGAGTTTGACAACGGGTGCCTGCTCGCCATCGCCGCCGATGTCCACAGAGGCGTCGACCGAGCGATCAACAGATGTATCAACTGAAACATCGATCGATTCGGTCACCAATGACCCGCTCGCCACAGCTTCGCCGCTTCCGAGTTGCTCATCGATGTATGCCTTGAGGGCACTCCGTGGGGCGAGCACCGGATCGATCTCGGCTTTCAGACGGAATCGAAGGAGATCCAGCAGTTCCAGATCCATCGGATCATGCACGAGCAGTTTCATTCGCCCATTGCTGGACCCGCAAGGAGCGACGAGATGCTTGCGAACCACATCTTTGGGAACTGAAGAAAGATCGATGCCCTCGATGTCACCGGCAGAGGCCAGCGGATTGAATTCCATGCCGAACTGCTCAGCAAGTGCCCGCGAGACTTCCAGATCACCACAGGCGCCTGATTCGATCAGACACTCGCCGAGACGCTTGCCGCTGCCCTTGGCCAGTTTCAACGCCGTTTCCAACTGCTCCTCGGTAACAACATCCGCCCCAAGAAGCATCTGCCCGAGTTTGCGACGTGCTCTGCTTCGCTTGGCCATGGGTGTATGCTGACGCAACTCCGTACTGATCTGAGGGGCCCACAGGTGCTCGGTGGCGGGGGTGCACCATCGTACCGACCGGCCATGAAAACGTGGGCGGGACGATGCGGGTAGCCTTCAGACCGTGAGAATCCTGATTACTGCTGGTCCGACGCGAGAGCCACTGGATGCCGTCCGAGTGCTCTCCAACCGATCATCCGGCCGAATGGGCATTTCGGTTGCACTGGAAGCGTTCCGCCGCGGCCATGAAGTCACCCTGCTGCTTAGCCGAGGGGCCATGGAGCCGCCCAGCGAGCTTGAAAGATGCTGTATACGGTTTGAAACGACCGCGGACCTCCAGCATCAACTTGAGGACGCATTTCCCAAGGCAGACCTGCTGATCATGGCAGCCGCAGTCGCCGACTTCATCCCCGAGACCGCGGCCCTCGGAACCAAACTGTCTCGCCATGAGGGGCCAATTCAACTCACGCTCCAGCCCGCCCCGGATCTGGTCGCGGGGGTGGCAGCAAGCAAACGTCCCGATCAACGCATCGTCGGGTTTGCCCTAGAACCCGCGGCTGAGCTCGACACCCGAGCCCGAGCCAAACTGGTCCACAAGAATCTGGATGCCATCGTGGCCAACCCCCTTGAGACCATGGACGCTGAGTGCATCACCGCCACGTTGATCGCCTCGGATGGAAAGTCCACGGAGGCCCCGGTGGGCATGAGCAAGTCCGCGTTCGCAGCATGGCTGCTGGATCGGATCGCACCCTCGGACTGAGTTCCTTGGCTATCCTGCCCCCCCTTCCATGTCTACCGATCTGACCACACATGAGCAGCACGGCACGGCCGGACCGCGGTACTGGACGTGGTTCATCTGCATCGGCGGCAGCATTGCCATGGCGCTGGCGCTCGCGGCGGCCCTCTTCGGTGAACATGAGCAGACTCACCACAGCCACGCGCCGGATGGATGGATCATCGGCACACTTCCCTTTGCGCTGATTCTCGGCGCGATTGCCATGCTGCCGCTGATTCCAAAAACGGCTGGCTGGTGGCACAGCAATCTGAGCCGGTTTCTCGTTGCTGTCCTCTGCGGACTGGCCACGCTGATCTACCTGTGGATTGTGGAAGGTTGGCACAGCGTCGGCACCACGCTCGATCACGCAGTCCTGCAGGAGTATGTGCCATTCATCATCCTGCTCTTCAGCCTGTATGTCATCTCCGGCGGCATCCACATCGGCGGCGACATGCGGGCACATCCGGTCGTCAATACAGGGTGGCTTGCGCTCGGTGCTGGTATTGCAAGTTTCATCGGCACGACTGGCGCGAGCATGCTGCTGATCCGACCGCTGCTGAATACCAACCGCGAGCGGACACACAAGGTCCACACGGTGGTGATGTTTATTTTTCTTGTGAGCAATATCGGTGGCACACTGCTGCCCATCGGTGACCCGCCGCTGTTCCTTGGATACCTCGAAGGGGTTCCATTCGCATGGACCTTCGGTCTGTGGATCGAGTGGCTCGTCGCCTGCAGCATTCTGCTCATGATCTACTTCTTCTGGGATCTGGCGATGTACGCCAAGGAGCCACCCGCAGTCAAGATTTTCGACAAAGCCAACGTGCAGCCGATCCGGATCGAGGGCAGCATCAACATCCTCTGGCTCGCAGGCATCGTGATCTGCGTCGCTTTCGTGAGCCCGGACAGGCCGATCCCCACAACCGAGTTCATCGCCTTCGACTTTCTCCGGGAACTGCTGATGCTCGCCATGGTCGCGTTGTCCCTGCTCACGACGCGGCGACATGTACGGGAAGCCAACAGGTTCAACTATGGAGCCATCATCGAAGTAGCAGCGCTCTTCATCGGCATCTTCATAGCCATGCAGGTACCGCTGATGGTGCTCAAGGCGCAGGGCGATTCCATCGCTGCGGCGCTCACCGAGACGTGGATGTACTTCTGGATCACCGGAGGTCTCTCAAGCGTGCTCGATAACGCTCCGACCTATCTGGTGTTCTTCAAGTTGGCCCAGGCCGGCACAACCCCCGGTAGCGAAGGAGCGATGGAGTTGCTCAGCGGCGGATGGATCGTGGAAACGCAGCTCATCGCCATCTCGCTCGGCGCAGTCTTCATGGGCGCAATGACCTACATCGGCAACGGCCCGAATTTCATGGTCAAGGCCATCGCCGAGCAATCCGGCATCAGGATGCCCTCCTTCCTCGGATATGCGATCCGATACAGCATTCCGATCCTAATTCCGGTCTTCATCATCTGCACCCTTCTGATGATGTGGCTGCATTGATACCATCGCAGTGCTGTGAAGATCGCCGTCAACGATACCCCGACCGATCTGCCCAACCACGCCACGGTGGCCGACCTGCTTGAGCACCTCGGCAAGACCGGTACGCCTTGCGCGGTCGAGCGAAACGGCGAACTCGTCCCATGGCGTGACCACGACGCTGTTGCGCTTCAGCCCGATGATTCCATTGAAATCGTCACCCTTGTCGGTGGCGGATGAGACCATTGCCATGACCATGACTGCCACGCACCCGACTGTTTCTCCGCTGACAATCGGCCCCTTCACGATCAGCAGCAGGCTGATCGTGGGAACCGGAAAGTATGAATCCTATGAAGTGATGCAGGAGGCGCTCGACGCGAGTGGATGCTCGGCCGTCACCGTAGCTGTCCGCCGCGAACGGCTGCTCGATGAGCAGGGCCGCTCGCTCTTGGACTATCTCGATCTTGATCGGTACACGGTGCTTCCCAATACCGCCGGCTGCTTCGATGCCGCCGACGCCGTTCGGGTTGCCCGACTCGGCCGCGATCTGCTCGAGCAGTTGGGCAACCCCGGCGCTGGATGGGTCAAACTCGAAGTGCTCGGCGACCGCGCGACACTTCTGCCCGATCCGGTCGGCACCCTTGAAGCATGCAGGGAACTCGTTGCCGATGGCTTCTGCGTGCTGTGCTACTCAAGCGACGACCCAATCATGGCAACTCGGATCCGCGATGCCGGCGCCGCCAGCGTCATGCCGGCGGGCAGCCCCATCGGCTCCGGGCGCGGCATCGCCAACCCGGCCGCCATCCGCATCATTCGCGACCTGCTCAAAGACCCCGAGCACGGCGGCGACCCCGACTATCCGCTTGTCGTCGATGCCGGCGTCGGTACACCCAGCGACATCACCATCGCCATGGAGCTGGGCGCCGATGGCGTCCTGCTCAACACCGGCATCGCCCACAGCAGCGATCCGGTCTCCATGGCCCACGCCATGCGGCTTGCGTGCGAAGCCGGCTATCACGGCGAGCGTGCCGGACGCATCGGAAAGAAGCTGTATGCGACGGCTTCGAGTCCATGGAGCGGCGTGATTACGACCATCCCCGGGGAATAAGAGCCGAATATCTGACGACCCCCTGCGAAATCAATGCGCTACTTGGGTTCCCAGCAGCGGCGCCACCTCGGCGAGATGTTCGGCGACTTCCCGCTCGCTGCCAGCCTCGAGATTCAGCCGCAGCAGCGGCTCGGTATTGCTCGGACGCACATTGCACCACCAGTTGCCAAGATCAACCGTCACCCCGTCGAGCCGCAATATTTCGGCATCCGGAAATGCGTCAACGAGCCGCTCCATCGCGGCCGTCTTGTCATCTACTTCGAAATTGATCTCGCCTGACTGGCAGTACCGCTTGGCACCAGCGATGATTTCACTGAGTGGCCGACCGTCGTCCAGAACCGCCGAGCAGATTGCCGCAAATGCCATCGCACCAGAATCTGCATTGAAGTTCTCGGCAAAGTAGAAATGGCCGGAGAGTTCGCCTCCGAAGACTGCATTGTGCTCGGCCATCGCCTGCTTCATAAAAACGTGGCCGACCCGCCCCATGACCGGCTCGCCACCCGCCTCACGCACCATCTCGGCCAAACTGTGACTGCTCCGCAAGTCGAAGACGACGCTGCCGCCGCCTGCGGCTCTGAGAAACCGCTGCCCGAGCCAGCCGGTGATGAGATCACATCCAATGATCTCCCCCCCCTCGTCAACCACCATGCAGCGATCCGCGTCACCGTCGAAGCAGATGCCGACTTGGCATCCTTCATCCACGGTCGCCTTCCGGACCTGCGCCAGATTCGCTTCAACAAGCGGGTTGGGTTCATGCACGAACGTGCCGCTGCTGTTCTCGAAGTTGATTTCGATGATCTCGATGCCAGGCACATCGCCGAAGACCTTCGGCACCATCGTTCCGGCCATGCCGTTGGAGGCGTCGATCGCCACACGGATCTTCTCGGTCCCATCCCGCAAGCCGTCTGAGAGCATCGGATGGACATGAGCCCGGTAGGCCTCCCAGAGATCAACCTCGGTTCGGCTGCCGATCGGTTCGCCACTGTCCGCCGCAGCCTCGGCAATCTCCCGAATCTCGATCAGACCCGTCTGCTCCCCCACGGGCTTGCCGAACATCTTGCTGATCTTGAACCCGTTGTAGTTCGCCGGATTGTGACTCGCCGTCGTCTGCACGCCGCCGATGCACTGGGCATGGTTTACGGCAAACGGAACAAACGGCGTATCGACAAGACCCACATCAAGCACATCGGCTCCCGCTGCTCGCATCCCGTTCTGCAAAGCCGTCACCATGGCCGGACTCGTCAGCCGCATGTCATGTCCAACCGCGATCAGTCGGCGCGATACTTCGGGCAAGGCATCAATTTCACCCTGACCAAGCAGGAACTTTGCCGTGCCGTAGCCGATGCGAAACGCCACAGACTCACTGAGTGGATCCGGGCAGGTCGCCCGCACGTCATACGCCTTGAATACTTTGCTCAGCATCCGGTCCATTCTATCGCACTTGGCAATGTGCGCCGGACTGCAGATTGCATCATTGATCCTGCGATGGCTCCTCGTCTCCGATCGCAGCCTCGGCATCTTCGGCTTCCTGTCGTGTGTAGAGCCGCCAGTAGCGTCCCTTGGACTCCAACAATTCGCGGTGACTGCCCTGCTCCACGATGCGCCCATCGTCGATGACCAGAATCACATCGGCCGATCGAATCGTGGAGAGGCGATGAGCGATGATCAGCGCGATCCGCCCTCCAAGAACCGTATCGATAGCCTGTTGAATGAGTTGTTCGGTCTCGGTATCAACCGAACTGGTGGCCTCATCCATGATGAAAATCTGCGGATCGGCGAGCACAGCGCGAGCAAGCGCAACGAGTTGACGCTGTCCAACGGAGAGTTTGGTGCCGCCTTCACCGACATCGGTGTCGTAGCCATCCTCATGCTCGTTGATGAAATTCGCGGCATTGACGAGTTCAGCCGCCTGTTCGACTTCGGCGTCGGTTGCTTCGAGTCTGCCATAGCGGATGTTCTCTCGAACGGTCCCGGAAAACAGGTGCGGTGTCTGCAGCACCACGCCGAATTGTGACTGCAGCCAGTGCAATTCACGCTTCCGATAGTCAACGCCGTCAACGAGAATTTCGCCCCGGCGCGGCTCGTAGAAGCGGGCGGCAAGCGAGGCGATGGTGCTCTTGCCTCCACCTGTGGCGCCGACCAATGCGATGGTTTGGCCGGGCTCCACGGTGAAGTTGAAGTCGAGCAGAACGGGCTCCTCGGGGAGATACCAGAAGTCAACATGCTTGAATTCGAGCGTACTGATGCCGGGTGGAATGGCTTCGGCCGCATTGCGAACCCGTTCGCTGTCCTGAATCTCTGGTTCGGTCTCGATAAGCGACTGAATACGCTCCGCCGCCGCCTGTGCTGCCTGCAGGTCGGTGATGCGCGCCGCGATTTCTTGAATGGGCATCGAGAAAAGTACCGCATACTGCATGAATGCAATGAGATCACCGAGCGAAAGCCCTTCGCCCACTTGAATATCAACGCCGCCCTTCCAAAGTGTCATGCCAACTCCAACGGCGCCAAGCGTGATAATGCAGGGCAGGTACACGGCACTTTGCAGTGAATTGCGAACCGTGTACCGCCGCATGTCGCCCGAGTGACCACGAAACTCTCGAAGGCTCTCCTCTTCACGTGCCAACGCCCGCGTAGTGCGGACGCCCATCAAGCCCTCGTTGTACACGCCGGTCAAGATTGAGTTCGTCCGCCGCACCTGCCGACTGCTGCGAAGCAGCTTTCGCTGGAAATACCAACTCACCAGTGCCAGCGGCGGCACAATCACCAGCACCCACAATGCCAGTTGCCAATCGATGAACATCATCGCCACGACGATTCCGATGATGAAGCAGCTCCCCCAGGCGAGGTCCAGCAGGAACCACGGGAGCAAATGACTGATCTTCGTGCAGTCGCTTGTCAGCCGCGACACGAGCCACCCGGTCGGTCTGGTATCGAAGTACGAGAACGAGAGATCCTGCAATCTGGAAAAGCCCTGCTCACGCAGGTCAAAGCCTACGCCAGTCGTCAGCCGCCCGGCAGCGCGAATAAACCACCACACCACCACCGAGAACGAACTCGCAAGCACCAGATAGATACCAGCAAGCCACCAGAAGGCTGCGCCCGCCCTCCCAGCCACCGCCTCATCGATGAGCCACGCATTGCTCAGCGGCAACAGCGTTTCAATGACCGCCAGCAGTACACCGCTGAAGAGCATGATCCGCAGCCACCGCCGATGCGGTCTGGCGTGCCGAATGATCCGGCGCCAGAGACGCCAGTCGAACGTCCCACCGTCGTACTCGTCTTCCGGCAGGAAGGCTTGCTCGCTCATCACGCCGCCCCCTGTTCATCGGTCGACTCGATGGTGGTCTGGATGTCCCAGAGCCTGCGATACATACCGGCTTCTTCGACGAGCGTAGTGTGCGTGCCCCGCTGCACGATGCGGCCGTGATCGAGCACGATCACCTGATCGGCCTGCATGAGCGTCGAGAGGCGATGTGCAATTACAATGGTGGTCTGGGAACCACGCCGATCCCGAAGCGCCTCCAGAATGAGCCGCTCTGTGCGAGTGTCCACGGCGCTGAGCGCATCATCAAGCACCAGGATATCCGGCCGCTGCAGGAGCGCCCGCGCGATGGCGACACGTTGCCGCTGCCCGCCCGAGAGCGTCACGCCGCGCTCGCCGACGAGAGTCTCGTAGCCCTGGTCAAACTCAAGAATGGAGTCGTGAATGGATGCCACGCGCGAGGCCACGTGCAACTCATCGTCGGTCGAGTCGCGGCGGGCCAGGGCGATGTTGTCGCGAATGGATCGTGAGTACAGGAACGGATCCTGCATCACGACCGCCATGCGGGCGCGGTGCTGACCACGGTCGAGCGTAGTGATATCCACGCCATCCACTCGAATCACGCCCGCATCGCAGTCATACATCCGCAGCAGCAGATTGATGATCGTCGACTTGCCGCCCCCGGATGGCGCCACGATCGCGAGGGTCTCGCCGGCCCTGGCGGTGAGGAAGATGTCGCTGAGGACGGGCGAACTCTCTTCGTGCGCAAACGTGACGCCAGCAAACTCAATCTCGCCGCCACCGTGCGGTGGCGCCGCCGTCCCAGTCACTTCTTCGGTGGGGGTTTCGAGGATCTCGTGAATTCGATCGACAGCCACGACTGCCTTACCAAGTTCCGAAAGCAATCGACCCAGCATCCGAACGGGCCAGACGTAGAGCGACACTGCTGCGATGAAGAAGTAATAGGTGCCGATCTCAAGCACATCGGTCGCCACCCAATAGGCTCCAAGGATGAGCACGATGGCTTTCTGTGTGAAACAGATCAGATCCGAGGATGACCAGAACCACGCGAGCACCGCGTACAGGCGGTAGTCGAGCCGGCGGTGATCGTCATTGCGGGCGCGGAACTTCTCCCGCTCGAACTCCTGCCGGGCAAACGCTCGCACAACACGAATGCCGTGAAGGTTCTCGTTCACGCACGCGGTCATTCGCCCCTCAGCCTCGTCCTTCTCTCGAAAGATCGTCTTCACGCGGCCAAAGAAGAAGAAAGCCGAGAACACGATCACGGGAATCAGCACCAGCGATGCGACCGACATGCCAAAGTCCATCATGAACATCAGCGGCAGTGGAATCAGCAGCATCGCGATCGCCCGGCCGATCTCGATGACCTGCAATGCGAGGAAATTGCGAAGCGTGTCTACATCCGAAGTGCACCGCTGCAAGACGTCGCCCGTCTCGGCCTGGTCATACCACGTACATGGCAAGTGATTGAGATGGTTGTGCAGCCGGTCCCGCAACCGAGCAATCACATCCTCAGCCGCAATCGCCACCCACCGCCCCCGGAAGTAGGTGGCCAGGGCGGCCAAGAGGGTCAGACCGACCACGAACAGGGCGGGAATCCACAGCCGCTCGGACACAAAGTCCCGGCCCCCCATGAACGACAACCCCAATCGCTCGATCCACGACCCCTCCCGCGGCTCGTCAACGAGCACCCCGTCAAACACAATCTGAGGCACGATCGGCACCGCATACAACAAGCCCGCCGCCACGATGAGCGACAGCAGGGCCCCGGCATAGCGAAGCCGCTGCCCCTTCAACAGGGCCCAGATGGTGTGCAGGCGATCAAACATGGGTCAAGTGGTTGTTGAACGGGCCAGATGGTACCGGGACTCACCCCGCCGCCATCATCAACGCCTCCACAAACCCCGGAAGCGTGGCGGCGGCGGGACCATGCAGGGAATGGCCGAATGCCGCCGTAATCGCTGTTGGCTCGATATTGAATTCGACGCTTGCCCCGACGGTTTCGTGGACGAATCCTGCAGCGGGGTAGACCTGCCCAGCGGTACCGATACAGAGAAAGAGTCCGGCCGCTCGGAGGGTTTCGGTGATGATCTCTGGTTCCAGAATCGCTTCGCCGAACCAGACGATATGAGGACGCCATCGGCCGTCAAGGGTGGTAGCGTCGCAGTCGACCTGCCAGTGGCGAACTTCACCGGTGTCGGCGTGGCGAATCTTCATGAGTTCGCCATGCATGTGGATCACGTTGGCACTGCCGCCTCGCTCGTGCAGATTGTCGACGTTCTGCGTAATAACTGTGACGGAGGTGGGCCACCGAGATTCGAGCATCGCCAAAGCCATATGCGCTGCGTTTGGTTCGACATCAGCAGCCTGCAACCGCGAACGGCGCTCGTTGTAGAAACGATGCACGAGTTCAGGGTTGCGCATGAACGCTTCGGGTGTCGCGACATCCTCAACGCGGTGTCCCTCCCACAGCCCGCCATTTCCGCGAAATGTCATGAGGCCACTCTCGGCGCTGATTCCGGCGCCTGTAAGAATCACGATTGGGGGGCGATTGTCACCGAGTTCCCGGAGGACGGCATTGGCAGTACATACTGAATCCACGGTGGGCAGGATATGACGAGCAGCGGCACAGGAACGATGGACTCCGAGTGAACTCGCAATATCCAATGACCGCAGATGCACAACTCCATGCCCTCGCTTCGAATGTGGCAGGATCGCCATATCATTCGCAGCCATGACCACGACAGCGAATTCAACCCGCCGCCATCTGCTTTTTCCATGGATCGTTTGGATCATTGGGACCCTGTACTTCCTGTTTGACTACACAAATCAGGTGGTTCCGGGCGCGATGAAATCGGAATTGCAGCACGCATTTGACGCCAATGCGATGCAGTTCGGGTTCTTTGCGGCGAGTTATTTCTATATCTACGCTGCAATGCAGATTCCGGTAGGACTGCTTGGCGATCGTTTTGGACCAAAACGACCACTCGCAATCGCGGCCTGTGTGGCGGTGGCTGGCGGCTTCTTGTTTACACAGGCAGATTCGGTGCTCACCGCCACACTCGCCCGCATGATGATCGGCATTGGGGCGAGTTTCTCGTTCGTCTCGGTGTTGATGCTCATTCGGCATTGGTTTGCGCCGGAGCGATTCTCGATTCTGATCGGTTTGACGAACATGGCAGGCATGATCGGTGCCATTGGTGCCGACAATGTGCTTTCTTTGGCGGCTCAGCCAACTGAGTTTGGGTGGCGATGGACAATCGGGGCACTTGCCGCGATCGGCGCGATCGTCATGCTTGGGATCATCTTCGTAGTACGCGATCACCCCGCAGGTACACGCCGCCCTCCGGAAGCACCCCCCCCCCTTAGTGCCAGAGATGCGTGGAGACATCTCAAGACCACCGTGTGCTCAATGCAGATGTGGATCAGCGGGGTGTACGCAGCCACCATTGCAACCGTCTTCATGACATTTGGCGCAGTGTGGGGATCGTTGTATTTGGAGCGAATCTTTGGCCTCTCGCCTACGGCTGCTGCGAGCATGGCTTCTCTGGTTTTCGTGGGCGCCATCCCAGGAAGTTTCTTTTTCGGTTGGTTCTCCGGCAAGATCAAGCGTCGCAAACTGCCGATGATCATCGGCAGCGGCGGTGCCTTGACATCGTTCCTGCTGCTTGCTTTTGTGATCGGTGACTCGGTGTGGCTCGGCCGCGCGTGCCTGCTCGGCATGGGCTTCTTCGGTTGCGGCAATGTCGTCGCCTATGCCATCGGCGATGACAACAGCCCCATCGGGGGTGAAGGCATCGGACTTGGATTTATCAACACATGGCTCATCGGTGGCGGCGCCGGATTTGGTCCCATCATCGGGGCGCTTCTGGTTTGGCAGCGGCCACATGTCACGAGCACGAGCAACTACACCATGGCGGAATTGAACATCGCATTCATCCCGTTAACCGCGTGCCTCGTGCTATCGCTCGTGGCATCGCTGCTGGTTCGGGAGACGCGGTGCCAGCGTCAGGGATCGTCACCTGACCCCCTTGCTCAAACCCCCCCATGCGCCGCGGCGAGGTTGGCCTGATTCACTTCCTCATCGCTGACGCCGTGCTCGGCGAGGGACTTGGAGAAGTCGTCGTTAACCATCAGATCGCGGGCCTTTTGGCCCCATTCATCTTTGGCGAAGTGGTAGATGATGTGTGGGATCACAAAGATCACGATGAAGCCGCAGGCGAGAATCATGAGATAGGCCGAATACGATGACTCGGGAATCTGAGAGGGCCGGAACCAGCCGATGACGTAGGCAAACAGGGTCGCCGCCAGACCAACAAGCGAGATAATCCATCCGAGCCAGGCAGGCATGCTGAACTTCCGCGGATTGCTGGGATGCTTCACCTTGAGTTTCAGATACGACAGGAAGAGCAGCACATACATCGACAGGTACGTCAATACGGTGAGCGCCTCGGTTGTGAAGAAGGCAACGTTGCCCGCGCCACTGTCCTTCTGGGTGGTCTGACCGCTGGACGTACCGAATGTCAGCAGCAGCATCCAAGCCGTCACGATGATGCCCTGAATCAGGAGGATGCGAATAGAGACGCCGTGCTTGTTACGACGTGCAAATGACGGCGGCAACAAGCCCTGTGAAGCGGAAAATCGCAAGCCACGGCTCGGACTCGACACCCAACTGCTGATCTCCGCAATCGCACCGAACGCGATGCAGACCGCTGCGGGATAGACCAGCCAATGCAGCGAGTAGAGTTCAAGCAGCCTGCCGATCGTCTCGTACAACCCGGCGCTGAGGTTGATCTCCTTGGCCGGAATCGCCACTGCCACCGTGAGGCCGCCCAGACAATTCAGCAGGATGGCGCCCGCGACGAGAACAAAGACGGCCAGCGGATAGTTGCGGCCGGGGTTCCGAAGATCGTTGACGTGCGTCGCGGATCCTTCGATGCCCATGAAGGACAGAATGAACGAGACAAACACCACCAGCGTCGCGGTCTCGGCAAATGAGGGGAAGAAGGTCTTGGAATCCATGACAATGTTGATCGTGTTGTCGCCCATCACAAAAATGATGCCAAGCGCAACAACCAAGGTGGCTGGCAGCAGAATGCCGATCGTAAAACCCCATGTCGCGATTTTCGCTACGACCCTAGTGCCCCAGAAGTTGGCGATGGTGACGAGCCAAAACACGCAGAACACCGTGGCGAATTTCAGCAGCGCGTTCTCATTGAATGCCGGGCTGAACAACGTCGCAAACGCGGCGGTCACGAAGTAGAGCATCGCAATCATACCGATCGTGATCTGCATGAACTGCAGGTAGATCATCACGAAGCCCCACCGCTTGCCAAACGCGGCTGTCCCCCAACTGAAGACTCCCGCATCCGACCACCCGGATTCACCGGTCGCCATTTCGGCGGACACAAGGGCAGCTGGAACGAACCAGAGCAGTCCCGCTGCCAGCAGGAAGAACACCAATGCAAAGCCGGTCGTCCCGAAGACCGGATAGTTGTAGATGGTCATCACCATCGACGAGGTGATGGCAAGAAAAGCGAACAATCCGATCGCGTGTTTGGGATGCCCTTTGGAACCGTGGGGCTGAATCCCATTTGATGCAGCCGCCTTCGAGATCACTTTATCGGCACCACTCAGCATTTGGTGAACTTCTTTCGTTCATGCTCGTCGGTCTTGATGTCGACCGGTTCAACCGACCGAACCTCCTTCCCCGCCATGTCGGCTTCGAGGGACTCGATCGACTGTTTCAGACAGTTCAGCAGTTCATCTGCAAGATCCCAACTGAGGCCTTCCTTGACCACGATTCGAAGGGCCGCGAGATCCTCGCGATTCTTCGGGAAGGTGTAGGCGGGAACCTGCCAACCGCGGTGTAACATTCGCTCAGAAAGTTGAAAAACATCCCAGCAACTTTTGCATTCATCCTTCAATCGGAATGCAAAGACCGGGATGTCATCGCCCCTCGTGAGAAGAGCAAACGGTCCCATCTTCTCGATAGAACTCGACAAGTGCATCGCCACGTCCTGCGACTTCTGCTGAATCCGGCGATACCCCTCGCGTCCGAGCCGGATGAAGTTGTAATACTGCGCGATGACCTGATTTCCAGGACGCGAGAAATTGATCGCAAAGGTCGGCATCTGTCCACCGAGGTAATTCACCTTGAAGACGAGATCCTCCGGCAAATCCACTTCGTCCCGCCAGACTACCCAACCAACACCCGGGTAGACAAGGCCGTATTTGTGGCCTGAGGTGTTGATGGACTTGACCCGCTCCAAACGAAAATCCCATTCGAGATCAGGCTGGAGAAAAGGCGCCACCATCGCGCCGCTCGCGCCATCGATGTGGATTGGAATATCCCAGTCTTTCTCGGCGTTGAGTTTGATAAGGCCGTCGTTGATCTCTTTTGCCGGCTCATACGAACCATCGAAGGTCGAACCCATGATGACCACGATGCCGATCGTGTTTTCGTCGCACAGGGCGAGCGCTTCCTCGGCCCCGAGGTGGAACCGATCGCCCTCCATCGGCACGAGCCGCTGCTCGATGTCCCAGTACTTGGCGAACTTGTGCCAGCAAACCTGCACATTGACACCCATCACGATGTTGGGTTTGTCGGTTGGCTTGCCCGCAGCTCGCATCCGCTCTCGCCACCGCCACTTCATGGCCATGCCGCCGAGCATGCATGCCTCGCTTGAGCCGATCGTGGACGTGCCGATGGGTTTCTTGTCGCTCGGCGCATTCCAAAGATCAGCAAGCATGCTGACGCATCGACACTCGAGTTCCGCTGTCTGCGGGTACTCGTCCTTGTCGATCATGTTTTTCTCGAATGCCTCGGCCATCAGTTGCTTGGCCTGCGGCTCCATCCACGTCGTGACGAAGGTCGCCACGTTGAGTCTGGCATTACCGTCAAGCATCAACTCATCGTGCACGATCTGATAGGCGGCATCGGCCGGAATCTGATCGTCAGGCATGTGATATTTGGGAACCGGACTGTCAAGGAACCTCGTGCCGAATGCCGGTCCGATGATGTCATTGATCCCATCAGTATTCCGCTTGTACATGAGCCATAGCATCCTTTCTGGCACGCAGGGAGCCTCGCAGCATGATACTCGTTGAGTCTGGACTCCGCTCTGGCGAGGTCTCTGAAGCCGATACGCCCCCACTCGGATACCGAAGAAGAAGTTCATCAATATGAGTACGCCATCAACATCGACACGATGCCCGCAACGGCAAATGCCACCGCCGCGGCACCGCGCGTGAGTTTCACGGCCACCCCAGTGACGGCGACTCATCGCACATCACGAACCGCAATTTTCAGAAGCACAACGTCGCAGTCACGGTCGGAAACGGCGATAAGACGTCATCCCTCCGCACCGATACCGGCAGCATCCACATCACCGTCCGATAGCCCTGCGCGGCAGCACAGACACTTTCCTCACGCTTATTGCAGCGTGAGACCTACTCATGCCGACACAATGTTCCGTCACGACGTCATACCCAGAGGAGATCCGCAGTGACAAACTCATCCGACGATTCAAACTGCTGCTGCACAGGCAAAGCCAGAGGGTGCCCTGCGATGCGATGCATCTTCGCCGTCGCGCTCATTGCGATTCTCACGTGCATGTCGATGGCAATGTGGAAAGCCGCATGGGCCATCGAAGCACTCGCTCCCGCGGCTGGCTAACTGTTCTTCTTCAACTGAACTCCTTGGAGCCCTTCCCCTTTCCGTTTCAAGGAAACGGGAAGGGCCCTCACCATTTACGATCTCTAATTCCGGCGTTGGCGAGATCGTCTGCTGCAATCAGGAGGCCGCCCGATCAACCACAAAGGGCCAGGTACCGGAGCGGTACCTGACCCATTTGAGCAAGAAGTGAGTGATGATCGATTCAGCCTCGGCGACGCCGGGCACCAACGATGGACGCGAGGCCGAACAGGGCAAAGGCGCCCGGAGCCGGAACTGAATAGATCAAGGGATTGTCCAACCAAACGTTGCCGTCCATACCGTCCACTGTGTCGGCGGTAATGAACATTCCGTCGACGGCTGAAAGCACATTGTTCAGATCGGACGCCGTGGCGACTGCGGGGGAATTTCCGACCATCTGAATCATCCACGTCGTGGAGGGGTCGAACCCGAAGTCGTAGTGGTACCAATGGCCGTCAACAGTGGCGACGGCATCCGCCCACAGGACAGCGCCGCTGCCCATCGTGAAGGCGATCTGGACCATCTGCGCGGCTGAACCCAGATCAGCAGCCCAGTCAAAGGACACGCCGCCGTTGTTGACAGCTGACGAAAAGTCGCCTCCGCCAAGAAAGCTCGCAGAGGCCGAAAACCATTCTGCGTCGTACGAGGTCTGATCCCAGTAGTTGATGTTTCCGGTGGGCACGCCGCCGGTTGGATTCCAGTTCACGGCATACGGACTGCCGGCCGGGCCCTGCTGGGCGGTCCAACCTTCGTCGCCGGTGTCAAAGGAACTGTATGCGAGCGTGGTAGCGGAGGCCGTGGCCGAGACGGCGGTAAGCGTGGCGAGGGCGGCGATAAGTGTCGTAGTGCGTGTCATGGTCCTGAGTCCTTGTGGTGTTGGGCGGGCCCGGGTTTCGTGATGTATGGGCCTGCAGTCATCAGGAATCCGCGGATGCAAGGTGTTTCTGTCAGAACATTTGGAAGAAAAACGAGCCAGGTACCGAGGCGGTACCTGACCCATTTTCTGAGATGCAAGAAATGCTCAGCCTCTGCGGCGCCGACTACCAATGATCGAGGCCACTCCAAGCAGTGCCAAAGCGCCCGGAGCCGGGACATTCATGTAGATCCGGGGGTTGTCCAGCCACGTTGTCTCATTGATTCCCGTCCAAGTCTCACCCGTGATGTCCATGCCAGTGACGTTGGCAAGAACACTATTTATCTCGTTCATGGTGGCGAGTTGCGACGCCCCTCCGGAACCATAGTTGACCATCCAACTGACGCTCGTATCGAAAGTGAAGTCAAAGGAATGCCAGACATTGGGTGCTGGATCCGGATTGCTGGCCGCCGAGAGTCGAATATTGCCACTCCAGAAGATCACGCTGGCCCGTTTGCCGCTCTGCACCATGTCAGCCATCCAGTCGAATGACACGCCACCGTTGTTGAATGCCGCGGAAAAATCGCCCGTGAACTGCGTGGGCGCCTCAAAGACGTAGCCGCCGGGGGTGACATCCGCGAACTCGAGATGTCCGGTGGGTACGCCGCCAACGGGAACCCATCCTGGCTGGAAGTAGGAAGTCACACCATTGACTGTATCCCGAACCTGCCAGCCGTCTTGGTCGACGTCGTAGGAACTGTAGGCCAGATCGACGGTGGCGGCAGATGCTGCAGCTGTTACGACGGTGAGCATCCCGAGAACTGCAAGAAGAGAGTTTTTGTGCTGCATAGCGAATAATCCTTGTGGTTGGGCAGGCCCTGCGTCTTGGCGCTCAGGCCCGCAGTCACCATGAATCCGCGAATGCAAGATGTTTCTGTCAGCACATTTGGATAAATGTGTGATCAGATATCGAGATAATGCCTGAATTCTTTTTTCTCAACACCCGCCAAAGGCTGCCAGCACCACCAACAGATCCGCCACATTCGTCTGTCCATCGCCGTTGACATCACCCGCGACCGAGCCCCAGGCGTTGACAACGCACATCACGTCGGGAAGATCGACGACGGCATCTCCGTTGAGATCCGCGGCGCAGGTCGCGGGCTTCCAGGAATCGGGCAGGTATTCAAGATGAAACACGCCGTATCGCGGCGGCTTGGCGTTGGCCGAAGGGCTGCCGCTGTTCCAGTACTGCGTATAGAAGGCCTCCTCAAAGGCCACGCAGAAGGATTTGAACGTCTCGATGCTCGCGCCCTGTCCCGGCTCATTGCTCCACGTGCCGAAGGCGTCAATGGTGCCAAGCGATGTCGTCTCGGTGCTGTACATCAACCACACACGCGACATATCGGCTCCGCTCATGCAGTCTGGCGGCGCATACGTCCCTGTGCATGGCGGTGTCTTGTTTCCAAAGAGGAAGCCGAAGTCAGACTGCGGCGGGCAAACAGCGGTGGCCGTCCCAAGGATGTCGGTGACGGGATCGGCCGCTGCGGCGGCGCGGGTATAGATGGTTGTGGGGCTCGCAGGGCTCGGATTCGGTGTCTGCGGCAGCGTGCTATAGGCATCCACAAAGGTCGTTTCGCAGTTACTCCCCCCCGGACAACACTTGGACATGTTGTAGAGCTCGAGCATGCCTGAAGCGAGTGGAGGATCGGCGAAACCGCTGCCGGACAGCGGCGTGGTGGTCCACCGCAACATGTTGAGTGCCGAGGTGTACCCCTTTGTGGCCGCGAGCCCGATGAAACCACTGCTGCCGGAGAGTTGCGGCCAGAGCGTCGCCTGAAAGGCCTGCACCGCCAGCAGCGTCGCATCGCTGACCTGCAGAATGCCACCGGAATTCTCATTCTCGAAGTTGATCTCGAACACGCCGGGGCTCACGCTCGCAGCGGCTAAAATTTCGTTGGCCTGCTTGGCCCAGTAGAACGGCTTCTCCCACTCGGTGCCGACCGTGACACCACCCGGCTCCCAAACCCAGTTGCCATCAAAGTACGGCAGCATGCCGATCTCGCCGGTGAAGCCGCCGTCGCGGAGTTGTTTGATGCAGTCGAGTACCGGGGCGCTCATGCCGGCAGTCAGTTTGAAGTCCGTCCCCGAGCCATTCTCCGCATCCGGATCGATCAGGCGAATGACCAACTTGTCGCAGGGCATCGTCTGCTGCTTGGTCCACTTCACGACGGATGGCCAGTCGGGCGGATCACCCTCAACCCACATCATCCAATTCGATGGGGCGGAGGCGACGGCCACGACTGTGGAAGCGGCCGTTATCGCCACTGCAGCCCATTGCACCAAGCCATGTCTCACGGTTTCTTCCTCCTCGATGCCCCAACCTACCTTCAATGAGTCCGCAGGGCAATTCAAACGAATAACCGTCTCGCGCAAATATCAGTGATCTTCGTCTGTGGAGCAAAGCTCAAGCCTCGTTACCAGACACCCAATTCGAGACTGGTGCCCGACGAACGGAAGAACGAACTTCTCATGCGTAAGGGAGCTCATTGTCGTTTTTCTCGCTCTATACCGCACCAGAGGGTATCTTTTGACTCAATGAACTCATCCAACACTGTTCATGTCATCAAGTGCGGTGGCTCTGTCCTCGGTACCAAGGCCGACATCGCCGCAATGGCCATCCATCTTGCGTCGATCGCGGTTGCGGACGAACAACTGATCGTGGTGGTCTCCGCGCCCGCTGGCGTGACCGATGCCCTGTTTCAATCGGTGTCGCTGGAGGCGTCGACCTCCAGTGACGAAATCGCAGAGCATGTCTCGTCCGGCGAGCGAATCATGGTGACCCGGCTCACCGACCAACTGCAAGCGATGGGTGTGAATGCCGCAGCCCTGACCGTGCACGACATCGGTTTACGGGCCAGCGGGCCACCACTCGATGCGGACCCTATCTCGCTAGACGTAGCGGCCATTCTGCAGAGGCTTGATGAGCACCCCGTTCTGGTCGTTCCCGGCTTCGCTGGAGTGGGGAGTTCCGGGGCTAGGCGGCTGCTCGGTCGCGGCGGGTCGGACCTTTCCGCTGTCTTCATCGCCGCCGAATTGGGGGCCTCATGCACCTTGCTGCAGAATGCCACCGGCGTCTACGAACACGACCCATCGCTGCATGATGCTGCGCCACCACGATTTGACCAGATGCACTGGGATGATCTTCTGGAACTCGATAACGAAGTCGTGCAGGCCAAGGCCGTCAGGCTCGCCAAGCAGCGACAACTGCCATTCCGGGTGACCTCCCTGGACGCTCAACCCGGCACGCTCGTCGGCGATGTCCAGCTTCTCCTGGCCTCGGACCGCCCACGTCATGCGTCTTCCTGAACTCGACCGAATCGCCATTGCGGGCGCAACCGGATTGGTCGGCGTTGAATTGCAATTGATTCTGCGGTCGCGTGGCGTCCGGCAGGACGCCATTGAGACAGGTGGTGATATCGAAGCGTGTGAGTTGGCATTCCTCGCCGTCCCGAGTGCCGCGGCGCCTGCACTGGCCGAAACATTCATTGGTCGCGGCGCCACCGTCATTGATCTCTCGGCCGCATCGCGAGAACTAGACGATGTGCCGCTTGTGGTCCCGTCTCTCAATGGGCATCTGCTGGATGCAGCGCCCCGCCTCATTGCCAGCCCGAATTGCACAGCCACCATTCTCGTGACTGCCATCGCGCCGCTGAAACAATTTGGCATCACATCCCTGCATGTCAGCACCTATCAAGCCATCTCCGGAGCCGGGCAAGCGGCCTTGCGCGAACTCGAGGAGGGCGACCCGGCTGAATCGCCGATCCTGGGCGAACCACTCGCATTCAATGTGTTTCGCCATGAGTCGGCAGTCGATCCGAATACCGGCCTCACCGGCGAAGAACACAAACTCATCAGCGAATCGAGGCGGCTGCTCGACCTTCCAGATCTCCCCATCGCTGCGACGTGCATGCGGGTTCCTGTTCGACGCGCCCACCTCGAGTCGATCACAGTGCACTTGGAACGTCCGGTCACACCGGACGACGTAACCGCAGCACTCTCTAGATGTGATGCGATCACGATGCTCGGCGATTGCAGTCCCACATCACTTGCGGCGGAAGGTCGCGACGACGTACTGGTGGGGCACCTTCGCATGAATGACCCAACGAGTGTCTCACTGGTCGCCGCTGGAGATCAACTTCGGGTCGGCGCAGCGCTCAATGCCGTCCGAATCGCCGAGCGGCTCCCCCACTGATACCATCCATCCCATGACCGACCTCGCCGTAACCGTCAATGGGCTGAAGTTCAAGAATCCCTTCGTGATCGGTTCGGGACCCCCCGGAACCAATGCCAATGTCATCAACAAGGCCTTCGCCGAAGGCTGGGGCGGTGTTGTTGCCAAGACCATCAGCCTCGAAGCCGACAAGGTCACCAACGTCGCGCCGCGGTATGCACGCATGCGTGCAGAGGGATCGAAGGAAGTCTTTGGTTGGGAGAACATCGAACTCATCAGCGACCGGCCGTTTGAGACGTGGCTCGATGAGTTCAAGGCTATCAAGGATGCGCACCCAGAAGGAATTTTGATCGCGTCGATCATGGAGGAGTACCGCCGCGATGCGTGGATCGAGATCGTCGAGCGATGTCAGAACGTCGGCGTTGATGCGTTCGAGCTCAACTTCTCATGCCCGCACGGCCTGCCCGAGCGGAAGATGGGCATGGCGATGGGCGAAAACCCGGACATCGTGGCGGAAGTCAGTGGCTGGGCAATGGAAGCAGCGACCATTCCGGTGTGGGCCAAGATGACACCGAACGTCACACACATTGTCGACCCTGGACGCGCTGCGCTTGCGGCGGGATGCCACGGGCTTGCAGCGATCAATACGATTCTCAGCGTGATGGGCGTTGATCTCAAAACACTGCGCCCGATGCCGACGGTCGAGGGCTACGCGGTGCCGGGCGGATACTCCTGCAAGGCAGTGCGGCCGATCGCGCTGCGGATGGTGATGGAACTCGCCCGCATGCAGACCGAAGACTTTCCCGAGACGACGATCAGTGGCATTGGCGGCATCGAAACCGGTGAGGACGCGGCCCAGTTCATCCTGCTCGGCGCCCACACCGTGCAGGTCTGCACCGGCGTCATGATTCACGGATACGGCATGGTCAAGGACATGTGCGAGCAACTCGCCGCGTTCATGAACAAACACGACTTCTCGTCAATTGACGAGTTCCGCGGCGCGAGCCTGCCCTACTTCAGCACCCATGCCGATCTCGTCCGCCGACAAGCGGAGGCCAAGGCTGCCGCCAAAGCGCGGCGGGAAGGCATGGTCGAGAAAGACACCGAGTGGGAAGGCGACAAGTTCGTCGAGCAGTCCGATCGGCTTGTGTCCAACGACTAGAACGTCCTCCGGCCGTTGCACTTCTTTACAAGAGAAGAGACGGGAGACTAGTGCGTTGGCACCCTGCCGATGTACTGCCCGCCGCCGCCACCACCGACATAGCGGCCATCGCGGACGACAACGGCGCCGCGGAGGAGGACCAGTTCCGGCCGGCCTTTGCGGGGCGCCCCCTCGTAGCCGCAGTAGTCGGTTTGACTCTCACTGGCTGACTGCGTGAAGGTTCCCTTGTAGGCGGGGTCGTAGATCACCACATCAGCATCACTGCCCTCGACGATTTCGCCCTTCCGGGGGTACATGCCGAAAATCTTTGCTGCCTGCGTGCTGCAGGCGCTGACCATGGTCTGCAAGTCGATCCGCCCCTCGCAAACACCATGCGTGTGAATCAGATCAACGCGTTCTTGAACGCCGGGAATCCCGTTTGGAATGAGCGTAAATGCCTCACGCCCCATGTCCTTCTGCCCCCGGAAGTTGAAGGGCGCGTGGTCGGTTCCGATCGTGACCATGTCGCCCGAAGCGAGGGCTTTCCAGAGGTGTTCGTGCTCCTCTGCGTCACGAAGCGGCGGAGACATGACGTACTTGGCGCCTTCGAAGTCGGGCCGTTCGGCATAGGTCTTGTCGAGCACGAGGTGCGGCGCCACCGCCTCGACGAAGACGTTGACGCCGCGATTTCTGGCCTCCATGGCCTGCCGCACTGCGGCGCCGCAGGAGGTGTGCACGATGTAGACATGGGCTCCGGTCAGTTCGGCAAAGGCGCACAGATGACTGACTCCGTCTGCCTCCACGCACCGCGGCCGCGATGGCTCGTGCCACTGCGGCCCGGTCTTTCCCTCGGCGATCAGTTGCTTCTGCATCGCATCTACCGCCTCGGCATTCTCGCAGTGGGCGGTGATGATGACGCCGAGTTCCCTGGCGATCTCCATGAGTTCAAAAAGTTGCTCGTCCGCGATATCGAGGGCACCCTTGTAGGCAAGGAAGACCTTGAAACTCGCGACGCCGTCATTGGCAACCAAGTCACGGACTTGCTGCTTGGCGACATCATCGAACCGCACCACCGAGAGATGAAAGGTGAAATCGCAGCAGGCCCCCGCTTCCGCGAGTCCCTTCCACTCATCAAACGCGGCGCGTGGCTCATCGTCCGGGCCGGGACAGATCATCTCGATCACCGTCGTCGTGCCGCCAGCGAGCGCCGCCTTGGTTGCCGAGGCGTGGTCGTCGATGGCGTTCGTTCCCATGAAAGGCAGATGAATGTGCACGTGTGGATCAATGAAGCCCGGAAAGACGTACTTGCCGCGGGCATCAATGACTTCTGCGCCAGGACAATCCGCCGAATCAATGACATCGGCCACCTTGGCGATTGTCTCCCCCTCAATCAGAACATCCGCATGGCGATCTGCGTCCGCGGTAATCACCCTGCCATTCTTGATGAGTATTGACATCTAGGACACCTCACTCAGACAAATATCAAGCACCTTGCACAGGAAGTCGCAGTCATCCCGCTGGATGCACATGGGCGGCTTGATTCGTAAAACATTTCCGTACAGACCGCCCTTGCCGACGAGCAATCCCAGATCCTTTGCCCGCTCGTGCACCTTGGCGGTCTCGGCGGTCGCGGGCGTCTTGGCATCGCGGTCCGTCACGAGTTCCATGCCGAGCATGAGCCCCTGACCACGGACATCACCGACGATCGCATGCCGCGACTGCAGATCCTCAAGGCCCTGCTTGAGATACCCGCCTACATCGGCGGCATGCTGCTGCACGTTGTCTTCAAGCAGCACGTCGAGTGTCGCAAGACCTTGCGCCATCGAAACTGGATTGCCGCCATAGGTGTTGAAGTGCAGGCGTTGCTTCATACAGTCCGCCACTTCGGCCCGCGCGACACAGCATGCCAGCGGCGCACCGTTACCGATGCCCTTGGCCATTGTGACGATGTCGGGCTTGACCCCCTGATTCTCGAAGCCCCAGAAGGCCGTGCCGGTACGGCCGAAACCGGTCTGCACTTCATCGCTGATGCAGAGACCGCCACGAGCGCGGATCATTTCATACACGCGGGCGAGGTATCCATCCGGCAACTCGACGGTTCCGCCGACACCCTGAATCGGCTCGGCGATGAAGCCGGCGACTGCGCCAGACGTGGCGTGGAGCAGCACATCCTCGACCTCGGCCGCATACTTCGCAGCCGCGTCCGGATCGTCGTATCCATGAGGCCCGCGATATCGGTCCGGCGACTTCACATGCTTGATGCCGAATCCGTGCGGATACGGGTACTTCCACGAGTGCAGCGCCGTCAGGCCCATCGCCTGATTGCTCAGGCCGTGATAGGCATTGCGGAGTGCGAGGATGTCAAAATTGCCGGTATGCAACCGGGCCATCAGCATGGCCAGTTCATTGGCCTCGCTGCCGGAGTTGGTGAAGTAGCACACACCGAGCCCCGAGTCCTGCGGAAACGTCGAAATGAGTTTCTTGCCGAACTCGGCGATGTTCGGATTCAGATAGATCGTGGTCGTGTGCTGCAGGCGTTCGTTCTGCTCACGTACCGCCTCGACGATCTTGGGGTGACAATGGCCGACCGAGACCGTGACGATTCCGGCAATGCCGTCAAGATAGCGTCGACCGGTTTCATCGAAGAGCCACTGCATGTGTCCCTCGACGATCATGATCGGATCGGCGTAGTAGGTCACGAGCGCGGGAGCGAGGAACTCGCGTCGCATGTCGAGCACCGATTCGCGGGGCGGTCCCTCGTAAGGGCGAGGCTGATGCGTGCAGGTCGGCATCACAGGCTGATCGGTCATGTGGCGTTGTCTCCGGTGACGGGAAGTATCTTGAAGATCAAGTAGAAGAGCATCGCGAGCGGCAGGCCGATGAACCACGCATACCCATAGATCTGATCAAAGAACACGTGGAAGAAGGCCTCTTCGGTTCCGGCGGTTGCGGTAACCGCATTGATGAACCCCGGCAGATTCGGCAGCACCGCAAACACCAGGGCCAGCATGGCTGCGACGCTGACACCGGCATACTCCCCCTCTGGATCATACAGGGCATCCGCATTCAGTTCGGTCCGCCGCACGATGAAGTAGTCGCAGAGCATGATGCCTGCGATCGGGCCGAGCAACGCGCTGTACCCGATCAGCCACACGAAGATGTAATCCGACAAGTCCGTCATGAGACGCCACGGCATGATGAGGATGCCGATGACCGCGGTAATCATCGCGCCTCCACGGAACCCGATCACCGAGGGAGCCAGATTCGAGAACCCGTTGGCCGGGCTGACGATATTGGCGGCCAGATTGGTCGAGAGCGTCGCAATGAGCAGCGCGATCATCGAAATGACCACAACAAGCGGCGAGCCCATGCGAGCGATGAGTGCTACTGGATCCCAGATCGCTTCGCCGTAGAGTACGACGGTCGCGCCGGTCACGATGATGCCGACGAAGGAGAAGAGCGTCATGGTTGAGGGCAGCCCGAGCAACTGTCCGGCGGCCTGGTCCTGCTGGCTTCGGCAGTATCTGGTGAAATCCGGGATGTTCAGACTGAGCGTCGCCCAGAAGCCGACCATGGCAGTCAGTTGCGGGAAAAAGATCGTCCAGAATGACACCCCTTCCTCACGCGACGTGCCGCTTGTGAAGAGTGTCATGCTGTCATCAACGGCAACGAATGCCCAGATCAACAGCGCCACGCCGCACGCAATCAGGAACGGCGCCGCGTAGGCCTCCACCCACTTGATGGACTCGATTCCGGTTAGCACGATGACGACATGCAGAATCCAGAAAGCGAAGAAGCACAGAAACTGCCCAATCGAGATACCGAGGAACGGCAGAATGTCCGCCTCGGTTGCCGGCGTGATCCACCCAAGAGCTCCAAGAATGGAATAGATGGCCGCGCCACCGATCCACGTCTGAATGCCGAACCAGCCGCAAGCCACGACTGCGCGAGCGATTGCTGGGATGTGGGCCCCCACCGTTCCGAAACTCGCACGAGCCAGCACCGGGAACGGCACGCCATACTTGGTGCCGCCGTGACCATTGGCGATCATCGGAACCAGCACGATCATGTTGCCAAGCAGCACCGTCAGAACCGCCTGCCACCAAGTCATGCCGGCGGCAATCATCCCGGCCGCGAGCATGTAGGTCGGAATGCAGATCGCCATGCCGATCCAGAGGGCCGCGATGTTCCACCGGGACCAAGTTCGCTGCTCCGGCGGAACTGGCGCGAGGTCGGCGTTGCTCAGTGATCCGCTCATCCCTCGGTCAGCGCCCCGTAGGTCTCAGGGCGGCGATCGCGGAAGAACTGCCATGTATTCCGGACTTCTTCGATCAGGTCCAGATCGAGATCGGCAATCACGACTTCGTCATCGTCGCGGCTCCCCTCGACCATGATCTGTCCGCGAGGATCGCAGAAGTAGGACTGCCCGTAGAACTTGCCGATGTTCCAAGGGGCCTCAGTACCGACGCGGTTGATCGCGCCGACATAGAACTGATTCGCAACAGCGTGCGCGGGTTGTTCGAGTTTCCAGAGGTACTCGCTGAGCCCAGCGACGGTGGCAGAAGGATTGAACACGATTTCCGCCCCAGCAAGACCGAGTGCCCGCGCCCCCTCCGGGAAGTGTCGGTCATAACAGATGTACACACCGATCTTTCCGGCGCTCGTCTGAAACACCGGATATCCCTCGTTTCCGGGAGTGAAGTAGAACTTCTCCCAGAAGCCGGGATTGCAGTGCGGGATGTGGTGCTTGCGGTAGCGCCCGAGATACTCACCATGCTCATCGATGACGGCAGCGGTGTTGTAGTACACGCCCGTCATGGCCTGCTCGTAGATTGGCACGACCATGATCATGCCGTGCTCTTTGGCGAGTTGCTGCATGAGTGTGACGGTCGGCCCGTCCGGCACCGGCTCGGCGGTTTCATACCAGCGAATGTCCTGCTCGGCGCAGAAGTACGGACCGGAGAAGATCTCCTGCAAACAACAGATCTGCGCCCCCTGCTCAGCGGCCTGCGCGATGAGCGGCACATGCTTGTCGATCATTGCCTGCTTGATGGCGTGCACGTCCGTCGAGTCGGGCAATGCATTGGATGCTTGAATGATCGCAGCGCGAGTGATGCGGGCCATGGATGTCCTTTCAAATCAGAACCAGCGGCTGACGAGAATTCGGCACTCAGTAAAGAAGCGAACCGCATCCTCGCCATTGGCGTGGAGCGTTCCGAAGAATGAATCTTTCCATCCGGAGAACGGGAACACCGCCATCGGCGCCGGAACGCCGACGTTGATGCCGATCATGCCGGCACCCGCTTCGGTACGAAAGCGATTCGCTGCGTAGCCGCTTGATGTAAACATGACCGCCATGTTTCCAAAAGGCGACTGTTGCGTCACGTCGATGGCATCATCAAGCGTCGCTCGTGGCATAATGGAAAGGACCGGGCCGAAGATTTCATTCTCGGCAAGGGACATTCCGGGGGTGACGCGGTCAAAGACGGTTGGCCCCACGAAGCAGTCGCCGCTCGGCATCGCGGCTTCTCGCCCGTCGAGCAGCAACTCAGCCCCCTCTGCGACGCCCGCTTCAATGGCCTTGGTCACTCGCTCGCAACTCGCCGCATCAATGAGTGGCCCCATGCCGCAATCGGCCTCGCTGCCTGCGGCGGTCTTGATGCCCTTGGCCGCCTCGACGATTGCAGGCACGAACCACTCGGCGGCTTCTCCAACCGGAATGGCGACCGATCCGGCCAGACATCGCTGCCCGGTGTTTCCGAAGGCAGAGCCAAGAACACCGTCAATTGCCGCTTCACGATTCGCGTCCGGCATGATGAGCATGCAGTTCTTCGCGCCGCCCATGCACTGAGCGCGCTTGCCGGCCGCCGTGGCGGTGGCGTAAACGTGCTTGGCGACGGGCGTCGAACCGACGAAGGAGACAGCCTTGACGTCTGGATGGGTGATCAGTTCCGTGGAGGCTTCCACACCTCCGAGCACGAGGTTGAGCACGCCCTTGGGCAATCCTGCTTCGTAGGCGAGTTCCACTTCACGGACTGCGCACAGCGATACTTTCTCGCTTGGCTTGAGGACGAAGGTGTTGCCGCAGGCGATCGCCATCGGCCACATCCACATCGGGACCATGATCGGGAAGTTGAAGGGTGTGATGCCGGCGCACACGCCCAACGGGACGCGTTCCATCGTGCTGTCAAGCGGAATGTTCTCGTCACGTTCGCGGCTGAAGGAACTCGACACGGCGATTCGAGGCAGTGTCCGCCCCATCAACAGCGAGGGCGCCCCGCAGGCGTACTCGATGCAGTCGATCCCCCTCCGCACGTCACCACGGGCCTCCGGCACGTTCTTGCCGTGTTCGGACACGATCAGATCGGTCAGTTCCTCGAAGTGATCTTCGAGTACCTGCTTGTAAGCGAAGAGCACCTGACATCGCTCGCCCACCGGGGTCTGCGACCATGCAGGGAAGGCCTCTGCCGCAGACTTCACGGCAGCGTCCACCGCGGCGGCTCCGTCAAGAGGAACCTCGGCAAGCACCTTGCCGGTAGCAGGATTGACATCAGCGAAGGTGCCCGATGCTTTCATCGCATCAACACGGATGCCGTTTATGACATGAACAGCGGGGATAACCGACATAGTGAGGGCCTCCTTTGGGCCGCACAGTGTAGAGCACCGAGGGGTACCGCTTCAGCCGCGGTATACACAGCTGCTGGTGCAGGTCTCGTGCACGGTGATGGCCTCCAGCATGGGCAGCAAGGGCTTCAGACGCTCCCAGATCCAGACAGCGAGCATCTCGCTGGTTGGGTTCTCAAGCCCCTCAATCTCGTTGAGCAGGCGATGGTCAAGTTTGGCGTCAAGCGGCGCCCACGCAGCAGAGATGTCGCCGTAGTCGATCAGGTAGCCCCTCTCCGGATCGACAGATCCGGATACCGCCACATCAACCTCGAATGAGTGGCCGTGCATCCGCCGACACTTGTGCCCCTCGGCAAAGGTCGGCAGCCAGTGGGCTGCTTCGAATCGAAACGTTTTGACCAGTTCCATCCGCATGATCCAGCACATCGTACCGAAACCCTCCGGAAGCGAGAACGCCAGCCCACTTCTGCTGCGTACCATGACACGATGCGGTGTCTCCTGACATTCCTTCTCACCGGATTTCTGCTTCTTGCCTGCCATCCGCCACATGACGCTGACTCCGCCGCCACGCAGCCTGACCGACAGGATGAACACCCCATGACCTCCATTTCCAAGAGTGGGTTTGACCTGACGCCTCCCAATGAGGCGAACCATGCGGCCATGGTCGCCAAACTCGATCCGAAGACCGTCGAAATCACCCAGCGAGCAGGTACCGAACCGGCATTCTGTGGCACGCTTCTGGACAACAAAAAACCCGGCATATACACCTGTGTCGTCTGTGGTCTTCCGTTGTTCTCGAGCGAACACAAATATACGTCAGACAGCGGCTGGCCCAGTTTCTTCCAGCCCTATGACGTCGATCATGTTGCTCGCGTAGATGACCGTTCACATGGCATGTCCAGAACCGAAATCGAATGTGCTCGATGTGGATCACATCTTGGACACGTTTTCGCAGACGGCCCAGCTCCCACTGGCGAGCGACACTGCCTGAACTCCGCCTCCCTTGTGTTTCATGAACAAGGCTCAGACGTGCCTGTCACCATGAAACCAGGCCCGACAGAGGTGGCCTACTTCGCAGGCGGGTGTTTCTGGGGCATCGAACACTACTTTGGCAAGGGGCCTGGTGTCATTGACGCAGAAAGCGGTTACATGCAAGGCAAGGAGGGTGACACTTCCTACGAGGAAGTGTGCTCGGGCACCAGCGGCCATGCCGAAACCGTCAAGGTCCTGTTTGATCCGATGCAGATCTCGTATCGTGAACT
>MPMA02145718.1_pt1 | contig 35797 bp, 29 predicted proteins | sample 1617361 | NCBI WGS metagenome assembly MPMA02 (sample SAMN05944807, study PRJNA350692) | marine metagenome | biome: marine; feature: ODZ; material: water; isolation source: 180 m water sample filtered on 0.2 um supor filter | place: Pacific Ocean | collected 2012-04-08 | depth 180m m | reverse complement strand
GAGATCGCTGCCGAGCACGGAGCGGCGGGCGCGCTGGTGATACACGAGACCGGGCCCGCCGGCTATCCGTGGGAGGTCGTCGGCAGTTCCCCCTACGGCGAGTCGTTCGATCTGGTGGCGGACGACCGCAACATGGGGCGCGCGGCGATCGAGGGCTGGATCCAGCGTGACGCCGCGGCGTCACTGTTCGAGATGGCCGGGCTCGACTTCGAGACCGAGAAGGCGAAGGCGGCCACTGCCGACTTTCAGCCGGTCGAGCTGAGGGTGGTCGGGCAGACGCGCGTGCGAAATTCGTTGCGAACGATCGACTCGCAGAACGTCGTCGCGAAGCTGCAGGGCATTGGGGCGCCCGACGAGGTGGTGCTCTACATGGCCCACTGGGACCACCTGGGCAAGGACGACAGCCTGACCGGCGACCAGATCTACAACGGCGCGGCCGACAACGCCACTGGCACCGCCGGGTTGCTCGAGCTCGCGCGCGCCTTCACGGCCGGTGAGGCGCCGCGGCGGTCGGTGCTCTTCCTGGCGGTGACCGCCGAAGAGCAGGGGCTGCTCGGTTCACGCTACTACGGCGAACAGCCGCTCTATCCGGCGGCGCAGACCGTGGCGGCGCTGAACATGGACGTGCTGAACCAGTGGGGCCGCACCAACGACCTGACGATTGTCGGGATGGGGCAATCGGGGCTCGACCAGGTGGCGAATGAGATTGCCGGTCGGCTCGGGCGCGTGCTGAACCCGGACCCGGAGTCGGAGAAGGGCTTCTACTACCGCTCCGACCACTTTTCATTCGCCAGGGTGGGCATCCCCGCGTTCTACGCCGACCCGGGGGTCGACTATCTGGACAAGCCGCCTGGGTATGGGCTCGAGAAGCGGGAGGAGTACACCGCCAACGACTATCACGCGGTGTCGGACGAAGTGAAGCCGGACTGGGATCTGTCCGGGGCGCTCGACGATCTGACCTTCATGTATCACATGGGCGCCCGGCTGGCCGCCACCGACGAATGGCCCGAGTGGAGCGCCACGAGCGAATTCCGCGCGATCCGCGAGCAACAGCGGCCGGGGCGCTGACCCCCATCCGGACTGAGTCGGGTCTGTCGACGGGTGTGATGCCGGTGTCGGCAACCGTGTCAACGAGATAGAATGTCGTCGTCTGACTCCGGTCGCGTCTGACCGCTCACCGCCATCGCCTCCGTGATACGAACCAACAGCTCTGAAGCCCCCGTAGACGTCGCCCTGTTCCGCGGCGAAGCGCTGGCCGTCCGCAGCATCGTCGGTGGCATCTTCATGGGGCTGGCCAACCTCGTTCCCGGCATTTCCGGCGGTACGATGCTGCTCGCGGTCGGGATCTATCCGCAGTTCATCGGCGGCGTGGCCGAGGTGTCGATCTTGCGGTTCAGGCCAAAGGTGCTCCTGATGCTCGCCTGTGTCGTCGGTGCCGCCGCGGTTGCGATCGCGGGCTTCGCCGGGCTGATCGGCACATTGCTCGATCAGTATCAGTGGGCGATGTACAGCCTGTTCATCGGGCTGACACTCGGCGGTGTGCCCATTCTCTGGCTGGCGCTCCGACCGGCCGACGGCACCGTCGTCTGGAGCGCCGTGGTCGGCGTCGTCCTGATGGCGCTGCTGACCGCGACCAATCCGGAGCGCATCGGGAACAGCGGCGAGCCCGGCCTGGCGGCGTACACGATCCTTGCGGTCGCCGGCTTCTCCGGCGGCGCGGCGATGATTCTGCCGGGCATGTCCGGCGCCTATGTCCTGCTGGTCCTGGGTCAGTATCGGGCGATCCTCGATGCGGTCGAGATGGGCGCTGATGCTGCTCGCGCCGGCGAGTGGGCCATCGCGGCGCAGTCGCTGCACGTGGTCGTGCCGGTTGGGATCGGCGTCGTGCTGGGTGTGGTGGGTGTCAGCAATCTCGTGAAGGTGCTACTTGCCCGGTATCAGCGGGCGACGCTCGGGCTGCTGCTCGGCCTGCTGCTTGGCGCCGTGCTCGGGTTGTGGCCGTTCACAGACCCGGTCGCGCCGCAGATTGGCGACATCATTCGTGGTGTGGAGCTCACCACGCTGGAACTCGTCGCGGCGGTCGATCCCGAACGCTACCATCGCGTGCTCTTCGCCCCGTCCTTCTGGCAAGTCGGCGGCGGTTTGGCGCTGGTCCTGTTGGGTTTCGGCGTCTCGTGGGGCATCTCGCACCTGGGCAAGGAGGTGCCGTGACCCAGTGCAGGCGGCCACGGTGGCCGTCCCGCCTTGGACCTGCGGCGGTTGTTGAACAGTGAAGATGCCGGCGGCGTCGAAGGTCAGATCCGGCAGCAGGACCGACTGCACGGTGTCGTCGGCCAGCGCGACCTGCTCCCGCCGGTACGTCTTGTGGTCGGGCACGTGCACTTCAAGCTGCTCGATGACCGGGTCCAGGATCCAGTATTCAGGCACGCCGTAGCGCGCGAACATCTGCATCTTCTTTCCGCGGTCGGTTGCGACCGTTGAGGGGGACAACACTTCGACGGCGATGTCCGGCCTCTCGCGGGTCACGGCGTCCGGCTGGACCATGTGGCGCCGTTCCGTGCGAAAGAACAGCACGTCCGGCTGCACGACGTCGTACTCATCGAACACTATGTCGGGCAGCGCCATTAGCGCGATGCCTCTCGAGTTGGTCCCGTACGCATCGAGGATTCTGTAGACCGCCTGTGCGGCCATCTGATGACACGGCAGCGGCGACGGGACCACGAAGACTTCCCCCCGGGTAGATCTCGTAGCGGTGCCCGTCTTCCGGCGTGTTCACCAGGTCGGTGTAGCCAACCCGTGGTCGCACTACCTGCATGGGCGCCATGTTACCACCGCGTCGTTGCGACACTCGTGCCGTGGATTCCGGCCAGAGAATGAAGGGGATCGTGCGAAGAGCTGGAGGAAACTGCGCACTCAGTCAGAGCGACAGATTCCAGAATTCGCAGTCTGGTGGTGTGCGTTGACTAGGGGCGTGAGGACTCGTCAGCCGGTGCGGTTGTCAGCGTGCATCCGGCACGAACGACCTGACCGTGGTCACCACCAGACGCGCGCCGCCAGCTCGGCCGGCAGACGCTCCAGCTCCGCCAGCAGCACGTCCGACACGTCGTGAACGCGGGGCGCGTCGATGCCCGAGGCGCGGAGCAGCCCCTTCAGCGCCACGTCTCGGTCGAGCTTCGTGTCGCGGGCTCGATACACCTCGCCCATGCCGCCTTCACCGATCTTGTCGGTGACTTCATACGGTCCCAATCGATCGCCGGCGCTTGGAGGCATGTAGTCGAGATGACGCGGGTGGACAAAGGCATCTGAATCGACCTTGATCGTGATCAGGCTACGCCTTTGGCGGGCGAGCGCCAGACAAGCGACAGCTTCTTGCGGCTGCTTGCACATTCCCGCAAGTAGAGATTGATGAGCGTCTGATACGGAATTCCGGTCTCATCCGAGAGATCCTTGAAGTACTGAACCGTGTCCTCATCGAGTCGAATCGTGACCTGTTTCTTCAGCCGCTTCGCATAGGGATTCCGCCGAGCGTTCGAAAAATCGTATTGCCTTCTCATCATTCCACTCTCTCGCGATACTGCGATCGCTCGGCCCGGTTGGCCTTCCGGGCACTGATGATGCGAATCACGTCACCGCCGGCTCGGAGACAATGACAGACGACCAATGTGCGAGCCGCTGCGCTCAGGCCGAGCAGGACGAACCGGTCCTCGGCGTCCGAGTGGTCCGGATCGGCCACCAGCAGTGCCCACTCATCGCTGAACACCGATTCGGCCTCCTCGAACGAGACGCCGTGCGTCCGTCGGTTCCGCGCGTTCTTGCGCACATCCCACTCGAAGCGAAGATCGCGCACGAACTACAATATAACTACAAGGTAGTTACGAGGCAAGTTCTCCAGCGACTGGATCTGAGCCTTACTCCGCTCTGATCGCTTCCAGTGGGTCGACAGCGGCGGCGCGGCGGGCGGGGAGGTAGCTGGCGCCGACGTCGACCGCCGCCAGCGGCGCGGCCACCCCGGCGAACGTCAGCGGGTCGAACGCGGTCACGCCGTAGAGCAGATCGGCCAGCACGCGTGTCAGTGCCAGGGCCGCGGCGCCACCGATCACAACACCCAGCAAAGTCAGCATGGCCCCGTGCCGCACGACCAGTGTGTAGACGTCCGGCGCTCGGGCACCCAGTGCGAGACGGATGCCGATATCACGCGTCCGCTGGCTGACGGAGTAGGTCATGACGGAAAAGATCCCGACCGTCGCCAGCACCAGTGCGATGGCGGCGAACAACCCGATCAGCAGCATGTTGAATCGGGGGCTCGTCAGCGCCCGCCCCACGATCTGGTCCAGGGGTGCGATTTCTTGAATCGACAGCTGCGGATCGATGCCTTGGATCGCCTCGCGCACCGGGCCGGCGAGTCGTAACGGGTCCCCATCGGTCTTCACCACGAGGTCGAGAATACGAAACGGGATCATCGACGGTGGCACATACAGCTCCGGCTCCAGGTCCTCTCGCAACGCGTGCTGCTTGGCGTCGCCCACCACGGCGACGATCTCTCCTAGCGCGAGCGACTTGGTCACGAGTCGCTGGCCCAGCGGGTCCTCGTCGGGCCAGTAGCGCCGTCGCGCCGCCTCGTTGATGGCGACCACCGGAACATCGGCCCCGTCACTCGCGGTGAAGTCGCGGCCGCTCAGCAACGGGATGCCCAGCGTCCGGAAGTAGCCCGGGCCCACCGCTCGGAGGTTGATGCGAAGCTCGGCGCCGGGCAGCGCGGGTGGACGTCCCTCGATGGCGAAGTCAGTGTTCGCACCGAAGTCACTCAGCGGGACATGGGACGAGGTGGCCGCCGAGCGCACGTCCGGCAACCCACCGACGCGCTCGAGCAGCTGCCGGTGAAGTGTCGTCAGCTGGGACTGCTCGGGGTAGCGCCAGGCCGGCATCGTGAGACTGAGCACCAGCACCCCGTCGCTGTCGAATCCCGGCTCGATCCGTCGTAGCTCGACGAAGCTTCTCGCGAGCAACCCGGCGCCGACCAGCAGGACGAGCGCCACCGCCGTTTCGGCCACCACCAGCGCGCGCTGCAGTCGCTGTCGAGACCGCCCGCCGGTCGCGCGGGTCCCGAGCCCCTGCCGCACGTCGGTACGCGACGCGTGAAGCGCCGGCATCAGACCTACCACGAGCATCGTGACGAGGGAGATCGCCAGGGCGAAGGTCAACACCCAGCGGTCGACCGCCACGTCCTGCTGGCGCGGCACGCCCTCTGGTACCACCGCCAGCAGCAGATCGAGGCCCCACGGGGCGAGCATCACGCCCGCCCCCGCCCCCAGCAGTGTCAACAGCGCGCCCTCGGTGAGCAGCTGGCGGGTCAGGCGTCCTCGTCCAGCTCCGAGCGTGGCACGAATGGCCAGCTCACGTTCGCGGGCTGCGCCCCGTGCCAGCGCCAGGCTGGCGATGTTGGCGCACGCCATGAGCAGCACGAACGCGGCGGTGCCCAGCAGCACCGTGAGGTTCCGTTCGAACCCACCCGCGACCTGCTGTTGCAACGGAATTACCCGGGCGCCGCGCTCGGCGTTCGCGTCCGGATAGGCATCGGCGAGCCGACCGGCGATGGTCTCCATCTCGGCCTGGGCCTGCTCGAGAGTGACGCCCGCGGCAAGCCGACCCACGACCCACAGATAGGGGGAGTTGCGGGCGGTCAGGAAGTCCTGGTCGAAGACCCCCTCGAACATGCGCGGTGCCGGAATGCCGCGTGGGGCGCGAATCCACAGCTCGACCCCCTCGTGATAATACGACTGTGGTGGCACGACACCGACCACGGTGTGGGGCGCGTCGTCGAGTGTCATCGTCTGTCCGACGATGGCCGGGTCCGACCCGAAGCGGCGTTGCCACAGCCCGTGGCTGAGGATGACGGTCGGCTCGGTGGTGGCATCCGACTCCGGCAGGAACGTACGTCCGAGCTGTGCCTCGACACCGAGCAGCGCGAAGAACCCGGGGGACACGACCCGCGAGAGCAGGCCTCCGGCTCGCCGGGCCCGAGGGTCGCCATATGAAAGTTGATCGCCTCGAATGTCTCGATCGTGCTGCTCTGCGCGCGCCAGTCGACCAGGTTGGCCGGCGAGACACCGTCGATCTGACCGGCCGGAGCGGTCTCCCAGACGGCGACCAGCCGGTCCGGCTCGGCGAACGGCAGCGGACGGAGCAGCACGCCGTAGACGAGACTGAAGACCGCCGTGTTGGCGCCGATCCCGAGCGTCAGCGTCAGCACGACGGCCGCTGTGAAGCCGGGGCTCCGCCGCAGCTGCCTGACGCCATAGCGCACGTCCTGCCAAAGCTGATTCATGACGTCGCAGAGCCTGGAGGCGCTCCCGCTTCCTTCTGACTCCTGCCTTCCGACTGCTGACTTCTGTTCAGCGAGCGAAGCGAGACGAACGTTCAGTTGCCCCGCACATCAAAGGTCGCCGGCATGAGCGAGCGGACCTGGATGCCCCAGTGATCCCCGGCGCGCGTCACGATCCAAAGCGCCGGGACGGTCCAGTAGCGGGTGCCGTCGGGATGCCAGCGGGTGAAGGTCAGCTCGCCGTGCACCTTGTCGCGGGTGACGATGCTTGCCTCGAGGTCGTCGATGGTGCTCATGTGCCAGTTCTCGCCTTGCCGCATCTGCACGAAGTTCGGACGCGGTCCGTCGCCTGCCGATTCAGCCACCGAGAATCCCCCCGTCGCCGTCATGAAGAGATGGGGATGGTTCAGGGTGCGGACCGTGCCCTCCGTGTCACCGGCGTTGAACGCGGTGAAGAAGTCGAGCACCGTCTGGCGGGCCGCGCTCACGATCTCTGCGCGCTCGTCCGCCTCGAGGTCGGCGGGAGAGGCGGCGCTCGTTCGCAGCTTCACACCCCAGCGGCCGTCCTGCTTCGTCACGATGTAGAACACGCGCGATTGCATGTACGCGGCGCCATCGGCGCCGTACCGGCTGAAGCCGATCTCGGCGTGCACTTTGTCTGGCGACGACCTGACCACGCGGTACGAATCGAAATCGAAGGAGCTGCGATTCCACCCCTGACTGGCGCGCATCTGGTCGAACCCGGCCGAGAAGTCATCCGGTTCGTTGTCGATGACCAGCGCGCCACCGCCCGGCACCGTGACAAACGGAAAATGCATCGCTCGGCGCAGATTGGCATCCTCAGCCGTGTTCCACTGGGTGATGAACGTGTCGAGCGCCTCCCGCGCCGCCGTCTCGGCTGCCGCATCTCCGACCTCGGCGTCACGCACCTGCGCATCTCCAATTGACCCGTGCGCGACCAGCGCAAACGCTGCCAGAATTCCCGCCGCACCCGATCGACTCATCGTGCTCTCCCATTCCTTCTTTAGGTACACCGCGTCTCGCGCAGGTCAGGCCAGAGGCCGACCGACGCGGACGCCATTCTCCTTAAGGCGGTCGCTGTGACCCGATAGTTGTAGCTGGCTTTCTCGCGGCGGACCGGGTCTCCTCGAGGCTGGGAAACCAACACGCCGAGCGAGACCCGTCAGAGTGGAGCAGGAACAGCTAACCGGTGAAGAAGTCGAAGACGCTGCCCAGCTTGCTGCTCTCGACCGCGAACAGCTCGGTGTGCCTGCAGCGCTGGCACGTGACGGTAGTGAATCGCCGGTTCTGGACGTCGAAGATCTTGGACCAGAAGCCGCCGGCGGCTCTCATCTCGCCCGTGTCGTACTGCGGGTGGTGGCAACGCGGGCACTTGTAGCGCGTCGACATCGCGTGTTCGGTCATCGGTGCCTCCTGATGTCCTATACGCAGCGTGCGCGTCGGCTATTCGCAGCGCAAGGCTAGGTTCGGGTCGACGCGGCTGGCCCGGCCTGCCGGCAACATCACGGCGACCATCGCCACCAGGGTGAGCACGACCGGCACGGAGACGAATGTGACTGGGTCCGACGTTTCAACACCGAAGAGCAAGCTGGCGACGAGTCGGCTCAGTCCAAAGGCGGACGCCAGCCCGACCACGACGCCGACAGTCACCAACCGCATTCCCTGCATCACCACCATCTTCCAGACCTGGCCGGTTTCAGCGCCCAGTGCCAGGCGGATGCCGATCTCCTGCGTGCGCTGCTCGACCGAGTAGGCCATCAACCCGTAAATACCGATGGCCGCCAGCAGCAGCGCCGCGGCGCCGAACACCGTCATCAGCCACATGTTGAAGCGCTGTCTGGATATGGACCGAGAGACCACCGCGTCCATGGTGTCGATGTCCGAGACCGGAAGACCGCTCGCCAGTTGCAGCTCCTCCCGAATAGCCCGGCTCAGCGCCTGCGGACTGCCCTGGGTGCGGACAATCCAGCCCATCGGCGCGATCTCGAGATTCAGCGCATTGGCCCCGTCCGCCAGTTGTCCCTGTGGCACATACATGACGGGCCTCGGGTCGTTGTTGATGCCCCCGTCGCGGATGTTGGCGACAACGCCGATGATTTGGCGCTCCGGCTCATCGGCGAATTCCGGCATCACCCCACGGCCGATCGTGATCCGGTCGGCAAGTGGATCGCCGTCGGGCCAGAACTGGTCGGCCATCGCTTCGTTGATGACGACGACCGGTGGACCCGTGCTGTTGTCACGCTCCGTGAAGACCCGGCCGCGCCGCACCGGTATCTTGAACACTTCGAAGAACCCGTCCGACACCGTCGACCAGCCGCCTCCGCCGTGAAACGGCCCGTCCTCGAGCGGCCGTCCGGCGACGATGAACGGCAGTCCGAACCCGCCCTGCAGCGGCACACAGCAGGTAGCGGCGGCGTGCTCGACTCCGGGGAGCGCCCGCACGCGGTCGACCCCCTCACGGAGCAGCTGCTCGACGCCGGCGGAGCTCGCGAAGCGCGGTCCGGTCAGCGACATCCGCATCGTCACCACGTTCGTGGCGTCGAAGCCGGGATCGACGGCGCTCAGAGCCAGCGACGTGCGGATCAGCAGCACCGAGCCGACGAGCAGTATCAACGCCAGTGCCACCTCGCTGACCACAAGCGCCGCGCGTGTCTTGTTCTGGCGGAACCCGGTGCCGGTCCGGCCGCCGCTCTCCTTGAGCGTGCTACCCAGGTCGGCGCGCGAGCCCTGTAGCGCCGGAATCAACCCAAACAGAACGCCGGTGCCGACCGAGACGACGAGGGCGAAGACGAGCACACGCCAGTCGGCGCTGACCAGCGCGCCATCCTCACCGACCCGGGGCAACCGGGCCGTGTTGACCGCCAGCAGCGCCCGGATGCCGATGAACCCGAGCGCCAGCCCCAGCGCGCCGCCGACTGTCGAGAGCACGACACTTTCGGTCAACAGCTGGCGGATGATGCGACCTCGCCCGGCGCCGATGGCAGTCCGGACGGCGATTTCCTGCTTCCGGCCGGTGGCACGCACCAGGAGCAAACTGGCCACATTGGCGCAGGCGATCAAGAGCACGAAGCCGACCGCGGCCATCAGCACCAGCAGCGACGTCCGTACATTGCGGACCAGCATGTCGCGGATCGGCTCGGCGCCGAACACGCCATCGTCGCCGAGCGTGTCGGGAAACCGCTCGGTGTACGCCAGACTCGATTGCTCCAGGACAGTCTGCGCCTGGGTCAGCGACACCCCCGGCTTCAACCGTCCCGCCACCGAGAAATAGTGGCCCTGGGCGTCGCTGTTCGGGTCGAGTTGAAACGGTGTCCAGACGTCTGGAGCCGCGCCGAAGTCACGGAAGTCGAAGCTCTCGCCGACCACGCCGATCACGACATGGGCTTCGGCGCTCAGCGCGAGCGTCTGTCCCACGATGCCCGGGTCGCGGTCGAAACGGCGCTCCCACAGCTGTTCGCTCAGCAGCACCACCTTCTGCGCGTTGGGCAGATCTTCGTCGGGTGTGAACGAGCGGCCCTCGATGATCGGCGCCCCGAAGAGCCGGAAGAAGTCGACGGACACCTGTCCCCACTCGAGCTGTTCCGGCACGTCGCCACCGGTGTAGTTGACCAGGCCGTTCCGGAATGCGGCGACATCCTGAGCCACATCGGTCTGCTGGCGCCAGTGCGCGAATTTGGCCGGCGATCCGCCCTGATTCCTCCCCTGGGGGCTCACCACCTGGAACCAGACGATCCGGTCCGATTCGGGAAACGGCGCCGGCTTCAGCATGACCGTGTTGACGACTGAGAAGATGGCAGTCGTGGATCCGATGCCAAGGGCCAGGGCTGCCACGGCCGCCAGCGTGAAACCCGGGCTTCGGATGAGAGCGCGCACCGAGTGTCTGAGATCCTGCAGAAGGTTTTCCATCGTTGCGGTCCTGCCACATGTGCCGGGACGAACCGCGGCGGGGTTCAGGTGGTTCGACGGAAACGAGCCGAGTTTGGTTCTACTGGAGGTCGCCGTTACGGCACGCTAGGCACCTTGTTCCCACGGATGTCGGTGAGGTCCTTGTACCCGGAAGCACGGGCGCGCCCTTCCTCGACACTGGTGTAGAACCCAGCGGTCGTCAAAGTGACCGTAATCTCCTCGGTGCCGACGTTCTCCCAGTACCACCCATGGATGCCGGTGAACGGCGCCGTGTAGGTGCCGTGCCCTTCCTGGCTGTCCTGCGCGTCAAAGCTCTCGGCGTAGCCAGCCGGCGCGCCGTCGGGCGAGGCGTGGAAGTTGTAAGTCACCGGGCCGCTCGCCTCCCAGGTGAACAGCATGTTGCTGCCTTCATCGAGCCGGTAGAAGATTTCCACCCACTCGGCCGGGTACAAGTCCAGTTCGGCAGCGTCGACCCGGTACTCGCCTTCTTCGGTGACGATCGGCTGTGCCTGTCCCAGCGCCAGCAACCCGAGCAACCGGCCGGTGCCCAGCGGGTCGAACGCATACTCGGCAGGGAGGACGGCGCCGAACAGGAGCGCCGCTGCGGTCAGCAACGCGACGCCGGAGGCGACGAGCACCTTGCCGCGCGAAGGGAGTGTCGGCTGTTCGGTCATGTCGGTGCTATGAGAACAGCACGAACCCGACCATCTGAACGCCGGCCAGCAGGAACCCGCCCACCATCAGCACGGCGTTGGTCGCGAAACTATGCGACAGGAAGCTGGAACGGGTGCGCCAGTAGCCCAGGACCGCCAGCACCGCAGCCAGCGCCAGGAACTGGCCAATCTCGACCCCCACGTTGAAGCTGAGAATGTTGGCCACCAGGCCATTGTCCGAGACCATGAACTCTTGCAGCTTCGTCGCGAGTCCGAGTCCATGGAACAGTCCGAACACCAGCACCGCGATTTTCGTGTTCGGTTTCACGTTGAAGACCCGCTCGAAGCCGTTGATGTTCTCGAAGCCCTTGTAGACGACAGACAGACCGATGATGGCGTCGATGACGTAGGCGTTGACGCTGACATCGGCGAGGACACCGACGAGCAACGTCAAGCTGTGACCAAGCGTGAACAGACTGACGTAGAGGACAACATCCTTCAACCGGTAGAGGAAAAAGATGACCCCGACCAGAAACAGCAGATGGTCGTAGCCGGTCACCATATGCTTCGCACCCAGATACAGAAACGGACCGGGCGCCGGTCCGTCGACCGACTGGACGAACCCGGCGTTGCTGCCCTCCATCGGATGGGCGTCGAGCGGGGCCTCCATGGCCATGACCGCGGCACCGGCCAGAACGAGGACGAGCAGCATTTTCCTGATGGCGCACATGACGTCCATCAGTCTACGTCATCTGCTCCGACGAGAAGGTCCGAATGGCGGGGCGGCCGCACGGTGGTCGAGACCCGCCGTGCGGGCCCCGACCGTCAGCGGGGTCAGCAGTCAGAGGAGGGGGGATGAGTCGGGTTCAGAGCTGTAATGGGCCGAGTCCCCGGCGGCTGCATCCGCGACCGGCTTTCCGTTCCCCCGCTCCTGGATCGCTTTTATCAGCAGGTAGGCCCCGACGAGGATCGGGGCAGCGGGCCACCACTCCTCGATCCAGTCGAGGGAGACACCGAACCGGGTATTCAGCAACAGAATGAAGCCGACAGCTATCAGTGCCACCCCGCCGCCGATGGAGCCGCCAAAGCTTGGCACCGAGACGTTCAGGCTCGGCAGCTCGACACCCTCCACACCGTCGAGGGCGAGATTGTAATAGACGGCCCGCCGGCCGGCGTCGACCACGTTGTAGATGAAAAAGAAGAACAGAAAGATCATCATTATCGGAAACAGCGGATTCCGGTCGCCGAACATGTTGAGAAGAGCGATGGTGGAGGAGAACACGAGGTTGTGAATGAATCCAAGCTTGTAGTACCCAACATAGAGCTGGCCGACACCGGGCATGAGCGACAGGAGGCACGCGACAAGGGGCGACTTGGGTTGTAATCCCCGTGCCCGCGCCGCAGCGGCGGTGGGCGCAGCATAGCTCACAGCCGGCTGGGGTGGCGGTATCGGTGGCGCTGCCGGTGGCGTGTCCGGTGGCGTCGGCGGTGGCATCGGGACATCGTTCTGTTCATCGGAACCGTTCATGGTCTGCTCCTTTGCTCCGATAGGGACCTGGAGGCTGTTGTCGTCGCCGGGGAAAAAAGGAACCGGTTCAGCATGGCTCCGGCATCCCGGCTCAGTGAACGCAGTGCGGCAACGCCGCTGAAGAGGTCGCGATCGAGCACCGCCGCGGCGAGCTGTCGCCAGTGCCGGCCCAGGTCAGGGGCCGCAGCGGCAGCTCGTTGGTAGCGAGAGGACAGACCGGCAATGACGCTACCGGTGAGGTTGTTGGCTCCGCTCGAGGCAACGCCGATCGCCCGCTCGCTCATCGAGGCAACCCGTCGGCTGATCGCCGCCATCGCGCTGGCGCCCGCCGATTGGGTGTCACTCGCGCCCTGCTGGATGATGGCCAGCGCCTGCACCGGCGCGGCCCGCAGCGGCGACCACGAGGCGCCAAACACCAGCCACACCACCATCGCTGCGACGTAGCCGGCCTCCCAGGCGATACGAGGTCGCTCGACGAGATGTCGGCTCGTGCTCTGGATGCGATTCCAGCCAGCCGACCACCAGGTTGGGCGTGGCCGTGTGCGTGCAAGCACGTCGTCGACGAGTGCCGCGTCCGGGCGCAGCTCGGCAAACGCCGGCAGATCGTCGCCAAGCCGTGTGAGCGTCGTCGCGAGGGTCGAGCAGTCGCCGCATTCGCGCAGATGGGCGTCAACCAGCTCGCGGTCAAGTCCGTCGAGCGCGCCGTCGACGTGGCCGCCAAGCTGGGCTTCGGCGCGCGCGCACGGCGGCCCGCTCGTGCGAGCCAGAATCGACTCGGTCAGATCGTCCAATGTCTCGACGGGCGGGTCCGCCAGATCGACGCGCATCAGCGTGTGGAGCTCGCTGCACCGCGGGCATGCGGCGGCGTGCGCCTCGGCGCGCTCCCGATCCCGATCCGGCAGGGTGCCATCGAGCAACGCTTCGAGCCGGTCGTGGAACTCGGTGCACTTCATCACGTCATCCGCCGGGGTTCCACCCGGGCGCCGTAAGAAGGGTCAAGTGCGGTCACCTGCCGCGCCAGCTCGATTCGGGCTCGATTCGAGCGCGACTTGACCGTGTCGACCGGCAGCCCCAAAATCTCGGCAATCTCTTTGAGCTGTAGCCCCTGTATCTCTTTGAGCAGGATCATTTCGCGGTTCTGTCCATTCAGCTTCCCGAGCGCGTCGTATACCAGTCGTTTCCGCGCGTCGCTCAGCCATGACTGTTCGGGGTCGGGCGCCGTGTCCGGCATCGTCCATTCGTGGTCGTCGGCCCGCAGGTCCTCGGCTGGAGGACGAGCCTTGCGTCGGCGAATCTGGTCGATACACAGATTGCGGGTGACGCGGAGCAGCCACGCCATGAACCCCTCACCGTGGTACGTTTCCAGCTGCTGATAGACGCGCACGAACACCTCTTGGGTCAGATCGCGAGCTTCCTCGACGCCGCCCATGTAGTGATACGCCAGCGCATAGACCCGTCCCTGGCAGCGGCGGACGAGCCGCTCCCACGCCAGGCCGTCGCCCTGGCGGCACCGTTCGACGAGTGCCCCGATGTCAGACGTCATCGGCTCTCGCGATCATCGGCCTCTCACTGTATAGAAGAACGCATCACGCCCGGAAAGGTTCCTCCCGCCAGGGCGCTGTGGCACTAGAATGACCTCGATGAGACGACTGGCGACTGTGGTGGCGGTCGTGATGGTGATCGGTCCCGCGGCGCGCGCACAGGACTGGCCGGCGTTTCGCGGTCCAACCGGTCAGGGGCATTCCACCGAGCGGGGGCTTCCGCTCGAGTGGAGCGAATCGACCAACGTCATCTGGAAGGTTCCGGTGCCGGGTCGCGGGTGGTCGTCTCCGGTGGTGGCCGATGGTCGCGTCTGGCTGACGACGGCCGCTCCAGACCGCACAGGTTCGTTGCGGCTTCTTGCCTACGACGTCGGGACCGGCCGGGAGGTCCTTGACAGCGAGGTCTTCCGGGTTGACCAGACCGCCTCGCCGAATCCCAAGAACAGTCTGGCGTCGCCGACACCGGTCATCGATGTCGGCGACGGACGCGTGTATGTCCACTTCGGAGCGGATGGAACCGCCGCGCTGACCACCGACGGCGAGCTGTTATGGTCCAGGCAGTTTCCGCACGTCACCCAGCACGGAAACGGTGGGTCGCCGGTGCTCTATCGCGACCGGCTCATTCTCAGCGTCGATGGCTACGATACCGCCTACGTGGTGGCGCTCGATGCCGCGACCGGCGACGAGCGATGGCGCACCGTGCGCCGCAATCCCATCTCGCAGGCCTATTCGACTCCGCTGATTATCCGGGTTGGAGAAGGCGACCAGCTCTTTAGCATCGGCGCCTTTCGGGCGACCGCCTACGACCCGGACTCGGGAGCGGAGATCTGGGAGGTGTCCTACGGCGACGGGTTCTCGAACGTGCCGGCGCCGGTCTTCGGTCACGGGATGGTCTATGTCGCGACCGGGTTCCAGGTGCCCTCGGTGATCGCGGTGCGCGCCGACGGGCGAGGCGACGTGACGGGCACCCATACCGCCTGGACACTCCGGCGGGGTGCACCGCTGACGCCGTCGCCCCTGCTCGTGGGCGACGAGCTCTATATCGTCAGCGACCTGGGCATTGCCACTTGCCTCGATGCTCGGACCGGCGCGACGCACTGGCGGGAGCGACTGGGGGGCAATTTCTCGGCGTCACCGGTGTTCGCCGACGGCCGCATCTATTTTCAGAGCGAGGAAGGGGTGACGACCGTGCTTGCCCCCGGCACCGCGTATCGCGAGCTCGCGACCAACCGGCTCGACGGCGCGACCCTCGCCTCGATGGCGGTCGCCAGCGGCTCGCTGTTCATCCGTACGCACGACCATCTGTATCGCCTCGGGAGTCGGCCGTAAGCCTTATCGAAATCACGTTGGCAGGGAGACGTGGCCAGGCGTTGAGAACCAGCCGGGCGGCGTCGGTGACACGCCGCCCAGTCGGGTGTTCAGGACGCCGCATGTCATGCGGCGCCCTGGTCCTACCTCAGTCGGTTCGAGCCGCTAGCAGTCTCTACCGAGCAAAGGCGCGGAACGTGTCGTAGTAGAGATTGATCCGGATGCACTCGCCCGCTCGGAAGTGAGGTGCGTGCCATTGCAGGATCCCGTCGCCGTCGGTGCGACCCGTCGGCAGTGGAGCCAGCAGGTTCGGATTGGCTCGAGACGCAGACTGCTGCGCACCGAGTCGGCCGACGTAGGTACCTTCCAGGGAAAGGTCGCTTGGCATCGCCACCATGTTGACTACGTGGCCATGCTTCTTGTCCGGCGCGTCACCGTCCAGGTTGTAGGTAAACACCGAGTCGCGATTCTTGTCCCACCGTGCCTGGAAGTTGGCCCATCCGGCCGAGCCGCCCGTGTCGATGTCGATGTCGGCGTAGCGCTTGACCAGGAAGTCGTCGAGATCCCTGTTGGCGCAGTTGGTGAGATCCATGCGGATCACGACACGGGTTCCGTTCTTCGAGATGATGAAGGTCTGGCGGATGGTGATGAAACCATTGGTGGTGACACTCTCGGCCATTTTCACCAGCTCGTCCGCGTCGTCTCGGCAGACTTGGTTGCTCACGCAGCTGATGCCACTAGTTGATCCGTACACGTCCCAATGGACGTTGTCCGCGGCACCGGTCATATAGGCCAGCGTGTAGCCTTCCTCCAGTGATTGGATGCGACCGGCTCACGTCCCGTCTGGCGTAGCCAGAATGGCCTGCCTCGCTTGATGAATCGCCATCCTGGCGAGAACCGAACGGTCACCCGATGTGTGCCACGACCGGCGTGCCGGTGCCAGGGACAATGTCCGCTCTGGCGCGAAACAGGGGGACCGGAGGATGGAGGACTCTTGGTGGAACCTGCTGACGGCCGCGCCGTAGGTGCCAACGACGATAGTACCGAGAGTGGCGGCCTATGGCCTGCCGCCAAGGCCTTTCATCGGTCTAACCCGCGCAGCGCCGTAATGCGCTGCAGCACAGGCGGGTGTGAGTGATGCAGGAAGACCTGCAACGGGTGCGGGGTGAGATTCGACAAGTTGTCGGCCGACAGCGTCTTGAGCGCCGTGATAAGCGACTCCCCGGTGCCGGTGGTATCGGCGGCGAACGCATCCGCCTCGAATTCGTATCTGCGTGAGAACCGGTTCACGACGATCGACAGCACCAGCTCGATCGGCGTGAACAACAGCCCGAAGAACACCAGCCCGGCATGGACCGAGGGTTCCGGCACGCCAAAGGCGTCGAACAGCCCCTGCCGATCGAGAAACAGAGACAGCAGCCAGAATAGCGCGCCCGTATGGGCCAGACCGATCACCAGGTTCTTCAGGATATGCCGGCGCTTGTAGTGCCCCACCTCGTGCGCGACAATGGCGACGAGCTCGGGGGTTGTCTGCTTCTCGATCAACGTGTCGAACAAGGCGATCCGCTTGCGGCTGCCAAATCCGGTGAAGAAAGCATTGGCCTTTGCCGATCGACGTGATCCGTCGATGACGAAGACGCCATCGAGCGGGAACTTGGCCGATCGTGCGTAGTCAAGGAGGGCGTCTTTGAGATCGCCGCTTTCGAGCGGGCTGAAGGTGTTGAAGAGTGGCATGATCCAGGTGGGCGCGACAAATTGGGCCGTCAGCATGAAGGTGGTGGCGGCGCCCCAGCACCAGATCCACGCCAGCGGTCCGGCCCACTCGAAGAAGAAGAGCACGAGCGCGAGCAGTGCGCCGCCGAGCACCGCGCCCAGAACGAGCCCCTTCACGCGATCGAGCACGAACGTGCCGATGGTGGTTCGGTTGAAACCGAACCGCTCTTCGATGACGAAGGTGGAAAAGATCCGGAACGGCAGACCAAGCACCGTCAAGCCGACCACGAGCGCCGCGATGAACAGCAGACCGGTCGGCACCGGTCCCAGTCCGGCTACCCGGCACAGCCCGTCGAGCCAGCCGAACCCGCCGAGCTGCCAGAACAGGAGCAGCGTGACCAGGCTGACCGCCTCCTGCACCAGACCGAATCGCGTGCGCGACCGGGTGTACTGCTGCGAGCGCCCATAGGTCTCGTCGTCGTAGACCGAGCGGAACTCGTCCGGCACGTTCGGGCTCATCGCCTGGATGTTCAGCAGGCTCGACACCACCGAGAGCGCGAACTCTCCGAGCAAGGCGACCAGCACGATCAGCGCGTATGTATTCATTTCGCCCAAGAAGTCAGAAGTCAGGAGTCAGAAGTCAGGCTAAAGCCGGGGACTTCGTCCGGTTCCGCTTCAGAGCAAGCGAAGCCTGAAGCCTGATGCCAGAAGCCTGTGAGCGAGCTCAGTGCATCGCTCCGCTCAGATTATACTGAGAGGATCTCTCCGGTACCGATATTCGAGGAATCCTCATGACCACGACGCAGACCGTTTCCCATACCATGACCATTGGCGGCGCGTCGGCGCCGTCGGACGCCGTGTTCGGCGTGATCAATCCCGCCACCGGCGAGGTCTTCGACGAGGCCCCCGACTGCACCCGCGCGCAGCTCGACGCCGCGATGCAGGCGGCCGCCGCGGCCGGTGAGGACTGGCGCCGGGACGAGACGGTTCGCCGAGCGCTGCTCGGTAGCTGTTCGGACGCCATCAACACGCACGCCGAGGAGCTGGCGCGGGTGCTGACTCTGGAACAGGGGAAGCCGCTCGACCGCGCGCTCGGGGAGATCGGCGGTGCGGCGCGGTGGTTCAGATACACTGCCAAGCTCGAGATTCCGGTGGAGGTGGTGCTCGACAACGACCGCGTGCGGGTCGAGGTGCGCCGGCGGCCGCACGGCGTCGTGGCGGCCATCACGCCCTGGAACTATCCGGTGTCGCTGGCCGTCTGGAAGATTGCCCCGGCGCTGCTGGCGGGGAACACGATGGTGCTGAAGCCGTCACCGTTCACGCCCCTGGCGACGCTGCGGCTGGGTGAGATTCTGCAGGAGGTGCTGCCGGCGGGGGTGCTGAACGTGGTGAGCGGCGGCGACGAGTTGGGGGCCTGGATGACCGCGCACCCGGCCGTTCGCAAGATCTCGTTCACCGGGTCGGTCGCCACCGGCAAGCTGGTAGCCGCTGCCGCCGCGCCCGACCTGAAGCGGGTGACCTTGGAGCTCGGTGGCAACGACCCGGCCATCGTGCTGGACGACGTCGATGTGCCGCGGATGGCCAAGCGGCTCTTCTGGGGTGCGTTCGAGAACTGTGGGCAGGTGTGCAGCGCGATCAAGCGGGTCTACGTGCCCGAGTCGCTCTACGAGCCGATGCTGGCCGAGCTCGGCGAGATAGCCCAGGGCGTGAAGGTGGGCGACGGACTCGAGACAGACAGCCAGATGGGGCCGCTCAACAACCGGCCGCAGTTCGAGCGTGTGCAGGAGCTGGTCGATGACGCGAAGCGCTCGGGCGCCAAAGTGGTGACCGGGGGGCATCGGGTGGGCGAGTGCGGGTACTTCTATGCGCCTACGATCGTCGGCGATCTGAAGGACGGCACGCGCCTGGTCGACGAGGAACAGTTCGGACCGGTGCTGCCGGTCCTGCCTTACGCCGATCTCGAAGACGCGATCGAGCGCGCCAACGCGACCCACTTCGGGCTGAGCGGTTCGGTCTGGTCCAGCGACAGCGACCGGGCGGAAGCGGTGGCACACCGGCTCGAGTGCGGCACCGCCTGGGTGAATCAGCACCTGAATGTGCTGCCGCACGCGCCGTTCGGCGGTGCCAAATGGTCTGGCATCGGGGTCGAGAACGGTCCGTGGGGACTGCTGGGCTTCACCGAGACCCAGACGATCAACATCGCGAAGGGGTGACGCTGGACACGGGTCATGACTGATTTCCGCTACCAGCCCCTGTTCGAGCGGGGCCCGGACGACACCCCCTATCGCAAGCTGACGGCCCAGGGCGTGAGCACGGTCTCGGTCGACGGGCGCGAGCTGCTCGTGGTGGATCCCGAGGCGCTCCGACTGCTGGCCCGCACCGCGTTCGACGACATCGCGCACCTATTGCGGCCCGCGCATCTGGCGCAGTTGCGATCCATCCTCGACGACCCTGAGGCCTCGCGCAACGACCGTTTCGTCGCGCTCGAACTGCTGCGTAACGCGAACATTGCCTCGGGCCGGGTGCTCCCGGGGTGTCAGGATACCGGCACCGCCATCGTGCTCGGTCACAAGGGTGAGAACGTCTTCACCGGCGGCGACGACAGCGTTGTCCTCTCGCAGGGCATCTACGACGCCTACGACCAGCGCAACCTGCGGTATTCGCAGATGGCGCCGCTCGACATGTTCTCCGAGAAGAACACCGGGTCGAACCTGCCGGCGCAGATCGAGATCTATGCCGAGCCGGGTGACGAGTACGAGTTGCTGTTCATTGCTAAGGGCGGTGGCTCGGCGAACAAGACGTTTCTGTATCAGGAGACCAAGGCGCTGCTGAACCCGGCGTCGTTGCTCGCCTTCGCCGAAGAGAAGATGCGGTTGATCGGCACCTCGGCCTGTCCGCCCTATCATCTGGCGCTGGTCATTGGCGGGCCGTCGGCTGAGTTCACGCTCAAGACCGTCAAGCTGGCGAGCACGCACTATTTGGATGCCCTGCCCACTGCCGGCAACGAGCATGGCCGGGCGTTCCGCGACCTCGAGCTCGAACAACAGATCTTCGACATCTGCCGGAACATCGGCATCGGCGCGCAGTTCGGCGGCAAGTACTTCGCGCACGACGTCCGCGTCATCCGGCTGCCGCGCCACGGCGCGTCCTGCCCCGTCGGGCTGGGCGTGTCCTGTTCAGCCGACCGGCAGGCGCTCGCCAAGATCACGAGGGAAGGGGTTTTTCTCGAGCAGCTCGAGGAGAACCCGGCGCGGTATCTGCCAGACGTGACGACCGACGAGCTCGACGGTGACGTGGTGCACATCGACCTCAGCCGGCCGATGAAGGAGATCCTGGCCGAGTTGGGCAAGTATCCGGTGGCGACCCGGTTGTCCCTGAGCGGTCCGATGGTCGTGGCCCGCGACATCGCGCATGCCAAATTGAAGGAACGGCTCGACCGGGGTGAAGACCTGCCCCAGTATTTCAAGGACCACATGGTCTACTACGCCGGCCCGGCCAAAAAGCCGGAAGGGCGAGCGTCGGGGTCGTTCGGCCCGACCACTGCCGGGCGGATGGACTCTTACGTCGACCTGTTCCAGAGCCGCGGCGGAAGCATGGTGATGCTGGCCAAGGGCAACCGGTCGCGTCAGGTGAGCGAGGCGTGCGGGAAGCACGGCGGGTTCTATCTGGGGTCGATCGGCGGCCCGGCGGCCCGACTCGCGGACCACAGCATCAAGCAGGTCGACGTGCACGAGTATCCGGAGTTGGGCATGGAGGCGATCTGGAAGATCCGCGTGGAAGATTTCCCAGCCTTTATCGTCATCGACGACAAGGGAAACGACTTCTACGCGGAGCTGATGGAGAAGAAGCCGGCCGCGTTCATCCGGTCTTCGTAGGGAACACGCCGCGGGAGGATGCCATGGTGAGCCTCATCATCAATGTGCTCGTGATGTCGGGTCTGGTGTATGCGCTGGCATCGGTGCTGCCCGGCGTGCGCGTGAAGTCGTTCGGCGCGGCGATAATCGTCGCGTTCGTCTACGGTCTGCTGAACTTCTTTCTGTACTGGCTCATTGCGCTGATCGCGTTCATCCCGATGCTGCTCAGCTTCGGTCTGTTCGGGTTGCTCATCAACGCGTTCCTGCTCTGGTTGACCGACAAGCTGATCGACGACTTCGAAATTGATTCCGCCCGCACGACCTTGCTTATGGCGGTGTTGCTGACGGTAGGGAAGTACCTGCTACGTGCGTTGCTGTGATCATGACAAACGATGCCCACGCACGGCCGTCCGGCGACACACCGGAACCGCTCTACGATGTGAACGTTCCGACACCCACGCACGCCGAGCGGGCGCGGGCCCTGGTGAGCCGGATCACGACCGGCACGCTCTGCACGCTCGCGGCCGAGCCCGAGGGCTACCCGTACGGCTCTTTCGTGACGGTCGGCTTCGATGCCGGCAACCCGGTGTTTCTGGTGAGCACGATGGCAGAGCACACCCAGAACCTCCAGCGCGACCCGCGCGGTTCCTTGCTGGTGGCGGAGCGCGAGGCGGACGACCCGCTTGCCAACGGCCGCGTGACCCTTCTCGGTCCTTGCACACGGGTCGAGGGAGACGGCGGGAGCGCGCGCGCCGCGTTCCTGGGCACTCACCCGAATGCCGCCTACTACGTGGACTTCGGCGACTTCGCCTTCTGGAGGCTGCGGGTGGAATCGGTGCGCTACATCGGGGGGTACGGGCGGATGTCCTGGGTGGAGGCGTCCGACTGGCACGCCGCCGAAGCGGACCCGCTCGCGGCCTCGGCCGCCGGTGTCGTCGCCCACATGAACGACGACCACGCCGACGCGATGGTGCTTTACTGCAAGGCGTCTTCTAAGGCGACCGACATCAGCTCTGCGAGCTTGACAGGTGTGGACCGATATGGCTTCGAGATGTCCGCCGTGACCGCGGGAGGACCGCGTCCGGTCCGGCTGGCATTTCCCGACCCGGTCGGCACGCCGGACGGGGCCCGGGCCGCCCTTATCGCGATGCTGAAGACGGCCCGGACCACACTCAACCTCTAGTCATCCGCGGGCCGTGGCGGCCCGTGAATGGCGGCAGCGTGCCGCGGTTGTCTCGCTCTAGCGCCCCGGCAACATCAGGTGCGCGGTCGTCGTCCCGGGATCCATGATCCACATCAGCGTCGAGCTGTTGCCGGCCGGGATGCCCAGCGAATCGGCCGTGGCGCCAGGGACGGCGATGGTGATATGCGGCGCGCCGGCACCCGCGGCATCGTCCGCGTTGATCGTGTGCCAGAGCGAACCGAACACCGGGGCGGTGCGCGTTCCGTTCTCCTCCATCGCGTCGAGGAGCTTCTGCCCACTTTGCCGGTCGCCGCCGTCTGCATAGGCCTTCAGGGTCTGCTCGACGCGATCGAGGTTGCCCTGGTCGGTGCACTGCACCGCGAAGGGGCGCGTGCCCGGGTTGTCGGAGCGGTCGTAGCAGACCATCCCGTTTGTGCTCTCCTTCAAAACGACCCGGTTGCCGCTGCTGTTCCAGCTGACGACACCGGCGCCTTCCTTGGCACGGTTGGGTGCCGCCACGAGCGCGCGATCAATGGTGGCCTGATTGCCCTGCGCATATGCGCCAGACGAGAACGCCGCCACGCCGAGGACGAGCAGTGCGATGCGTTTCATTGCGTAACCTCCACTTCGAACAGGTGAGCTGCTTCCACCCCGGCAGGGCCGAGATTCAATCGCGAGCATCTGGTGAACATCAGATTATAGCTTTTTCGGTCGCCCAACCGGTTCACACCAGGGGTGGACGGGCGAGTGGCCGGAGCGGGGGCGCGAGTCGTGGCCCCGGCTTGGTGCTAGTTGCTTCCCGGGTCGTAGCGAATTTCGAGATACGTCACCGAGCCGTCGATCTCGGAATACCAGTGCGGCGTGCCGGCTGGGATGATGATGACGTCACCGACGGTCACCTCACGGCTCTCGCCGTCGACAATCTTCGCGACCCGCTCGCCGTTCGGCCCCGTCGAGCGCTCGACACGGCCGCCGGTCACTGCGGTGGCTCGGCCGGCGGTGATGTGGTGCACCTCCCAGCCGGTGGCGTGGATGATCGCGTTCTGCGGGATGGTGCGGTGAATCAGGTTCACTCGCGTGAGCTCGGAGTTCTCGATTCGAGCCACGACCATCGGTGCTTCCGGCTGGTCGGTCAGCGCCTTCTGGAGATCAGCACCGCTGGCGTAGGTCACGGGTGGAACAACGGATTGGGCCGCGGACTGGGCCGCGCCCAGCGAGAACAGGAGCGTCACACTCAGTAGGCTTCTTAGGCTCGGCATTCCTTTCCTCCATCCATCGGTTTCGGTTGTGAGGGCCTGACCTTAGCAAACCGGCACGTAGCGGTCTCGGCGCGGCCCCGGTACAAGTGTTAGGATCGCTACAACTAGAGCCGCGACGCGGTCGCGGGCATGTGCACTTTTCGGAGGGCTTTAGGTGACAACGACACAGTGGACCATGAAGGGCCAAGGTTACGAGTATTGCAACTGCGATTTCGGTTGCGGCTGTAATTTCGGCGGGTTTCCGAATTCGAAAGACGGCAGCTGTCGTGCCTTCGTCGGGGTCAAGATCGACAGTGGGACGTGTGGCGATGTCGACCTGTCCGGCGTGAAATGCGCGGCCATCATCGACTGGCCCAAAGCGATTCACGAGGGTGGCGGCAAAGCGGCCTTCGTTGTAGACCCGTCGACGACCGACGAACAGGCCGGCGCGCTCGGCCAGATCTTCACCGGCCAGCTTGGCGGCATGCCTTGGGAGCTGCTGGGACCGACGTTCGAGGTGGTCGGGCTCGAGAAGGCGGCGATCACCATCGAGGGCAGCGGTCCGAACAGCACCTTCCGCGCCGAAGGGATCGGAGAGGGTCGCGGCGCCAGCTTCAAGAACCCCGTGACCAAGAAGGAGCACCTCGCCGAGGTGCATCTGCCCACCGGTTTCATCTGGACCAGGGGCGAGTGCGGCGTCGGTACCTACCACGCTGCCGCCGCCGGCGTCTCGGTCGGTGCCGAGAACTCCAACTGGATCCTCTACGGCTTCGACTGGTCCAACGCCTGACCGAGTCGCCACTCGGCTTGCCCCACCGTCTGCCCCATAGTTCGAGTACCGCCACGTGCCGCCGGTAACGACGCTCGAGACCGTCCTGCGACGAGACCGGGTGGTCGTCACCGCCGGCCTCGTCGGGGTGGCGGCGCTTGGCTGGATCTACCTCCTGTATCTGGCTCGCGACATGTCCGGCATGGGAATGAGCGCCGATATGGCAATGCCACAGATGCAGACGTGGGGCGCAGTCGACCTGGCGCTGCTGTTCGTCATGTGGGCGGTCATGATGGTGGCGATGATGGTGCCCTCGGCGTCGCCGCTCATCCTCGTTGTCGCGGCCGCCAACCGGAAGCGACGCGAGCGCGACGACCCGCTGGTTCCGACCGGTCTCTTTTTCGTCGGGTATCTGCTTGCCTGGACTGCGTTCAGCGGCGTGGCCACCGTGGCCCAGTGGGGTCTGCACACGACGGCGTTGCTCTCGCCCGCCATGGTCGGCACCAGCCCGGTGCTGGGCGGTCTGCTTCTCCTGGCAGCCGGCGTCTTTCAGTTCACCTCGCTCAAGCAGGTCTGTCTCACACACTGTCGCTCGCCGCTGGGGTTCGTGATGGGCCATTGGCGCGAAGGCCGGGGCGGCGCGCTGCGAATGGGGCTCGAGCACGGCCTGTACTGTGTCGGCTGCTGCTGGATCCTTATGGCGTTGCTGTTCGTGGCCGGGGTGATGAACCTGTTCTGGGTCGCCCTCATCAGCCTCTTCGTGCTGGCGGAAAAGGTATTTCCAAAGGGTGAGCTGGTCGGCCGGATAGGCGGAGCGGCGCTCGTTGTTGCTGGCGTGGTCATGCTGACCTCGGCCGTGTGATCAACAGGCACGCCGCGGTCGTGGGCTGGCGCCCCAGGGCTTCGCCGTGCCCGCCACAGGAGCGCCTGTCGCCCGAAGCCTGCAGGTTAGGTTGTTACGCGACCAGCTAGAGCCCCAGGCCCAGCTTGAGCGAGATCGTGTTCCCGACACTGTTTCTGAACTCGCCGAAGTTGGGGCTGGCCAGGTTCGAGACCACATCGCGCGGATTGCCGTGGGTCGTGAGGTTGTAGAAGAGGTTGTAGAACTGGACGCCCAGATCCGTCCACCTGCCGAAGAGCTCCAGTCGCTTCGTCACCGCCACGTCCACCGACAGGAACCGGGGGAACTGCGCCGCGTTCCGCCCACCGACGACGGTGTAATCCTCGGCGTAGTTGGTGTACGGAAACCCGTTGCGCCATTCGATGCCGGGGGTCACCGTGAACCCTCCGGGAAACGAGAGCACACCCCACAGCAGAAGTCGGTTCGGGACCTCGAACGGCAGGAAGGCCGTTTCGTTCTCGAGCACGAGCGGTTCGCGCAGGTTGTCGTACATGACCCCGAAGTCGTTCAGGTCTCCCTTGGTGCGGATCTTCGAGAACGACAGGAACAGGTCGCCCCGGTCTGCGATGGTCCACCTGAGCGTCGCGTCGAACTCGCGGCTGAGGAGTCTGCCGGTCGACGAGAGCGCCAGTGCAGCCCCCCTGTCATCGATCACCCGGTTGACGAGCAGCCGTCCGCGCGCGCGGTTTTCACGATAGTTCACGCGAAACAGCACCGACGTGCCAAGCTGCTGGTCGAACTCGACGTTCCACACCCGGCTCGTCGGTTCTTCGAGTTCTCCATCTACCCGGTTCTCGAAGACGACGGGGGCGCTCGCTGGTGCGTCCGCGGATCCGTTGAAGTCCTGCTCGATGCGCTGCTGAAATCGATCGAAGGCCCCGACCTGAAGAAAGACCTGGTCGAAGAAGAGGCCCCATCCGCCCTTGAGCAACGTACGCCCCTGTGTATCGAGTGCCAGCGACACTGCCGTGCGCGGCGACAGATTGCTTTCCCCAAGCATCGAGTCATGGTCGTACCGCACACCGAGATCCAGCGCCAGGCGGGGATTGATCTGCCAGTGGTCCTGCAGATACCCCGCGGTGGTGACGTCCGAGGCCTCCAGCTCGCCCGCCCAGCGAAAGGTGATTCGCTTGAGGAGCCGACCGTCGGCGCCGAGCAGATCGATGCGGTTGTTGCGGTCGATGCCGTCGAACGATGTGGCAAACACCTGGGCGCCGATCTTGACGAGATGCTGCTGCGAGCCGAGCTGCCAGCTCTGCAACCGCGCGACGCTCAGCTCCACCTGCTGGCTCTCGCGGTCGATTTCGTTGAAATAGTTCTGCCGCAGACCATCTGGGGTGAGCTGCGTCGGTCCCGTGCCCTGGGGTCGCACGGCGACATCGAACTGCCGAAACGCGAACGGCGCCTGCCAGAGCGTGTCTTGACCGGTGGCCAACTCGTCGGCGATGGCCACGTTCCACCCGCCGCTCTCCGTATCGGGCGTGGCCAGTGCCGGGTTGAGCGAGTCGATCCCCATGTTGTCGACCTCCGAGGGAAAGACCGACAGCGTGCCCGTGATGGAGTGGCGGTCGCTGAGCGCGACGTCGAACTGCGTGAACGAGTCGAAGCCCTCGACGACCTCTTCGTTCTCGCCGGGAATCTCTTCTTTGACCTCGGACCGCACGAACCGGGAGGAGAATGCCTGGGAGAACCACGCCTTGCCGCGGCGGAGTGGCCCGCTGGCTTTCACCCGCGGCGTGGCGGTGTTGATCCCCATCAGCGTGCCGTTGCTGAACCGCGGCTTCGGGAACAGGCTGCCGACCTCGACATCCCAGGTGTCGTCTCCCGCGACTGTCCGTACGTCGGCGACCCCGCCCGACACCCGGCCGAACTCCGCGGAGTAGGGAATGGCGTGCACCTCGACCGTGTCGACCACGCTCAAGGGGAGCTCGACGGCGAACTGACCGGTGACGGGGTCGGTGGCATTGGCGCCGTTGACGAGCAAGGTGCTCTGGCTCGGGCGGGTGCCATTGAAACTGAGACGCCGCGGGGATCGCGGACGACGCCGGGCAGCAGCGGTAGCGCCTCCTGAAATCGATCGCTGGGGAGCTGAAACGTTCTCAGGAAGTCGGCCTGGAACAGATCTGCCTCGAGGGGATAGCCGGCGCTCCTGGAGCCAACCACCGTGACATTTTCCGACTGCGGGGTGGGGCCGAGCGCGAGCCGGATGTCTACCGTCTGACCGACGATGATAGGGATCGGCGGGTGCACGCCGCGTCCAAAACCGGACAACTCGGCGACGACCACGTAGGTGCCAGCGGACAATGCCTCGAAGACGAACCGTCCAGTCATGGTGCTGGTCGTCATGGCCACGAGGCGGTCGGCTGGTGTCACATTGACTCCGAGGTCTTCGGACACCGCCTCGAGGGTGATCGTCACGCCTGGGTACACACTTCCAGAGGAATCGACGATCGTGCCACTGATGCGAGCGGTCGAGTTCTGGGCGTGTGCCGGTAGCCCGACGGCCGTCCAAGCGAGAGCGAGACAGGCGAGGCTCGCTGTTCGACGCAGCACGTCGAGGAGCATACTACGCACAGGCGGCGGCCTGCCCGGTGCGGCCCAGGCCGAAGGCTATAATCGGCACGGTCCGTTTCTCTTCTGGCTCCGTCGAAGTCGAGCATCATGTCCCTCGCCCTCATTCTCGAACAACCGGAGGCGCCGCGGCTTGTGACCAAGCTGCCCGGACCGCGGGCGGCGTCGATTGTGGCGCGAGACCACGCAGTGCTCAGCCCGTCCTACACCCGTGACTACCCGTTTGTCATCGACCACGGGATCGGCGTGGTGGTCGACGACCCCGACGGCAACCGGTTCCTCGACCTGAACGCCGGCATTGCCGTCTGTTCGACCGGGCACCGGCACCCGCTCGTGGTGGAGGCCATCCGCGGGCAGATCGATCGGTTCCTCCACATGTCTGGCACCGATTTCTACTATGAAGAACAGATCGCCGTGGGCGAGCGGCTCGCCGCAGTGGCCCCGATGGCTGGGCCGTGTCGCGTCGTCTTCGGCAATTCGGGCGCCGAAGCGACCGAGGCGGCGTTCAAGCTGGCGCGGCATCACACCGGCCGGCCGCACGTCATCGCCTTCTACGGCGCGTTCCACGGGCGCACGCTGGGCGCTCTGTCACTGACGGCGAGCAAGGCGGTCCAGCGGCGGGGATTCCTGCCGCTCGTCCCAGAGGTCACCCACGTCCAGTACCCCTTCTGTTATCGCTGTGATCGTCGAGACCAGGTGCCGGCCGGGGCGGACTGTTGCGGACGTTCGCTCGGGGAGCTTGAAGAGGTCCTGCTGCGTCGGATGGTGTCGCCGACCGAGGTGGCCGCGATCTTCGTCGAGGCGGTGCAGGGGGAGGGTGGCTACGTGGTGCCGCCGCCGAGCTTTCTGCGCGGACTCCGGCGCGTGTGTGATGAGCACGGCATCCTGCTCGTCTGCGACGAGGTGCAGAGCGGGATGGGGAGGACGGGGAAGATGTTTGCGGTCGAGCACTCGGGTGTCGAACCCGACATCGTTGCCGTGGCGAAGGGAGTGGCCTCGGGGCTGCCCCTCGGCGCTGTCGTGGCGCGAGCCGAGCTGATGCACTGGGAGCGCGGCGCCCACGCCTCGACCTTTGGGGGCAACCCGGTGAGCTGCGCCGCGGCGCTGGCCACGCTCGACCTGCTCGAAGGCGGGTTGGTGGCACACGCGGCCGAGATGGGTGGCCACCTCCGCCTGCGGCTGATGGAAGTCATGGCGCGCCAGTCCGCGATCGGGGACGTCCGGGGACTCGGTCTGATGACCGCCGTCGACCTGGTCACCAGTCGCGAGACGCGGCAGCCAGACCCGACGTTGCGTGACGCCGTGCTCGAGCAGGCGTTCCAGCGGGGTGTGCTGCTGCTCGGCTGCGGCGAGAGCGCCATCCGGTTCAGCCCGCCGCTGGTCATCAGCCGCGCGCAGATTGACACGGCGATGGAGATCTTCGATGCGGCGGTCAGTGCCGCCGTCGGCCGATGAGCAGCGCTACCGGGGCGCTTCGATTCCGGCCGCCGGGTCGGTGTTCTCCGAGACCGAGACGTTGAATTGCCGGTAGTTCCGGTACTCGGCGGTGCTGATCATGCGCCCGCCTCCCCGCTCCGAGTAGCTGTCGCGCATTTCAGTCGGCACCCATAGGTTCAATCTGGGCTCGAGCGCGAACTTTACTTGCGCTTTCGCGTCAGTGGCCGGTCGCCCATCGCGAACCGACGGGTGATGCAGCTCGAGCTCCGTCTCGTACACCCGGCCGGACTCAGGGTCGAGACAGAACCGGCCGTGCGCGGGCAGGTCGATACCCTGAAATCCGCTGGATATCGTCGGGTACACGATTTCCTCGAAACGGATGTTCCACGCGGCGTCCACCCCGGCGCAGCCCTCGTCGTCCATTTCGAAACGAGACCGGCGGGTGTTGGAGGGGTGCAGAAAGAACAACGCGTAGGTCGGCACGTTGAAGGTGCGGTCGGTTGAGCCCAGGTTGTAGCGGGAGCTTTCCTCCGCGATGCGGCGCGCCTGCGCGAGGGCGGTGGTCGTGTCCCCGAGAAAGAGCGAGGCCAACCGGTCTTGACGATCCCGGATCTGCCGGCCGTTGGCCTTGAAGACGTCTCGGAAACCCACCCATTCACCGACGCCCAGCACCCGCATGAGCAGAAACTCCGACACGACCTGGGTATGGACCGGGCTGGCACTGCCGCTTCCGAAGTAGGTTTGGCCGTAGTCCTCCTCCATCACGACGGTCGACAGCTCTTCGACATAGGCCTCGACATACGCCGATGCCCTGGCGACCACGTCGTCGACATTGGGCGTCTCCTGCGCTCCGAGTGAGGCCGGGCGAAGAACCGCGCCCACCACCACCAGGAGCGCTGTTGCCGAACGGAGCCAATCCTGGAACGCGCGGTGGATGCCTCGCATCATCTTGGAGTCCAACCGGATTATAGCGCCGAGCTAGTGCTCCCAAGGCGCGATGTCGAGACCCACGGCCCGCATGATCGCCAGCGCGTTGCTCCGCGTCACCGGTCCCGGCTTCAGTCGGTAGTCGAAGCGCATCTCACCCTCAACCAAGCTGTCATCGAAATGGACGTTCCGCGCCGCTGGCGCCAAGCTATTCGCGATCTCGGCCAGCGCGAGGTCGTGCGTCGTGACCAGCCCGACCGCTCCGATGGAGAGTAGCGAGTGGAGCAGACCGCGCGCACCCTCGGTGCGGTCGTGGGAGTTGGTGCCGTGGAAGAGCTCGTCGAGCAGGAACAGCGTCGGGCCTGCGCGTGCCGTCTCGACGATCTGACCCAGTCGGAGCACCTCAGCATAGAAGCGCGACCGGCCCGCCTGCAGCGAGTCCTCGATCCGCAGCGTGGCGCCGATAGCCGCGGGCGACAGCCGCAGTCGACGCGCCCGGACCGGCGCGCCCATCAGCGCCATCACCGCGCTGACGCCGACACTGCGCAGCAGGGTGGTCTTGCCCGACATGTTCGAACCGCTGACGATCAGGACCTGCGGTTTCTCACCGAGGCTGATGTCGTTGGTCACAGCGTCTGCAGCCGGAATCAGCGGGTGTGCCAGCGCCTCGGCCTCGTAGACCGGCGGGTGGTCGGTGTCGGCCAGCTCCGGAAACGGATCGGCTGGGTGCTCGTAGGTGTAGGTGCCCAGTGCCGACAGCGCCTCGAACTCGCCGACATGCTGCAGCCATCCGGACACCGCGGCGCCGTGTCGTCGACGCCAGGCCTCAACCGCGAACGCGCACTGCAGCTCCCAGAAGAGCAAGGCGGCGAAAGGTTTGAAGATGAGGTTGTGCTGCCAGTCGTACAGCTCGACCAGACGCTGCAACCGTGCGGCGACCTGGTCCACTTCGCCGCCTGCCGTCTCGAGTGACGCGCGCAGGGCTGACAGCCGCGTCGACGCGTACGTGTCCTCTCGAAGGACACGGCAGACGCGACCGAGGACCGTCAGCTCGTGTGCCGGTCCGGCGGCGGCGTGCATGATCGGCTCGGTGCGAGCTTGGAACTGACGAGCGAAGACCGCGCTCGCAGCCAGCGCCAGGAGCATCACCGTTGCGCCAATCGCGCCCGTGAACCACGCGACGATCAACGCGGCAGTCAGCAGGCCGAGCGGAGGTGACACGATTCGCGGCCAGACGCCGTGCAGCATCGCGGGTGCCGTGGCCCACTCGACGAGGGTGGTCGGGTGCACGGCGGCGCGCACGTCGGCGCCGGCGGTGGCGAGCTGTTCGCGCAACGCCACGCGCGGTTGGAGGTCGCGCGCGGCCTGCTGCCGGCTCTCCATCTCGGCGCGGTCGGCCGGCGTCCGGAGCCAGGTGGCCAGGGTATCTTCGCCTGCCCGCGTCTGCGCCGTGCTCAGCAGCTGGAAGAGCGAACCCTCGCCGAACAGATCCAGGTCCTGGGCATAAAGGTGATCTGCGCCGGCGAACCGGTCGCCTCGAGCGCCCATGCCGGGCCACCGATCTTCGAGTCGCGCGAGACCGTGCTCGTACCACGCCACCGCGCGGGTGACCCGGTCGCGGGCCAGCAGCACCCGGTCGTGCATCACCACCAGCCCGATGAACACGGCCACCGGCACGACCAGCCACCAGCTCGCAAGCCCGCCGAACAGCACGCCCAAGGCGAGGGCCACGCCGGCGAAAAACGTGACCAGCCTCGCATTGCTCAGTCGATCGGCGCGCCGCGCGAGCGCCGCCGCCTCGCGTCGCCGCTCGTCGAACAGACGTTGGTAGGTCGTGTGGGGGTCTGAAGCGAGCGGCATCGTCGTGGAACCCGAAGAAAACTGGCGAAGCCCTCCCTCTTAGTTCAGTCGAGCGATCTCTCTCGCGCTGACCGTTTCGGCTGGTCCCTGGAAGATGGCGTTGAAGAGCAGCTTGAAGGTGCCCCGGGTCTGGGTGCGAAACGCCATCTGGCTGCCAAGCGTCACCACCGTTCCCTGGCCGACCGTGAACGCGACCACGTTGGCCTGGTTCCGCAGCAGCTCGTCACCCAGGAGCCAGCCGCTGGCGACCATGTCCGCCTCGTCCGGATACCGCGAGACGGTTTCGGTGGCGATGTCGAAGCTCGGGGTCAGGCGGTAGGCCTGGTCGAAGCGGAAGAATACCGGCCAGCGCTCAGGCATGCCAAAGGCAACGGGGTGCGCGGGGTTGAACTCCTGCTTCAGAAGCGTGCCGGGAGAGTAGAAGAGCGATGTCGGCTCAACGACCTGGTCACGCAGCGTTTCCAGGAGCTGCGCCGGACTCTGAAATGTTTCCCGCAGCCGTGCGGTCTCGTTTGCCGCGTCCCGTTGGCCACGCTGTGGTGACGGTGCCGCCGGCCCACCACGGCTGGGCAGCACCGGTTCGATCGGCAGGTCCAGGAGCTCGCGCGCCGTGGCTACCGCGCTGCCGAGCGCCACGAGCGTGCCGCCGTCCCGCACCCACGTGGCGAGTGTGGTCCAGCCCCGGTCCCCTACGCCGTACGCCCAGCGCCAGGTTTCGTCGTGCCGCTGTTGATCGAGGCCCTGCAGGATCCGGCTGCGGGTCGTGCCCGCAGGCAGTACGATGACGTCGTACTTCTCCGACAGATCGCCGTCGAAGTCGAGCGACGAGACTTCGACATGGCCCAATTCGTATTGTTCGAACAGCCAGCGCATCCAGCCACCCGGCATGTTGTTGGCGCCTCGCCACAGTCCGACCCGAGTCGGGGCGCGCAGGCGGAACCCGGGGACATCCGGGGCCGCGTTGGCGCCACGGACGACAAGTCCGGTTTCACGCGAGAGGGCTTCCAGGATCTCTGCGGCCTCAGCTGTCGGTGGCACGAGCCAGGTGCCCGGCGCGTAGACGCGCCCGTCGCTCTCGAACCGGTCGCCGGCTCGATAGAGTGGCACGCCCTCTCGCTGCAACCGGGCGGCCGCCAGGAACCCGGCGTTCGAACCCGGGCCGACCAGATAGCCCCACCCGGGCCGTGGCGGCATCGCCGCACGCCGGGGGGTAATCTCCTCCAGCAACTCGAGGTCGGCCCGGACCGGTTCGTCGATCTGGTCGACGTCGACTCCCATCAGCATCCCGAGTGTCTGTGCCGTGACGTCGTATGGCGGAATCGGTGGTCCACCGGGGTAGTAGCGCAGATCGGGATAGACCTGCTCCTCGAGCATGGTCTTGGCGAAGGCGCCCGCCGGCTGCGCGAGCTGGATGACCCAGGAACCGGCCGGGTAGCGCTGGCGACCCGCCGTGAACGGTTCCCGCGCCTGATGTATCTCCACTTCGCCCGTGTGGAGCAGCTCGAGCAGCTCGTAAGTCTCGAATGGGTCCCGCTGGTCGGCGCTGACGACGAACGCATACGGCGCCTCGTCGCGGTTGACCCAGTCGCGGTGCACACGGTAGTAGTTCTCCATCCACGTGGTCCGGTTTTTCGCCACTTGCTCGAGCGCGGCGAACACCGCCGTGAAGCCGTAGTCGACGATGTCGCCCAACCGCCACACGCCTTTGTCGTATGGCAGCGGAAAGTTGACCCGCGCCTCCTGCGGGCCGAGCGGCACGTCGCGGCCGGCCGGGTTCACGAAGGGGTCGGCCAATCGGGCACTGGCGATCTCGGTCAGGATGCGCGGCTGTCCGTGATAAAGCATGTATTGCCGAGCCGGAGCCCAGAGATCGTACTGCTGGTCGTAGACGACCCCGCCCTTGCCCTCCGCGATGAGCGCCGCGGCCATCGCCGTGCCGATCTGAGCCTGGCCTTCGATGAGCAGCGGGTGGATGTTGGGGTCGTGCGGGTCCTGAAACGGAGGCACGAAGATGCGGGCGCCGGTCGACCCCATCTGGTGCATGTCGTGGGTCACCTGCGGCTTGAGGTCGCGATGGATGTCGAGCGCCAATCTGGTTTCCTGCTGCGTGAACATGAACCAGTCGCGGTTGTTGTCGTGCCCCGTGTAGTGATGGTAGAGGTCCGGATAGGTCCGGTCGTAGGCGGTGCCCAGGGTCTCGTACCAGTGGTCGATCATCAGTACCTGCCCGTCGGGGTTCTGGGAAGGGACCACCAGGAGGACGACGTTGTCGAGCATCTCGGTGATCTCCGGCGACTGCTCGGTCGCCAGCCGATGTGCGATGGTGACGATGGTCTGTGTGTTGCCGACCTCGGTGGAATGAATCGTCGCGTAGAGGAAATAAAACGGCACGCCTTCTCGCGCCAGTGCCATCGCATCCGCGTCGGAGAGCCCTCGCGGGTCGTTCAGACGGTGGTTGATTTCGACCAGCCGGTCCATCCGCGCCAGGTTCTCCGGCGAGCTGATCGTGGCCATCACATACGGGTTGCCGAGGGTCGTGGTGCCACGTTCCTCGTAATCGATCCGATCGGATCGGTCGGCGAGCAGCTGCAGATACTCGAGTATCTTCGGGTAGCGCGCCATCTCGCCGTCGGTCCCGATCTCGAAGCCGAAGAAGCCGGTCGGATGGGGGATCTCCTGCGCGATGGCGGCGGGTGCGAGCCCGAGCCAGAGGAGCAGGACCGACATGTAGAGCCGGGTCGAACGCATCGGCTGACACTCCTGGGAAGGACGGTAGCGGACCAAGGCTCGCAGAATACCACGATGGTCGCACCTGGACGCCGGGTTGGTCACTGCAGGAAACATCTTGCGAAGCGGACGAAGGTATGGGCATCGGCGAAGGTCGAGGCGAGCCCCAGGGATACCCGGACGGCACCGGGGCTCCTGCCCCCTTCCAGGCATCGGCCGAAGTCCTCCTTGGTCATCCGGTCCCCACTCTCCGTGAAACACCGGTCGAGCTCGTCCGTGGAGAGCCCGAGCGCCACCTCACCTGCGCCGGGGTTGCAAAAACAGCCGGTGCGAAGCGAGATCGCTGCCTCGGCCGCGCGAGTCTCCACCTCAGTGTGTGCGAGAACCGCCCCGGTCGCGTCGTGGATGTTGAATGCGATGGTCGCACCGCGTCGCTCGGTCGTCACAGGACCATACACCTTCACGAGTGGGTGGCCGTTGCGGTGACGCAGCGCCAGCAGCGTCGCCAACAGCCAGCCGGTCAGACAGCGCACCCGCTCGTGGATCAGGTCGAGTCCGATGCCTTCGAGGAATGTCAGCCCGGCGTCGACCGCCGGGATGTTGGTGTAGTCGAGCGTACCGTCTTCGAATGCCGCGGCCCCCTCGGCCAGGAAGTGTCGGTCGCCCTGCACGGAGGCGACGGTGATTGTTCCCCCGGAGAACCAGGGGCGGTGCAGCTTGGCCAGTGCCGTCCGCTTTGCGATCAGCACGCCGACTCCGGTCGGGTGCCCGAACATCTTGTAGAAGGAGAGCGCGACGTAGTCGGGCTGCACGCGGCCGAGGTCGAGCCGGTTGGTCGGGACGAACGCCGCGGCGTCGAGCAGCACGTCCCAGCCGCGGGCCTGCGCAGTCGCGATCCACTCGAGCGGGTGCTGGACCCCGGAGAAGTTGGATTGCGCCGGGTAGGCAAACAGGTTGTGGCCGCCTGGCGTCGCGTTGTCGAGCACGCGTGTGAGACGCGACTCGTCGACCCGCAGATCGGGCGGGATGACCGGGAGGTAGGTGGTTTGCGCACCTTGGGTCCGGTCGAACTCCCGAATGCCGTTGACCGAGTTGTGGTTGTCGAACGTCAGCAAGAGCTGGTCGCCAGGCTCGAAGGGATAGGCCTCGCCCACCAGCTTCAGGGCATGGCTTGCGTTGGCGGTGAACACCACAGCGTAGTCGTCCGGCGACGCGTTGAAGAAGTGCAGGACATGGGCGCGACAGGTCTCGATCCGTTCGCCGGCCAGTGCCGAGGCGGGGTTCACCGAGTGCGGGTTGCCGAGTACGTGCGTATCTAGGAACTCGGCATGACGTCGT
>MPMA02225320.1_pt1 | contig 36049 bp, 29 predicted proteins | sample 1617361 | NCBI WGS metagenome assembly MPMA02 (sample SAMN05944807, study PRJNA350692) | marine metagenome | biome: marine; feature: ODZ; material: water; isolation source: 180 m water sample filtered on 0.2 um supor filter | place: Pacific Ocean | collected 2012-04-08 | depth 180m m | reverse complement strand
GGCACATCCACCAGCGTCACCGCACCGAGACCACCGTGTCGACCGGGTGCCCCAACCACAACCGTCACCGTGGGGAAGCCCCATTGATCGACCAACGAATAGTTCGCTGCGATACTGGTCCCCATCCCGGCTCCTTCCGACGTGACGAGACCGAGTCGGAAGAAATCATCCTCGGACCCTTCATCCAATTCTGCCACGAATACAGCACCCTCAACCTCGCCACTGTCGGGATTGCGCCAACCTGGCACGCCCAAAATAATGCCTCCACCTCCACCATCCTCACCATTCATATCAGGAACATCAAATCCGGCGATGGACGATCCCGCCTGATCCCAAGCACCGCCTCCGTCGACCGTGATCTTCGTGGTGTCGACCAGATCAAAGACGCCGCTGCCGACATACCCGATGGCCCAGGCTGCGCCGGCAAGCGGACCGAGTTCTCCATCCCCGGGCGCGCCGATGCCTGCGCCACCTGGTCCGTCTTGGGAGTCATTCACAACCGCGCAAACCGCCGCGCCGAAGTGTTCGCCCGCATCACCCTCTGGTGAATCAATGCGTTGCGCCTGGGACCAACCACCCGAGTCGCGATGGAAGGAATACACGCTTCCGGATTCACTGTCGCGAAACGGAGCGCCAACAAGCAGCACATCATCATCCATATCGACAGCCATGCCAAAGCGGTCGCCGCCCACAGCATCGGTGCCGGCCGTAAGTTGCTGAGTCTCTTGAAAGACCCCGCCTTGCCGCTTAAAAATCCAGACGGCCCCGGCATGGTCATCGGGCTCGTGAACATCCACCCCCCAAGATCCAACAGCAATGAAATCGCCTGCAATTGTCACATCCCACCCGAAGTAGTCCCCCTCCAGTTGAGTGCTCGGCTCCAACATCACGTCCGAAGTCAACAACTCCTGCGGACTCTCGGGCAGTTCAAAAACCCAAACAGCGCCAGCATTGATGTCAACACGATCATCGCTCCACGCTCCTACTACGACAGTGGTCCCATCAACGGCTACTGCGTTGCCAAAGCGGCTTCCTGCCAGCGGGCTTGCCGGCTGAAGGCGGCACCAGGGCACCCACTGCCATGGCACACTGTCCAGAGTGGCATCGGTCGCGAGCCGCCTGTAGACATCGGCGACACCACCAATGGATCCACCACCTCCATCGAATGGCCGACCGACCACCGCGATATCGCCCGCCACCGCCACAGCGGCGCCATGGGCGAAGCCTGAATTGGAGGCATTGAGGTCCAGCACAGTGACTGGCGGAACGAATTCTTCCACATCATCGGCCACCGCCACACTAGAGCACAGCATCGCCAACAAGCCAACCTCGACCGTGTTTTTCAGCGTATTCATCGTAGTACAGTGTCCCTTTAGACCCCAAGTATGCGCCGATTCGGGGATGTATTCAACCACCCTTGCCTTTCGAGTGTAAATCAAGCCTTCGGCAGCCGCATGATTGGACCCCGGCGAATCGACCTCCATTTCAGCCCTCCAAACCCCAGTCTCGACCCCGATCCCGCTTCCGATCAGATTGGCGTGATTTGGCCTCCCCCCGCCGCTTCTTGCTCGCATGGCTGGGTTTGGTGGGTCTGCGGACCTTGATCGGCTCGATCGCCTCCTGGAGCAGGGCCGCAAGTCGCTGTCGTACCTCCTCGATATTGGCTGTTTGCCTGCGGTGGCGGCCACAGGTCACACGAATACTGCCATCGGCGGCGATCCGGTGGCTGAGCCGATCGCGGAGCATGTGGCGATCTTCGCTCGAGAATGACTGACATCCCTCGAAATCCAGTATCAGACTCACGCGGGTCCGCACCCGATTGACCCGCTGCCCCCCCGGGCCGCTCGCCGTGGAGGTCTCGATCCGCAGATCGGCAGCGGGAATCGTCACTCGCCGATTGATGGGAAGATCGTCCAATGAAACCCTCACGCCGCCCCCGGGGTGGGATACTGTCCAGCCAATACCTGCCTCATCCATCGACCCGATCCCCCCATGAACTTCGATACACCCTCCACCCTGCGTCTCTCATGCGGTTCGGGCCAACGAGACGTGCTTGCCGCCGAACTCGAGCAGCTCGGCATTCGCGCGCAGCAAGGTGGCCCCACGGGTGTTGAATGCCAAGGCACCCTGCTCGATGCCATGAAACTCAATCTTGTGTCGAGGATTGCCATGCGGGTGCTGTACCGGCTCGAGTCCTTCGCATGCACGAGTCCTGAGCAGCTCCGAGAAGCCGCCTCGCACATTCCATGGGAGGACATCGTCCCGCTCAACGGGTACTTGAGCGTGACCTGCGCAGTCAACCATCCGAGCATCGACAACACGATGTTCGCGAGCCTGACGCTGAAGGACGCCATCGTCGATCGTATTGGCAGCACCTTCGGCCGCCGCCCCGACTCGGGTCCGGATCGGACAGGCGCCGTCATTCACCTGCACTGGCACGGTGAGACGGCACAAATCTGGATCGACACCAGCGGCCAAAAACTCGCCGATCGCGGATATCGCAAGACGCCATACCTTGCTCCGCTCCGCGAGACGCTCGCAGCAGCCATCCTAATGCGGGCTGGCTACACCGGTGAAGGCCCACTGGTCATTCCAATGTGCGGCAGTGGAACGCTGGCCATTGAAGGTGCCTTGATCGCTGCTGGTCGCCCACCCGGACTGCTTCGCAGCGGATTTGGATTCCAACACCTCGTTGCATTCAACAAAGATGTGTGGAACGATATCCGTCGTGAAGTAACGCCTGCGAAACCCCGCCGCGGTGGTAAAGCCTGCCCGCCCATCATCGCAACCGACATCAACCCGGACGCTGTCGCCGCCACCAAACGCAACGCCGAAACCGCCGGGGTCGGGCATCTGATCGAAACACAGGTCTCCGACTTCGCCGATACGCCCATGCCGGATGAACATGGACACATCATCCTGCATCCGGAATACGGCTTGCGCCTCGGCAAGCAGGACGACTTGCAGTCTCTCTATCCCCGAATGGGCGACTTCTTTAAGCAGCGGTGCGGGGGTTGGTCATCTTGGATCTACACAGGCAACTTGGAACTCGCCAAACGCATCGGACTGAAACCCGCCTGTCGCGTGCCGATGCGAAACGCCAAGATCGATGCAAGGCTACTTGGCTACGAAGTGTGGGAAGGCAGCCGAGCGAGTGAAGAGCACAGGAGCACCCCCACATGAAGTTGATCGCTCTGCTGCTGCTTGTCGTGTCTTCGGTACCTGAGGCCACACCAACACCAGACCCGCTCGCTCGCATCGCGATCATCGGCGCCAGCGCATCCGCCGGATGGGGTGTCGTCATAGATGATGTGCCCTCGAACAATCCAACACCCATTCATCACAAACATGTAGATCTCACCGAGGTGCTTCCAGTCGTGCTGACCGGTGCGAAACCACACATGAGCCGGCATGTGGGTGTCTTCTTCTTCGCCAATCCGCGAAAGGTCGGCCGCATCGAAATGGATGCCGCGCTCGCTGCCGATCCCACGCTCATCGTTGCGGTGGACTTCCTGTTCTGGTACGCATACGGAGATCGCCCTGACTCGGCGCGGATGAACATGCTCACGCGCGGCTTGCGGGAGCTGGAACGATTTGAAGGGCCGATGTTGGTCGGCGACATTCCCGATGTCTCCGATGCGGCCGACGTGAAACCTATTGCCTTGATTTCAAAGCGACAAGTCCCATCGCCAGAAACTCTGCTGGCCCTCAACGCCCGTATTCGGGCGTGGGCAGACGAACAGCCCGATGTACACGTGATTCCGCTGGCCGATACGGTGGCCCGGTGGCGAGCGGGCACGCCGCCGAATCTCAACGGCCATGCATGGCCTGCAGACTGCCGCTTCATCCAGTTCGATCGACTGCATCCGACTGCCGAAGGGCTCGTCGCTACTGCTGAACTTGTGGCTGAATCCATTCGCTCGCATGTGACGCCAGTCGAAGTGCAGGCCGACCCGGCTGTGGTGCTGGAGAATCTGCGGACGAGCAAACGGACAACTACACCGTGAGCGAGCCCCGGAAACTGGACATGAGAGATCTCGGACCCGCCGGAATTCTGGCCGCCGTCTGGATCATCGTGCCGGCCGCGCTGGGCTTCACACTGCTCGCCTACCTCGGCGCCGCATCGGATTGGCTGAACTCATTGGGCCGCGGTGGTCCCGTCATCTTTGCCGTGATCTTTGCTCTTACGAGCGGTTTCGGCCTGCTTCCGACCTATGCACAGGCCGTTCTGGGAGGGTGGGTGTTCGGTGTTGCGATCGGGCTCCCCGCCGCACTGATTGGGTTCGTCGGTGGCGCACTCATCGGGTGGTGCATCTCGCGGCTCGTCTCGCAGCAGCGTGTCGAGCAGGCCATCGAGCGACACGAGCAGGCTCGCATCATCCGAACGGCACTGGTTGAACGCGGCTTTTGGAAGACGCTCGGAATCGTGTCGCTGATTCGTATCCCCCCCAACTCACCATTTGCGCTGACCAATCTGGTACTGGCAGCATGCGGAGTTCGCCTGCCTGCCTATACGCTCGGCACTGCGATCGGCATGACACCACGTACCGCCGTCATCATCATCGTCGCGGCGACAGCGGCCGCCAGTGGTGCCAAGGACTTACAGACGTTCATTGCCGACGGTCCCGGATTCTGGGTCTTTCTCGGGGGCATCGTGGTGCTGATCATCGTGCTGGCGATCATTGCGTCCATCGCCAAGCGGGCGTTGGCGAGGGTTCAGCAGTCCTGACCCCAGTAGCCAAGCACTGCAAGTACATCGTTGACATCGACTTCGCCCGATCCGTCCACGTCGGCGGGACATCCACTGCATGGACCCCACTTGCCGATGATCTCCAACAGATCATCTACGCCGACTTGACCATCACCATTGACATCCTCGCTGCAAGTGGTGTCTTCGGCACCATGCCACCACAACGAGGCGGGGATGACCTGCCGTGGCGTATCCGGCCCCTCGATTCTGGCAACGAGACCGGCGCCGCCTGTGTTCTCGAAGAACTCGACGCGAATGGCGTGCTTCCCGGCCATCAAACCAATCGTTCCGAACTTCTCGACCATACTGTGCAACCCGTCGTTGTCGACAAGAACGGTCTCGCCGATGAACAGTTTGGAGCCGTCATCGGATTCGATCGAAAGTGTGTAGAGGCCCGAATCGGCCACTTCGATATACCCCTCAAATACGGCACCAACCTCGTCACTTCGTCCGCTGGTTGCAAATGCGCCTGCCGTACTCACGTATCCAATCTTCGGAACCACATCCCCAAAATAAGGAGTCAGCGTCGAGAAGTCGGGCAGCACCGCGGGTGATGACAGCGCGTAGTAATCGACATGTGAACCAGGCTCGACGTTGCTTGGATTCTCCGGAGCTCGGAGACCCATCACATCGACATGAACGGTTGCGCTGGCCGACGTCTGCAACTCGTAGGCGAATGAGTCATCGCCGTCGAAGCCGTCCGGCGGTGTATAGGCAAGCCGATCGAACTCCAATTCGTCGCCTGGAACGAGTGTGATGGTGCCGCCCGCAACACTAGTGCCGTCGTAATCGACAATCTCGGGTATGAATGACCCATCACAGTCAGAGGCTGAATCATTGAGCAACACATTGATCTCGACCAACTCTCCAGCAAGCGTCTGGGCCCAGTCATCTACAGCGGTCCCGACTCCCGCCTCAAGAACACAACCTGGCTCAATCGAATCGAGGTAGGCGAGAATGACATCCTGTACTTGGTCATGGAACCCGAGCCGAATATTCGCAATGCCACCAGCGCATGTATGGCAGTAGGACATGATGGTGCCGTTCTCGGCGCCGGTGCAGTCGCCATTGCCACAGTTGTCAATGGGCGGCGTGAAATCGTGCGTGTGCATCGTGCCGAAGTTGTGGCCGAGTTCGTGGGCCATCACAACGAGGTCCCAGTTGTCGGAATGATTGTCCTCAAGCGGAGAAGGAAAGAACCCATTCAAGTACCCGGAAACACCGTACCCGTAGTTGTGATTGCAGATCACACTGAGCCACGCGACTCCTCCATATGGAAGATTCTCCCGGCCCGTCAGAATGTGGGCGATGTTCCGATCGATGTCATCCATGTTCGCCGTCCACTCATTGCGGAACTGGTCGAGCATGTCGGTTCCACTGTTGGGGTCGTATGGATCGATGTCCGATGACCATACCCGCAGGTAGGACACCTGCATTCGCACGTTGATATTGGTGGTGTAGATCTCGCTGACCCCGCCAGCAAGAACGACGGCATAGGTAGCCGCGGCATTGGCGTCCCCGCTGAAGAGTCGCTCGGCAAACTCCCAATCCGTATCTATGGCAAGCATCGCCACGCGACAAGGTGGATCCTGCCCGACACTCCGCCGACCCGATCCAACATCGTGAGGTCGCGGAGGCAACCCATCGGTGGTCCTCACCTCACATGGTGGTGCCTCGAAGACAGATGCCGGCAGGTCGGCAGCATGGCTCAACCATGCATCGCCCGCTTGACCGCCACTGCTGAGAATGTCAATTGTCTCACCAACGCGAACAAACCCATTGGTGAAGTGATCCGACACGGCAATGTACACGCTGCTGTCATCCTCGCCTTCCACGACGCCCCGCCAAAGCCGGAGTCCACCGAGGTCCGCCGGAATCGCCCCATCGGCGCCGAACACGACGATTTCGGCGTTGGGAGTCAGGACATCAAACTGTTCAAGCACGAGCACTCGACCAGATTGCATTGCGAAACGACCATGAGTCGCATCACTGGTTTGAAGATCGTCCGAAAGTGCTGACCACGACCATCCTGGATTCGCCAGAAGACATCCTGCTGCAAACAGTGCCAACATTCCTCACATCTCCTTTGCCACACCCACAAAACCAGACGGTCCATTGGACCACATCCACCCTAAAACGCAAGTTCAACCTCGCAAAAGGCCCCACAGCGGCCCCCTGAACCCCTGACTTTCAATTACCCCCGCTGTGAAACAGTGTCCTAACTCCAGTCCCGCAACAACTGCAGCAGATCCAAGACGTCGACCGACGCGGAACCATCCACATCGGCAGAGCAACCACAACCGGCGCAAAGTCCGTACTGGACCATCAGCAAACTAAGATCGACCGAATCGACATCTCCATCGCCGTCCACATCGGTCGATGCAGGGACGGTGAGATCACACGCGGCAGGATTGATCGATCCGAGGAAAGACTCGATATCGGCCTGCACCCGAGGATGGAAGTCCAGCACCGTATTGGTCAACCAGTTTGGCGGACACGAATGGCAATAGGACATGATCGTTCCGCCCCAGGCATGTGTGCAGTCACCGTTACCGCACTCGTCGATTGGAGGCGCCATCTCGTGTGTGTGCATCGCGCCGATCGTGTGGCCAGTCTCGTGCGCCACGATCAGGACATCCCACGTCGACCAGCTGTGATCCGGCGGCGGGTCGGTGAAGAAACCGTCAAGATCCGATGAGTAGGCATAGCCCCACGAAGAACAAGCCGAGCCACGCCAAGCCAGTCCCGTTGATGCCGGCGCACTTGACCCGGAGAGCAAGTGCCCTACATGCCGATCGGACTCCGGCTCATTGGCCTCCCATTCATCTCGAAACTGATCGAGCAGATCGTCTACCGGTTCCGTTGGATCGTATGGATCGATGTCTGATGACCAGGTGCGAACGTACGTCACCTCGATTGGGAGCCCCAACTCCTCCTCCTGAATCACCGAGACGGCCGCTGCCAACTCAACGACATACGCCGCCGAATCATCCGCATCACCCGCGAACAGATTGTTGGTGAACTCCCAGTCGGATTCAAAAGCAATCTGGAGATTGTTGCATGTCGATCGCGACGAATGTGCCCGTCGATCATTCGAGCGAGGGGCCTCTGGTGCTGCCAAGCCGCTGCACGGAACTCTTGATTCTTCCCCGATCGCCATCGTCCCTTCCAAGAGCCGCTCCCCCACGAGTTCAACCGGACGCATCACGCCCTTGCGCACGGTCAATCCGCGGACGCCTTTCCGATCACACGTCAGAAGCAACGTCCCCTGCGGGATGTCCGCCCGCCACTGCCGGAACCCATCGAGCCGAGCCGGGCGACTTCCGTCGCGGCCTGTGACCTCTACGCGAGCCGTTGGGGCCAAAACGGACCATGGTCGCAACTGAACGCTTTCAAGCGCAGGCGAGTCGGCGGGCTTCAAGACGGTTTGGACCGTGCCACTTGATTGCGAGAAAAGCAACGATGACAAGTCCGATGGGCCGGCCTCCATCCCGATCGCCGAGAGCATGACACATAAGGAGAGCATGGTCCCAACCGTACACCGAAAAAGGGGGACGGGCCACCTCAGGACCAACAACACAGATCAACTCACGAACATGCCCGCTTAGGCGGCATCCGCTCCCGCTCCCCCATCAGCCATCACCACGAGGGGTCGGTCCACCGAATCCGCCACCTTCGCGCATCTCACGGAAGAACTGTCCGATCTTCTCACGCTCGGCGTCATCGATTTCACCATTGCCGTCGGTGTCGAATCGCTGCATGAACTGCTGTCGCATTGCATCGCGATCACCATCGAATCCATGAGGTCCACCAAAGCCACGATCGCCCCACTCGCCGCGACGTGCGCCACGACCACTGCGAGGCAACTCTGCCATCCGCTCTTCGCCGAGGATGTCACGCAATCGTTCAAGATATACCTCGTCGAGTTCGCCGCGTGCGTCGAACGCATCGCGAACAGGATCGCCGTCCTCATCGAAACCACGAACCTCTTCACCAGCGGCGCGTTGCTGCATCCGCTCGATCCAGCGAACTTCACGTGGCTGATCGTTCCTGCGGATCACTGCCAAAATATCTTCGTTCTCAGCGGCGATCGCTGCGTCGCAATCGAGCAGCAGGGCCTCGATAGCCGCCATGGTTTCTACGTCAAGCCCCTCAAGTTTGGTCGCTGCCTCAATCGTCCGCTGCGAGCGGGTTGTTCGGAACACACGTTCATATCCAACTTGGAGCGATGCAGCGCGGAAGTCGGCACCCTGCTCAGCAGGCAATGTCGCAGCGATAGCTTCGATGGCGGCATCCGTCACATCACGAACCGCTTCGGCCCGGTGCTGTCTCTTGTTCATCAATTCAAGGATGCCTTCGTAATCAGTCTGCTGCATGGCTTCAAGCATCTTGAAAATGGCGGTCTGGTCGTGCAACGCACGGTGCGACAGCGCCTCGTCAAGATCCAGTTCCCAAGACAGCATCAATTCACGGACACCTTCAGCCTGTTGTGGCTCGACATCGGCCATGGTTGTTTCGATGATGGGGCCGAGATCGGTCTGCTCTCCTTGTAATCGCCCATCGGGCAATTGCCGGATGCGGCGAAGGTGAGCTGAAAGGCGATCCCAACTGCCGATCTGTGTTTCGCTGAGTACCGCAAACAGGGCATCGCTCATCTCACTGGCCATACCCAAACGGATACGTTGAAACTGCTTCAACAAGACCATCTGCTCGGAGAGCATGTCCTGCATCACTTCAGATTCCAACTGAGCCTTTCTGACTTCACGGAACTGGTCGCGAACTGCGTGCATCCGTTCGCGAAACTGCTCACGCATGGCTTGCCGCTCTGCCCGCCGGGCTTCACGCTGTTCCTCGGTCTCTTCGGACTGCTGCGAATCCTTCGATTCGTCATTCTGCGGCTCGGGGCGAGCCGCTTCCCGAGCTGCTCGCATCTCCTCCCGCATGGTCTGCATGTCGGCCCGCAAGGCGTCAACTCGTTCACGCTCAAGATCGTCGGCACCGGAGGCCTCGCCGAGATCAAGCATCGCCTGCTGGGTTTCCTCAACTGCCATTCTGAAACTGGCGTCGTAGTCCTCAAGCAACATGTCGACCACATCAGCCTGTCCCTCATCGAGCGTAAGGGCCTCGACGATGAGCGGAAGGTCTCGGGTCATGTAGTCGGGGCGGAAAAGCGTCCGGGTCACACGACCTGATGGTCCGCCAAGAAGACCTTGGCTCGGGCTTCCCCACCAACCGCCGCGTCCGCCGCGGTCACCGCGATCTGGTCGGTCTCCACGCTCACCACGCTGGCCACGCTGACCTTGTTCTTGCATGTGTTGACGCAAGGCACCACGCTCCTCCTGACTGAGCGTGCCGTCGCCATCGGCATCGAAACGTTCGAGCAAGGCCTGTCTCTCACTCGGATCCCCACCTGGGCGAGGTCCGTCTTGGCCAAGGGGTGTGGGTGCCTGTTTCGGGGATGCTTGTTCCGGGGGTGCTTGTTCCGGGGGTGCCTGTTCCGGGGGTGCCTGTTCCGGGGGTGCCTGAGCGATCGCCGCACCGCCACCAGCGAGCATTGTTGCGAGGCCAAAAACCACCATCGTCTTTCGCATCATCATCCCGATATATCTCCTGTTTGGAGCAGCAAAGTATCGCCGCTCGCCTTCCTCTACGTACTCCCCGGTACTGATATCCCCAAACTGGCAGGATATGGGCTGATCGACGATCGTATCGCAAACCGCCCCGATCACCCCGGGATCACCTCCGAATTATCTCCGAATCACCGCTGAATCGCCTTCGAATCGCCCCTGAATCACTCACCCCCCCCGGACCAATTCCAGAACACCCGCCGAGGACACCGCGTGGACTTCGACTTTGATGCCGTTATCCGTGGAGATGCCAATGCTTGGCAAGACTTCACCGACCAGACCATCCGACTGGTCATCGCCTCCATCCGGCGAGTCTGTCCGAGTGGAAAGACGCCCTACGGCGATGAAATCGACGACCTGGTGCAGGCGGTCTACATCAAATTGCTTCGCAACGATTGTCGATTGCTCCGCAATTATGACCCCGCCAAATCTGGAATATCGACCTGGATCACCCTCATCGCCCGCAGTGTGGCCATCGACTCGCTTCGACGGCGAACACTGGATACCCGCCCAATGGACGATGCTTCCGGGGCGGTGTCGCCTCAGGAACAGGTCGCCCCAATCGGGCCAGTCATCCCCACCCACCTCCTGACTGCCAGACAGCGGCTGGTTCTGACCATGCTCTTTGAGGATGACATGGATGTCACCGAGGTCGCCGAGGCCCTCAACGTCAATCCACAGACCATTCGAAGCACCAAACACAAGGCCATGGAACGCCTCAGAGCCTATTTCAAGAGTGAATCGGGGGGGGATACCCCCTGCCAACCAGACGTACAGTCCGAGGACCGCATATGACTTCACCACACCACGAATTCGAAGACCTTGAACGCCGCCTGCGAGCAGGATGGCAGTGGTCAGAACACGCCCCAAACGTGTCCGAACAAGACGTGGCCGCCTGGGCTGAAAGCCAATGTTCCAGTGAGCACGAGCCCGTCGAAGCACTGCTCGCGAGCGACCCACAACTCCGCCGCGCCGTGATCGACCTGCGGCTGTCCGGCCCGCCGCAGGCCGACGCCGCCAGTTTGGAACTTCGCCGACAGATTGGTCACTTGATGCCCACCCAGCCCGCGATCATCGGCCGCATCGGCATGTGGGCCGCCGCCGCAGCCGCCGCCGTGCTGCTGGCCTTTGGTGGATGGCAACTCGGCGCGGCGAGCGAAAGCGAACGGTCCCTTCAGCAAGACACGCTCGCCTATGCCACCTTTGGTCTCAGCGACACTGGTTCTGAAGACAATGCGTCCTTCCTGACCTACGCCGGTTCGGGTAAGGAGGCGCAGCGATGAAAACTCGCATCCTCATGGCCTTGCTCGGACTTTCGATCATCTTCAATATCTTCTTTGTTGCTGGTGCCCTTCGTCACCAGCGGCGGGGCGATCCTGTTGCGGCCATCACACAGGTTGCAAACGAACTCAGTCTCGATACGCAACAGGCCGATCGTCTCGCCGAGTTGCGAAAGTCCTTTCGAGAAGACACCGCCCTCATTCGCGAGGAGTTGCATGAAGTCCACGAAGCCATCGGCATCGAGATGGCTTCTGATGCGCCAGACGCCACGACGCTCCGCGAACTGATGGAACGTGAATCCGATCTGATTGCTCAGCGGCGCCAAGCGGCCCAGCAACACTTTGGACACTTCGTGGATCTGCTCACTCCCGAGCAGCGACATGGCCTCGGCAGGCGCATGCACCCCAAGCACATGCACTCCGATCGCCCAGCGGAGCCGCCCCACATCGTCGAGCGATTCGATTCCGACGGGGATGGCATACTTGATGACGAAGAACGTGCTGAGGCGCGTCGCTCAGTCGAGACCCGCCGGCAGCGCCACGTCAATTGGCAAGCCGAGATGCGCCACAAGTTCGATGAGAATCAAGACGGCCACCTCGATGCCGAAGAGCAGGAAGCCTTGCGGGCCTGGCTCCTTGAGCAAGGATTCACACCCCCCGACGAATTCCGCGACGATCATCGCCGACGGCGAGACCACCGAAGACCCGGCGGACCGCCTCCCCGTGGTGGTCCACATGGATCGGATGGATCGCCACCCGGCAACCAACCTCCGCCACCAGGCGACGCCTGATCGATTGAAGGGCGGTACCATCGCCACCCATCACAGCGGAGACGTCGCACCATGATCGGTTGGGTATTTCTGACGCTGGCAATCGCCTTTGAGGTTGCTGCTGCCACCTGCATGAAACTTTCTGAAAGCCTGACCCGCTTCTGGCCATCGGTCCTGATGGCGATCTTCTACATCCTTTGCTTCCTCGCCATGATCAAGTCGCTGGAGTATCTTCAGATCGGCGTGGTCTACGCCATTTGGGCCGGAGTCGGTACCGCTGCTGTCGCAATCATCGGAGTCTGGCTCTTCAATGACACCATGCCGTGGATCAAGATCGTCGGCATCATGTTCATCATCGCAGGTGTTGCGTTGGTGAACTTCGGTGGCACACACACGCCCGAGGATCTTGTCCGGATCGAGGCCAAGTAGGCCTTACTTCCCTCCCGCACGCCGATAGAGCATCATCGCCCGGGGCATGATGGCTCGGAAGTCATCGATCCGTGTCTGCGGGACTGGATGCGTGGACAGGAACTCCAATCGGCCCTCGCCCTGCTTCTCCATCCGCCGCCACAGTCCAACCGCTTCCCGCGGGTCATACCCGGCATTTGCGGCAATCATCAATCCGAGTTCGTCCGCCTCGGACTCGTGCAGCCTGCTGTAGGGCAACATCACACCGAGCGAAGCACCGGCGCCCATCACGGCCAGCACCTGCCGCTGTGTCCGCTCGTCCTGATCCTTGAGCGCCGCCGACCCGAGAGCCAAGCCGCCCACGAGCAGCACCTGGTGACTCATCCGTTCGGCCGAATGCTCGGCGAGTACATGTCCGACTTCATGTCCCACCACGATGGCGAGTGCATCGTCATTGCCAGCGAGATCGACCATGCCGGTATGTACGCCGATCCGTCCGCCAGGTAGGGCGAAGGCGTTGGGCGTGTCGTCCATGATCAACACAATTTCCCATTCGTTCGGAAGGCCGCCATCCGGATACAGCGCCTGGGCCGATTGAACGATCCGGCGACCGATACGTTGCACTCGCCGAACGTCGGCGCCGACCGGCATAACGTGCCGGTCGGCCAACAACTGGTCGAAAGCCTCGCCGCCGAGGCGGTTCATCTGAGCGTCCGGCATGAAGTTCAGCCGCTCTCGACCTGTCCCTGGCACGTTCGAGCACGACACCAAACCGCCAACCATCACCGCCGCCAAGAACAATCCATACCGTGGCTTCATCGTGAACCTCCCGGCGCATGCCATCAGGAGGCAGGGTAGCCCGCCAAAGCCGACGCGGCCAGCGATACGGGGTGAACTGGCTTGAGTTGCAGTGTGTCGGCAGCCTGATGGCGACAGGATGTCCCTCCCGCTGCCACGGGGCCGCTGTGGCCACGAAGCGGGGCAAGTGATTGTTCGGCAATGTCACGGGACAAAGCCTCGTGCCGACGTTCATACCCAAACGCACCCGCCATGCCGCAGCAGCCCGTATCGAGGAGCGCCGCCCCGGGCCATCCGCACCGCCGCAGGAATGACTCCGTCAACTCGCCGCGGTGTTTCTGATGACAGTGCTGGTGAATCGGAAGATGATCAGAACGCACCTCGAAGTCGGGCCGCTTCGGATGGGACTCCCACTGCGAAGCGATGAACCCCTCGACCGTATCGATCATGGTCGAGATGCCTTCCATTCGAGCAGGCGGAACCTCTGTCCGAAGTTCCATCCACTCCTGCTGCATCGCCGTAGCGCAACTCGGCTCGACTGCCACGACTGCGACCGCATCATACTGCTCAATCGCGGCTGCGAGCGAGGTGGCGGATTGGCCGATGATCCGCGCTGCATCATCGAGCAGGCCTGCGCTGATCTGCGTCCGGCCGCAACATCCGACGTCGGGAATGACCACGCGATAGCCGAAGGCCTCAAGCAGAAAAATGGCATCATGACCCACCGAAGACTCGCTCCACGTCGTGAAGCAGTCCGGATACAACAACACCACCGGCTGCTCGCTCGGCACTTCACGCCTGGCATGCCACCCGATGAGCGAGCGGCTGAACCCGGGGAGTGTTCTGGAATCCGCTATACCCATCATGCGTTTGATCATCCATGCCGTTGGTCCGCGCTGCATCAACCATGTCGAAACGGGATGCAATGCCGAACCAATCCGATTCATTCGCCGCACATTGCCCTTGAGTCGAGTTCGCAGTGTCGGTCCCCGCCCCGCCTTCATGGACTGGGCGAGGTACTCGGCCTTCAGTTTCGCCACGTCTACCGAAGCGGGACATTCGTACCTGCAGGCCTTGCACCCAAGACACAGATCGAGTGTTGCGTGGGTGTCCGGATCCGTCCAACGCTCTGGGCCGAATTGCCCGGTGATCGCAAGTCGAAGGGCGTTGCCCCGTCCGCGTGTGGCATGACGCTCATCCAACGTCGCCCGATACGACGGACACATGGCACCACCGCTCGTTCGGCGGCACAGGGCGTTGCCGTTGCAAGCCGACGCTGCACTGTCCAGAGATGGCTCCCAATGAAACCAGGCCGGAACTTCTGTTGACACCTCCTCCGCAATGCGCAGGTGATCCATCATTCCCGGATCGGTCGTGATGATTCCGGGATTGAAACGCCCATTCGGATCGAAGATCTGTTTGATATCACGGAAAGCCTTCACCAATTGCGGCCCATAGAACTCGTGCATCATGGCGGCACGAATACGGCCATCGCCGTGCTCGCCACTCACGGTGCCGCCATACCGCTGCACAAGCGGCGTGGCCTCAGTTGCCAGGCGCTTCAGCAAATCGCGGCCAGCCGCCTGCCGCAAGTCGATGCGGGGACGAACATGCAGCAATCCGACGCTCGCATGCGCATACCAAGTGGCGTGAAGTCCGTGCGCAGCGAGCATTGACTCAAAATCGTGCTGGAACTCGGCAAGATGTTCGGGCGGCACGGCGCAGTCTTCGAGCCCGCCGACGGCTTGACCGCACGCATCGCCAGTGAGGATAAGCCCGAGGCCGACCTTTCGAAGTCTCCATAGATCCGCTTGCTCGCCCGCATCCATGCAGCGGCGTATGGCAATCTCTGGAAGGCTGGCTTCCAAGCCGGACATCATCTGCTCAAGCGTTGCCTCGTCATCTGCAAACCAATCCACATAGAGCACCACATCGGCTGGAACACCATTTTGCGATGGCAGCAGATCTGCCAAATGTCGATAGGTTTCATGCGATCTGGCTGCTGACAGCACCGTGCCATCCAACAGTTCGACCGCGGAGGGATTGGATTTCAAAATATCGCTCAATGCCCACAACGCCGAAGACACATCCTCAAAGGCGAGTATGGAGAGTCCGATGTGTGCTGGATTCGGTACCAGCTTCAACTCGGCTCCAACCAGAAACCCGAGTGTCCCCTCGGATCCGGCAATGAGACCGGACAGATCGACCTGATCGAAGCGTCCCGCCTCGCACCGCCGCAGATCGTCCAGAATGCGGTCGAGCGCATAACCACCGACGTTGCGGCGAAGTTTGGGATACCGCGCGTCGATCTGGTCTGCAAGCGGCAGCACCACATCCGCCACCTTCGCGGTGAGGTCAGCCACAATCGGATCCCGCTCGGCAGCCCCACGTTCCAAACGAACACATCGCCCGTCTGCAAGCACCACATCCACACCGGCCACATGAGCGTCGGTCATTCCCCACTTGAGCGAATGCAGACCTGCCGATCGGTTCGAAATCATGCCACCGAGCGTGGCATGGGTCGACGTCGAGACCTCCGGTCCAAACCGAAGCCCGTACGCGGCGGCAGCGCACTGCAAGTCATCGAGTACAACCCCCGGCTCAACATACACACGGCGAGCGGCGACATTCACCTCGCCGATCTTGCGCAGATGCGCCGAGCAATCGACCACCATGGCCGTATTGACCGTCTGCCCCGCAAGCGACGTGCCGCCACCCCTTGGAAGGACCGGCAATCCCCGCTCGCTGCACCACTGAACAATCGTCGTAATGTCGTCAATGTTTCGCGGCAGGACCACACCAAGCGGCTCGACCTGATACATGCTCGCATCGGTCGCATACAACATGCGGTCGTGTTGACCGAATCGGATCTCGCCCGAGAAGCGTGCGGCGAGTTCGTCGATATCGGCCTGTGACATCCGACCGCTATCAGGGATCACTGGCAATTCCATGAATTGCGATTCTACGCCGTAGATGCCAACTTGGCGGCGCGGCGGTCGGTCCGCCGCTGCACGATTCGGGCCATGCGTTCCACAGTCAGACCTTGTATCAGAATCGTCGAGATCACTACGATGATGGTCGCGACCATCGCATGGGAACGAAGTGGCTGGCCATCCTCAGCTATGATCGTTAACGGCAGCGCGATGGCCATGGCAATCGAGACACCACCACGCAGACCACACCACGTCATCAAACCAACCTCCTCGATCGACATCGTCGTTCTCCCCATGGCCCGAACGACTGCCCAAGGAATGACCAGGGCCACGAAGCGGGTTGCCAACAGAATGGGGATGATGGACAGGCTCCAGAGCACCGAGCTCCAAGACAACTCGACAGTCAGCAGTTCCAGACCGATCATCAAGAAGAGTATGGCGGTCAGGATCTGTTCTACCAACCCCCAGAAGCTGATCGCCGCCCCCTCATCGCGGTCCCGCAGCACGGCTGCGCGACCGATGACCAATCCGGCGACAACCGAAGTGACCGGACAGGACACATGGAGCAGCGGCACCAAGACGCCGATGACGAGTACCACCGCCATCGTCACCAGCACGACGACCGATGCTTGGCTCGCCGATCGGATCAGCAGCAACCCGATCCCCCCCATCACAAGCCCGACCACCACCGCGCCACCAGTTTCCACGATGAAGCCGAGTACCCACCGATCCGCAAAGGGCGTATCCGATTTGCCGGTGATCATCGCCAGCAGGAAGAGGAATAACACGATCGAGACGCCGTCGTTGAACAGCGCCTCACCCGCAATAATCTCTCGCACCCGTGTCGGCGCCGAGGTTTGGCGGAGCAGACTGATGGCGGCCACCGGATCGGTCGGCGCGAGGATGGCACCAAACAGCATGAGATACAGAAAGTTCGATGGGTCACCTACCAGTGAAAGCAGCCCTTTGAATCCCAGTGCTGTGCCGATCGCTGTCAGCACCACTCCAACAGTTGCCAACCACGCAACAAATCCGAACCGCCGTGTCATACTCGCCGGCTCGATTCGAAGCGCCGAGGCAAAGAGCAGCACGCCAAGCAATATGCCCTGCCCGGCCACGCCACTGCCATGACCTGCGATCAGCAGCGTGTCAATGTGCAATGATTTGACGATCGCAATCGCCCGGGCATCGTCGATCCAGCCGATCCCCGTCGCTACCAATAGTCCCCCGGCCACCAGCAGCCCCGCCAACATCACACCGATCGCGCTCGGAAGACGAAAAAGTCGGTCGTTGGCCCACGCAGCGATGGCGGTGAACCCGACCACCAGCGTCAAAACGGTAAAGGCGTCCATACTCCGCGTTCCTCACCACACGCAAAGGGACGCCCAAAGACGATCAGGGACACGAACCCCATGCTGCAATGACGCCAAGGATATCGTCTGTGCCGACCCAGCCGTCGTCATTGATATCGGCGGGACAACCGCTGCAAGCACCCCATGCAGCGATGACCGCCAGCAAGTCATTGGTGCCAACGGATCCATCGCCGTCCACATCGCCTTGGCAGTCTTCGGCCGGATCCACCTCGGCCACCGCACCCGCTGCGTTGACGACACCGTAGCCATAACTGGTGTCATAGCCTGAAGCGCCGCGATCCATCGCGCTGACCGCCATGATGTCACCCACCTCATCAGGTGTCAGCGACGCGTCGGCGGAGAGCACCAAGGCTGCAACGCCAGCAGCATAAGGCGAGGCAAAACTCGTTCCATCGATGGTGACGTAGTTGCCGCCGTCAAAGCCGCCCGACCCAACCCAGTCCGTCGTCAGGATTCCCTCGCCGGGGGCGCTGAAAGCAAGCCCATTGCCGTAGGTACTGAAGGATGCCAAATTACCGCTGCTGTTGATGGCGGATATCGCGTAGAGCGATGCAAGGCTCGCCGGGTAACTGATGTTGGAGGAGCTGTCGTTACCGGCAGCTCCGAAATGCACTACGCCTGCAGCGCGGGTCTGATTGAAAGCCGTGGTCACCGAGGATGAGGGAGATCCACCGCCCCAACTGGAATTCGTCACGCGAGCGCCGTTGTTCGCCGCCCACGAAATGCCGTTGACGATCCACGCATCGGTTGTCTCGATGAACCCCAAGCAGAATCCGAAGAAGTCGATTGCATTGAAGATGCGAGCCGCCACGACGCGGCAACCGGGCGCAACGCCCGTGACGCCGAGGTTGTTGTCGATGGTGGCTGCAACGCATCCACTGACACACGAGCCGTGGCCGTCGCACACGGTCGTATGATCGCCACCGGTGCCTTCATCGGTAAAATCGGCGCCGGGGATCTGGCTGATGTCGGGGTGGTCCTGATCGATGCCATCGTCGAGTATCGCTACGACAATGGAACTGTCGCCAAAGGTCATGTCCCAGCACTCTGGCGCATCCATGTCCATGTCGTTGGATTGGTTGAGCGCCCACTGGCTGGAATACATCGGGTCGTTGGGTGTGTAGAAGTGCTGGGCCCACCAGATCGCATTGGGCTGCGCCCAAAGAACACCATCACGGCTGGCCACAGACTCGACCAGTGCGAGCGTCTCGAAGGCGGAGTCCGCATCGGTCGTGATGCGGTGCATGCCCGTGTATCCACCGAGATCGTGTTCGATGATGCTCAAGCCAGTGAGATCTGCACCATCTGCGAACTGCACAATCAACTCACTCGTTGGTATCCAAGGAAGCTGCGCTGTGCCGCCGAGGAAGGCGGGCGAAGCGTAGAGACCGTTCGGTCCGGATGAGATGCCGCGTACAACGCGTTCGATCTGGCTCGCCGTCGCGATTCGTGTCAGGGGGATGTAGGTCCATCCGGAGACTGTGGATGACATGGCCTGATCAAGATTGAGGTTCCATCGCTCGGTCGTCGCGGCAAGCTGCGTCTGCACCAACTCAAGCGGCGCCTGGACGGCAATCCAACCGCCGTCAACGGAAAGCGGAAGCTGCTCGTTGAAGTAGCGAGTGCTCCAAGGCGACTCGACGGGCGTCAGTCCGGAATCGGTCGGTCCAGCAGGAGCGGCGGCAGCGACACACATCACACATGGCAGGGTCCACAACATCGACATGGGCATTCTCCTTCGGGTTGTTCCCCTCAACAAGGAGTCCACCCTACACGGACATGACGGCAGACCCAAGCGTGGATCGGCTGGTGGAGGAGAAATGGTGGAGAGATCCGCTCCCGGAATCTCACAAGAGCCTCCTCGACAGATGCGCTCCATGAAGGGGCCCCCGAACGCCTAAAATCCCCAAAAAAATGCCTCCAGAAGCCCAGAAGACCCCAAACCTCGACGATGGCAACCTCACCAGCAGGACACCGTGACCCCCATCGAGAACTCGGTTGGACCTCGCTGCGATACGCTGCGGGGATGATTCACGCAGCCATCATTTCCTGTGCCACGCTCTCCGTACAACCCGTACAACTCGATGGCGGCTTTGAAGAGTGGGACACGCCCGCCGCCGCTCCGTCGATCACTGGTGCCGGCTCGGCCTCGCACATCTATCTCCTGATGAGTCTGAACGGGCCACCGGTCAATCTACAGGGATTGAACAACCCGATGACGCTTCGGCTCGACTGGGACAACAACCCCGAAACAGGCAATATGGCGGGATCCCTTCCGGGGGTTGATCTCGAAGTGCTTTTCAGCCCAAGCCGCGGCAAGGGCGGAAGCGGTGTTGCTGTGCGTCGCTCGTCGGATCGCGGCGCGCAGTCATGGGATGAGGTGGGCTTTGTCTTTGCGCCGACCGTCGCAAGCAATCGATTTGAACTTTGCTTCCCTCGCACGCTTCAGGGGCTGGATCTGGTCGCTGGTTCGACGATGCCGTGGGAACTCTCGTGGACCGATCCCAAGCCAGCCCGTGGCATTGCGCGCGTTGGTGCCGATCGACCCATGGCGAAACCGACCATGAGCGCGCCGCTCCCCTCCCCAGCCGACGGGGCGACCCGGGTTGTCACTTGGAATCTCGAAAAGGGCAACCTGCTCAAGCAGCGGCGAGTCGTGACCCGTGTACTCGCCGCCATCAAGCCGCACATCGTCCTGATCCAGGAGATCGAAGACGGACAGACTGGGGAAGACTTCATCAACGTGCTGCGGGCGGCGGTACCGGGAAGCAACTGGACGATCGATCTCAGCCCACGCAGCGGCACGATCAAGAGCGGCATCGCCACCCGGCTGCCCGCGAAGAGTGTGCGGGCCTTCGACACCATCAAGCGGCGAGGGGAATCCCATGGTCATGTGCGGGCCGCCGCGCTGGGCATTGATATTCCAGGGGTCGGTCCTGTGCTGGCTGTGTCGGCCCACCTGAAATGCTGCGGTGTGGTGGACGGCCCCGAGGATATGAAACGAATTGGCGAGGTTCTTGCCATTCGGCGTGCTGCGGAGTCGGCGGAGACGGAGCGAGACTTCCAAGGGCTCATCATCGGCGGCGATCTGAATCTCGTGGGAGGTTCGCTGCCGCTGGATCTCCTGATCGCCCAAGGCGAGGGCTTGATCGCGGAACTGGACACGCCCGAGGACCTGCTCATCATCGATGCCTGGCAGCCCGACGGACGGGGCTTGCAAACTTGGCAAGAAGACGGGCAAGCCTATACACCGGGACGCCTTGACTACATCGTCATCAGCGGAAGTTCGCTCCGCCCCGACCCCCGGACGACCGTGGTGCTGGACACGCTGGACCTTCCGGAGCCGGCTCTTCGAGACATGAAGTTGCAGCAAAGCGATACGAAGCAGGCTTCGGATCATCTTCCGGTCATTGTTGATCTCATGCCAGCATCCTGATCGCTGCCACAGCGACAAGCACGAGAAAGACGGATCGCACAATCTTCAATGGCCAAACGTGTGTCAACTTCGCACCCGTCCAACTTCCGATCAGGCAGGTTGGTATCAACCAGATCGATATTTCAAGCGGGGTGTACCAGGTGATATCAGCGGCGATACCGGGCACGTCGGGAAGTGTGATGTCCTTGTATGTCGCCCCTGCCAGTGCTGTGAAGATCATCACGGTCGATGAAATGGCGATGCATTGCCGCAGCGGTATGCGGCAGATGAGTTGGGTGAGCGGCACCGTAATGAGGCCGCCGCCGATTCCAAGCAGCCCCCCGCCAAATCCGGCCAACGAGCCGACCACTCCACATCGAGCACGTGTGCAACACGACTCGGGGGGCTCATCGCCAATCGACTTCTTGTTGTCTTTCAGCAACTGCCGCAGATTCGTCCAGAAGACATACACCAGAAACAGACCGAAGATCCACATAAGCCAATCGTTGATAATCCAAATGCTCGCCGTCACACCAAGTAGAACGCCCACGATGCCAAAGGGAACGATGCGAACCACGGCTTCCTTGCGGATACCCCCGAGTTTCCAATGTCGAATCGCCGCCGGAATCGCGACAAAAACGGTCACATTCATTGAGGCTGCCTGAGCCAAATGGATGTCGCGACTCAACAGCAGCGCAATCGCCGGCACATTCACGATGCCGCCCCCGATGCCGAGCAGGCCGCCAAGCAGACCAGCGATCAACCCAACGCCCGCCAGAATGAGAATCTCCCACACCGCGAGTGTCCAGATGGTGGTATCGAGCCATGACATGGAGAGATAGTAGTGTGACCAAACACATTCACCACCGGATCTGGATGTCGACATCAAGAAGCGCACCCGGCAAGCGGGGAAGTGGGCATCCAAACTACAGTTCTCCTCATGCGAATTCTCCGCGCCGACGCTTTGCTGCTTCTCGTTGCCATCATCTGGGGCGTTGGGTTTGTCATTCAGCGAATGGCGATGGAATCGGTGGGGCCGGTGACATTTACAGGGGTTCGGCTGCTAATCGGCACGCTGTCTATGCTGCCGCTGCTGCCACTGGCCCGGAGACTTGCGCCAAAGACCCTGAAGCCTGTTTCGCGGCGGCGGCTCCTGTTGGGTTTGACCGGTGCCGGACTGGCGATGTCCTTTGGTGCGGTGCTGCAACAAGCGGGACTCGTTCATACGACAGCCGGTATCGCCGGATTCATCACGGGGCTGTACGTCGTCTTTGTGCCGCTGCTGGGATTGCTGGTCGGATACTTCGTCCGCTGGACGACGTGGGTGGCGGTACTCGTCGCGACCGGAGGGCTCTATCTGCTCAGCGTGCAGGGGCAGCCAACCATCAATCCCGGCGACGGACTCGTGCTGCTTGGTTCTGTCGCGTGGGCAGCGCAGATGCTCATCACCGGCTGGCTCGCGCTGCGATGTGACCCTGTGCGGATCGCGATCTTTCAAACGGCATTTGCCGGTGTCCTCACGCTGCTGGTAGCACTCCCGTGGGAGCAGCCCGACTTCGGCGCTGTGCTATCAATCTGGCCGGAACTGCTCTTCAGTGGGGTGCTCGCGGTGGGCGTCGCCTTCCTCCTTCAGACCATCGCTCAGCAGGATGCGCCGCCGGCGCATACTGCGGTGCTGCTGGCGCTCGAAGCGGTATTTGGTGCGTGGGCGGGTTGGGCGATTCTGAATGAACAACTCACAGGGATACAGATTGTGGGGTGCTTGGTGATATTCGTAGGAATTGTGCTCGCGCAGTTGCGGCCGCCGAGGCCACTTGAACAGCGCAACGCAACTTCACCGCTCAACTGATCACCAACCGCCTGCTCTATCGATTGCTCGCTCTGTGCTGCAAACTTGCTTGCAGCGTCACCCCTCGTCATCCCGAATGCGCTCCACTATTTCACGAACGCGTCGAGTGAGTCGCATCTTGGCGTGGCGGATTGCAGCGGGCGTCATGTCGGTTTCCTTGGCGACTTCCTCGGCCGGGACGCCCCGCACGCCGTACAACTCAAAGGCCTGCCACGTACGTTCCTCGACTTCGTTGCGGGCTTCGCCCATGGCACGTTGCAGAAGTTGTTCGGTCCACTGCCGGTCCCACGCGGCATCAAGGTCGCTCTCCACCGGTGGGTCGACCGTGTCATCAAAGCCGGTCGTTGGCCGCTTCTTGCGGTGCCGCGCCCGGATGGCATTGAGCGTGACACGCTTGAGATATCCACGGAAGCGTCCCTTCTTCGGGTCATACTCAAACCGGTCTGATACACGGAAAAATCCCATCAGCACATCCTGCAACACATCGTCGGCTTCCTGAGCGGGCAGTCCGGCATTGCGGGCGAATCCGGCAATGATGCGGGAGTATTTGTCGGCAAACTCGTTCCAACCGAGTTCGCGGTCGAGCGTAGCGCCAGCCTTGAGTTTCAGAAAAATGCTCGCGCGGGTCGCGTAGAGTGGATCGCCCTTGCCGCCTTTGATGCCCGATGTTGACGATTTCGTTCCGGACTGCGATGGCGTTTCCACCGCTGCCTCCGCCGTCACCGGGTCTGGCGGCGCATCCCCCTCGATCCGAACCAGAATCTTCCATGGGCCGATGAGCAGCAGGTCGCGGTCACGGAGCCGCTCGGACTCATCCTTGTCCAGCCGCATCATATTGATCGACGTCCCCCCGCTGCTCCCGTTGTCTCGAACCACCAGCCGGCCATCCTCGTTGGTCACGGTGGCATGTTCTCGCGAGACGCTTGGATCACTGAGCACCAACCCCGCGGTACTGCCCCGTCCGATCAACAGTGGCTCGCCATCAAAGGTGTGTTCGAATTCCTGAAAGTGCTCAGGTCCGCTGACCGCTACGAGATGGATTTTCGGTTGATCGGTCATGCCCGGAATGATAGGGACTTGCTCGGAAACAACAGCGAGACGACTATATTCACCACCAATGCCGCAGTGAAGGCCAGCGGGAGGTTGTAGACCTGAACCTCAGTACCCCCGATGGTGATCTGGTTGTCCATCATCACTTTCCACAAGATCGCCACCGTGAAGCCCGTCGCCATGCCGGCAATGCACCCCCACCATGAGGCCCGCTTCCAGAGTATGGCGAGAATGACCTGCGGCCCAAACGAGGCACCCAGAATGGCCCAGCCGTAGGTCAGAACGTACTCATAGATCGTGACCTGCTCATCGATGACCAGCAGTACCGCCGCAATGCCCATCGCCAGCACTGTGATGCGATTGATCACGGCATGGTTGACCCCGTGTACGCGGTCCAACAGACGCGACCAGATGTCATTCGCCACCGCCGATGAGGCGACGACCAACTGGCTGTCGGCCGTTGAGCAGATCGCGGCGAGAATGGCGGCCAGCACAAGTCCGCCAATCAGAGGCGGCGCGAGGTTGATGGCCGCAGCCACCAGCGCGTATTCGCCATCACCCGAGGCGAGCATTCCGGTAGCCCACGGCGCCCCCTGCTCGGCCATCGCCCGCACGATGATGCCTGTCGCTACGGCACCTGACAGCACGAGCGCCGCCCATGTGATGGAGATCACCCCGCCGATGGCGGCATCTCGCCTTGATCGCATCGCCATGAATCGCACCAGCACATGGGGCTGGCCCATGTAGCCGAAGTTGATTCCAAGTGCACCAGAACCAAGCAGGAAACCAATGAGCGCTCCACCGCTGGCGGTGGGCCAGAATCTGAGCAGCGACGCGTCGCCGCGGGCCAGCCCCTCTCGAATCGATGATGCCCCGTGACCATCTGAGAGTAGCCACAGTGGAAACAGCACCAATACGCCGACCATGAGCAGCGCCTGCAGCAGATCCGTCCAGCACGCCGCCCGGAAGCCGCCAAGTGTCACATACACCAGCACGATACCCGCGCCAATCAATACGCCGCCCTGATAACTGATCGCAGAAAAGGAGATATCAAATGCCTTGCCCGCTGCGGCAAACTGCGCGCCGCAGTAGAGAAGCATCGCTGTCAAGATGACGATCACGCTCATGATGCGCAGCACCGGAGCGCGTTCCGCGAATCGCTTCGCAAGAAAATCCGGCAGCGTCACCGAACCATCGCTCGCTGCGATATCTCGCATCCGTCCAGCCAGGACGAACCAGTTGAACGCGAACCCAAGCAAACTGCCAGGCAGAATCCAGAAAGCCTGCACGCCATTGGCAAAGGCCCATCCCACCAAGCCGAGCGTCACCCAACCCGACTCGCTTGAGGCGGATGCTGACAAAGACGCGATCCACGGGCCGAGTGAACGGCCAGCGAGGAAGTACTCCTCGTCACTTCGTCCCGCTCGCCTCGCGGACCAGAGCCCCACCCCCACCACGAGCAGTGTGTAGAGCACAAAGGAAACCGTAAAGACAACCATGCCCACGATCCTACACGGACACCGACGCGCGGTACCATCCGCTCGCCGATGTCAAATACCGATGGACATGCCAAGTGGGACCGCCGATTCATGCTGCTCGCCGATCACATTGCCGCCTGGAGCAAGGATCCATCGCGCGGCGTCGGCGCGGTCATCGTGTCGGATGACCGACGTATCTGCGCTACCGGCTACAACGGCCTGCCCGCCGGCGTCGAAGATCGCCCTGACCGACTTGAGCGACCAACCAAATACGATCTGATCTGCCACGCAGAAATCAATGCAATCGTGCAGTGCGCCCGCCAAGGCATCTCCTGCTTCGGCTCAACGATCTACTCAACCTTCTTTCCATGCAACACCTGCACGCTGGCGATCATTCAGGCGGGGATTCGCCGCGTCGTATCGTGGGAGCCAGCATCCGGCGATGAACACTGGGAAGCCTCCATCGCCACCTCCCGCGAATTGCTCGATGAAGCAGGCATCATCCAGACGGTGCTGGAACGCCGCGACGATACTTGAGTTGCGCCTCGACGGCCTCATCGGGATAACGCACAACGCTGCGGGCCTGTCGATCGGCAATATCGCCTCGATGGGCGTACCGCAGGCCGTGATGCCTCCGCACTGCCAGCCCGAACTCGACATCCTGTTGTTGCTCGGCTTTGGGAGTGACGACGAAAACGTACCGGAGCGGCCACGCCGCAAAGACACCAACCTGCGTGGAATCGGGCTCGGCGTATCCATTTCATGCCTAATCGGCAAACAAATCTGTCTCAACCCCGTACAAGAGGTCAAGTGGCCCCCTTTGGTTCCCGAATCAAAGGGAGTGGATCAGCCCAACACAGGAGCCTGAAGCATGTACCTCTTGACCCTTCATGATGGCAGACGAGGCCTCTACATGGGTCGAACGAGCGAGAATTGCTTCTTTGTGAAGCTCCACGGCGAGCAATACTGGTGGTGGATCCCATGCGGCATGGTGGCCAGAGTCCTTGAACTCCCGGTCCCCGGTTCCAGCAAGGCCGCCTGAGAGGGCAAATCGACGGTCGTTTGACAGTAGACTTCTCCGACGAGCCCGCGAGGCTCCTTGGAGGAGACTGTATTCATGCGATGTGTGTTGGTGCTGAGCGGGGCCATGGCCACAGCCACCGTGGCCGGGCCGATCGATGAACCTGCCGCTCGACCCAACGGGCCATTCGAGCACCACCATCGCTGCCACGCCTTGGTCGGCGCCGATGTGGTGACCGCGCCAGGGGAGCGGACCGAGCAAGCCACCCTCATCTTGCGGGACGGCCGCATCGAGGCCATTGGTATCGATGTGCCGATCCCCGCCGACGCGAGGCTTTGGCCGATGCACGATCAGGTCATCTATGCCGGATTCATCGAACCTGCGAAGTCGATTGATGCCGAACCACCACCAATCGGCCCTGGAAGTCATTGGAACAACCGGATCCACCCACAACTGAATCTCGCAAGCGGGCCGGGGCTCGATGCTTTGAGCGAAAGCGACGCGAAGTCGCTTCGGAAGGCAGGCTACTGCGTCGCCGCGGTCTATCCCGACAAAGGCATCCTGCGCGGCACCGGCGCGATTGCGACCATCCCAGAAACAGCGGAATACATGGTGTCCTATGGCCCCACACCCACCATCGCCGCCGCCTTCGACCGTGGCGGGTGGGGCGGCGGAGCTGGCCCAGGATCACTCATGGGTTCCATTGCTTTGATGCGACAAACCCTCGGTGACGCGGCGTGGTACGCCGATGCGAATACCGTCGCCGAACAGAACGGACTCGAACCGCCGAGTCGCCGTGACGATCTTGCTGCGCTTGCTGGCGTTACAGATGGCACCAATGCCCTGCTGCTTCATGTCCGCGACGAGAAAGAAGCCGTGCGAGCAGGCAACCTGTCCCGAGAACTCGGCTTCAATCTCGCCCTCGTTGGATCGGGCGACGAGTTCAAAGACATTTCCGGGATCGCCTCGCTCAAGTGCCCCCTCATCGTGCCGGTCAAGTATCCCAAGCGTCCCACGCTCGACTCGATCGACGCCGCCATGCGGGTGCCTCTTCGCGCTCTCCAAGAGTGGGAGCAGGCTCCCACCAACCTGAGGCGACTCCACCAAGCCGGCGTCAGCACGTGCGTGACGACACGTGCCCTCAAGAAGCCAACCGACCTGCACGAAGCGCTCCAGAAGGCCGTCAAGGCTGGTCTGGATCCGGATATCGCGCTGTCGCAGATCACGACCGAACCGGCCACGATGCTCGGAATCGGTGATCGGGTCGGCCGAATCGCCCCAGGCATGGCCGCCCATCTGGTCATCTGCGATGGGGACCTGTTCGAGAAAGACACTGAAATCGTCGAGACCTGGATCTCCGGCCATCGCCATGACCACGAACGTGACCCGATGGTCGAACTGGCCGGAAGCGGCACGCTCACCATTGGCGAGGTTCCGGCGGATGCCACCCTCGACACGTCCAAGAAGAAACTCACCGTCACACTCGCCGATGACACCAAGGCCAAGGTCAAGAAAGTCTCACTCGCCGGACACCGCCTGACCGCCACTATCGATGGACGGTTGCTTGGTAATGAACACTGGTTGCGACTTGCCGGTGTCGTGCGAGGCGACCGTGTCATCGGACGCGCCGTTCTGCCAGATGGCAGCAGCCTGCCGATGCAGTTGGTCATCAGCGAAGCAGGTTCCATCGATGATGAGAACGAAGACGACACGGCTGATCCACTCGATGAGGCCGACGAAGAGGAAGCCACCACGCTCACAGGATCATGGGCTGGATCGATTCAACTGGGCTCGGAATTTTCGCCGCCAATCGAAATCGTCATGGAACACGACGAAGAGGACATCTCTGGCACGCTGCTCATGATGGGTCAGGAAATGCCGCTGGGCAACGGCACACTGGATAAGGAGACTGGATCGATCAGTTTCCATCGCAGCGATCCGACAGAAGGCGCCTACAGCATCACGGGCGCCATCGATGGCGACACCATCGAAGGGACGGCGAGCGGCCCGATGGGTGAGGCCACATTCACCGTGAGTCGCGAATCAAGCGGCAAGACGGCGGATACGCCAGAAGAGCCCGAACTGCGATGGACCGACATTCCCGAGCAGATCCCCTACCCGCTAGGCGGGCGTGGGCGTCTGCAACCGGTTCAGCCAGAAGAGATCCGATTTGAGCACGCCACACTCTGGACCGCCGGCGCGGCGGGCATCATCGAGGATGGCTGCCTGATCGTCCGAGATGGCCGCATCGCCTACGCCGGCCCGATGAGCGGCGCTCCGGAATCGACCGAACACGTCATCGATGCCACGGGCCTGCACATCACGCCCGGCCTGATCGACTGTCACAGCCATACCGGCATCGACGGGGGTGTCAACGAGTTCAATGAGGCCTGCACGGCTGAAGTTGGCATCGGAGATGTCGTCGCTGGCGACGACATGAACTGGTATCGCCAACTCGCTGGTGGGCTAACCGGCGCCAACCAGTTGCACGGGTCGGCCAACCCGATTGGTGGCCGCAACAGTGTCGTTAAAATTCGCTGGGGGCAGCCCGCCCGCGGATTCCCGAATGCGGCGGCGGCCACTGGCATCAAGTTCGCGCTCGGGGAGAACGTCAAACGCAGCGGCGGCCGATATCCCGATACGCGAATGGGCGTCGAGGCATTCATCCGAGATCGACTCTCCGAAGCGCAATCATACGCCGCGAGGTGGAATCGTTGGAACGCGATGAGTCCCGAACAGCAGTCCAAGCAGATCCCGCCACGGCGCGATTATGAACTGGACACACTGGCTGAGATCCTTGCAGGCGAGCGGCTCATTCACTGTCACTCGTACCGTCAAGACGAAATCCTCGCGCTGCTCCGAACATGCGAGGAGTTCGGCATCACAATCGGCACGCTGCAGCACATCCTCGAGGGATACAAAGTCGCTGACGATATCGCCGCCCACGGTTGCGGCGCCAGTTCGTTCAGTGACTGGTGGGCCTACAAGATCGAAGTCATGGATGCGATTCCCTGGAACGGCGCGATCATGCATGATCAGGGCGTCGTCGTGTCATTCAACTCTGATGACGGGGAACTGGCGACCCGCATGAATGACGAGGCGGCCAAAGCCGTACGATTTGGCGACCTTCCACCAGCGGAGGCCATCAAGTTCGTCACGCTGAATCCCGCGATTCAACTGCACATCGATCACCGAACCGGATCGCTCGAAGCAGGGAAGGACGCCGACTTCGCCGTCTGGAACCGCGATCCACTCGACTCCTACAGTCTGTGTCTTCAGACCTGGATCGACGGAGCCCGCTACTTCGACCGTGACGAGGATGCTGAACTCGCAGCCCGAGATGCCGCCGAACGAACACGACTCGTAGAACTGGTTCTGCACGAGGGACTTGGCGCACCGCCTGAACTCAAGGAACCGGAAGAAGAAGAAACCACGCCTACTTGGGTGCGAAACCCCTATGACACGGTGGATGATCATCGAGGCTGTTGCGGCATTCCCGCCGAGCATGAGGAGTCGATGAAATGATTCGAATCATGAGCCTGCTTACCCTCGCGCTCCTGTCCGCCACCGCTCTGGGTCAGTCGCGGCAGATCCCCGCGTCTGATACCGAAGGTCCGGTGCTGCTGATCAACGCCACCATCCACCCGGTCACCGCCGAACCGCTCGAGAGCGGATGGATGGCCTTCGAGAATGGTCGCATCACACTGATCGGCCGTGGCGACCGACCGAGCATCGACGGCGCCGAGATCATTGATCTTGAAGGTCGCCATGTATACCCGGGACTGGTCGCCGCCGACTCGATCCTCGGGCTCGTCGAAACCGGCATGGCCGAGGTGACGCACGATCATGACGAGCAAGGATCGTTCACCCCGGAGGCGCGGGCCGTCGTGGCGCTCAATCCCGACAGCGATCTCATTCCTGTCACCCGCGCGTCGGGCATTCTGACGGCGCTCGTTGTCCCGGATGGTGGACGGCTGCCGGGCCAAGCCGCCGTTATTCACCTTGATGGATGGGACTGGGAAGACCTCGCCGTCACACCCTCAGCCGCCATAGTGATCGAGTGGCCCTCGATGGATCGGCCCTCGTTCGGCACCCGCGCCAGCGACGATGGCAAGGCCGCTACCAAGCAACTCGACACGCTCAATGACTACTTGGACGAAGCCGAGGCCTATCTCGCCGCGTGCGATGCGGACAACACGCTAACGCCCGACAGTCGCGCCGAGTCGCTCCGCCCCGCCCTCGCGGGCGAGCAGCCCGTGCTGATCAAGGCCTCCACTGCGGGGCAGATCGCAACCGCCGTCGCGTGGGCCAAGATGCGTGGACTCGACCCGATCATCCTCGGCGGCGAAGAAGCCGATGAGGTCGCCTCCCTGCTGGTCGAAGAGGATGTGCCAGTCATCGTCCGAGGTGTACACCGATATCCCCGCAGCCGCTCTCGCAACCCGGACGAGCCTCATGCGTTGCCCGCACGCCTTCGAGACAAAGGCGTTCGCTTCTGCATCGCCCCCCGCGATCGGCCTGCGCATCTGCGGAATCTCCCCCACCACGCCGCCACGGCGGTTGCCAACGGCCTGACACCCAAGGAAGGCCTGCGAGCCATCACCATCGATGCCGCCGAGATCATCGGCGTCGGGGAGACCCTCGGTAGCCTTGAACCTGGCAAATCCGCCACTTTCATCGTGACCACCGGCGACCCGCTCCAGATCCGCACCGAAGTTGAACAGGCGTGGATCGACGGACGCCCCATCGATCTGAGTACACGGCATACCCAACTTCGCGACAAGTACCGCCGCAAGTACGTCGAGGGCTGATACCCTCCGGAGCAGAATGAGGTTCTGGCCTGCTCGCGGCATGCGCTGCGGGGCCAGCCAAGAGGGAAGTGTGGTCGCCGCAGAGAGCGGGAATGAATCCACCGCGGTGCCGCCGCCGTACGACCCCCCCCGGAAGTGTTGCCATCAGGGAACACCCCTTGGGCGGGACACTCGATTACCGTCACTGCCCCACGCGGGCGGGAAGACGATCGAGCCACGGGTCACAGCCGGAAGACCTGCCTCGTTTCTCGACCATCGCCCGCGTGACACGGGCAGGGAGTGCTTCCATGCGCACCAGTCTCATCGCCGCTGCGGCTACGACCGCGATTGCCGCCACCGCTTCGGCCGATCTGCTCATCGACGAAGGAGTCATACTCGATATCACCGCAACGATTGGAACAGGTCAATTTACTTCGTACGCCGTCATCGACTTTGCCGCGACAGGCGGTACCTCTCATGCCTTCGCCTATCAGTGGAGCGACGAAACAACCACCCACGACATGCTGCTGGCACTGAGCGATGTCGGACTGATCTACGACTGGACCGACTGGGGCAGCGGCATCTTCGCTGACAACTTCGCCTGGAACGACCAGTCCGGGGACCCGTCCTACTTCTGGGCCCATTCGCTGGCCACGCCGGCCGGAGACGGCATTGTGGACTGGTCCGACGCCTGGTCCGCGGCTGACGCAACCGCCCTGAGCGATGGGCTGATTTCCGGCTGGTACAACGGTTTCAATGATGACTACTCCGCCATCCCGCCGACCCTGCCGCTGACGGCCATCCCCAATCCGGCCACGGTGGCGGTGTTCATGCTGCTCGGCGGTCGCCGTCGCCGCGTGGCTTGACATCCACTGTGGCTCCTGCGACCGTGGATCCTTCGTCACCAGAGTAAGGAACCCGTCATGACGGCATCAACGATCACCACGCAACCCCTTCCGTGCTGCTGGTTCCAAGCCAATATCCGCGATGCCGACGGCGGCGGCAACTGATACCCAGTGCCTCAGCCCTTCCCCATCGTCAACCCGGCGACAGGCCAGGTGATTCGTGAGCATCCGGCAATCGATGCCGATGAGGCTGCAAGACGTGTCGATACGGCGCACGCCGCGTGGAAGCATTGGCGCGGACTACCGTTTTCCGATCGCTCGGAGGTCTTGACAACAGTTGCCGCTCTTCTGCGAGCCGGAGTTGATCGATACGCCGAGTGCATTACCGAGGAGATGGGCAAGCCCATCAGCGAATCACGGGCGGAAGTCGAGAAGTGTGCTTGGGTCTGCGAATACTACGCCGCGCACGCAGAATCGATGCTGGCCGATGAGCGGTTCGACATCGAAGGCGCAGAAGTATCGCTCGTCTGTCGTCCGATCGGTGTGCTGTACGCCATCATGCCCTGGAACTTTCCGCTCTGGCAGGTCTTTCGCGCAGCAGCGCCGAATCTCATGGCCGGTAACGCCATGGTGCTCAAGCACGCGCCAATCACGCTGGGGTGCGGGGAAGATATTACGAATCTCTTCGGGGAAGCAGGCGCGCCCAAGGGGCTGTTCTGCGATCTGCCCATACACGTCTCCGACTCACCCGGTGTGATCGCTCACCGCCACATTCGTGGCGTCACGCTGACGGGGAGCGATGCGGCAGGGCGCGCCGTGGCGGCAGATGCAGGCGCCAATCTAAAAAAATGCGTCCTGGAACTCGGCGGCAGCGACCCCTATGTCGTCTTGGAGGATGCGGATCTCGAACTCGCCGCCGACAAGTGTGTCGCAAGCCGCATGCTCAACTGTGGACAGGTCTGCATCGCGGCCAAGCGTTTGATTGTGGTCAATTCGGTGTACGAGCAGTTCCGCGATGGCGTGCTTGATCGAATGGCCGGAATCGAGATGCAAGACCCCACCGATGAATCATCGAGGCTTGGTCCGATGGCGCGGGAGGATCTGCGTCAGGGGCTGCACGAGCAGGTGCAGCGGACGATCGCGGCTGGCTCGACACTTCTGATGGGCGGAAAGATCCCAGATCGTGATGGCTGGTGGTATCCCCCAACGGTGCTCGATGATGTCAAACCGGGTGAGCCTGCCTTTGACGAGGAACTCTTCGGCCCGGTTGCTTGTCTCATTCATGCCCGCGATGAATCGCACGCCATCGAACTCGCTGGCGATTCGGACCTCGGACTGGCCGGTGCGGTATTCACCTCTGACCGCCGATACGGCCTGACCATCGCCGCCGATGAAATCGACGCAGGCAGCGTCGCCGTCAACGACTTCGTCCGAAGTGATCCCCGGGTGCCGTTCGGTGGCATCAAAGACAGCGGCTTCGGTCGCGAACTGGGCGTACCGGGAATTCGCGAGTTCATCAATCTCAAGAGCATCGTTGTGGCGACACCCTAACGATCAGTCGTCCTCGAGTTGACGCCGCAGTCGCTCGTTTTCGGCCTGCAAGCGAAGACGCTCATTCTCGGCCCGCAGACGCTGCGACTCGGCGTTGTTCTGGTACACAGGGCTGTTGGCTTCCTGCTGTCGCTGCTTTTGGGCGCGATCTTTGTCCATCTCGTTGCCGACGAGGTATCCGCCGAGTGCGCCAACACCAGCGCCGATGAGTGTCCCCTCGGTGTTGCCGCCGATCGCCTGACCAGCCAGTGCACCGGTTCCGGCCCCGATCAGGCTTCCGGACTTGGCTGAATTATCACAGGCCCCGAGAAGGCCAATGGAAATGCTGGCCGCTGTCATCATTAGTACACGCATGCTGGAACTCCTTCACTTTGGTTCTGCCCTCAAAGGGCCTGAAGTAACAGTATTGGCGATCACCATGCCTCCGGTCAAGCCGTTGGCAGAATCTCGCTTGGATCTGAGCCCCATTTGTGCCACACTGTGGGATGATGTGTGAGAGGAGACCTGAAAAATGAGATTTTTGGCTCCATGTGTGACGGCATCGCTGCTGGTCGCCGCCGCAGTTGGAAACGAGTACAACCTGACCAGCGACGGATCGATGAGCCTGCAGGGCTCACTCGGTATGACGCTGAGCGGTACGCTGATCGGTGACTGGGACGAGGAAACTAATCCCGACGGGACCCGCACACTTCCGGGAGTTTGGGGTGGCAGCGGTAACAATCCGATTCCGTTCGAGTTGACCATCACCATTGCCTTCGACGGCGACTCGGTGCCAACCGGTCCACTTCACCTCATGCTCGACCCAAAAACCGCATCGGCGACAATCACCGGACTTGCGTGGAGCGTGACATCCGAGACGGTTCTTTCGGCGACCCTGACTGGCACTGCGCTCTATGAGACATTTCGAACCGTCGCGCCGGACTCGCTGTATCCGGGCGGCATACCGATTGAGATACCCCTAGGTGAAGCAACGATCAACGCAGCAACGATTACACAAACAACCTCTGCAGTCGGGACCGCCACGCCCATCGACGGCCAGCCGGGCGCGCACGATATTCTGGTTCCGGTCCCGGCGACATTGGCGTTCATCGTCACCAACGAGGCACTTGGGGAGTTGCCGATGGAGTTTCCGATTGTCCTGATCATCGACGGCACGCATCAAGTCGGCGATGCGACCGACTTCCTCACGATGACCGCCGACGCCTCCTTTGATGAGGCAGGCGATATTCCGGGTGAACCGCTGCCCACCATTCCGCTGGAGATACCAACTGTCATCCCGCCCGGCGATGAAACGGCCGGTGTATTGCTCGATTTGGCACTGACGAGCGCTTCGGCGGAACTCGCCATCAACGCCGACCTCACTGCCATCCACCAACAGAGTCTGTCAGGCGATGTCAACGGTGACGGCGTCGTGGATACGAATGACCTGCTGGCCGTCCTCGCAGCATGGGGTCCATGTGAACCACCCTGCAGCGAGGACATCAATAACGACGGTCAGGTCGATGTAAATGATGTGTTGGTGCTGATCGCCGCTTGGTCGGCTTGACTTACTCGGCCACGCACGGGCCCCAAGACGACAAGATGTACAGCAGATCCGCCGTCCCCACGACACCGTCGTTGGTCACATCTGCTACACACGGATCGTCTTCGCACGGCCCCCATGCACCAGCCAGAATCAACAGATCGTTGACATCCACGACATCATCCCCAGTTATGTCGCCGAGGCACGGGGGAAACAGCAAGCCAGATTCGACATCGAGTCCCATGTCCAGATCAAGCATGTCCCCACGACAGATAACACGGAATACTTCCATGGGTGCGAAGACATCACCGTTCATATCACCCCATTGAATCGAAGCGGGTGGTCCAGAGAGTTCCACCGAAACGCCGCGGGGCCAATCGATATCGATCGTGGAATCGCCACCGCACCGCGATCGCAACCCCAGGCGGTCTAGACCACCGATCACATCGATATGAAGTGTGTCAAGCCGCTGCAGCCGTTGATCTCTCTGAAGCACAGTCTCCACAACTTCGCCGTTACGAACCAGATCAACCAACATACGTTCTGACTGGGGCATCGCATACACCTGCAAAGCGTCTCCTCCCTTGAG
>MPMA02175836.1_pt1 | contig 36265 bp, 39 predicted proteins | sample 1617361 | NCBI WGS metagenome assembly MPMA02 (sample SAMN05944807, study PRJNA350692) | marine metagenome | biome: marine; feature: ODZ; material: water; isolation source: 180 m water sample filtered on 0.2 um supor filter | place: Pacific Ocean | collected 2012-04-08 | depth 180m m | reverse complement strand
CGTGGTCCCGGCTCCCGAGTGCTGCGTGATGAACAACGTACTTGCACCCAACACCTAGCCAGGCAATGCCGAACCAGCGGAGCAGTCGCATAGCCACCTCTGATCACCGGGCGCGAGAGGCCTGGTGACTCAACCTTGTGCTATTGAGCTCAGGTCGCGCTCGGTTCCGGTTTGTCTGCCGCAAGCATAACGGATATATCCCGTAGACTGCATTCCAGACCGCCGCACAGCATTGTGGCGTGCCGACCAAGGTCTCCCATCCGCTCCTCACCAGGATCGGTCGGCGCCTTCGCAAAGCTCGACGAGCAAAGGGTTTGTCGCAAGAAGCACTCGCGCATTCTGCGGGGCTGGATCGCTCGTACGTCTCCGGCCTTGAGCGGGGCGAATTTAACGTGTCAATCCTCGCGTTATCCAAGCTGGCCCAAGCGGCCGGCACTCGACTCTCCTCGTTGCTAAAGTCTGAGTGATTCCCCGGACGACGACCCCTTCGGTGTCCGTCCGTGAAGGCGACTCCCAGAAAGCGTCCCAGAAACCCTGATCTGGCGGAGGCGACTTTCGCCTGAAAATGTTAGGGATTCGGACAGGAGATCGGAGCGAGCCCTTCGTCTCGGAAAGCAGTGTTTTAGAGACGGGTACCCCTCCGTCTCCACACGGACCGCTGCCTCTGATAGATCCGTTCCTGGCACACCTCGCGCCTCGTCCGTGGCTTTGGACATGACGCCTGTCATAGCGGGGTGGGGCAGCACCCTTAAGGATTGGACCCTTAGGATGTGTATCCACCGGCGCCGTGCCCACGTGCGGCGCTGGCTGACCCAGGACGGCCATGGCTCTCGTCCCCGGTTCGCGCCTCGGGCACTGCGACGTCACCGCCAAGATCGACGAAGGCAGCATGGGCGAGGTGTGGCAGGCCCGCGACCGGCGATCGGCCCGCCAGGTGGCTCAATCACCCGATCAATCCTCAGAGGTTCCCCCGGGACGGGCCATGCGCAGGTCTGCGTCGGTGTGCGGCTCGGCTCGACGACCCCGGATCTGTTCCCGCATATCAAAGGAAGAGGTGCGTCGATGAAACTCTTGTGTCTCCTGTCTGCCTTCGTGTTCGTCGTGGTACCCGCTGCGCACGGGCAGTCGACGGTAGCGACCGATGTGACCAAGGCCGAGATTGAGGCCGTATATGAGAGCCTGGGGCAGAGCATCGACAAACAGATCAGGGTAGTGGACATCGGCAAGGACACCAACGTTGCGGTCGGTATTCTCGAGCGAAGTGCCCTCGAGCGCCAGGGAGCTGTCGGCGCCATCGTGCATCACGACGTGACCGAGGTCTACTACATCCTTGAGGGCGGTGGCACGCTCGTCACGGGTGGTCCCCTGGAGAACACACGGGAGTTTCCTCCGGACAGCGCCGCCGTCAGGGAGTTGATCGGCCCAAGCGGCGGTGGCACATTCCTCGCCGGGGAGAGTCGCGAGGTGTCCGAAGGGGACATTGTCGTTATTCCCGGCGGTGTGCCCCACGGATTCAGTCGCATTCCGGACCGCGTCAAGTACCTCAGCATCCGGATCGACCCCGACCAGGTCCTGCCGGCCGGATACGTTAGTCCCGTGCTCGACAAGTAAGAAATTACTGGGACCCAATAGAGAGACAGATGGCCCTGACCGTCGGCTCCTGCCTCGGCCGTTACGACGTCACCGCCCTCATCGGTCAGGGTGGGATGGGCGAGGTCTACCAGGTGAGGGACACCAAGCTCGACCGGAACGTAGCGCTGAAAGTACTGCCTGAGGCGTTCACGACCGACCGGGACCGGCTGGTCCGCTTCGAGCAGGAGGCGAAGGTACTCGCCTCGCTCAACCACCCGGTGTCTCCCGCGGTACGGCGATCGATGGGAAGATCGGGGTGTTCGCCGGCGCAGTAGGCGACTTTTCGGACAGCCTGACCGTCACCGACATGAAGACCGGCGAGACGAGGCGCTACGACAACGTCAGGAGCGTTGACGACCTGTTCGCCTGCCCGTAGACGGCCCGTGGGCGGGCGCCCCGCGCCGGTCTCCCGATCCGTGTCGGCCTGAGCGACCCCGCCCAGAGACCGAGCATCGCGAACAGCAAGACAGTTGTCGCCGGTGTCGCTGTCCATCGCCACGATGCCGTCGCGGACGAGCGCGTGATCTGATCGGTGCCGGTGGGAGTGGCCCACGATCAGACGAGCCGCAGGTCGTCGACGGTGTCGCGGTTGTTCTGGTCGAGCGGGCTGTAGCCCTGCCCGTCCAGCGTGCGTCGCCAGGTGGTCCGGTCGCCGGGCGCTGGATTCATCAGCTCGGCATCGGTGACCGGCCGATAGTCGCTGACCCGCTCGTGGGCGAACGCTGCGCCCACGCCGAGACAGCAGACGACGGCGATGGCTCCGCCTCGCCTGAGTGCCGTCAGGCGTCTCGCCGGCTGCATCACCCCAAGGCTGCCTGCTTTCTGTAATATAGAGTTGTCAGCTTTCTGGTTTCAGCGACGGGGAGATCGCCCGTCACGACGGCGTGTAGTGCCGGCGCGGCGCCGGATCTGATGCGGAGGAATGAGAATGAAGCGCTGGTTGACGATTCCGGTGATGGCGGTCGCCCTACTCACCATCGAAACGCCGTCGGGGGCTCAGCCGCTCGATGCCGCCACCCGGCAGTCCCTCCGTGCGGAGCTCGACGCCTTCTTCGATCAGTACTACGCCTGGTACTCGGTGGGCGCCGCCCAGGAGATTGCCAGGCACGCCTACAACGTGCCCTACCTTCGTGGAGACGGCACCCCGCTCGGAACCGAGGACGAGGTCCGTCAGTGGGTCAGCGACGCCTGGGCAGGTCTCGATGCTCAGGGATACGGGGGCTCCGACATGTCCGAGCGCAACATCTGCGTCCTCGGCGCCAGCGCGGCGATCGTCAGCGGTCGCGGTGTCCGCTCTCGCAAGGACGGTAGCGTGTTCGGAGAGTACGGCTGGACCTATACGCTCGTCAAGACCAGCAATGGCTGGCGCATCATCACGATCTACGGTCATGATCCGGCCCTTGCCGTGACCTGCCCGTAGTGATTCCCACGGGACGGCGGGGACGCCGTCGGCAGTTGGAGGAGGTTCAGGATGCACTACGGAGATTCCGTGGCGGTTCGCTTCGTGATCGTGGGCGCGGCGCTACTGCTGGGTGCCGGCGTAACAGCGGGTCAGCCAGCGAGCCCCCTGGCGGCTGCCGCCCAAGAAGGATGGAGTCACCCGCGTACCCCGTGGGGCGACCCGGACCTCCGGGGAATCTGGAACAACACCGCCTGGAACGCCACCCCCCTGCAACGACAGACCGAGGAGGACCGTCAGGAGATCGAGCGGCGACGGGCGGCCTTTGCCCGAAGCGGCGCCCGCGGCCTGGGCTACGACACGCACGTCTGGGGCGAGGGGGTCCGCGGGGGGCGCACGCGCCCGCCGATCGAGCTCAGCCACATCCTGGTGGATCCGCCGGACGGCAGACTGCCTCCGCTGACACCCGACGCCCAGGCGAGACTGGACGCCAGGCGCGAGGCCCGTCGTGGCCTCTCGATGGACGAGCCGAGACCGGGCGCGTGGGTCGAGGACGTGACGGTCTGGATGCGCTGCATCTCGCGCGGGCTGCCCGACGGGATGTTTCCGAGGCTGTACAACAACAACTACAACATCCTGCAGACGCCGGACCACGTCGTGATCGTCTACGAGATGATTCACGACGCTCGGATCATCCCGCTGGATGGACGACCGGCGCTTCCCGACACCATGCGTCAGTGGAACGGCGACGCGCGGGCGCACTGGGAGGGCGATACGCTGGTGGTCGAGACGACGCGCTTCGTCGGCCAGGAGTTCAACCTGATTCCGCATGGCGGCGGCGGCGCGGGCACCTACAGCGGGGCCAGCGCGGCGCTGCGTCTGACCGAGCGCTTCACCCGGGTCAGCGACGACTTCATCGAGTATCGGTTCACGGTCGACGACCCCGGTCTGTACACGAGGCCGTGGACCGGAGTCATCCCGCTCACGACGATCGAGAGTCCGGAGGTGATCCTCGAATATGCGTGCCACGAGGGCAACTACTCGATCGTGGGCGCGCTTTCCGGGGCGCTGGCCCGTGACGCGGCGGCCGCGTCGAAAGACTGACGCGCGGGAGTCGCACCATGCACGACGTCGTGCCCGATCGGTATCGCCGAGCCTGCTCGTCGCCCTGCTGACCACGTTTCTCGCTCGAGGCGGGGTCCGAGGAGCTTGGCGTGGTGGAAGGGGCTCTAGAATTTTCTATCGTCCTCGCTTGGGTAGTGGTCTAGTTTGGCGGCGGCACGCCTTTCGTCGTCAATCGAAGATAAAGAACAACGTCAAAAAGACCGCCAGCGTGCCAAAAAAGAGGTTGCCTCCGTTCCAGACAAGTTTGTCTCGCCCGCTCACCAAGCCACGCCCCAGCCACAGAAACGCTGCCCCGAACGCCACGTAGCACAGCATCACGATCGGCAAGACCCAGAGGGGCGAGTTCAACTGGTCGAGTCGCTCCCAGCTCTGAAAGAGGGCAACGACGAAAAAGACGACAGGCACCGGCGACGCAACGATGAGCAGCCAGCCCATGGCGCGCCGGGCGAGTCCCGCTTTGGGTACGACATCATTGGCGCCAGTTTCGCTTGGCGAACTGGACTTCCCAGGGTTCTTTAGACACCCTGCAAGCTCTGCGCGTAGTCGGCTTCGAACTGCTGGGGCGACACCCCGCCGACGTGACTGTGTCGCCGCTTGACGTTGTAGAACAACTCGATGAACGCGAAGATGTCGGCCCGCGCCTCGTCGCGCGTGAGCCGTAAGCTCTCACATTGCACCGCCTGCTAGCCAGCGGTAAGATGGGCGCCAAGAAGAATCTCCTTGTGTCCTGAGAGTTGATGCCGAACTACGCTGGTGTCGCCGTAATTGTTTCGGTCCTCGCAACGACAACGGTGGTGGGCTTCAGCCTGGTGGGGCAACGCTGGACGACAGACGTCGTGCCGGTAGAACTGCGGCTGGGTAATGCTGCTGGGTTGATTGACGGGTCAGCTGATTGGGATGCGTGTGCGCGACAGAGTCTGGCTGCGTGGAATGCAGTCCTCGCGTCCACTGCGATGCGTTTCACCGCCGTTCGAGGTATGTCTAGCTCGCCCGCCGTTGCCTTTGATGGCATAAACAGCATCGTCTTCGCCGCTGACGTCTTCGGCACCCCATTCGGCCCGTCGTTGGTCAGCGCGACCCAGACAATTGCGATTATCCGGGATGGTGTCGACGAGACGATCGAGGCGGACGTGCTGGTCAACCAATCCCAGCCATTCAACTGTTACCGTGGGGCGCTGCAGCCGGGGCGAGCCGTTCATGACCTGCAACGGACCGTGACCCACGGGCTTGGTCACGTGATTGGGCTGGGACATCCAGACGCTGCCGGACAGACCGTCGCGGCGCTTATGAATGCTGAGCCTGGTGATGTTGATGTCTTGCAGACTAGCGACATCGAGGGAGCGCTGACACTGGCCGGGATGGCGATGGTCGGCATCCCGTTCCCGCCGCGGAACGAGGCACTCACGTTCTACGAGAGTCTGGAAACGGAATATCGGGATACGTTGCAACGGGCGCAGACCAATGAAGGGTATGTCGACGCGGAAGGGTCGGCGGTGTGGTTCCCCGAATGGCTGCGCTATGTTCTGAACGGCTGTGAGGCGACCGAGGCGACCACGCGGGTGCTGATGCAGATTCGGGGGCAGGGGATCCAGCCGGTGTGTCGTGACGTGGCCTCGGACAGTTATGCCTTCCCGCCGCGGAACCTATCCCTGGACTTCCTGGAGGTGTTGGATGCGTTTTACCGGGACGAGTTGCAGCGTAGCGTCGAACTGAGCCATGTCGACCTGGAGGGCAAGGCGGTGTGGTTGCAGGAGTATCTACGTTACCGGGTCGACGGGGTCAACGATGCCGACGCGCGGACCCAAGTCCTCACGCAGATTCAGGAGGCCGCGCCCTCTCCAGTTCCAGGCGACGAGACATCGTCCAGACCCCCGACTATGACCCATGTGCAAAGCATCACGGTCAGCACGGGCTCCATCTGGTCCATCCCGGTCTACGATGGTTTCCATCTTGTTCTTTCCACCGAAGTGATCGGACCATCGGGCGGGGTCTATATGGGCAAATATGATCTGTCCGTCAATCTGATGGGCACCGCCACACACATTGTGAGCCCGGATGATCTCAACAGCGATGCCTCGCTCACCTATACCTTTGCGAACAACATCACCTCGATCGCCGACCACAAGCACATCTTCCAGGGCGGCTTCCACTACATTACCTTTTCCACCTCTGGAAATGGGAGCGGCGGCAATCTCTATCTGATGAAAATTGATGCGGGTTTCGTACTGCAGGATATTGTAGAGGTCACAACCGATAACGCGCCCACCAACGATATGTTTTTGGTGGGTGACGGGAGCAGGGTTCACGTAGGGAAATTTCAACCCGGTCAGGGACACGACATCTATGTATTTGATGCCGATCTGAACTCCATGGGCGCAGCCATTCCCATCGGCAATACCGGCCCCGGCAATGATACAAACCAGCACGCCAATGGTGCCGCTGCGATCTTCCACAACAACCAGCTCCACCTCGTGGCTCCTGAAACCCTCGTTCCGGGCCAGGGTGATTACTTCTACCAGATTATCTTTGATAAGGACTGGAATGTCGTGAGAGAGCGAACCACAATTCTTACCGACATGACCATGCTCGGAATCGTCTCCGGCCTGTCCCACGAGCCGAACACCGACACCTTCATCGTGCATTACACGCGGGGCGACACCGATGGGGGTGGACCTATCTACCAGGCCATCTACGACAGCAACTGGGCCCTGCTCGAGAATCAGGTGCTTATCTCGACTGGAAACTATCAGCGCCCTCACAGTCTATTCGTTGGTGACGATCTCTTTGTCGGGTACGACTCAGCTGGCGTCTTTCTAAGCAAGTTCAACGTAAGCTATCCTTGAGCGCCCAGCACTCAAGAGGGCTTTCCCCTTGTACTGCCGCCTTCACCAGGCTAATCGCCGCCGCTAGTACTGTCGTCAGGTCGTTCTGCTGTTCCCACTGAAATAAAGTTGAGCGACTGCCCGCCATCCGGCGTTGGTGCGCGGAAACCAGTATTCGTCGTGGCCCTGGCCATCGTGACAGCCGACGGCGCATGATCTCGAGGTGAAGTCGAGAGTGCATCCGAAGTACAAGACCCAGTACCGTGTTGGAAACTGGCCGGCGTACGATCGAGCGCTGGTTCAGCGGGGCGACGTCACCTTCTGGTTGGCGCCGGAGGCGATCGCCAGGTGGGAGGCCGCGGGTCCTCGGCCCTACGGAATCCCTTACTCCCCCTCGTCGTTGCGTTCGGCGGGTGCGGTCATGAACGGTTCCTACTTGTCGGTGCATACGCAGAAAGTGACTTGCAGTAAGTGGTGGTGCCGATGAGGCGCGGCTGAAACGCAGTTCTCGTGCTCTCTTCGTGTATCCAGCATTCGGTCATCTGAAGACTCGGTTTTTCTGGAGGTATCTGAGATGGGTGTCATGTGGCGCGCTGCAAAGGACGGCCTCAGACGGAGCATCACCGGCGACCGGCGGAGAGAGTATGGATACGGACCCAGAGATGAGTTCCTGAAGGCGCTGAGAGCGGAAATCCATTGGGCGTTGCTCAAACATGGTCGCTCCTGCCCACACGGCAAGTCGGCGGCTATTGACTCATTCGACCTCCACTGGGGCACGGCAGAGGAGACCGACCCTCACACCGACCAAGAGAAGCCGCGAATCAGTCTGCGTTGGGCTTGCCGTCACGGCGAGACAGCCGGCACGTTTTCGCCGACGCCTGGACTGGTGAGGTCGATGAGGCTCAATTGGTGAATTTTTTTTCGCCGCTTTTCGGTCCCGCCGTAACTTACCGATCTCGGCTCTGCGTCTACCGCTTCGCAAATTGCTCGAGAAAGCACAAACCGCGCGAACCAGGTCGGTCCCATGTCCTCGGATGTGGGGGTCAGTGGCGGACGTAGAGAGAGTCCTGGTTGCCTGGGGCGGATCGCTAGTGCCCAGCGTGCCAGAGAGTAGCCTTCTGGAGCTGGTTGATTGTGCGTGCCCCACAGCCAATGTGACCCGAGGTGCCGTAGCGTCGCCGCTAATGTGCCGTTTCATTCCAATTTTGGAACTTTTAGGTTCAGGCGTTTCTTGGCAGACCCGCCCCCCGCGTCCCAAGTTCCGCATACAGTTCTCGATTCACCGTTGCCTTGAAAACGACGGGCCGAGAGTGCACTAGGGGCTGTGACTGCCAGGGCCAGTGCAGGCCAGTACCCCGAAATAGACCCGGAAGGCGAGACGACCTGCACCGGACGAGAGACGGGATGAACAGCCGACCCCGGAATAGAAGCGGTCCAATGCCGAAAGGTAGACAGGACCCTAGATCTAGCCAAGAACGACAACGGATAATTGCACCCCTCCTGCGCACTGGAAACCAGGCCGTCTCCACAATGTCTCCACGACCGGGGTCGATTCCAGGAGACTCGCGACGACGTCTGTAGACTGCAGTAGAGCGCTAAGTGCTGAAGGCCGAACCCGTTAGGACCAGAAGTCACGCGCCATCAACAGTTTAGAGAAACGCGCCCACTGGGTTCGACTCCCAGGCGCTTCCGCCAATACATTCAGCACGCGGCAACAGCCGGGCGGTGCCAATCCAACCCGGAATCAATGCGCCCAGCGGCTGCCGCTCCAGGGTCGTATCACCGCACGTAATAGAGTGGGATCGCAGGTCAGCCGGTGGCCGGGACTCAGTCTTCTGTCGGCGCCTCGCCGTTCCACGCTGTGAAGCACTCCGGGCACATCGCATGGCTGAACTTGACGTCGCTTTGTTTCGTCACGTACTCCTCGACGGGCAGCCAGTTTGGCCTGTCGTGCCTGTCGTGCCGGACCTTCTTGCAGGCCGCGCAGATCGTCACGAAACCGCTGAGCACCTTCGTCAATGCGTCTGACAGCGCCTCTTCAGCCCGCTTCCAGTCGCTCACATCCACAAAAGTCACCATGACACGAACAACGATTCCCGTGGCGTCGAGAATGGGAGTCATCGTCGCCTGAATCCATCGGCGCTCGCTCTCGAGATCGATTGGGGCGGGATCCTCGAAGCGAACTTGCTCGCCGCGGCGGATACATTCCTCGAAGCGTCGTTGGACACGCTGTGCCTGAGCTGGAGGATAGATGGCGAGCTCTTCCACGGTCTTGCCGAAGACGTCGGCGTCGCGCTGGCCCAAGAACCCCTCGGCCAGTTGGTTCATGGCGAAGGCAGGAAAGCGATGTCCCTCACAGACGTCATTTAGGGTGGCCGGGACACCGATGGAATCGAGGAGGTCGAGAACGGCTCGCTTATCCGTGCTCGTCAGGATACTCACTCAGTCGCCCCCTCACAGAGTTCCACACTTGCAGGGAAGACGCCAGCAGTCCGTAGGCCGACACCACTCAGCTGTGTCCTGGGATTTCTCGGAATCTAGGAGCTGAGCAGCACGTCGACAACGGTGTTGGTGTCGCTGAGATCGGACAGCACGGCGTGGGCACCGGTCTCCCGGAGCACGGCCACCTCGTAAGACCCGGTCGCCACGGCGACCGACCGGGCGCCGGCGACCGTCGCGCATTGGACGTCGAGCGGTGTGTCACCGATCACGACCACGTCACCAGCCCGCTCCACCGCCACGCGGTCTCGCCGCGCCCGTTCCACAGCGATCGGCACCAGGTCGTTCCGAATCGCCGCATCATCCCCGTATGCGCCGAAATGAAAGAAGCGCCAGAGATCGAAGTGCTCGAGCTTGATCCGCGCCGGTCTCGCAAAGTTGCCGGTAACCAGACCGCACCGGACGTGGTTGTACCGACTCAGCGTCTCGAGCAGCGCGGCTACGCCTGGCATCAGCCCCTTCCGCGGCCCCGGGAAATGGATCTCGTCGCTGAACTGCTCGCAGTATCGAACATGAAAACGCGCCCGAGTCTCGCGGTCGGCTGCCAGGCCCGCTCGTTCGAGCGCCGCGGTGAGGATGATCTCGTCGGTCATACCGGCAACCTGGATTCCCTCGAACCCACGCGACACACCGAACAGCTCCTCGAACGTGCGGGTCAGCGCACGATAGCCGGCCCGTCCCGACAGCAGCAGTGTGCCGTCGATGTCGAAGAGCAGAATCTTGGAGAACACGCTGACTCGGCCGGGTTTGCCTTCTGACTTTCGCCTTCTGCCTTCTAAGTCCATGGGCAGTCGTCAGACTCCCAGCGCCCGGTTGACCTCGTCCACGATGCGGGAGGACTCGCCGAAAGCGTTCACGATCGCTCGCAGCGCAACGCCGTTGGCTGCCACCGCCAGTACGCCAAGGATCGCGTGGAACCCGCTCGGAACGACACCGATGTCGACACCTCCCCCGAAGATGGCAGTCCCCATCGTCAGGGCCATCGCCATGGTGGCCAGCGTGAAGACCGGCCCCCGAAGCGCGGACACCCTGGCCTCGGCGTCTGTCGTCAGCCCGCCCTCGGTCACCGCGTCACGAATGGCGCGTCCCTTCCCGATGAGGTAGAACATGGTCATCGAATGCGCCAGCAGGGTGACAAACGTGACAAAGATGGCCAGCGTGGCGTGCTGGAGGACATCGTCGGAGGTGCCGACCATGTATCCGCGCGCGACGCTCACGACCAGCCCGACGAGCGAAAGGATAGAGGCGGTGATTAGGGCAGCAGACATCGGCCGTCCATCATATCAGCCACATCGGCAGGGCCGCCGATGAGCCAGCCGCCGTCGGCGTTTGTCTCCGAGTGGCTGCCGGTCGTGCGCGACCATCTGGGAAGCGGGCGCAACGCACTCGATCTGGCGATGGGTGCGGGTCGTCACGCCCGGGCGGCAGCCGAACATGGGTTCCAGGCTTTCGGCGTCGACCGCGACTTCGACCGTGTCCGACTCGCGAGAGTCGGCTCACTGGCACATGCGCGGCTCTGGGTCGCTGATCTCGAAGTGGCGCCGCTGCCCCGCGACCAGTTCGATCTCATCATCTGCACGAACTACCTGCAGCGAACGATCTGGCCGGCGGTACGCGACGCGGTGCGGGACGACGGGTTCGTCATCTACGAGACGTTCACCGTGGCGCAACTGGCCTACCCCACCGGACCACGGTCCCCCGACCATTTGCTGCGCCCTGGAGAGCTGCGCGCCGTGTTCGACGGTTGGACGTTGTGCCACGATGAAGAATGTACGGCCCCTTCCGGGGTCGCGCGGCTCGTCGCCAGGAAAAAGGGTTAACCGACGCGGGTCTTGCGGGAGGTGGTCCGGCGGCGAGACTTGCTCTGTCGGGCGACGAGCGCCCGACACTCGTTGATCAGCAACTCGAGATGCTCTCGTTCCTCGTCGGCGAACTCCAGAAAGATCCGTTTGCCCTCGGAGTCCTCGAACCGCTCGCCGTAGCGTTTGAAGAACTTGTGTGACCCGCGCTCGCACCGGATGCCGATCATCAACGCTCGCCGATCGTCGACCACGTTGGCGAGCTCGTTCGTGCCGGTTGCAAACAGTCCGTTCGCGGCCCCCTTGAAGAAGAGAAACGTCGGGTAGGACTCGAGCTGTGGATCTTTGGCGCGTAGCATCGTGTAGCGCTCCTCGAGCGTCCCGAGATGCTCCTGCTCTTCCTCCGCCAGACGCCGGAAGACCTTTCGAGCCCGCGCGTCCTGCACGACCTTGGCGCCGCGCGTGTAGAACTCGAGTCCGCTACGCTCGGTCGCAATTGCGATCCGTAGCGCGTCCCGCGCGAACAGCAACTCGGTCGTCGCCACAGCGCGCGGGGTCCGGCGCCCAGCCTGGCAATCCTCGCAGGCCCCGCGGATCTGCAGAACGCTCTGGCTGGCCTGAAAGCCACGCGCGGCGGCGATCTCCTCGAGGAGCGCTTCGATGTCTGAGCTCAAGAACTCCGACGACCGGCTGCACGATTCGCAGATGAGATGAAAATGCCGCGGATGGCGGTAGGAGTGCTCGAACCTGAAACGGCCTTCACCGAAATCTACCTTGCGGGCGATTCCGGCCTCGACCATCCACTGCAGCGCCCGGTAGACGGTGGCCCGGCTGATCTTCTGGTCTTCCTGACGCATCAGGTCGACCAGGTCGTCAGCGCTCAGATGGCCGTCTTGACGCAGGAAGACGCTGACGATCAGCTCGCGCTTTCCGGAGCGCTTGCCGCCCGGCGGGCGCAGGCGTTCGAGATAGGCCGTTTGTGCGTCCATGCCATAGGCCGTAGGCCGCGCGCCGACCGGCGGCGCCCCATGCAGCCGTCGTAGGGAGCTACACGCCGAAGGACGAGCCGCACCCGCAGGTCGACTTGGCGTTGGGATTCTTGATCGTGAATCCCCCGCCGGTCAGGTTGTCCACGAAATCAACCTGCGCTCCGGTCAGATACCGCAAGCTGATGGGGTCCACATACAGACGGACGCCATTCGACTCGAAGACACGGTCGGCCGACGCGTCGCCCTCCCCCTCTTCGATCATGAGCCCATACTGAAAGCCGGAACAACCGCCGCCCTGCACGAACACCCGGAGGCCAGCGCTCGTCTTTTCCTCTTCCGCCATGAGGGCGGTAATTTTGGAGGCGGCGGTCTCGGTCACCGTGATCAAATCTGACATCGGTTGAAATCTCCTAAAGGCCCCAGAACGGCGCCTTGAATGGATTATATCGGGGCACCACGTAGCGCTTCAAGACCACCCGCGACCGCCTGACGACGCACGCGTCAAATACCGCCCTAAACGGCTGCAAACAACGATGTCATACAATGAGGAAACTGAAGTTGCAGGCCGCCCTCGACCCAGGAACGCAATTGCCCGCCCCGACACACGGCTCGCTACTCGACCGCGCGCAGGCGCGCTGGGCCGAAATCGATTTGAGCCTGCCGGATCTGGCACCGGCCATCGCGCTGCAAAAATCGCTGGTTGGCCGCACGATCCTCGCGGTGGATCGACTGGACCATAGCGGGCCACCGATCGTCAACCTCGCACCGGACCAGGCTGCCGACAAGTTGCGTGCCGGCACTCCCGTCTTGCGGGGGGAGCGGGTGGCATTGCCGGTCGCCTTGCTTGAACCGCTGCTCCTCGATGCCTGCGACGATCTGGCGGTTGGAGGCGCGGGCGATGTCGCACGGCGTGTACGCGGCTGTCTCGACGATGGGCGCATCAATGTCAATTCGCTGCTGACCGCCTCATTCGAACGCAACCAGAGTGCCATCCTTGGGAAGGCGGTACACGAGGGGATAGCGCCGGATGTGCTGTGGCTTGCGGCGGAGCTCGCCGTTGGCCCGGCTGCGTACGTAGCGCAACGGGGGCTGTTGAGCCCAGACGGCGCCGAGTCCCACTCGTCGGTCATCGACGCGCTGGAGGCATGGCCGCACGGCTATTGCCCGGCATGCGGCTCCTGGCCGGCATTCGGCGAAGATCCGGACACGTCCAGGCAGCTCCGCTGCTCGTTCTGCGGCGGCGGCTGGCGCCCTCGCACCCTCGGCTGCACCTACTGCGAGGACGAACCCGGCCACGTGACCTCGCTGAAGACGGACCCAGGCCTGACCCACCGCGCGACGCTCTGCTCAGGATGCGGCGCCTACCTCAAGTGGCTCGATCTGGCGGGGCCGACGCCGTTTGAGCTGCTCCCGATCGAAGACCTCGCCTCCACGCCGCTCGATGTGCTGGCGGTCAACGAGGGCTTTGGGCGTCCCTCGCTGCCCGATCTCGGCCGGCCGGAACGATTCCCCTGCCAGATGGTTGACCCGCGGCACTGAGGGCTCGAGGCGGCGGCCATGACGCTGTCGTCGATATAATCAATTAGTCAATGCTGGAGTCGATGTTCATGCGAAACCTGTTTGCCTTGGTGGTGGCGGTGGTCGGCGTTGCGGTGGTCGGACCGGTGAGGCTGGCGACGGCGCAGAACCTGCCCCACGCGCGGCTGTTCAAGCCCGAGGATCTCGGTCTACTCGAGGGCCCGGACCGCAGCCTGTGGCAGAAGCCGGACGAGATCATGGACGCCCTGAACATCGCCGACGGCTCCACCGTCGCCGATGTCGGAGCCGGTGCCGGCTGGTTCACGGTGCGGCTTGCACGACGGGTCGGTCCCAACGGACGGGTCTATGCCGAAGATATCCAGCGCCTCATGTACGAGGCGATCAACAATCGCGTGCGCCGGGAGGGGCTCACGAATGTCGAGCCGGTGCTCGGCACCGCCGAAGACCCCATGCTGCCAGCCGGTCTCGACGCGGTGCTGATGGTGGACGTGTATGCCGAATTGGAGAACCCGGTCTCCCTGCTGACCGACGTCGCCTCAGCGCTCAAGCCGCAGGGACGTCTCGGGATCGTCGACTGGACCAAGGAGGGCGGCGGCCCGGGAATACCGATGGAGGAGCGGATCGCGGCGGTCGACGTCATCCGTGACGCAGAGACGGCCGGGCTCAGTCTGCTGTCCCACGAAACGTTCCTCACTTACCAGTTCCTGCTCGTCTTCGAGCTCGGCACTCAGTCCCCCGCTCCCGCAACACTGCGGGCACGGTAGGCCATCATGCGGCCTTATTTTTGCTCGTTCGGGGTCGTCGTGGACGGCCAAGTCGCGCAGCGCCCGCGGGGGTTCGGGACAAGAGCCCGGTCCGGTACTGAACAAGGCGCGAACGGCGCGCCTCGCGGGCGCGGAGTGGGGCTCGCAGCCCGCAACAGAAGCCCTGCTGCATTCGACCGGCGCTGAAGCCCGTCTGGGCTGCGTTGCTCCTCGGTCGCAGATGGCCAATCTGCTCCGTCGTCGTGCCTCGCCAGTCGGGTCCAGCACCGCTCTCGGTGCGACGCGGGACTCTGTAGCGGGCCGCAGGGGTTCCCGCGTAGCGCCTGCGGGGGTCCGGAGCGCAGCCCCGTCCGGTACTGAACAAGGCGCGCACAGCGCGCCTCGCGGGCGCGGAGTGGGGCTGGCAGCCCGTAACAGAAGCCCTGCTGCATTCGACCGGTGCTGAAGCCCGTCTGGGCTGCGTTGCTCCTCGGTTGCAGATGGCCAATCTGCTCCGTCGTCGTGCCTTGCCAGTCGGGTCCAGCACCGCTCTCGGTGCGACGCGGGATTCTGTAGCGGGCCGCAGGGGTCCCCGCGTAGCGCCCGCGGGGGGGTCCGGAACGCAGCCCCGTCCGGTACTGAACAAGGCGCGCACAGCGCGCCTCGCGGGCGCGGAGTGGGGCCGTGGGGGTCCCCGCGTAGCGCCTGCGGGGGTTCGGGGCGCAGCCCCGTCTAGATAATGACGCCAACCGCGCTCACCATTGCCGGCAGCGATTCGAGTGGCGGCGCCGGTCTCCAGGCCGACCTGAAGACGTTTGCCGCGCACGGCGTGCACGGCGTGTGCGCCGTTACCGCCGTCACCGCCCAGAATACCGTCGGCGTGACGGCGGTTGAACCGGTCGCCCCGCAGCTCGTCGTGGCGCAAATCGAAGCGGTCATTGCCGACTTCGAGGTTCGGGCGGTCAAGACCGGCATGCTCGCCAGACGGGAGATCGTAGCCGCTGTGTGTGCGACGCTCGAGACGCTCGCTGACATTCCGGTGGTAGTGGACCCCGTCATGGTCGCGACGAGCGGCGACAGGTTGCTCGACGACGACGCCGTCGATCTGGTCCGCACCGGACTGCTCCCGCGTGCGCGCGTGGTCACCCCAAACCGGCAGGAGGCCGAGGTGTTGGCGCAGATGCCGATCGCGTCGTTGCAGGATGCGAGACGAGCCGCCGTCCAGATTCGCGCGCGCGGCGCCGGGGCCGTCGTCATCACCGGTGGTCATCTCGGCGAAGCGGATGCAGTCGACTTGCTCGACGATGGCAACGCCGTTGTCGAGCTTCGAGGACCGCGCTTCGAGAGCCGGAGCACCCACGGCACCGGCTGCACGTTTGCCGCGGCGGTCGCCGCAGGGCTCGCGCAGGGACAGGGTCTGGGCGACGCCGTAGCGGGAGCGAAACGCTACGTCGAGGGCGCAATCCGACACGCCACGCCAATCGGGCACGGCAACGGGCCGGTCAATCATTTCTGGCGCAAATGAGTGACAATAGGAGACGTATGCCGACGCCGCTCTACGCGGTGACGACCGATCCGCTGGATCTCGAAGCGCTCGTAAAGGTCGTCACCACTCCGCCCCCAGACGTACCAGAAGAGCCGCAGGCTATCGGCCCTGGCGCGATCACAGCGTTCGTGGGGGTCGTCCGAAACGAGAACGGCGGCCGGCGCGTCCTGCGGCTCGAGTACGAGGGCTACGAGAGCTTGGCGTTGCGGGCCTTCGAGCGGATCGGCGCCGAAACCGCCGAGCGTTGGACGGTGCGCATGGCGCTCCATCATCGGCTCGGGACGCTGCAGATTGGTGAGGCCAGCGTGATGATCGCAGTCTCGTCGCCGCATCGGGCCGATGCCTTTGCCGCCTGCCGATATGTCATTGAACGGGTGAAGCAGATCGTGCCGATCTGGAAGCGTGAGTACTTCGAGGGTGGCGACATGTGGATCGAAGGTGCTACGGCGGATCCCACCGATGGGGATGCGCGTCAGAACGCCTATCGAGTGGCCGGCATCGGGTAAGTCAGGCCATCAACATGCGCGTAAACATCCGTCTGTTCGCCAGGCTCCGAGACATTGCGGGAGCCGGGGAGATCGAGCGGCACGTGCCCGACGGCGCCACGGTGCGAACCGTGTGGACTGCGCTGGCCGCCGAGTTTCCGGATCTGATGAGCTATGAGGCCTCCATCTCGACGGCGGTGAACGCGGAGTACTCGCGGATGGAAGCACCGGTTGGCGAGGGCGATGAAGTGGCGTTCCTGCCACCGGTGTCCGGCGGCTGAGGCCGTATTTGTTGACTTCTGACTTCTTTGAGCAGTCCGCATCATGTTCGACAAGCTCCAGACGATTGACACACGGTACGACGAGCTGATGGCACTCGTCAGCGACGCTTCGGTGCAGGCCGATCCGCTCCAGTATCGGACCCACGCGAAGGCGCTGGCCGACATCCAGCCACTCGTGGACGCGTTTCGCGAATACAAATCCGTGCTGACCGAAATCACGGAAACGCAGGAGCTGGCCCAGAACACCGACCGAGACATGCGGGAGCTGGCCGAGCAGGAGCTGGCCACCCTGGAGACGCGGCGCGACGACCTCCTTGCCGAGATCAAGGATCTGATGGTGCCCAAGGATCCCAACGACGAAAAAAACGTCGTGCTGGAGATCCGCGCCGGAACCGGCGGCGACGAGGCGGGGCTGTTCGCTGCGGACCTCTTCCGTATGTACGCGCGGTTCGCCGAGCGGCAAGGCTGGAAGGTGGACGTCATGTCCACCAGCGAGAGCGGTGTCGGCGCGATCAAAGAAGTGATCGCGCTCATCGAAGGTCGCCAGGTCTACAGCCAGCTGAAGCACGAAAGCGGCGTCCACCGGGTGCAGCGTGTGCCGGCCACCGAAGCCAGCGGCCGCATTCACACCTCGACGGCGACCGTCGCCGTACTGCCGGAAGCGGAAGAAGTCGACATCGCGATCGAACAGCAGGATCTGCGAATCGACACGTTCTGTTCGAGCGGCCCTGGCGGCCAGAGCGTGAATACGACCTATTCGGCGGTTCGGCTAACCCATCTGCCAACCGGGCTGGTCGTGTCGCAACAAGACGAGAAGTCGCAAATCAAGAACCGCGCGAAAGCGATGAAGGTGCTGCGGGCACGGCTCTACGAGATGGAACTGCAGCGCCAGCACGACGAGATCGCCGAGGACCGGCGGAGCCAGGTGGGCACCGGCGAACGGTCCGAGAAAATCCGCACCTACAACTTCCCGCAGAACCGGGTCACCGACCATCGGATCGGGTTCACGACCCACCGCCTCACCGAGATGCTCAACGGCGACCTGGCCGAGATGAGCGAGGCGCTCACGACGCACTTCCGCGCCGAAATGCTCAAAGACGCCGAGCCGATCGCCAGGTCGTGACCGGGCGTCGGCACACCGCCCGGTCAGCAGATTATGACAACGCTCCTGGCGCGGGTGTCGGCCGCTCGAGACCAGCTGGTTGCCGCCGGCATCGACGAGCGTGACGCGACGATCGATGTCGAGGTGCTGGTCCGGCACGCGCTCGGTTGGGACCGAGCGCAGTATCTCGCGCGCACGCGGGACCCTGTGCCGCCGGCGTTCGACGAGCGGCTCGACCCGCTGGTCGAGCGGCGCTGCCGACGTGAGCCGGTGGCGCAGATTACCGGGTCGCGGGAGTTCTGGGGGCTCGACATCGCAGTCACGCCGGACGTGTTGATCCCCAGACCCGAATCGGAGCTGCTGGTCGAGACGGCGCTGGCCTTGCTCGTGGACCACGCGGCACCCTCGGACGTCGCCGACGTCGGCACCGGCTCCGGGTGTCTCGCGGTGGCCCTCGCTCGCGAGCTGCCGCATGCCCGGGTCGCGGCGACCGACCTCTCTCCTCCAGCGCTTGTGGTTGCCCGGCGCAACGCGACCCGGCACGATGTGGCAAACCGGATCGCTTTTCACGAGACTCGGTGCCTCGATGGTGTGCCAGGCCCTTTCGACCTCGTCGTCTCGAACCCGCCGTATGTGCCGACGTCGCAGATGATGGGGCTGGCGCCCGAGATCGCGTGCTTTGAACCGGCGTCGGCGTTGTGCGGAGGCAAGGACGGACTCGACCCGGCGCGGGAGCTGCTGCCGGCGAGCGCGGCACGCCTGCGAGTCGGCGGGTGGCTGGTGATGGAGATCGGCGTCGGGCAGGATGAGGCGGTCTGTGAGCTCGCGGCGTGTCAGCCTGGTCTGTCACTGGTCGAGATTTGCAAAGACCTTCAGGGGATACCGCGAGCGGCGGTGATACGGCGCGGCTCGAACGCATAGCGCGCCGGACTCTGGGCTACAGGCTTCTGGCTGCAGGCGCACGAAAGCAGATGCTAGACTCGTGCGGTCCGGCACCAGGAGACCATTCATGTCTGACGACTGTCTGTTCTGCAAGATCGCCAACGGCGAGATTCCCGGGAAGATCGTCTACGAGGATGACCAGTTGCTGGCGTTCGAGGACGTCAACCCGCAGGCGCCGTTCCACGCGTTGATCATTCCGCGCCGCCACATCTCGACGCTGAACGACGTGCAAGCAGGGGATGAGGCGCTGCTGGGCGGCATGATCACACGGGCTGCGCAGATCGCCAAAGAGCATGGACACGACCAGGACGGCTACCGGACGGTGTTCAACTGCAACCGCGGCGCCGGGCAGTCGGTGTTTCACATCCACCTGCACCTGCTGGCCGGCCGCAATATGACCTGGCCACCCGGGTAGGCGGACTCCCAGGGCGCCTCAAGCCTGTAGCCCGAAGCCGGGGGCGATGGGGTTGCTACCGACCATCGATGACGGCCGGCAATTCGCTCAGACTGGCGATGACCGGGACATCCTCGACCGGCGCGTCGGTCTGACCCGACCGCGCGAGCAGCACGGCTTGCATGCCGAGCCGCAGGGCACCGTCTACATCATGGCTGATGCTGTCACCCACCATCAGCGCCTCGTCCGCGCTCACACCGACCTCGAGCAATGCCGCCTCGAAGATGCTCGGGTGCGGCTTCATGAACCCGTGGTCGGATGATGAGACGGCACCGGCGATGAACATGTCGAGATCGAAGTGACTTTGGAACGCGTTGAGACACCGGTGGGTATTGGAGATCAACCCGAGCCGCAGACCTCTCTCGTGCAGCTGCCGCAGCGCCGGCTTGACGTCGTCATACAACGAGAAGTGTCGACACACGGCCCATTCCTCGTAGATCTCCCGTGCGCAGGCGTCGATGCCGGGGCCGGTGCCCCCCATCTCCTCGAGAACGCGGCGAGCGTAGCGCACGAAAAGCTCGGCCCGATAACTCGCGTCCTCGCCCACATCGAGCTCGCGCGACGCGGTGATGACCGCCGACTCGAAACGCCCCGTGTCGACACGCAAACCATGACGGCGGCTGAACGCCTTGTAGCCAACAGCATCAAACGTCGGCCCCGGATAGATCAGCGTGAAGTCGACGTCGAAGAAAACCGCTCTGGTCTGCTTTGTCACGAATCCTCGTAGGGTCCTGCAATGACGATCGCAGCGCGATCGGTGACGAGCGTCTGTCGCGCCGCCTCGGCAACGGCGTCAGCAGTGACCGCCTCGATGAGACCCGGGAGCCGCCTGTCATAGTCGAGACCCAGGTCGAACTGCTCCGTGGTCTGCAAGAACCGGGCGATACCGGCGTTTGTCTCGAGCGACCGGGGAATCGAGCCGCTCAGATACCGCTTGGCGTTCTCCAGCTCCTCGTCAGTCACGCCATCACGTGCCAACTCCTCCACCTCGCTGTCAATTGCCGCAATGGCTCGGTCGACGTTGTCGGCGCTGACCCCGGCCCGCACGAGCAGGGGGCCGGCGATGTGACTGGCTTCGAACATGCTACCGGCGTAGTAGGCCATCCCCTGCCGCTCGCGGATGTTGCGCCCGAGGCGCCCGCCGATGCCGTATTGCCCCAGCACGTTGTTCATGACCCAGTAGGCGTAGAACGCTGGGTCGGACCGCTGGATCGTCGTAAAACCGTAAACGACGTCCGCCTGTGCCTTGCCCGGCATCGAGATCACGAGACGCTGGCGGGTCTGGGCCCGAGGCGGTGGCAGGGGTGACGACGGTGCGCCACGGCTCGCCCACTCGACGCATACTCGCGTGACCATGGCTACGGCGGCTGACACGTCGATGTCGCCGACGAGCACCAACGTCAGCCGACCCGGCGCGAAGTGCGCGGCATGGAAATCCAGAAGCTGGCGTCGGTCGATCGCTTCGACCGTCGCGGCCGAGCCTTTTGGCCGGCGTCCGTATGGATGCGTCTCGCCGTAGAGCAGCGTCATCGCCGCCTCGAGGGCGCGAGTGGCCGGGCTGTCCTCGTCTTGGCGGAGCTCGGTCAAGAGCTGACCGCGACGCGTCGCGATCTCGACATCCGGACAGCCAGGTGCGCGCAGCATGTCGCAGACGATCTCGAGCACCGTCTCGACGTCCTCTGCCAGACAGTCGCAGGTAACGGTCGTGGCGTGACGCGTCACGCTAACGGCTGGCGACACGCCCCGCAGGTCGAGGAGGTCTGCGACCTCATCGGCCGTGCGCTCACCGGCGCCACGGTCGAGCAACCGCGACAGCAACTGCGCCGTCCCCTCCGCGCCCGACGGGTCGCAGAGGCTGCCGGCAGACATGGTGGCGCCTATGGTCACCGCCGGCTGCGCACGGGTCTCCTCGACGAGCAACGTGACGCCGTTGACCAGCCGCTCGCGCACCGGAGAAAGCCCGGTCACGGATGCCGTGGTCATACCGGCTCGAACCAGCCCGCGGTCCGATTGCTCGCGGTCAGATAGCCTGCCGCCACCCGGGCAACGTCCTCAGGCGTGACCGCGGCGATGCGGCCCGGCAGATCCTGGAGCACACCGGCGCCGGCGACCGTCTCGAAGAACCCGATTTGATGCCCGATGTTGGTGATGCTGTCGTTCTCGAGCACCAACCGTGCCCGGAGCTGACGTTTCGCACGCTCGACGTCGGTGTCGGTCACACCGTTCGCGCAAACGTCGTCGAGCTCAGCGAGCGCCGCATCCCGCAACACCTCGACCGGCGTGCCGTCCCGGGCGGTCGCCGACAGCATGAACAGATACGGATGGGCGGTCGCAACGAAGGCACCGCTCACAGCGGAAGCGTGGCCGCCATCGACCAGGGCGCGATAGAGGCGCGCGCGACGTTGCGGCGCCGGCCCGCGAAAGCTCGCCCAGACGTTCAACCCCTTGGCGCCGGTCAGCGCCGCGTCCAGCACCAGCATCGGCGCGAAGTCGGTGTCCCCGGCAGCCGGCGCGTGGTAGGCCACCTTGAGATACCCCGTCGTGCCTTCGCGCACGAGATGCAATCGCCTCTCTCCCGTCTGCTCCGGCTCGAGCGCCCGCACCGGCGTCGGCTCGATGCCCGGAGCGATCGCACCAAACCTCCGCTCGGCCCGCCGCAGCGCGTCATCGGCAGCCACGTCACCGACGATGACCAGCGTCGCGTTGGCCGGTGTGTAATGCCGCCGGTAATGCCGATACAGCTCGTCGCGACTCATCGCTCGCAAGTCGCCGACCCAACCGATTGTCGGATGGCGGTAAGGGTGCGCCTTGAAGGCAGTCGCGGTGACCTCGATGTCGAGCAGCTGGTCGGGGTCGTTCTCGCCACCCTGAAGCTCAGAGATGATGACGGTGCGCTCGGACTCGCAGGCCTTGGCGTCGTAGAGACACCGGTCCATGCGCTCGGCCTCCATGAACAGCATCTGGTCCAGTGCGTCCCGTGTGGCCGTCTCCACGTAGGTGGTCTGGTCTATCCAGGTGTAGCCATTCCAGAAGCCTCCAAACCGGTCGATCAGCTCTTTGAACTCGTCGGCCGGAATGCCGGCCGTGCCCTTGAAGTTCATATGCTCGACCCAGTGCGACGCCCCCGTGAGCCCGGGTGGTTCGTCCTTCGACCCGACGCGATACCAGCACCACACCGACACCAGCGGGGCCGTGTGCGCTTCCTGGACGAGGACCTTCAGACCGTTGTCGAGCACCGCGGCGCGGGGAGCCGGCAGGGCGCCGTCGCGAGCGGGAGCGTTGGTGGGCACGTCGTCGATTATAGGCGTTGGTGCACGGCTCCTGCGTCTGGGAACGGGAGGTGGCTGTCGGTTCCCTGGCCAACTGGACCGCTGGCGGCGCATGACCGCGACAGGAACATGTCATTCGCCCCGGCCGTCGATCAACACCTTCCGGAGGTGGTTCTCGAAGAATTGCAGGACCCCATCCTGGTTGAGATGGTCGCTATCGAAGAACAGTGCTTCCTCGTTGTTCACCGAGGCGAAGTCGTGATAGGTGACGCCGTGACGCGCCACGAGCGCCTCCAGCGTGGCGTCGAACTCCGGCTCGCCCGGAATCATGTCGTACATGCGACGCGGAATCGGTGGCCGGATGATCAGCACGCGTATAGCGCGCGCCTGGAGATCACGGATCAGCGCTTCGAGTTCGGCAAGATAGGGATTGTCCCGCAGTCGCGACTCGTCGATGCCGGGCGGATACAGATAGGCGATGCGCTGGCGGTCGATCTGCGGCACCGGCCGGTAGGAACGGTCAAACCGTGACGTCTCCGCATCGAACAGGTCCGGCGCAAACCGACCCGAGTTGTTGATTTTTGAAAAGCCGGACAGGTAGTCGAGCGCCACCGAGAACGTGGCCGGACGGCGCAACAGCTGCCACCCCAGCGCCGGGTCGAACGGGGCGCGCTGATACAACGCGGTGTCCTGCAGACGCGCGTCGTTCCACTCACGAGAGTAGAACGAGAACGAGTCGACCACGTAGACCACGGTGCCGGTTCGATGATTGCCCAGGAAGTAATCGAGCACGAAGCGGTTCACCGTGATGCCGGCGCCCTCGATCGAGAGATTGAGAATCGACGACCCGGTCATCGCCTCCAGCCTGGCGTTCATGTCCCGATAGTCGAAGGTCGCGGCATGTGAGGCGCCGAGGATGACATAGTCGTAGTCTGAGGACGGCGCCGTGTTCACCATGAAGAAGCGGTTGCGTTGCGCATGACGCGCGACGAGCGCTTCCGAGGCGACATAGAGCCCGACGTAGACCAGGAGGCCGACCAGGACGAACCGCACTGCCGAGCGGAGCCACGCCCGCGCCCCCCCTGTCTCCTGCCTCCTTGGCATCAGAATCCCATATACACGAACTGCTGGAGGTTCCAGGTTCCCAGCACGATCAAGGACCCCAGCACGGCGTAATACACGCCCCAGCGCAAATACACCGGCCGGTCCGCCAGGCGCTCCCAGACCGAGCGCCGCTCGTCGAACGCCTCCACGCACAAGAGCACGGCGATGAGCCCGATGGAGAACAGGATCTCCGGGTTCGCGATCCGTACCTGTAACAGCCGCGGCAATGTGGCCAGCGACGCGGTAACCCGCGAGACTATCGTGGTGGCGTCGGCCAGCGAGGCGGCGCGGAAGAAGATCCAGGTGACCAGGATCAGGTGGAACGTCAGCAGCCCCCGGAGGAGCCCCCCGAGTCCCCCCGGCAGCCGGACCGCCGCGCAGACGCGCTCCCGCATGCCGCGGGTGGCCAGCGAGCAGACCTGGTACAGCCCGTTCAGACCGCCCCAGACAACAAACGTCCAGCTGGCTCCATGCCAGAGCCCGCTCACCAGAAACACCGCCAGCACGTTGGCATACAGCCGGAGGCGCGAGCGCCGGCTGCCGCCTAGCGGTACATACAGGTAGTCGCGGAACCAGCCGGCCAGCGACAGATGCCACCGACGGGTCCAGAACTCGGGCACCGAAGTCGAGAAGTAGGGCCGACGAAAGTTCTCCATCAGGTCGATGCCGAGCACTTTGGCGGCGCCGATCGCCATATCGGAGTAGCCCGAGAAGTCGCAGTAGAGCTGGAACGCGAAGAAATAGGTCGCGAGAACCAGGTCGGCGGGAGACGAAAATGCCGCCTGCCCGTAGGCGGTGTCGACGAATATTGCGAGCCGGTCGGCCAGCACCACCTTCTTGAAGAGCCCCCAGAGCATCAACTGCAGGCCCTGGGTCACCCCGTCCGCACTAAACGAGACTGGTTGAAGGAGCTGGGTCAGGAATGGCCGCGCGCGTTCGATCGGGCCGGCCAGCAGCTTCGGAAAGAACGCGACGTAGAGCGCGAAGTGCCCGAGGTGGCGTTCCGGTGGCAGCCGCCCCGCAGACACGTCGACCAGGTAACTGACGCACGAAAAGGTGTAGAACGAAAGCCCGGCGGCCACGACGAGACCCAACCGGGGAAACAGCGGGCCGGATCCGCCCGCCCCGACCGTGGCGAGCCCCCCCTCGAGGGTGCCGGCCAGGAAGTCGTAGTACTTGAAGACGACGAGCGCGCCCAGTACCGCCGCGACGCTCGTGGCCAGCAGGACCCGGGTGCGACGGGGATCGGCCGTGGCCCCCAGCGCCAGACCGGCTCGGTAGGTCACCAGCGTGATGACAAGCAGCAGCACGAGATAGGCCGCGCTGAACGTCGCATAGAAGATCAGGCTCGTCGCGAGAAGCAGCGGCCACCGGAACCGGTGGGGGACCGCGTAATAGAGGACGGCGAGGGCTGCGAAGCAGCCGAGGAACGAAAAGGAGTTGAAGAGCATCGTCGGACTTCCCGACTCAGCCCCAGCAGCCGACCGAAGAAGCCGGCGAAGCACTCGGACTTCTGCTGTCTGCTGTCTCCTGTCTCCTGTCTCCTGCGAGCATCCTAGTACGACGTCCAGGCTTCGAGGAGCGATTCCGGCAGCTCCGGGACAGGCCGGTCGGGAGTAAATGTCGACGACACGTAGGCGTAGAGGGTCTCAAACTCTTCATCCGAGAGGACTTCCACGCGCCCGCGATGCTCGAGACTGCTGCGGAACCAGGCGGCCTCGTCCATCTGCAAGATCACGATCGGCACCCAGATGTGACACGACTGGCAGTTGTTGAGCACCAGGTCCCGGCCAGGTCCGGGTGGAAAGATCGCGTCGATGTCCACCTTCACCGGGCCGGCGCTCGCCTCTGAGGCCGGCCGCGGGGCCTGGCTGCCGCTCTCCTCCTCGGAGGACGCCCCACCGCACGCGCCGCTCAAGGCGAGCACACTCACGAGCGGGAGGGTCCGGGAAAGCGGCAGTCTGATCACGGTTGTGCGAGCGTGTTCCAGGTCGCTCACGCTGACGGAGGGGCACATCCCTCAGAACGGTGTGCACCCTCCTTCCAGGAGGTGTGGGGGCACGATCGGCTCCGGCTGGCTCTCGCTGAAGTTGGTGCTGAGATAGGCGAAGATCGTACCCAGGTCCGCTTCGCTGAGGCTGGACGCCTTGTCGTGGTGGTCCTCCCTGAGGCTGTCCCACCGCGCCAGCGTGCGCTGTCCGATCGTGCTGCAGGCCACGGCATGACAGGCCCCGCAGTTGTCCAGGACCAGCACCCGACCGGCCCCCTCGGGCAGCAGATCGGCGACGGTCGCGGGCAGGGCCGCGACCGGCTCGGCGGATGACGACGCGGGTGCTGTCGCCTCGCTCTCCGAATCCGGCGCGCCGGCCTCGGAACAGCCTAGCATCACGACCGAGACGAGGAGCGCCGCCAGCCGTGTCCACCTGACCCCAGCGGTCAGTGGCGTTGAGCACCTGTTGAGCATGGTAGCAAGGGCCTTCAGGCCCGCTAAACCCGCTGCGAACTCGTGCCACACGTGAGCTGCGGGCTTAGTCCACATCGGCGTCCTCTGTCATCGCGGCCGGCTTCCGGATGCGCCCCTTCAGCGAAAACACCGGAACACGGATCTCTCTCTGGGCAGCGTCCGCGGGAAACCCGTCTTCGGTCAACCGCCGCATCGCGTCACTGACATTGTCGTCGTAGAACTGCTCCATGCAGGACGTGCAGACATGGCCCGGCACGTCCTCGATCACCGCCAGTCGGTCGCCCTGCCAGATGGCGGTTCGGACCGTCTGCGGGACCAGGGGCGCCTGGCACCGTGGACATGGAGCGCCAGCGGGTTCCACTTGTTCGGGGGGCATACTCGGGAGTCGGCCTGACACACAACGCGCCCGCCCTCGCGACACGCGCGAGCGCGGGGGACGGGCCACAACGACGCTTACGCCCGCATCAATTGCTTTGCAGCGTCCACGATCTTCGGCGCATCTGGACGCAGCCACGTCATCATGCTGCCGGCGCCTGGACCGGGGACATCCGGGAACGCGATCTTCCGAACCTTGACGTTCGACACCTCCTGCGCCACCTCGGCGATGACGTGGGAGCTGAAACCGCCCGTGTAGTGTCCGTGCTCCACTACCAGCAGCCGGCGGGTCTTGCGAGCCGAGCGCGCCAGCGTCTCGACGTCGAGCGGCTTGAGCGACCGCGGGTCGATGAACTCAACGCTGATGCCCGCACTGGCGATCTCGGGCAGCGCGCGCCCCACGTCGACCGTGGCCGGCGCCCAGGCGACCAGTGTCAGGTCGCCCCCTTCCTGCCGCACGACCGCCTCGCCGAAGGGGACCTCGTAGGCCTCATCCGGCACATCAGGCTGCTCGCCTCCTCTGACCTCGGGGTAGTCGAAATAGGCCACCGGATCCGGATCGCGGATCGCCGCGGTGAGCAACCCCTTGGCGTCGTAGGCGTTGCTCGGCACCACCACCTTGACGCCCGGCAGGTTCACGTAGAGCGCCTCAGCGCCGACATCTGTGTGCTGTCCTGCGCTCCCCCGCCGCCTGCTGGCACCATCCACCCAGAGCACGAACGGCATGCTCGCCTGCCCCCCGGTCATCGAGCGCAGCTTGCCGGCCTGGTTGTAGACATACTCGAGCGCATAGATCTGCGCCATCGACGGCAGACGGGCAATCGCCTTCGACCCGGCCGCCGCGGCGCCGATTGCGGCGCCGGTAATCCACTGCTCGTCGATGGGCCAGCCGCGACCCGAGGTGCGCACCTCGCCGAACTCCCGCACGAGATCGAGCACCTCACCGGTGGGCAGCGTGGCCACCGGACGCTGGTACTCGTAGAAGAAGACCATGTCCGGGTTGGCCCGCATCTCCTGGGCAACGGCCTCCAGCTCCGCGTAGCTAAATGATTTCTTGGCCATGGCTTCCTTCTAAGTTGTGGCGATGCCCTTGCGATTGTAGAACTGGGTGGCGGCCGCCGCGCCCGCGGCGTGGGTGTTCAGCACGCCGGACTCGGGGTCGGGGACCTTGCCCTGACGCGCGAATTCGACCGAGGCATCGACCGCCGCCTGTGTTGCCGCATCGATCTCGCCCAGCTCGGTCTCGGTCGCCACCCCCTGTTCCAGCAGCCACCGCTTGAACCGCGTGATCGGATCACGCGAGATCCAGGCGCGGACCTCGTCGTCCGTGCGATACGGGATGCCGAACGCCCCGTCCTGACCGACCTTGCCACCGGCGAACCCGGAGTGGTCATACCACCGGTAGGTGATCCCCTCGATCATGCTCGGCCCGTTGCCGGCCCGAGCGTGCGCCACCGCGTCCTCGGTGACCGCGCGCACCGCCGTGACGTCGTTGCCGTCCACCAGATAGTGCGGAATGTCCAGCCCCTTGGTGTACTCGGAGATGTACTTCGTCGGTGCCGTGTTGGCCACCGGGTTGGACATGTACTGAAAATTGTTTTCGTTGACGAAGATCACCGGGACGTTCAGGTTGGCGCAGCTCCGGATGGCACTGAAGTAATAGGGCGAGGCGGCGGCGCCATCGCCGAAGAACGCCACGCCGACCTGCTGCGTGCCACGCACCTTGGCGCGGAGCGCCGCGCCGGCGACCATATAGTAGCTGGCGCCCACGATGCCGTTCATGCCCATGATGCCCTTGGACATGTCTGTGATGTGCATCGAGCCGCCGTAGCCTTTGTTGTACCCCGACTCCTTGAAGAAGATCTCGGCCGACATCTTGTTCAGGTCGCCGCCTTTGGCGATCAGGTGGCCATGGCCGCGATGGGTGCTGGCGATGTAGTCGTCCTCGTTGAGGGCGCCGATGACACCGACCGCCATCGCCTCCTCGCCCACATAGGTGTGAAACAGCCCGTAGAGCCTGTCCTCACCGGAAAGGAAGAGGTCCTTCATGGTCGACTCCCACTTCCGGCTGGCGACCATCTGCTCGTAGAGCTTGAGCTGCGTCTCTGTGGGCAGGGCGGCCATCCTGTCCGAGGTCGTGCCGCTGGTCGGAATGTTTTCGGGGGGCAGGAACTTGAGCGTGTCTCCAGGCTGCCAGTTCTTGTTGCCACCCGGACCGGCGGTGGCGAGCGGGATCGTCTTGTCGAACTCGGCCCCGGTCAGACCGGCCGCGCGCACCGACCCGTCGAACGGCGTGCCGCACGCCGACACGACTGTCGCCGACGCGCCGGCCGCGCCCATCATCTTGAGGAGCGTGCGCCGGTCAACCTTCCCGTGCTGTTGTGCCATGGACTCGACCCTCCTTAGGCGTCCGCGAACCGGCCTCGCCAGAGACCGCTGGCTCCGCGTCCGCTGCCAAAGCGCGCGTGGGGGCGCCCGGCGCAGAACCCCGCGTCGGGGCGCGAGCAGCTAGCCCATACTACACCCAACCGGACGCCCATAGCGGCTCTCCTTGCGACCACCGGGTACCCGGCGGTTCCACCCGTCGCCGGTCCCCCAGCGAACGCCTGAAGGATGCCGATTGCGCACCCGATGAGGAGCCCGGTGAGACGAAGGCGTGCGTTGGTCACCATGAGACGGTCGGGGCCGAATGAGACACCACACCGCCACGCCGGTCCCGGCGTGGCATCGACCAATCCTACGTGCCGCCTCGACGATTCTTCAACGCCTGGCCCCAGGCGAGCCTTCGCAGCCCTTGGTGAAACCCAACGGGCGAATCGCGTCCGAATCCGCGGCCAGCCACCGCGTTGGCGGTCGCCAGGCCGATACGGGCTACTCCGGGCCAGCGGGCTGCCATTTTCAACCGGCCTTCCACCCTCGTAGCGTGGGACTCAAGAATACAGACAAGAGAAGAATATCTTTACGTCCCTTCCCTTTCCCTTCCGCACTTTGTACAGCTTGTTCCGATAGACGGCGAGAGCCGGCCCACGGGACGTCCCCCGGTCTCCGGAAGTCAGCTGTTGGCGGGACCATCCGCCTTTGACCGCCCCGAGGATCCTCAGGGAGGGATCGCCAAACAGCATGAGCTTCCCGGGTTGATGCATCCGTGCCACAATGTGCCACGCCTCAGTGATCAGCGACGCCGCTATGTTCTCGACGCTGTAATAACCGTTGACCATCCACAGCCACACCTCGCCTACGGTGGAGTATTTCTGCAGTCCCTTGAAGAAGCATTGCAGGGACTGGGAATACTGCATGCCGGCGATGCCAGCCAGGTAGATGACAAGCCGGCCGCCCAGCTATCGTTGAAGATCTGCTCGCGTAGCGGTTTCTCTTGGTCCTGGGGCTCGTCCTCAATCTCTGCCGCGCGGGCCGTCACCTGCTCCCATCTGTTCACGACTGGTCGCTCAGAACGCGCGCTTTCCGAGTCTGGGATGAGGTAACGTGTGGCTGTTGAACCATGATGGCCCGAGCCATCTGGGGATCGTCGCGCCTTCTTCTCCCTAACTCGACGGCACCTATGGAAGGCCTGATTCTCCTCCTCGGACTGGCGATCTGGCTCGGGGCGACCTACAGCCGCTTCGCCAAGCTGCGTCAGCTCATCCGCCAGAGTTGGGTTGACATCGACGTTGAACTCAAGCGGCGCCACGAACTCATTCCCAATCTGGTCTCGACCGCCGAGGGATACGTCACCAACGAGCGGGAGCTGTTCACGCGCGTCTCCGAGCTGCTGGATCAATCCGCGGCTCGCCACGCTAGCGCGGCCTCCCAGGCGGAAGACGAGTCGGATCTGATGCACGAGATGCGCGGGCTCTTCGCCGTCGTCGAAGGCTATCCCGAGCTCAAGGCGAACGCCCAGTTTCTGACGCTGCAGGCGCAGCTGGCTGAAACCGAAGACCGACTTGCTGCCGCCAGCGGTCTCTTCAACGGCAAGGTGCGTGCTATGAACCTGCTGCGCGAGGGTTTTCCGTCGGGTATCGTTGGCTCGATGTTCGGCTTCGGAGCAAACAGCCTCTTCGAGCTGGACATGACCGCGCAACGCATCATCCCACGCAGCGTCCCTCTCTCATCATCGGATCCGTGAGCCCACCAGATATTCCTAGCAAACGACGCGGCTACCAGGCGGGCTGTGGCCGAAGAAGAAATGCCGCCAAGCGGGCGCCTCGCCCGGCCACCTAGAAGAACCAGCTGAGGGAAATGTACCCGGTAACGGAGGAGAGGCCGAACTCGGAGGGTAGCGGGCGCGCCAGCGTCACCGTGTCGTCGCCGACGCCAAAATACAGGCCGGCGGCGACGGAGACGGCGGCGGAAGCCGAGTAGGCGACGCTCGGGGAGATCAGCGCGCTCCGGTCGTTGAGATTCCAGAGCCCCAGTCCGGCCAGGCTCCACAGCGGGTGGAGCTGATAGGAGGCTTGCAGCACAATCTCGTCCCGGCCCAGCACCTGGAACTCGCCCCGGTGGAACGCCTCGGAGAGGACAACGGCGAGATACTCGGCCGGCCCGGCCGCGGCGAGGTTGTCGCGCTGATACTCGGCGACCAGGAACAGATCCTTCCCGCCGACCTGCAAGATACGGTCGACTCCGGTCGTCGCCCGAAAGAGCCGGACGCCGTCGACCTCGCGCAGCACGCCCTCACCTCGGACAGCCCAAGCGCCGAGACCGCCGGCGAAACCCAGCGCCACCGCGCGGTCGCCATACAGCGAGCCGCCCCAGGCCGAGAGCTCCCAGTTCCCCACCGTCGTCAACCCTCGAGCCAACGCTGTGACCTCTTCACCGACCTCGGTCCGGCTGGGGCGGAACACGACGTCGATCTGGCTCAACGGGCCTGGATAGATCCGTGCCCGTAGCGCGTCGACCCCGCCTCGAAACTGGCGGAACGGATCGGCCGGGTTGAACGGCAGGAAGGGATCGGCCGGGGTAAAGAAGAGGGTCGTGCCCCACGACACCGCCTGTCGGCCCGCGGTGAGCTCGACAGCGCCGGCCGGGCTCCAGGAGACCGCCAGCCGGTCGAATCGATGACGCCAGACGACGTGGTCGTCCTCGTGCAACGTCGTGCCGAGGTCGATCCATTCGCCGCCACTTGGGACGATGCCCAGCCCGAACCCAGCGCTCGCAGCGCGCTGCCGCAGGGTCACCGCGTGCTCGTAGGCCACCTCGAACGCCAGCGGTCCGAGGCTGGGATTGGTCGAGAGGCGAAAGCGATTGAACCCGGCGAGATTCGAGTTGCTGAAGTCGGTCGCACCGCTGAACAGCGGCACGGTCTGGAGGTAGCCAGTGAGCCAGGTGGTCTGCGCCACGGCCGGAATCGCGCCCAGCCCGACAAGACAGACGGCCCAGAGCGCGACTACCCGCGGCAGCGGCGGCATCATCCCGCCCGGGTCTCGTCCGAGTCGACCCGGCCGTCGACCATCCGCACCAGCCGACGCGACCGGTCCATGACACGCTGGTCGTGGGTAGCGAACACAAAGGTCACCCCGAGATCGCGGTTCAGCTCGGCCATGACCTCGAGCAGCGCCGCGCTTGCGGTCGAGTCGAGGTTGGCGGTCGGCTCGTCGGCGAGCACCAGCGCCGGCCGGCTCGCCACGGCCCGCACCACGGCCACCCGCTGCTGCTGCCCGCCCGAGAGCTTCCCGGGCCGTCGGTCCTCGAGCCCGGTCATGCCGGTCCGCTCGAACAGCTCGGAGATACGCTCGCGACGCTGGGCCGGGTCGACCCCCTGCAGCAGCATCGGGAACTCCGCGTTCTCCAGCGCGGTCAGCACCGGCAGCAGGTTGTAAGCCTGAAAGATGAACCCGACCTGCTCGAGTCGGAGCTGGGCGAGCTCCTGATTCGACATCTCGCTGACCTCGTTCCCGGCCACCCACACCTGACCTTGCGTCGGCCGTGTCAGCCCGCCGATCACGTTCAGCAGCGTGGTCTTGCCGGAGCCGGACGGTCCCGCCAGTGCGGTGAACTCGCCCGCCTCGACCGTCAGAGAAACGTCCTGAACCGCATGAACCTCTTCGGCCTCCTGCTGAAAGGTCTTCCAGACACTTTCGGTGCGCACGGCCGGTGTGTGGGAATTCGTCATGTGCGTGCCAGAGACCTGACCAACGAGACAATGCTCCCCGGCTTTTCCCGTCTCCTGCTTCCTGTCTCCTGTCTCCTTCTGCTTATCGCTCGAACTTCATCGCCTCGGCGACATCGAGGCGTGCCGCCCGCACCGCCGGGTAGACCGACGCAATGACACCGATCGCGAGAATGAACGTCAGCACCTGCGCGACCCGCATCGTTCGGAACACGGGCACCATGACCGGGTCTATGACCACGCCGGAGAAGGTCATGTCCTCGCCCATGAGCGCCGAGAAGTCGAGCCCGTCTCCAAAGAAATACCAGGTGGCGAGCATGCCGAGGGCGACGCCGACGAACCCGCTGACCGCCGTGAGGGTGAGGCCCTCGACCAGCACGATCGTCCCGGTCTGTCCGGGGGTCAGCCCTAGCGCTCGCAGCACCCCGAACTCCCGATGACGATTCAGCACCGACATGAGCACGGTGTTCACGATGCCGAACGCGATGATCAGGAAAAGGATGCCGAAGACAAGATAGTTCCCGAAGTCGTCGATGGCGATTGCGGCGGCGAGCGCCGGATTCGCCTCGCGCCACCCCATCACCCGGGCCTCGCCGCGCCCGACCGGGTCCCTCAGGGTCGCTTCCAGTTGCGCGGAAACGTCGGCCACGACCCCGCTATCGGATAGCACCACACCGACGTTGGTGACATCCGCCCCCGAGCCGAGCCATTCCCCTGCCGTCGTGAGCGGCATGTGCACCACTGCCTGGTCGATCTCCGGTACTCCGCTCTCGAAGATGCCGACCACCCGCAACAGCTGCGCCGCGATCTCCTGGTGGGCATCCTGTGCCTGGACAACGACGCGAGACCCGAGCCGCAGCTCGAGGCTGGCGGCGAGCCCCACGCCGATGTAGACGGCGAGCCGATCGTCCGGCTCGAGATACCGCCCGTCGACGACCTGGTCGTCGAGCGTGCTGAACCGAGCCTCGTCCAGTGGGTCGACCGCCAGCACCTGGGCCGGGCGCGCTCCGGCCGCCGAGCTGGCCAGACCGTTGATACTCAAGCGAGCCGACGTGGCGACCACGTGGGGCGCGATCTCCGGCGCGGCCAGCGCCCGACCGACCTCGTCACGCACGAGGGTGCCGAGACGGTCCTCGATCTTGCGGCTACGCCGGAACTCCGGGTGCTCGACGGTGACGTGCCCGCTAGAGGTCCGGATGCCCGATTCGATCCAGTTCTCGTGGGTTCCGTCGCCCAGCGCGAACGAGAAGATAAGCAGCGCCCCGCCCAGTACCATCATCACCGACGTGAGCACCGTTCGCCTCAACTGGCGGCGGAGGTTGCGCAGCGCCAGCACCGCGATGACACCTGCCTGGCCTGAAGGTCGTCGAGTGGTCATGGGTCAGAGGCCGGCCAGCGTGTCGGCCGGCGGGACTCGAGCAGCGCGCCACGCCGGCAACAGGGAAGCGAGAATCGCGGTCGCGAAGAGCGCCGCCGCGCTGGCGACCCAGAATCCGGGGTCGTACTCGACCCGCAGGCTCGGTGACAGCAGCGCCCCCATCAGGGTCACGTCGCCCACAGCCCAGCTCATGTCGGGCGGCGCGGTGTGGAACCAGACCATCAGCGGGAAGGTCAGCCCCGCCCCGAGCGCAAGGCTCAGCACCCCGAGCGCCACCGCCTCGGAGAACACCACCCGCCGCACCGATCGTGGTGTCGCGCCGAGCGCCAGCATGACCGCGAACTCTCGGCGTCGCTCGTAGGTCGCCATCAGCATCGTGTTCGCGACACCGAAAATGGCGATGGCGAACACAACGATGATGATGACGAAGTACATCGACTCACCCAGCGCCACATACTCCACCATCGCCGGATTGAGCGTCGCCCAGGAGACCACCTCGACCGCCCGGCCGCTGGACGGCAGGGAGTCGGTCAGGCGCGCCGCGGCGGTCTCGGCGATCCACGGGTCGCTGGTCGCCACCGCGATCTCGTGGATACGCTCCGGCGGTAATGCCAGCAGGGTCTGGAGATCGGCGATCGGCATCACCGCAAACGTCGCGTCGAGCTCCACCAGACCGGTCCCGAACACCCCGACCAGCGTGAAGAGATCGTTGGCCATCGAGCCATCCGCGGCTGAGGAGACGACCACCAGCTCGTCGCCAACGGCGACGGACAACTGGCGGGCCATTTCCTCCCCCACCAGCAGCTCGTTGCGTCCCAACGTAGGCATCCGCCCGATCAGCAACGGGTCGAGAAACCGGCTCAGCGTCAGCTCGCGCGCCGGGTCGACTCCCATGAACATCCCGGCCGTCGTCGCCTGCCCCGAGCTGATCAGGCCCCCCGCATACACGCGCGGCGCCGCCGCCACGACGGCGGCGTCTGCGTCGAGCGTGTGGAGCAGCGCCTCGACATCGGTCCCGTCCCGGCCGCCGATCGTGTCGTAGAGGCTTCGCTCCGGTCGGTACTCGGCGTCGTGAATCTCGATTTGGCCGTTGACGAGCGAGGTCGCGCTCTCGACCATCTCGGCCATGATCCCCTGGGACCAGCCGACGATAAACACGACGGCGAAGAACCCGACCGCAAGTCCCAGCGCAGTCAGGACCGTACGCTTCCGGTTCCTCCCGAGATTCCGCCAACCGATGCGCGACCAGGGTGACTCGCTCATCTCCGGCTCTGTAGCATCCGGAGCGAGAAGAACGACTCGTCGAGACCGATGTCGAACTCCAGCTCCTCGTAGCGAACGGTCGTGCGCTCGCCCGGTTTGTCGGTCGGGCGCATGTCCATCACGGCCGGCACCAACCGCCCACCGAACTCGGTGAACTCGCTGTAAGCCATGGTGCGGACCAGCTCACCGTCCTCGTCGTAGTAGCGGGCCCGGAGCGGCATGTAGTCGCCTTGCCTGACCTCGAACTCGAGATGCCCCCAGATGACCGCCGCCTCCGGCTTCGGCGTGAGTCGGAACTCCCAGAGGTCGCTGCCGTCACGGTCGCCCTCGAAGGCCACCTCGATGTCGTAGTCCTCGGTGAGCTGACTCTCGCGCACCAGATCGTCGTTGGTGAAGTGCGACCCCATCCAGGCGCCGCCCATCATCGACGACGGGATCTTGATGGTGCGATCGACCTTGGGCAGATAGTTCCAGATGTTCTCGTCCGCCATCAGCGTGGCTGTGCCCGCTTCACGGGCCGGCGCCTCCACCCGGACCAGCGAATAGTCGGTGCCGAGAGACCACATCTCCATCGTGATCTCCCGCTCCCAGTTCTCGGTGACCACTTCCATGATGGCCACACCGCGACTCGAATCGCCCCGCATCAGCTGGTCGACCCGATCCATGATCTCGAGTGGATCGGTCTGCGCCGACGCCGCGCCGGCCGTCGCGAGGCACCCGACGAGGACCCCGATCAGCGGAAACGTGCTTCCCCAACGTGCCATGGTGTGTTCTCTCCTGCTCTGCTCAACCGTTCGCCGCCAGCGGAGCCACGTTGCGGCCTGTGCGCTGATTCGACCGGTCGAGCCATGCCGTCAGCTGGGTTCGGTCGACCAGCATCAGTGACTCGGGTGAGACGCCCAGCAACCGTGCCACCGCATCGTTGTAGGCGTCGATGGCCCGCTCGATG